>Ga0079037_100000413_pt1 | contig 19073 bp, 14 predicted proteins | sample Mud3Dept4metaG_FD_71479 | JGI IMG/M metagenome (GOLD analysis project Ga0079037, IMG submission 71479) | Freshwater wetland microbial communities from Ohio, USA, analyzing the effect of biotic and abiotic controls - Mud 3 Core 4 Depth 4 metaG | ecosystem: Environmental > Aquatic > Freshwater >... | reverse complement strand
CATAATCTTGATTATGGAAACCTCCTGTACAGCGCCTGGGCAAGTTCGTGCAAAACTCCCATCGATACGTATGGGCCGCCCCCTCTTGCGCGTATGACAGAGCTTTTCCTTGAGATGAACAAATACGACATAGACATCAGGATCACCGACGAGGGACGTCCGCCGTTGGCCTCCCTGATCCGCGTGCATGAACTGGAGCACGAGGGGGTCGTCGTACGCGATGATGCGGTGCAAGTTACCGCTGCATTTGTGAATCATCCGCCTGTCATTCCTGCGTTTGCCTATCGGTTCGACACGCCCGACCGGTCCATAGTCTTCTCAGGGGATACAAGGCCGTGTGAAGGTCTCATCAGGCTTGCCCACGGTGCGGACATCCTGGTGCACGATGCTGTCCACACGCCGTCTTTGGCCCGCATGTGTGCATCGCTCCCCGATCCCCAGAAACTGTACCAGCACATCTTGAGAGGCCACGCGACCACAGACGAGGCAGGCGAGATCGCCCGGGCAGCAGGCGTCAAAACCCTGGTGCTTGCACCCCTGACGCCGGCCGATGATCCTCTCTTGTCCGACGAGATGTGGATCGAAGGGGCAAGGACCCACTTCAACGGAACCATCATCGTGGGCAGAGACCTGCTGGAGCTGTGATACCAGCCTGCCGACCGAGGCGGCCCTCCCCTAGTTTGCCTTCAGATAATCAACACAGAATTTAAGCGCCTCGTCCCCGGGCAGGCTCTTCGCCTTCATGCTCTTGACGTAGTCGTCAAGCATGGGGCGTAATGCCTTTGTCCAGCGCTCGTCTTCCTGTTTCTCAAGGGCCGTGGTTTTTCCACCGCTCTGGACAAAAACCTCCTTTGCCTCTATTTCAAGGTCAACCCAGAGCTTACCCTGTCTTTCGATCCACTCCACGTTGAGTGCATCAAGGATCTTCTGAATGTCGGGCGACAGGCTGTTCCACTTTCCTTTATTCATCACGACGAAGGCGGCCTGTGAGTGGGCAGCCCCAAACTGAGTGCAATACCGCACCACCTCTGCGAGCTTGAAGCCCTTCATGGGCTCGTACGGGCAGACAATGCCTTCTGCCACGCCCCGGGAGAGGGCATCATACGCCTCCGACATGGGCATGCCCACAGGCGCACCGCCCAATGCCTGTACCACCTGGGCGCTCGTTCCCGTGGACCTGACCTTGAGACCCTTCATATCCTCCAGGTTGTTGACAGGCTTTTTCGCAAAAACCATCTGCGGGGAAGAGACATGCATGAAAAGCACCTTCGTTTCGTCAAACTCCTTTGGCTTGAACTTCCGGTAGTATTCATTGACCATCTTTGCCCCCACAAGCGCACTCTTGTAACCCAGGGGCAGGTCAATCACTTCGGTGAGGGGAAATTTCCCTCTGGTGTACGAGGCAAAGCTGAACCCTATGTCGGCAATCCCTTTTACCACGCTGTCATACGTCTGGACCGGTGGAGTGAGTGTGCCACCCGGGAAGTAGGTGACCTTTACCCTGCCGCTTGTTCTCTTCTCAACCTCTTTGCACCAGTCTTCACAGAGGAGACTCACCCTGTTGGACGCCGGGAAGAAGTTGGAGTACTTGAGTGTGACCACCTTCTCCTGAGCCAGGGAGAGGTTGGGAACAAACCAGGTTGAGACGGAAATGAGCAAGGCAAAAATCATGATCCTGTACATCCACTTCATACGGGCACCTCCGGAGTTTTTTGTCAGCAACGAAGCGGATCGCTCTCGCTTCTCTTGATCGCACAACAGGATTTCAAACGGTGCTCTTCACGCTTCAGAGACAAGTCTCTTTACCAGCAACTCGATGAGGCCGTACACATCGGCCTGTCTTTCATGTCCCCGAAAGCCGAGTGCCCTGGCCAGTGCGCCGTAGATTTCTATGCGCTTCGCTGTATCCATAGCAAGGAGCGCCTGGGGCGGCACGTTCAACCGCGCAAGCTCTCCTTTCAGAGACGCCGCCAGTTGACTGAGTTCTTCCGGCGCCTCGACGCACGCCTGGGGAGTGCGGGGATTTATCTTGTCAAACTTCACGTACTCCTTCTTGCCGCCCGCCTCAAACGTGCCCTCCCACCGTTCCATTTCCTCTTCCAGCGGATAGAGTTTTGCCCCGCCATTCCCAACGATCAGGATGCTCGTCACGTCCCTTGGAGTCCGTTTGATGATGAAGAGCTCAGGCCAGTACTCCCCAACTTCAAGAGAGAGCCTGGCCCTGTCCTCTATTCTTGCGATCACATAGTAGCGCAAGAGATCCGCGGTATCGTGATCTACGCCGATCACCTCCTGCCAACCGTCCTTCCAGCGCAGGATCACGTAGTGTTTTGAAGAGGTGATTTCCTGGGGCGCCGGACACAGGCCGAGTTTGGCCAGTTGGATTACGATCGAGCCATCGATTTTCGCGAAATCTATCTCCCTTGTGGAACCATCCTCATATTCTACGCGGAGCCGTTTTGGCGCGCTCATGGCTTCACCCCTTTTATGAGGTTTTTCAGCTCGGAGAAATGGCGGATCGTAAAATCAGCATTCGAGGGCGCATGGTAGATGAAGCCGATGTAGTGGATCGCCTTGAAGCCCCTTTTCTGCGCAGGCGTGAGATCGGACCATTCCTTGTCGCCCACCATGACCGCCTCTGACGGCTTAATGCCCCGTTGTGCAAGGTCTTCGACGAGCACGTCATACAGCGTGCCCTCCTCCTTGGAATGGCCTTTATACCTTGCGTCGAGGGAGTTGTCCCGGAGGTTCACCTTCCCCTGCGGGGAGATGAGCTCGTCAAAGTACTCAATCACGTTCTGGGCCTTGAGAAACCTGCTCACCTGGTCCGTGCCGATCGGTCCGAACGTCCGACGCAGCTCAGCTACAACCGAGACCTCTATCCCCTCGCTCCTCAAATATCTGATCGCGTCGAGGGCACCGTCCGCCACCTTCGTATATTTCTGCTCCATCCTGGCAAAGATCTCAGCCGCCTCCGGACGACCATCGAACACATAACTTGTTATCTCGTCCCTGTGCTTCTCCTTGATGTAGGACCAGAGCTCATATTTCTCTTTCATGGTCCGCCATCGCTGACACCGAACCTCTACAAGCTCCGGCTCACCCAGCTCCTTGCTCGTGTCTCCGATCATCCAGTATGTGCGTTCCGGTGATGAATCACACAGGGTCTGCCCGAAATCGATGCCGACCCACTTTGCCTCCAGTACCATCCTGCAGCCTCCTGTAAGGCGTTCCTTTACTTTTTTCCGTACAGCTTATCCAGCCTTTCCTTGAACTCCCCTTGCGGATTTGCAAGCAGGTTCAGGAGCTCGTCATCGGATACTCCCGGCTCCAGCTTCCGTAAGTCATCCACCGTGATCTCGGGCTCCTTATAGCTCGCCCATCTCTTGGCCTTCGGAGAGCCGAGTATCTTGTCCTTAACGTCCTGATCTATCGGGCCATCCATGGCTCCGTAAAAGCCGAGCATCAGCTTTATGGTTTCGTCGGTGACCACCTTGTACCGCTCACCCGCCGTCACATTGAAGAGGGCCTGTGCACCCATGATCTGGGAGTACGGCGTGGCAACGACAGGGTACCCGAACTCCTTGCGGATGCGCGCCATTTCTGCAAGCACCTCATCGAACCGGTGCTCCTGCCTGATTTCAGCGAGCTGGTTTCGCATGGTCCCTGCCATGCCGCCCGGGAGCTGGTGTTCAAACTGAAACAGGTTATATTCGACAGGCTGTCCCATGCGCAGGCCGTGTTTAACCGCCAGGTCCCTGAAGTAATCTGACATTTTCTTGAGCGCCTCTTCATCCAGGTTCGGCTGATAACCCATGCGTTTCAAATTGTCCGCGGTGTTCTCTGTCGATGGAAGCGACACATCGTTAGCAAGAGGGCGTACACACGTCGCCAGTGTCCTCACACCAAGCTTCACCGCTTCGAGATACGAAATCGGGGCAACTCCCGTATTGCAGTGCGCGTGGAACTCGATGGGAAGGTTACCCACTTCCCTCTGCACCGCGGGCAGGAGCGTCCTCACCCGCTCGGGCGTGAGCACTCCACCCGTATCTTCAAAATGGATCCGGTCGATGCCCGGCGTCTGGGCCAGGATGTGCGCCTTCTTCGCGTACAGCTCGTCCGTGTGCACCGGACTCACGGTGAACATGATGGAGGGGGCTACTTCCATCCCTTCTTCTTTTGCGATCTTTACGATGTGGTTGACCCGCTCCATCTGGTTCTGATAGTTGCAGAGCCAGAAGCTGCGTATCCCGCTTGCGGCCGAACGCCGCACCCAGAGCTCGGTGGCAGCCAGAGGCTCCACATCAAAATTGAACGCGGACCAGGGAGTGAAGGTGGAGCGCAGCATGGTGTTCGGCATGGCCTGGGCAAGTTGTCTGAACCGATCAAAGACGTTTTCTTTGAGCTGGCGACGCGCCACCACTGTTCCGCGTCCACCGATGAGGCCCACGGTTCTGAAGCCGACCTGGTCCATGACCGGCGCAATGGGAAGCATCATCTCCGTGGTCATGGTCAGCCCCCAGAGGCTCCGCTGACCATCGCCGATGGTCTGGTCGATGAAGTTGACCTTATCACCCATACAGTTTCCTCCTACTCTAAGAGACAAAGCACCGAACTACCTCAGCATCATGTCCAGGATCTTGTCTGTCGCATCCTTATAGACAGGCAATGGCTTCATGGGTCGGGCCTGGAGAAAATAGAGACTCTCGGGAATTGGTTTATGTGCCGCATACGCCCATTCTATATCGGTCGGTGCGCCGAAGTGCTTTTCGATCTCCAGGCCTGCTCTTGCCAGCTCCCTCACTTCGTCATCCGTTAGCGAAGAGACTTCCTGCAGCTCAGCCGGTGTGTCGATCATTTCTATGCCGTAATCCTTTTGCGCGACCATCTTCAGTTTCTTGTTCACAGTTCTGCTCGTTATGGTGATGCCCTCTTTGCCTACATTGAACCGGTCTGGGTTCATGACTCCGGAGACCACGCTCTCTCCCAGACCCCAGTTACTCTCTATCACCATTTCATTGGTGTTGCCGGAGGTGGGGTTGGCGGTCATCAGCACGCCCGCAGATTTCGCATCGACGAGTTGCAGAACGGCCACGCCGATGGGAGCGTAATCAACACTCAGATTCTTCGTCTGACGGTACAGAATCGCCCTATACGTATATGCGCTGCTCCAGACGCGCAGCACGTTTTTCAGGACGTCCTCTTCTCCTCTGACATTGAGGTACGTTTCCATGGCTCCAGGCATGCTGACGGCCCCGGCTGATCTCACCGCCACGGGCACGTCTTGCATGCCTGCTTTCTGACAGAGCTCTCTGTATGTGGCTCTGAGCATCTCTCCAATCTCTTGCGGCATTTCTTGGGCCTCTATAAACGCCCGGACAGAACGACTAAGCTTTTCTCCCTGGGCCGGCACGCTGATGTCCACCTCTTCAGCCGTGAAGAGTTTCTTCATAGAATCTGCCATGTCGGTCAGTGCTGCAAACCTCTCCCAGGCTTCGACGGAGATGGCAAAGCCCGGCGGAACCTTTACGCCGAGCCTGGCCAACTCACCAAGATTTGCGCACTTCTTGCCGACGATGTCGTTATCGTCTTGGCATAGCTCCTCGATCCAGTAAACAAAACTCTTCTCTTTCATATGTCCAAGCCCTCCTCTAATCGAGCACGTAAACCCTGCACAGGTTGCCGTCCACCCTTACCTTCTGTCCAGTCTTGATTTTTCTCGTCGCTTCCTGCGTGCCCACAACAGCGGGAATACCAAATTCGCGAGCGACGATCAGGGCATGTGTAAGGTAACCACCACCATCCGTAACAACACCCTTAACGATGTTAAATATCGGAGTCCAGCTTGGAGTCGTGGCCGGGGTCACAAGGATTACCCCTGGCGTGACCTTGCCGATCTCCTCCTCACCCATACAAACTAAGGCTGTGCCTTCGACCACACCCGGTGCGCCGGCACAACCCACCAGCGTTGCGCCCACCTCCTCGGGAGTTGCCACAGGGGGGGCCGCATTCACGGAAAATACCACATCCGCATCGACGATCTCCCCGAGCTTGGTCGGGTCGCCCAGGACCATGGGCAAGGTGCCTTCAAGCTTCCTGTAGTCTGCATACTCTTTCTTCCTCGCGTTCACGAGCTTTCGCACGTTGCACTTTTCCTGAATCACCCCCGCGTGCGCGATCTCGTCGTGGTGCAGGAACATGACATCCTCCGGATCGTCCATGACTCCTTTTGTTACAAGGCGCCGCCCTATTTCGATTGCGGTCAGTCTTATGGTGCTAAAACCGAGCATCTCCACGTAAACATTGTGCTCTTCACTATAGACTGACGACGCCTGGCTGCAGACCATCAGCTTGCGGAACATCTCCCTCTCTTCAGGCGGTATCTTGTTCAGCAGTTCTTCCTCCAGTTTTTTGCGCTTTTCCACCAGGAGTGGTCGCATCTCCACTGAGCGGATTCCCTTTGATCCGACTATAACGAAGCGCTGTATCTCAGCCAGAGGCAGTTTCGGATCCTCCCACCAGGTAGGAGTGCAGATCTCTATTGCACGCCGTCTCATGTATCCGTACTCATTTACAAATTGATTGAATCGCTCAAGCCATTTCCTGCCGTTCTCCGTCTTGGACAGATCCGTCAGCAGGTCGTCGAGACTAGATTTCTTAAACGTCTCCTGGAGTCCCAGGTTGATCGCTAGATCCGACACTTCGCTCATTATTTCGATTATGTGCGTATATTCGTTTTCGAAGCCGGAATGGAGTTCTGAATAAACGGCATCGCCAGGCGTAATGTTTAATAGCTCCTTGAGCAACCGTCGGAAAACGATATTGCCCTGGCCAAGCGCGTACATGGGATAGAAGTGACTCTCCTGGACGTACTTGTTGAAGTTCCACACATCGTACCAGTGCTCCACCAGTTCTCCGTCGGTCGCCTTCTTCAGGTCAAAATTGAGGAAAGCGGTCAGCCTTTCGCGCATGACCGGCTTTCGCGCCTCCCACACGGCCCAGGGGTCTTCAAGAATTTTTCGCATTTTTTCCCGCCAGATGGGCTCACGTGCTTTTCTCTCCTCCTCGGTCGTCTCAATCACGCTCAGGTACCAGCCCCCCTTGTGAAGGCGCCAGTCCCAGCCCTTGGTCTTCGGATCGGAGAGCGCATCGGGTGCCCACTGCATGCCGTATTTTCCGTGGGAAAAGTGAAGATCCACAAAAAGTGGAACAAGCGGCGGTGGATACCACTGAGCCCCCAGGACCCAGACCTTGAAGTGCTTGAGATCATATTCCTCATCAAACTCATACATGGGCCAATCGAATGCCATGACTCTTACCTCCCCCTTTGCTTTTTTTCGAGTCTAAACGAAACAGCACCCCATAACCCTTTGGTTAAGGTCCTCACCTCCCCTCATTCATACAAGAATTGACGCGTGACCTCTCAGGCCTTGCGACCTCTTTCTTCCTTGCCGGCATCCACAAGCTCGGCCGACCACAGCGTGTCATGTCTGTGCGAGCTTCATCTGCTCGAGCACCGCGCGGCCCAGAAGACCGTAAGGGTTCCCGAGTGTCTCGATGATCTCGAAGTGGTTGTAGTTCGCACCGACAAGAAGCTCCACCGGTTTGCCTGCGGCTTTCACCGCCGCAGCAAAGTCCCGCGACTGCCGCTGGAATTCGGGCGTCTCCAGCGTGCCGTATGCAACGATCACCGGACAGTTCAGCTTGTCAATATGACGCTGCGAGCTCAAGACCTGCTCCATCTCATCAGTGAACTTGACATAGCTACTGCGAGCAGAGAGCCGGACCGGTTTCAGATCAAACATACCGCTGCAGCAGAGCCCTCCCTTTACGGTGTCTGCGGGCAGGTTGAACTCTTTTTTCCAATCGGTCACGAGCACGACACCAGCCAGGTGGCCGCCCGACGAGTGGCCGGACACGAATATACGGTTGGGGTCGCCGCCGAAACTCTGTGCGTTGCGATAGATCCAGCCTACCGCGCGGCGCACCTGATCTGCCATGGGCAGAAGGCTGCCCCCATGATCCTGTACGGGTGCAAAGTCGGGCACCACGTAATGGGCACCTGCGTTCACGAATAGCTCTGCCGGGAACGCATAGTCCCTGGCGACCTCACCGCGCCAGGCACCGCCGTGGATAAGGATACTAATCGGAGCGTTGGCACGCCTGGTCACGTAGACATCGAGCCCTTCGACCGGCGTTGGCCCGTATGCATAGCGTCGCGGCTGCCCAAGCCTCGTGCGCGCGACATCACTGCTCGCCTTATAGCGGGCGAGGATTTGAGGAACGTTGGCAGCATAGACCCTCTGGTCGTACGCATCATCCAGTTCCTTCTGGTCCATGTCGAGCCACACGCGCGGTCCCTTAACGCGCGGTGCGGGCGGCGTTGCTGTCGGTTGCTGCGCAAGCGCGGCACCGGCGGTTGCGATCACAGCACCCGCTGCTCCCAGAAACGTCCGTCGAGACATTTGATCCCCACCCTTACCCCTCTTCTCACACATTCGGTGCCCCCTTCTTTTCTTGCTTGAAACTTGCCGCACCTCCACACTGCGTCTTGGAAAATACCACGATAGATTTCCGGACTGGATGGCACACCCCTAAGACCATTCTGGATTAGCCTGATGTCCCTGTCAAGGAGAAGTTGCTCGTTGCTCGGTTTAGGCGCGAGCGGTATTCCTCCGTGCCGAGGATTACGCCTTATAGACCTTACAGAGACCTGCGTGGGGCCAGCCCCCGCATATCTGGTCGCAATGATCAGGATCATCGTCGAGCAGCACGTTCACATTCGATTTCCACACGCCGAAGAGGCTCGGCTCGGGAGCAGGGTCTTCAGGAAACCACCAGGAGTGCTCCGCATGGACCACGCGGGGATCGATGCCGTCGAAGAGTTGTGCCTTGAACCGGGCTCTTCCGAGTCGGCTCTCCAGGTAGACCCAGTCCCCGTCACCGATACCCAGCTTCGCCGCTGCGTCGGGGTGGATCTGGACGAGAGGATCCGGATGGTGCTTTCTCATTGAGCCGATCTGACGAAACTCAGAGTGGTAGAAGTATTTGATCCTGCCTCCGGTGGCAAGCACAAAGGGGTATTCACGGGCCAACTCAGGTGTGCTCACAGGGGACTCAGCCGGCTCCTCGTAATTGGGCAAAGGGTCGTAGCCGAGTTTCTCGAATATGGTCGAATAGAGCTCTACCTTTCGCGTGGGCGTGGCAAAGCCGTGCTTCTCGTACTTCTTGAGCTCCCTGGTCCCGGGCACGCCCCCCATCTCAACCACTTCCTTGAACGTGTAGCCCATGGGCTTGAACCGATAATCACAGGCCTCCTCCATCGTCTTCCACGGCCAGTAGGATTCCTGACCGAGTCGTGTCGCCAGCTCCCGCCAGAACTGGTAGTCGTCTCTCCGCTCATACTCCGGGTCTACGATCTTTTCGCCGGCGTTGATGAAGTTTCTCATGCCTGCGACCGGAGCCACTACCGCCCGCTCCAGCCAGTCTGCAGCAGGCAGCACATAGTCGGCGAGCATGGCAGTGGGCGTGAGGAAGTAATCGTGCACGACGGAGAGGTCAAGCGACTTGAGCGCCTCGTAGACAAGTTTGGTATTCGTCGCCTGAAGCAACGCATTGTTCCCTTGTATGAGGAGGGCCTTCACTGGATATGGGTTGCCTGTCAGTATGGCGCGCCAGACACTCGGCTCATGGGCATTGCACGATTCATTCACCGTTGGCGGCCAGACGTAGGGGATGCCCTTGCTCGGTTCGCACAACATCTCGTACCCGGGCCAGGTGAAGAGACGAAAACGGTCAACGCCTATCTGTTTCCGTTTCTGTTCCTGAGGCAGCGCGTCGTGCAGCTCCATCTCATTGTCATCTATGGCCCGCAAAATCTCGCCGCTGATGCCAAACGGCTCGCCGCCATCCACATCGAGGTTCCCCGTTATTGCGCGCAGCACGCACTGGGCGCGGATCGCCTGCGTCTGATTGCGCCCCAGCTGATCCAGCTTGACACCGCACGGCATGAGGGCATGCCCTCCAACTGCGTACATACGGGCAGCCTCCCTGATCTTCTCAGCAGGCACCCAGCAGATGTCGGCGACTTTATTGAGCGGGTACTCCTGCACGCGCTCTCTCAGCTTGTCAAACCCGTAGGTCCACTTCTCCACAAACTCCTTGTCGTAAAGCCCCTCGTTGATGATCACGTTGAGAAAGCCCATGAGTAAAGCCCCGTCTGTCTGGGGACGGAGCTGCAACCACATGTCAGCCTCCTCCGCGGCAGCCGTTCTCCTGGGATCGACAGCGATAATCTTCGTTCCCTGCTTCTTCAGGTTCTTGATGGCCTGCCACACGAGAGGATATGATTCGGCAGGGTTGAACCCCCAGAGCACAACGCACTTGCTGTTGGGATTATGCATGGCCGAACGGGCAGCGGCAAAGGTGCCATAGGTCGCCACATGGGTCGACCACGTGTTGCAGAAACAGATCTGCCCGGGATTGTACATATTCGGTGTGCCGAACAGGTTCTGAAACCGCACCATGGGCCAGTAGTAGGTCCTGTACGTGCCACGCCCTATGGCGACTGTCTCTGCTCCGTGCCTGGCCTTGAACTCCTTGAGCCTGGCGGCTATTTCATCCACGGCCTGGTCCCAGGATATCTGCTCCCACTTTCCCTCGCCCCTCGCACCTTTTCTCTTGAGAGGGTAGTTCACGCGATCGGGGTGGTAATGGAACTCAAGGGCCGCGCTCGGCCTCAGGCAGATCCTGCCGCGACTCAGCTGATTATCAGGGTTACCTCTCACTTTCGTCACCCTGCCATTCTCAACCTCCGCGAGGATTCCACAGTTGCTGTGGCAGAACATGCACAACGCCTTCTTGATCACGTGCATACGCATACCTCCGAGAGGCGGGCTATTCCATGTTCGAGGCAGCCAGAATCGCCTCCACGATCTTCGTGTATCCGGTGCAGCGGCACAGGTTACCGGAAATGGCTGTGCGCACCTCCGCCTCCGTGGGCTGAGGCCTCTCGTCCAGGAGCGCTTTGGCCGACAGGATCATGCCGGGAGTGCACATGCCGCACTGAACGGCTCCTTGTTCTATGAACGAGTTTTGAAGCGGATGAAGCTGATCCCCCTTGCGCAAGCCTTCAATCGTGACAATCTCCTTACTCCTACACGCAACTGCAAGGATGAGACACGCAAGGGCAGGCCTGTTGTTGAGAAGCACCGTGCAGGCGCCGCACGTTCCCATGTCGCAGGCCTGTTTCGTGCCGGTGAAGCCGAGATGTTCACGGAGCACCTCCAGCAGCGTTGTGTTTGGCTCAATGAAAAGTTCATGGGTCTCTCCATTGATCCGGAGGCTTACCGCCTCTTTCATCGCATGTGCTCCTTTCCAAGCTCCGTATCTGAAAGCGCGCTGCTCAATGCCCTCCGGAGCAGCACTTCGATCATGCGTTTTCTGTACGAGGGAGAACTGCCACGATTGGCAATCGGCCGTGCTGCTTTGAAGGCAAGCCGCGCTGCCTCTTCAATCAGTTCGTAGGTAAGTCTTTTTTCTTCAAGAAGTTCTCCGATCCCTTCTACCTCTTCGGGCCTCGTTCCAACCGCTCCGATCACCACCCTGGCGGCGCGACAGACCTTTTCCTCTCCATCAAGTGTCACGAGCGTTGCCACGCTTGCCAGGGGAAAGTCGATCGCTTTCCTGACTGCGAATTTTGAGTATGAAGAGGATGTCCCTTTCTCAGGAGCGGGCAGGTCAATGCCAATCAATATCTCCTCGGGTTTCATGCTGAGCGGCTTCGCCCCGTTGCCCGTATAGAGTTCTTTGACGGCGACGTTCCTTTCACCTTGCGCAGAGACCAGGGTTGCGCGTGCACCAAGCGCGATCATGACTGGAGCCAGGTCTCCTGAAAAAACCGCAAAGCACTTGCGTCCCCCGCCGATAGCGTTACACGTATCTCCGCCCATCTTGATGCACGTTGGTCTGAACGCTCTCCAGAAATCCGGCTGGTTGTAGTAGAGGCAGCGCGTCTCAATATTCAGGTTGCCGCCGACAGTCCCCATCTCCCTGAGCTGAGGTGAGCCCACGCAGGTAGCAGCCTGGGCTATGGCCGGATACTTCTCCAGGATGACTGGACTCTTCTCCAGCGAATGGAGTTTGACCAGTGCACCTAGGTGCAGGCCCGATCTCTCATCGAATCCAATCTCGTCAAGATGGGGGATAGCGCTCAGATTCACTATGTGCCTGGGTGCCAGATTCCCGAGCTTCAACGAGGGTACGAGATCAGTGCCGCCGGCCATGAGCTTGCTTTCGCTGCCGTACTCCTCCATAAACCGGCAGGCCTGCTCCAGAGATTCAGGTGCCACGTACTGGAACGGAGGCAGCCGCATCATGCCTTCTCCTCCTCATCTGGGGAATGCGAAGTCACTTTGCGTTCCATCTCCTGAAGCAGCCTCTCAGGATCGATAGGCAGCTCTGTAACCCACACACCGGTCGCGTGATGGATCGCATTCCCGATGGCAGGGGCTGTCGGCGCTATGGGCCCTTCCCCTGCCTCTTTGGCACCAAAGGGACCGGCGGGGTCGTGGACATCGACGAGTTTGATCTCTATCGGGCACGCGTCTAAGGACGTGGGCATACTGTACTCAAGAAAGTTTGGATTGAGCATCAATCCCTCATCCAGCCGCACCTCTTCGCCCAGCGTGTAGGCATGCCCCATTACTATCGATCCCTGAAGCTGACCCTCCACTGCCATGGGATTGATCGGTGTGCCGCAGTCGTGCGCGTTCGTTATCTTCCGTATTTCGACCTGACCCGTGTCGGGGTCAACCTCTGCTTCGGTAACGTGCGTTCCGAAGCTGTAGGCAGGAGAATAGTTCCCCACACCCCGCTCCGTAAGCGCCTTTATATCAAGCACGCCTTCATCTTCAGGATTGAAAAACCCTTCGCCGATTGCGGGCATGCCACCCAGTTTCTTCTGACAGAGGAGCACGGCGTCTGAAAAAGGGATGCTCACCTCGGGCGAATCTTTCAGGCCGACAAAACCATTTCTGATGTGCAGGTCTTCCTGATTTACCTCCAGTCGCTCCGCCACGGCCAGTAGGATTTTTTTCTTAAGGTCAGCGGCAGCGCTCCTGGTCGCGTTTCCGGCCATCATGGTGACGCGGCTCCCATACGTCCCGTAGTCGAGGGGGGCAATCTCCGTGTCGCCGGCAACGACAAGTACCTGCTCGTATGGAATGCCCAGTTCCTCGGCTGCGATCTGGGCAAGGATGCTGTCGGAACCCTGCCCGATGTCGGCGGAGCCGGTGAGCAGAGTGACGTTCCCGTCACTGTGAGCGCGCATGAGCGTCGCAGAGAAAGCATGCGCATCCGTGTGGCGCGGAAGGCGCCTCAAGCGAGGCCCGGACACGAATGCATTACAGCCGATCCCGATGCCCTGCCCTGCCTTCGGCCGCTTCCGTTTCTCGTGCCATCCGGTAAGCTCCGTTGCTGACGTGATGGACTGGGCGAAGCCGGTACTCCTGATCTTCATCTGGTTGGCCGCCACCTCTCCTGCCGCAAGTCCGTTCCTGATTCGCAGCTCAGCAGGATCTATACCCAGTTCCTCCGCAATCATATCGAGTTGCGTCTCGACCGCAAAATAGGTCTGGGGTGATCCGAAGCCCCTCATCGCCCCGCACGGTGTGTTATTCGTGTAGACGCGCAGGGCCTCGTAGCGGATATTGGGGACCCTGTACGGTATGTTCAGAAACAAGGCGGAAAGATAGACCGCCACGATGCCCAGGCTGTTGTATGCACCCCCGTTAAAGATCGACCGGCAATCTCTGGCCGTGATTGTGCCGTCCCGCTTCACTCCGGTCTTGATGTGAAACGTCGAGGCATGACGTCTGCGGCCTATGAGAAATTCTTCCTCACGCGTGAGCACAACTTTGACAGGACGATGAGTCTGGCGAGCGAGGTAAACCGCGGAAAACTCCACGGCGGACGTCTCCATCTTGCCGCCAAAACCTCCCCCCACGTGCGGCTTGATCACCCTGATCCTGCTCGGTGCCACTCCCAATGCCTCTGCCAGGTCCCAGGAAACGGCAAAAGGACGTTGCGTCGAAGCCCACAGGGTGAGGCTGCCATCCTGATTGGCCTGCGCAACCGCAGCGTGGGGCTCTAGAGGTGCGTGACATTGAAGCCCTGTGACAAAACGATCCTCCCGAACATAGTCCGCCTGCCGGAAGCCCTCATCTACATCACCGAGGTCCTGGTAGAGCCTCCAGCTTATGTTTCTCTCCGCGTGCTCATGGAGTTGCGGGGCACCAGGTTTCATTGCCTCTTCAGGATCGAAGACAGCCGGCAAGGGCTCGTATGAGACCCGGATCAGCTTAAGGGCTTCGGTAGCGCATTCCTCAGTGACGGCAGCGACCGCAGCAACCTCATCGCCGATGAACCGGACCTTGTCCACCGCAAATGGATACTCATCAGGCTGGATGGCGCCGTAGAAGGACCTCTTCTTGTCGGAACCGATATCCTTCCATGTGATGACGCCTTTGACGCCGGGGAAGCGTTCAGCACGGCTTGTGTCAATGTCGAGTATCCGGGCGTGAGGATGAGGGCTTCTCAGGATCTTGCCATGGAGCATGTGTGGCAGGTTGATGTCCGTGGTGTAGACGGCTTCTCCCGTTGCCTTGGACAATGCGTCGATGCGGGGCAGCCTCTTGCCGATCACCGAGAAAGCATCAGACATCGGAATCCCTTCATGCGACATGACCCCTTAACGCGGCGTGATCCCTTCACCACAGATATCAAGGACTCGCACTCTGCCCCGTATTTTTCGTAAAGACTAAGGCAAAGGCGAGTCCTCGATGTCGAATCTACATGATATCGAATCTACAGTTGGGCTCCCTAGTACTGGAATGCCGTCGGTATCTTCCTCGACTTCTCCACGCCCTTCCAGTACTCGATGCGCTCCTGAATGAACTTGAACCAGCTGTCAACCTCGGCTTCCTTAAAACCCTTGCCCACCATCTCCTTCTTGTACTCGCCCATGAGCGGCTCAAGGGCCTTGGCCCATTTTGCATCTTCTGCGGCCGGGATCTGCAGGAGCTGGCCGCCCTGCGCCTTCATGGCCTCTATGCCTTCAACCTCCAGTTCGTTCCACTGCACACCAAGCTTATCAGCATAGGTCGGGGAGAGGTCGGTAAAGACCTTCTTGACGTCATTGGGGAGGCTGTCCCATTTCTTCTTGTTCATGATTACGTAGAAGGCGTGGGTAGGTGAATACTTCCACGATGCTGTTTCGAACTTGATAAGGTCAGACAGCTTGAAGCCTTTCAATCCTTCCGATGCCAGCAGGTTCCCGTCGATGACACCCCTTCTCAACGAATCATAGAGGTCCGGGATCTCAAGCGGAACCGGCACTGCTCCGAGGGCCTTGGCCACATCGCCGTTCCGTCCCACGGCCCTGAGCTTCAAGCCTTTCATATCTTCCACGGTGCGTACCTGTTTGGTGAGCGTCTGGACGACGTTCGGCCCGGACGCGGCAAAAAAAAGCGGATGATAGGCTTCCCATTCCTTAGGAGTGAACTTGGCGTAGAAATCGTTCGAAACCATGCCGCTGATCCACGCGCTCGGAAAGCCGACAGGCAACTCCATTACCTCGGTCACCGGGAAACGCCCTCTCGAAAAGCTCGTGTGGGAGAGGCCGATGTCCGCAACACCTGTCTGTATGCCGGCTGCCATCTTCGGCCCGGTGATAAGCGTGCTGCCCGAATGGAGGGCGATTGAAACCTTGCCATTCGTCTTCTTGTTCACCTCGTCGCAGAATGCCTGCAGCACCAGCGCGTTCTTGTGGACGGGCGTGAACAGGCTTGCGAACTTGAGCTTGATCTCTGCTTCCGCCGCATTTGAAAAAGAATACGTTGCAAACAGAAGTGACAGAGCAAATACAACCAATACTACCTTTCGTCCCATGATGATACCCCCTTACTTTTTTTGATATATGCCACAGTGTAGCATACCACCTGCCTTGCTCGAACGATCTATCTCAACAAGCCCCTTCCGATTTGCTTCCCTGCCCTTACTTGTAGAATACAGAAGGAAGCCAGAGGGCAAGCTCAGGAACGAGAAAGAGGAGGCCCCAGACAAGGATGAGAGAGATCAGGAACGGGGCCACGCCTTTATATATGGTGCCGATCGGCACCCTCGTTATGTTCTTCACCACAAAGACGCAGAGAGCTACCGGCGGAATCACCACGCCGATCATGACTACCACGCAGATCACCATCCCGAACCAGATCGGGTGAAATCCCAGCTTGAGCACTGCCGGGTAAAAGATAGGGGTGGCCAAAATCATGAATGCGATGTCATCTATAAAAGAACCTCCGAACTCGTAGATGACGCAGATAAGCATCATGATGAGGTAGCGGTTAAGGGGCAACCCCACGATCCAGTCTGCTGCAAGCCGCGGGATCTCGGTTGCCGTGATAAAGTGACCGAGCACTGTGGAGCCCACGATCAGCATGAGCAGCATGCCGCCTGTACGTACCGCCTCTTCGGCCGAAGACACGAACTTCTTAAAATTTATATCCCGCTTCACGACTGCGAGCAAAAGAACAGCAAAGGTACCCACCCCTCCTGCCTCCGAAGGGGTGAAATAGCCCCGCATGATCCCGCCAACGACCAGGAGAAATACCGCAAGCACCCACACAAGTTCGGGCAGCGAACGAACCCGCGCGCCCCACGTCGATCGCTCCGACCGGGGGGCAATAGCCGGGTTAATCCTCGCCCAGCCATAGATGATGCCGATGAAGAAGAGGGCGATGATAAGCCCTGGTATCACCCCGGCAAGAAAGAGTTGCCCTATGGACTGCTCGGTGATAATCCCGAACAGGATCAGCACAATGCTGGGCGGTATGATGCACCCGAGCGTTCCCACCGTGGCAACTATGCCTGTCGAAAGGCGTACATCATATTTGTAGCGATCCATCTCCGGAATCGCGACGCTTGCGAATGTTGCGGCTGTCGCGGCCGTGGAGCCGCATATAGCCTTGAAGGCGGTGGCCCCAATCACCGTGGCAATGGCGAGACCACCCGGGATATGGCCGATGAATTTGTGCGCAGCGCCGTAAAGCCTCACTGCTATGCCGGCATTAAAACCTATCTGGCCCATGAGAATAAAAAGCGGGGCAACGGTGTACCCGTAGTTTGTTGTGACATCATAGAAGTCTCTGCCCATGAGGTTGATCGCCGACTCAAAGCCGTTGAGAGTGGCATATCCGATGAACCCGATGATGATCATCGCAAAACCCAGCTCTATACCGGTGGCGAAGAGAATCAGCAATATGGGAAGGGAGATAAGGCCGACGGCGATCTCATTCATACTGATCCCTCCATATCCTCACGATATCTCCGATAAAGACCAGACAGAGGACGAAACAGCAGATGCCCTCGGCAAACGGGACAGGGAAGAAAGGTATTCTGAGAATCGACGAGACCTCCCCCGACGCGCGAAACTCAATCCCCTGCGTTAGAAGGTTGTAGCCAATGAGCAGGAAGATTGCGAGAGAAAGTGTGCGTGTCAAGGTGTTCATCACTTTCCTGCCTGTGGCACCGAATCTATCCACGATGAACTCCATGAATACATGCGCTTTGTCCAACGAGACTTTGGGCATACCAAAACCGACCACCACTGCCAGGCACAAACCTATTATTTCGTACGTGCCCTGAATTGGACGGCCGGTCGCCCTTCCAAGTACATCAGCGACCGTAAGGAACATCATGAAAGTGAGGGCCAGCCCGGCAATGTGACTGAGAATCTTGCTCACCTTTGTAAGAAGAGTAAAGAACGCTTGCATCGGTCCTCCCGAACTCACACCGTCATCTGTCATTCGCAAGCAACGAGCAAACAGACCCTAAAGTTACGTGCGAGTCTGCCAGTACTACTACACCCTTCTGTTGCTAATCAGGAAAATCGTGCGCGTTCGCCTCGACGCGCGATCACGATAATCCCCAAGAGATGGTTTTGACGCTATACCTAAGCAACGCATATGCCAGTCCAAGCGTTATATAACTAACCGAAAACACGTCATAAATTTTTGCCGGCCTCGGCCTCAGGGCTTCATTATGACAAAATGGCACCGTACATGTTTGGGGATAAAACCCCCAAGCCATAGTGTTTCTGCACGAAAGCAGGGATTTCGGCAAACGATGCCAAGATGGCATAATCACTTCCGGCTTACTCTTCCTCACGAAACTTTGAAGAGCCTCAGCACGTTCCCGCCGAGGATGCTGCCCTTCGCCTTTTCAGTGATATCAAGGCGCTTGACGCCGTTGATATATGCCTTGAGGTCAAAAGGCCGGGCCATTTCCCACGGATAATCGGAGCCGAAACAGATGCGCTCCGGTTTGATGACCATCAGGGCCTGCTTCAGGGCTGTGATCCAGCCGCCAGTGCCTGCCATGTTGAAGTAGAAGCGATCAAAGAGTTTGTCGAAACCTTCCGACAGTCCGAACTCTTCAAATTCCCGCATGGTCTTGGGCTTGTTCCTTTTCTCTTCCGGGATACGGGAATCTCCGGCCGGCACGTACCATGACTTGATCCGTGCGAGAAGGAACGGCACGCCTCCTCCATAATGCGAAAAAAGGAAATTCAGGTCGGGGAATTGTGGCAGCACACCGCAGAGCACTTCGACGAACGACTTGATAATATCGTATTCGCGGGAGACGCTCCCGCTCATGTTGTATTTGGCTCCGCCCCAAATGGGGATCCTCACGGAAGGATGGACCACGATAGGTATACGAAGCTGGCTTGCTTTCCTGAAGAAGGGTGTTAATCGCGGGTCATCGAGCGTGACATCCCGCAAGGAAGAGGCTATCGTAAGGCCCTTCAGCCCGAGCTCATTGACAGCCCTGTCCAGTTCATCCACCGCAGCCTGCCCCTCGAGCAATGGGATGTGCGCCATCGTGATGAACCTGCCGGGACACTCTTCTGCGAGCCTGGCCTGGCCGTCATTGATGGCCCTGCAGACATCAAGGCTTGCATCGGTCCAGGTAGCAAGGCCCACCAGCGCCATGTCCACGCCGCTCTCGTCCATGTG
>Ga0079037_100000412_pt1 | contig 19093 bp, 24 predicted proteins | sample Mud3Dept4metaG_FD_71479 | JGI IMG/M metagenome (GOLD analysis project Ga0079037, IMG submission 71479) | Freshwater wetland microbial communities from Ohio, USA, analyzing the effect of biotic and abiotic controls - Mud 3 Core 4 Depth 4 metaG | ecosystem: Environmental > Aquatic > Freshwater >... | reverse complement strand
CACCATGCAGGACGCATTTCTGCTGGTGCCGCTCGACGCGGAACCCATACTCTTTGTTCACAGGGAACTGAAGAGGGCGAGGCGCGAGTCGCCTTTGGCGCAACTGGTGCCTGTCAATTCGTTTTCCGATGTTAAGCCATACGTGCGGGGCCTGCGCAGGGTGGGCTTCCAGCTTGACGTGGCACCCTACAATTTTGTGATGAAGTTCAAAGAGATTCTCGGGGACGTAGAGCTCGTGAATGCCTCACCCCTCACCCAGGAGCTGCGTAAGATCAAGTCCCCGTTTGAGCTGAGCATCATGGAGCGGGCAGCCGGGATCGCAAAGAAAGTATACGATAAGGTGCCTGAGCTGCTCAGGGAGGGCATGAAGGAGATAGAGCTCGGTGGCTTGCTTGAGGCCTATGCCAAGGGGCTCGGCCACGAAGGGTTGCTCCGCACCCGGTCCATGAACTACGAGGCGTACACGTGGCACATACTGAGCGGCAAGACGGGAGCCATTGTGAGCCAGTCCGATTCGCCCATGGGCGGCCTTGGTCTCTCCCCTGCGTTCCCGGTAGGAGCAAGCATGAAGAGGATGCGCCGTGGCGAGCCGATCCTCGTTGATTTCGGCATCTGCTACCACGGATACCAGGTGGACCAGACGCGCATGTACGCCATCGGCCACATGCCTGACGAATACGTGAAGGCGTACGAAGTCTGCAAAGAGATCCACTATAAGGTGCTCGACAAGGTGCTGACAGGCGCGAAGAGCGCTGAGATCTTCGAGTATTCGAAGCAGTTGGCGGATGATGCAGGCTACGGTGATTACTTTCTCGGATACGGCGAGTACAAGGTCTCTTTCCTTGCACACGGCATAGGCATTGAATTAGCCGAGCTTCCATTCATCGCAACAAAGCAGAGCTACCCACTTGAGGACGGGATGACCTTCGCGGTCGAGCCGAAGATGGTCTTCCCTGGAAAAGGTGCGTGCGGCATCGAGAATACCGTGGTGCTTGAGCAAGGCACGTATCGCGTGCTCACCACCATGGATGAGAAAATCACGATCGTATGAAGATCCTTTTCTCCACTGGCACACTCTATCAACTGCCGCTCAAAGATGTGTTCCTGCTCTGTAAGGAAGCCGGCTTTGATGGCTGCGACGTCGTCATCAACAGGGGTCTCGATGATCCTCGATACAAGGAGATACTCGGAGAGGTTGCCGGCATCCTGCCCATTTACTCCCTCCACGCCCCCTATCACAGGCTCAGGCTCTGGGGGACCCAGGTAGAAGCGCTGAAGCGCTCTGTTGATACGGCAAAGGAGTTCGGTATACGGGTGGTCAATTTTCATCCACCATCGTGGTTTCACCATGAATGGCAATTCTACCGCTGGTTCAGGAGGACACACGACTTCCAGGAAGAGCTCGATTGCGGAAGCGTCTTCGTCGCGATCGAAAACATGCCTCTCATCGGCAGGCGCCTGCGCCTCGCGCCATATGTCTTCAACGACTTCAAGGACCTCATGGAATTCGGCACAAAAAGGAACCTCTACTTTACCTTCGACACCACGCACCTTGGAACGTTCGAGCAGGAGCCCGTCGCAGCCTTTCTCAGCTACCATGGAACGGGAAGGCTCAAGAACATCCACCTGAGCGACTGCATATCCGCCGACGGCCACCTCTTCCTCGGCAGAGGCACGTTGCCCATCGCACGCCTGCTCAACACAATGCGTGCGGTTGGGTATGATGAGATGGTCACCCTGGAGGTGGCGCCGAACGAGCTGCCCGTCACCGCAGACTGGCTGCTCAAAACAATGTCGTACGCGGCATCATTCATGAAATTGCACCTGGGACAAGACCACTATGGCTAAAGTAAAACAGACATTTATCTGCGAGGCTTGCGGTCACGAGACATTCAAGTGGATGGGGAAATGTCCCCGGTGTAATGCCTGGGACACCATCAAGGAATTGAAGATTGATACGAGCGCGGGCAAGAGCCAGGACAGGAAGCACCCGGTCGCCCTCGTTGACGAGGACATCGAAGAGGCGCGCACTATTCTGGGCATGGATGAGATGGACCGCGTGCTCGGCGGCGGACTTACAACCGGCTCTTCAATTCTGCTTGGAGGAGACCCGGGCATAGGGAAAACCACCCTGTGCTTCGAGATCGCGTCGAAGCTCGTGGAGCTCGGCCTGGAAGTGCTTTACGTATCAGGCGAAGAGTCCCTGAGACAGCTCGCAGGGAGGAAGAAAAGGCTGGGGCTCAAGGGTCCCTTTTCCATACTCGTGACCAACCAGCTAAATGACATACTCGCTGCGGCCCAGGAAAAGGCTTACGGATTGGTGGTCATTGACTCGATCCAGTCGATCTACAATGAAAAGCTTCCCTTTCTTCCCGGCAGCATGAGCCAGATACGGGACGTCTCCTCCAGGCTCATCAGAGAACTGAAGAGCAGGGAAACAACCCACATCTTCGTGGGCCACGTCACCAAGGAAGGCGCGATCGCCGGCCCAAAGATACTTGAGCACATGGTCGATACCGTACTCTACTTTGAGGGAGACAAAACGCTGCCATACCGCATGTTGCGCGCCATAAAGAACAGGTACGGACCGGTCGACGAGATAGGCCTCTTCCAGATGACCAGAGAAGGCCTGGTGAGCGCTGAGCCGTCACTCTTCTTCATGTCGGAGCGGGTGGAGGGAAGCTCCGGCACAACGCTCTTTCCTTACATCACGGGGTCCCGCCCTTTGATAGTCGAGGTTCAATCAGTGGCGCCAAAGACGTTCTTCCCCATTCCAAAGAAGCTCTCGGTCGGCTATGATGTAAACAGGCTCTTCATTCTTGCCGCCGTCATGGAAAAGAGTCTCGGTCTTACGCTGTCTGACCGGGACATATACGTGAACGTAACCGGCGGAATCAAAGTTGCGGAGCCGGCCGTTGACCTGGCGGTGGCAGCAGCCATACTCAGCGGCGTGAAGAACATTGGCTGGCAGGAGACTGCATTCGTCGGCGAGGTTGGACTCACAGGAGAGGTGCGAAGGGTGATCAGCATGGAGTTGCGGCTCAGGGAGTGCGAGCGGCTCAAGATCAAACGGGTTTTTTGTCCCAGGGGCCTCGAGGGCTCTTCTGGCATGGAGGTCATTTGCGTCAGAAGTGTCCGGGAACTGGCCCAGTATCTTACGTAAAGAGAGTAGATATCAATCGCATACTTGACAGAAATAGTACAACTATGTATCTTATGGCGCAATGAAAATCTCTACCCAAAGCAGATATGGATTACGAGCCCTCTTTGACATAGCGTATCACTCAGCAGGCCTCTCCACGCAAGTAAAAGATATTTCTGTGAGGCAGGCCATCTCCCCGCGGTACATCGAGCAGATATTTCAGAAGCTGAAGCGGGCCGGCATTATCAAGAGCGTCAGAGGGCCTTCCGGCGGCTACTACCTGGCACGCAGCCCCGAAGAGATCAGAGTGGGCGACGTTGTGAGGGCTACGGAAGGGAGTGTTGACCTGGTCTTTTGCCTGAACGCCAGGAAGACGGGGCGACACTGCGATAGGATCGATCAGTGCATTGTGCGGGACGTCTGGGGTGAGGGGTCGAGAAGATTGATGGAGTACTTCGATTCAATCACGCTCCAGGACCTTTGCAAACAAGCCCAGGAACGGGGCGTGGAGCGGGTAATAGACAAGCACCTGATGTACTACATATAGGGTCCAGGGGCCTGGGTCCAGGGTCCTGAAAAAGCCTACACTATCGCCAATAATCAACTAGGTCAACTCGCGCCGAATAGCGATGCGCTCAAACTCCTCGCACTCTCAACAGATACGCAAAGGCAGACAAGCTGTTGTTGTCTCGTTTACTCTGGACCCTGCTGTCGGGACCCTTGACCCTGTACTTATACTTTCTTGGACGCAGGTCGAATGGTAAGCACAGGACACGGCGCCCGCCTCACCACCTTCTCCGCAACGCTGCCGAGCAGAATGTGTTCCAGCCCGCCCCTGCCGTGCGTGCCCATAACTACCAGGTCAATCTTCTCAGTGCGGACATAGTCTACGATCTCGACGAATGCCACACCGGTGTGTATCACTTTTTTTGTGGGAACGTCGGCGATCTTTTTGGCAATGGCATCCATGTCCTTTTCGACTTCCTTCTCGATGTCGCGCTGGATCTTCACGAGGCTCTCTGCTGAAAGAAAGGATTCATACGGCGTGAAGTAATCCATGTTCGGGATCACGTGAAGCAGGTGCAGCGTTGAGCCAAACTTTTTCGCGAGTTGCACGGCCACGTTGACGATCTCGTCTGTATACTCAGAAAAATCCAAAGGCATCAGAATCTTCTGAAACATATCCACCTCCTGTCGGCTCTACACTCTTTATAGCCCCAACTGCTTGTATAGTCAACGCTTTTTTGTGCTATACTATGTGACGTTGCGATGCTTGCGCGTCGCGATTTCGCTTGATTTCTGAGACTGAAACGATTTAACTATCACCCATGGAGAAGCTGAAGATTTTAACCTCAACCCTGGCCGAGATTTACATCCGTCAGGGTCACCTCGACAAAGCCAAGGAAGTCTACGAAAAGCTCCTCTCAAAGGACCTGGAAAACGTCGTATACAAGGGGAGAGTATCACTCCTGCAATACGACACGCCGGAGAGAAAACGGCTGCGGGTTCTCACCGAACTACTGAAGAGGCTTGAAGAGCAACGCGATGCGAGAGAAGCGACTTAACCGCGTCCTCCATGTCATGAAACAGATGGACGTGGACGCGGTTACCATTAGAGGTATGGACAACATTTACTACCTCACAGGCTTCAGGGGGTCGGAGGGGAGTCTGCTTGTTACAAAAGGCGATGTCATGCTCCTCATTGACTTCAGGTATCTGACCTACGCAACGGAAGTGACGAGAAACGTCACCATCGTCGAGACAAAAGACAAGGAAAACCCGCTCGCATTGCTCAGCGAACGGTACGGGATCAAGAGGCTCGGCTTCGACAGTTTCAACACGACGTACCAGGTCTATCAACGGTGGAAAGAAGCCATCCCGGAGATCGAGTTTGTGCCTATCGGTGCGGAGCTGGAATCGATTCGGGCACAGAAGGAGCCTGAGGAAATCCTCGCGATCCGGCGCGCCATCCAGGTGGCTACAGAGGCGTTCACGCTGATGCTGGGAAAGATTGCGCCCGGGCGCACGGAAAAGCAGGTTGCCGCTGAACTGGATCACGCCATGAGGAGCCTGGGGGCCGAGGGTCCGTCGTTTGAAACCATTGTTGCTTCAGGGGCGAGGGCCGCTCTTCCCCATGCCCAGCCCACGGACAAGCCATTGCAAAAAGGCGAAGCCGTTATCATCGATTTCGGCTGTCATATTGACGGATACGCAAGCGACGAGACCTGCACCATAACGCTCGGCGAGACAGACCAGAAGCTGCGGGATATGTACCTGGTTGTTGACGAGGCCCGGCGTAAGGGCATACGGGCCGTGCGGGCAGGCGTGCCCGTGCGGGAACTCGATGCGTTGGTACGAGGAACCATCGAGGAGCATGGATTCGGGGAATACTTCAGGCATGGCACGGGTCACGGTCTCGGCATAGCCGTGCACGAAGCACCTGCAATCACGGCAAAGACAGACACGTTGCTCGAGGAAAACATGGTGATTACCGTGGAACCGGGCATTTACATACCCCATGTGGGCGGGATTCGGATGGAAGACGTAGTGCTGGTAGGCGAGAACGGCGGTGAGGTGCTCACACGCCTGCGCAAGGATCTGCTTCAAGTCTGACGGAGGTCAGTTATGATTGCTGCAACATCGGAATTCAGAAAGGGTCTCAAAATCCTTCTCGACAATGAGCCTTTCATCATCGTCGAGTTTCAGCACGTGAAGCCGGGCAAAGGGGGCGCGTTTGTCAAGACGCGCATCAAGAGCCTCGTGACCGGAAACGTGCTCGATAGAACCTTCAGGTCGGGTGACAAGGTCGAATTGCCCGAGGTTGAAGAACGGCAGATGCAGTATCTTTACAAGGAAGGCGACAATTACCACTTCATGGATACCGCCACCTTCGACCAGATATTCGTGCCGGAAAGCCACTTAGGAGATGCCGTCAACTACCTCAAGGAAGAGATGGTGATAACCCTTTCCTTTTACAAGGGAGAAGCAATCGGGGTGGAGCTTCCCAACTTTGTCAGCCTGAAGGTGATCCAGACTGAGCCCGGCGTCAAAGGTGACACCGCCCAGAATGCCACGAAACCAGCTGTCCTGGAGTCGGGATATACACTGCAAGTGCCCTTGTTCCTCGAGGAAGGCGAGGTCATAAAGATCGACACCAGAACAGGGCAATACATAGAGCGGGTCTCCAGATAGGCACCATGCTGATTACATTCGAGGGCATCGAAGGGTGCGGCAAGACAACCCAGAGCGATCTGCTTTACCAATATCTCCTGCAAGCAGGGCACAGCGTGGTAAAGACCAGGGAACCCGGAGGCACAGCCCTCGGGGAGGCCCTGAGAGAAGTGCTTCTCCGTAAAGACCTGCCGGTGTTTGCCTTGTCAGAGCTTCTGCTCGTGATGGCGGTGCGGGCCCAGCACATGGAGGAGGTCATCTCTCCAGCCCTCGCTGATGGAAAGATCGTTGTTTGTGATCGCTTTGTTGACGCGACGTATGCGTATCAGGGGTACGGCCGAGCGATCGACCTCGGCATCATAGAGACGCTCAACAGGCTCGTTACCAAGGGAGTGAGGCCCAACCTGACCGTCCTGCTCGACTGCGACGTGGAGATGGCGCTGAAACGGAAGAGCGCAGCAAGCCAAGTTATGGACCGGTTTGAACGGGAAGACATCTCGTTTCACAAGAGCATACGAAAGGCGTATCTAAAGCTGGCGGAAGAAGATAGCAAGCGCTTCTTCGTTGTTGATGGGAGCCTGGACAGGAGCGAGGCACGCCGGATCATCCAAGAAAAGGTGGAAAGTCTTCTTCGGAACCATGGAATTTAGAGGCATTGTCGGACATCAGAAGGCAAAGGACCTTCTCTCGAAGGTCCTGGCGCGAGACAGATTGCCGCACGCGCTTCTCTTTTCGGGCCCGCCGGGCGTCGGCAAATACACCATAGCCCTGGAGCTTGTCGGTCGCCTCTTTTGTGAGACGCAAAGCGCCTGCGGGACGTGCCGACCCTGCCAGAACGTTGGGCGGCAGGCCCATCCTGATCTGACCATCCTTACATCAGACACCTCGATAGGCATCGAATTGCTGCGGGGCGTGAGAAAAGATGTGTATGAGCCCCCGTTCGAAGCCCCGCTTCGCGTCATCCTCATTGACGGTGCGGAACGGATGACGAACGAGGCGGCAAACGCTTTGCTCAAGACCCTGGAAGAGCCACCGCCCTTCAACCTTTTTCTGCTCGTCACCTCGTCGGAGAAAGAATTGCCGCTCACTGTACGATCGAGGTGCATGCGCATCGGATTCGGTCCGCTGTCCCGTGAAGAGATCAGCTCTTATTTCGTCGAGAAGCTTGGTTTCCCGAAAAAAAAGGCGGAAGTTTTGGCTCCGCTCAGCTTCGGGAGCATAAGCTCCGGCTTGTTCTGGACGGAGGAACAGAATCTTGCCTTGAGGCGCAGGGTTGCAGAGCTTGTGCTGGGCAAGAGAAGGGGCTTTCTGGCAGCATGCGCGCTGGCGGAGAAACTTGCGAGCGAAGAGCGGGCGTTACGTCTCCACCTCCATTTTCTTCTCTCCCTCTTTAGAGACCTGTGGCTCAGCCGCGAGGTCGACGATCCGACGTTGCTGGTCAATAGCGACATGAAGGAATTGATCGAAGGCACGACTTGGGACCGGTCGTGGATAGCGCGTTCCCAGGAAAAGATCCAGGAGACACTGCACAGCCTGAGGTATAATATTAATCGCTGGCCGGCGGTCGAACAGTTGATGCTTTCGATAATGAGATAAATGATGAAAAGCTGTCTTGTGCGATTTGACAGGCTCACGGGCGTTCTGGAACTGGAAGCTATCGATGAGATTCACGCGGGGGATCAGGTCGTCTGCGACCTCGAAAAAGGAGAGGCCCTCGGAACGGTAACTGCTGAGCCTTCTGAGACGACCAGGGAGGGCCTGCGCAAGGTTCTCCGCAAGGCAACGGCGGAAGAGCTTGCCGCGCACGCCTCCTTCAAGGAAAAAGAGGCGCACGCCTTTGCGGTCTGCAGGCAGAAGATTGCGGATATGAATCTTCCCATGAAGCTTCTCCAGGCAGAATATGCCTTCGGTGGCTCCAAACTCCTCTTCTACTTCTTCTCGGAGAACAGGGTCGACTTCAGGGACCTGGTTAAAGAACTGGCCAAAGAGTTCAAGGTGCGCATAGAGATGCGCCAGGTTGGCGTGCGGGACGAAGCCAAGATCATCGGGGGGCTGGGAAACTGCGGGAACATCGTCTGCTGCAAGCGGTTCTTGAGCAACTTCTCGATCGTCTCCATAAAGATGATGAAAGAGCAGAGTCTTGCCCTCAACCCATCCAAGATCTCCGGCGTGTGCGGTCGGCTCATGTGTTGCCTTGCATACGAGCACGACATGTACCTTGAGCTGAAGAAAAACTTCCCCAAGGTGGGGAAGCGCGTGAAAACGCCGCGTGGCGAAGGCAAGGTGATAAAGCATAACGCCCTCACCCTCAGCGTGACTGTGCTGCTGGATGAAGGCGGCGAGTTTACGGTTCCCGTCAAGGATATTACTTTGAGTCAGCCCGGAGGCACGTAATTGGCCAGGCATTATTACATCACGACACCCATTTACTATATCAACGACGTGCCCCACATAGGCCACGCGTATACCACGATAGCCGCGGACATCATGGCCCGCTACAAACGCCTACAGGGGTTTGACGTTTTCTTTCTCACGGGCGTGGACGAACACGGCCAGAAAGCAGAGAAGGCTGCCATAGCCCAGGGCATCCACCCGAAAGAGTTGGCCGACGGCATGGTGCACAAATTCACCGATCTCTGGGAGAAGCTCGACATCTCAAACACGGGCTTTGTCAGGACCACAGAGGAGAAACACAGGAAGGTTGTCCAACACCTGTTCAAAACAATAGAGGCGAAAGACGACATATACCTGGGGGCGTACGAAGACTGGTACTGCATTCCGTGCGAAAGCTATTTCACTGAGTTGCAGCTGAAGGACGGCAGATGTCCTGACTGCAACCGTCCTCTTGAGAAGCTTAAAGAGGAGAGCTACTTTTTCAGGATGTCCAGATACACGGAGCCGCTTCTTTCTTTTCTTGAAAGCCACCAGAAGTTCGTGATGCCAGAAGTCAGGTACAACGAGGTGCTCAGCTTCGTCAAGGGCGGCTTGCGCGACCTCTCCATCAGCCGGACAAGCTTTCAGTGGGGCATTCCCGTGCCTGATAATCCCCAGCATATTGTCTACGTCTGGTTTGACGCGCTTGCGAATTACCTTACGGGTTCAGGGTTTCTCTCAGACAATGGGACGTTCGAGCAGTACTGGCCCTGTGACGCGCACCTTATAGGCAAAGACATCCTCCGTTTCCACGCTGTCTACTGGCCCTCATTCCTCATGTCTGCGGGTATTGCGCTCCCCAAGGCGGTTTTTGCGCACGGATGGTGGACCGTGGAGGGGCAGAAGATGTCCAAGTCTCTCGGCAACGTAGTAGCCCCGGCAGAGATTGTGGACACCTATGGCTTGGATCAGTTCAGGTTTTTCCTCTTCAGGGAGGTGCCGTTCGGGCTCGACGGTGATTTCTCAAGAGAAGCGATAGTGCACAGGATCAATGGCGACCTTGCGAATGATTTTGGAAATCTTGTTTCGCGAAGCGTCACCATGATCAAGAAATTCCAGGATGGGAAGATCGAACAGCCCGGCGAAAGCGGCGGCACAGATGAACACCTGGTGGAGCAGGTGCAGAGACTTCTGGTCGACTATCAGAAAGAGATGGAAGTTTTCGCCTTCCACAAGGCCCTTGCTGCAGCCTTCGAGATCGTCTCGCTTTTCAACAAGTACGTGGACTCGGAAGCCCCCTGGAATTTAGCCAAGGGAAACAAGGCCAGGCTGCAGACCGTGTTGCACAACCTCTGGAACGGGATCAGGATAGCAACGCTGCTTCTTCATCCGTTTATGCCACGGAAGACGGAAACGATCTGGAAGGCCATCGGCCTGCAGGGTGAAATCGCCGAGACGTCAATGGAACGCGAGAGTTGTTTCTATCACGCAGAGGCGCTCTCTCCAATAGACAAGGTGCCACCGCTTTTCCCCAGGATCGGCGAGTAGCATGTCCTTTGTCGCGCTCAAAAGAGTACTTGAGTCGGTTCTCAAGCAAAGCAAGCTAACAGCTGATGTAGACGCCTACAAGGTTTTTTCTCTCTGGGAAGAGATAGCGGGGCCCACTGTGGCGCTCCATTCTCGGCCGGCTCGCCTGAGCGGCGACATACTCTACGTGGAAATCGACGATCCTATCTGGCTTGCTCAGCTGAAATATATGAAGCGGGACATCCTGCGGAAGATAGATGAGCGAATCAAGCCCGGTCTCTTCAGGGATCTAAAGCTCTTTCTCAAGTAGCTCCAGCACCTGCCGGTAGGGCATCCCCTTTTCGTCGCCGATCTTTCTGACGTCCTCAAACTCGATGTGTCGCTTGAGTAGCGCGCCGTGTGCGTCATAACCTTCCTTCACGCGCACCGTGCCCAGCGAGGTATTGCAGACGACCTCTTTCCGTTTCAAGACCCTGCGCGCCTCTTTCCTGAGACGCAGGCCGAAGGTTGATGTCTCTTTCAGAAGCGTCTCGACCACCTGCTCGAGCGTTGCTTCCGCGGCCACAACAAAGAGACGCAAACCCAACCTTCCCTTCTTCATGTGAACCGGAAAGTAAAGCACGTCGAGCGCGCCTGCGGCCCGTATGCGATCCGCAGCCGCACCCATGTATTCGACAGCCATGTCATCCATGTCCGTCTCGATCGCCCACACCTCTTCGTCGGGGCCGCCTCCGGCGTCGCCGATGAAGACCCTGACCACGTTCGGCCTCTCAGTCTCGTACGTGCCAAAGCCTACGCCCCCCTTCTCCAGCCCAAAGGGTATGCGATGTCCGGGCTGCCGGGCATAATACTTCAGAATGGCCGCGCCGGTAGGCGTGGTGAGCTCGAGATCCTGCTCGTAGAAGACGAGCTTCATGCCCTGCAGGATCTCCACGGTAACTGGAGGTGGGTTTGGAAGGATGCCGTGCGATGTCTTGATGAAGCCCCGGCCCTGCGGGATCGGGCCGCAAAGAACCTGCTCAATCTCAAAATAAGAGATGGCCTTTGCCACGCAGAGCATGTCGATGAGCGTGTCGACATGCGCCAGTTCATGGAAGTGCACCTTGTCGGGTTCGACGCCATGCACCTTTGCCTCGGCATTGACCAGGATGTCGAGGATGCCGAGCGCATCACGCCGCACGCGCTCTTCCTCTTTCAGCCCCCCGATTAACTCCTGCATCTGTCGTATTGAAAGATGGAGAGCGCTCTCGCCCATTTTGAGATAGGTCCCCTCCAGGGCGCCCTTTGTTTTCTTCTCCGGCGCGAGCGAAGGCAGCTCAACTGGCAGTTGCTTGAGCATATCCTGAAGCAATTCAAAAGGACAGCCTGCGTCAATGAGGGCGCTGATGGTCATGTCCCCGCTGCAACCAGCCACCGGATCTATATACAGGATTCTCATTAGCGCAGTGCTTTCATGAGCGCAAGACCTTCATAACCGATTGATCAGGGTCGCAAAATAGGCCGCACCAAAGCCGTTGTCGATGTTGAACGTGGCCACAGTCGAGCACGAATTGAGCATGGTAAGAAGCGCCGAAAGCCCGCCAAAGCTGGCTCCATAGCCGACGCTCGTCGGTACCGCGATAACCGGCGCGGCCACAACGCCTGCCACGATAGAGGGAAGCGCACCCTCCATGCCTGCGGCCACGATAATCACGCGCGCCTTCCTGAGAAGCGATACGTTTTGAAAGAGGCGATGGATGCCGGCCACACCCACATCGTAGAGTCTGTCTGTTTCGTTTCCAAAGAAAACGGATGTAATGTACGCCTCTTCTGCAACAGGCATATCGCTCGTTCCGGCAGACACAACAAGGACCATGCCCTTCCCTCGTATGGAGTGATCCTTCTTGATTACAAAGCACCTGCCCTTTTCAGCGTACTCCCCTTCCGGAAATCGTCTCTTCAGTTTGAGTCCCACTTCTCTGTCTATCCTCGTCACCAAGACGTCCGTCTCTTTCTTTCTCATGGAGCGGATCGTCTCGGTCATCTGGGCAAGAGTCTTTCCCTGCCCAAAAAGCACCTCTTCCATCCCCTTCCGCAACTTGCGGTGATGATCAACCTTCGTGTGGGTCAGGTCCTGAAAGGGCAGCTCCTTCAGGTCCTCGAGCGCATCGTCAATGGTCGTTCGGCCATCGGCCACCTTGCTGAGTAGCTTCCGTATGCTATCTTCCATCTTCCTCCACCAGGAAGGCATTCTTGATAATTTTCACGCGGCTCCCGTCGAGCCCTACCGCGTCAAACCGGACCCTCTTGTCAAAGCATTTATGCATCTTCAGGTACCAGAGCGCAGACTTCACCATGTGGCGCTGCTTCGTTCTTGTTATGGCCGAAAGCGCATCTCCGAACCGGTCGGTGTTTCTCTTCTTCACCTCGATAAAGACCAGGGTGCCGCCCTCTTCCGCAATCACGTCGATCTCTCCAAACCGCGTCCTGTGGTTCCGTTCGAGTATCTTGTAGCCCTGCCGCTTAAGGGCTTTCACTGCCTGCTCTTCACCTAAGGAGCCTTCACGTAGCTTGTCCATCTGCCAGCTCTTTCACTCCCTTGAAGGTCCTGCGGTGTAACGGCGAATACCCATACTGTTCTATTGCTTTCTTGTGCTCCGGGGTAGGATAGCCCTTGTTCTTCTTGAACAGGTACTGCGGATAGAACGCATCACACTCTTCCATGATGCGGTCCCTCACGACTTTGGCAACGATCGAGGCGCAGGCCACAAAAAAACACTTGCGGTCCCCCTTGACCACAGCCCTGCTTGCCGGATAGGTGTTGACGGGAAACAGGCCGTCTACCAGCACGAGGTTGCACGGGGCGTTGGTAGCCTTCAGGGCCCGCTCCATGGAGAGAAGCGTGGCATTGTGGATGTTCAGTTGTTCGATTTCTCTGGGGGTGGCCATGCCGACGCCCACCTTGTGCGCATGCGCAAGCACCCAGCCAAATAACCGGGTCCGCTCCTGCTCGCCCAGCAGTTTTGAATCGGCAACCTGTTCCCTATCGGTGGGAAGTCCGTTCCACGCGACGCAGGAAGAAACAACCGGGCCGGCGAGTGGACCACGGCCCGCTTCATCCAGCCCGGCTATTATCCCGGTAAGAAGGCAGTTCATTAACTCCGTTTCTCTTTGAGCTTTGCTGCCTTACCTTTCAGATTTCTCAAGTAATAGAGCTTGGCCCTCCGTACCTTGGCCTTGCTCAGAAGTTCAATTGTTTCTACGAGTGGCGAATGCAGGGGAAATGTTTTCTCGACGCCGACCCCATACGACATCTTGCGCACGGTAAAAGTGGCCCTCGTGTTGCCGCCTCTCTTTCCTATGACAACGCCCTCGAAGACCTGTATTCTCTCTTTGTCCCCTTCGTGGATCTTGGTATGCACCCTGACTGTATCACCCACCTCAACCGGGGGCAGGTCGAGTCGCATATGCTCTTTCTCAAGTAGATCAATCATCTCATTCATGGTCGCCTCCTCTATCACCCAACAGTCTGTCAAGGATTATACCGATCGCTACCCGCAACGACAGGTGGTTATACTCACCCTGTCCGCAAACAGGCATGAGCATCTTTTCGCACCACCCAGCCACGCTGGGCGGCAGCCCCCACCCTGTCCCAAAGAGCAGAACAAAAGGCCTATCCTCATTGAGCAACTGGTCCCGCAGGCCATGGTAATCGAGGCGGTTGTCAGCCGCCCGCGACGAAGTCCCTATGACCATGGGGTTGCCCTTCAATCGGACCTCTGCCATCACCTCGTCCAGATCCCTGACAATCTTGATCTTCGTCAGGGCACGGGCCCTGTCCGGGTTGTATCGGGCGCCATAGCCTGATCTCCAGTGGTCGAGCAACTTCTCAGCTATGGCTGCCTGCTTGGGCAGAGGAGTAACAATATAGCACAGCTCTACTCCAAAAGTCATGCAACTTCTTGCCACGTCGTGCAGTTCGAGGTTTGTCAGGCTCGTTGCAACGATCTCCCCGCGCTTGTCCAGCACAGGATAGTGGATGATGGCGAGGTAAAGAGAACCCATGACTAGAACCGTTGCGGGTTGCGGGTTGCGGGTTGCGCGTCAAAAAAGTTCTGTCGGCAGACTCCCCGTCCCTGATGTGTTTCCGGTCCCAATTCCAGGCACCCTCCTAGGTCCCAGCGACGCAGCAGTCACGCGCAACGCTTTCTAACTCGTAACGCGCAACTCGTAACGCGCAGCAATGGGCTTTCAGCCCGCTGCGCTATTCCGGTATCTCCTCCATAATTTCCCTGATAAAGCGCCTGTCTTCTTCGGTCGGCTCAAATTTTTCAAAAAGATCTGGTCGCCTCAGGAGCGTTCTGCGAATCGACTCCTTCCGCCTCCATTTCCTGATTTCCTCGTGGTTACCCGAGAGCAGCACAGCAGGCACCTCTCTGTCGAGAAAGACTTGAGGCCGCGAATATTGGGGGTATTCAAGGAGCGGCTCCCTGAAGCTTTCGTCGATCGAGGAGGCCTCATTCCCTATCACCCCGGGAACGAGCCTAGAGACCGCTTCAATAACAATGAGGGCGGCCGCTTCTCCACCCGATAGCACAAAGTCCCCGATGGAGATTTCATCGTCGACGAGCACGCCTACCCGCTCGTCAACCCCTTCGTACCGGCCGCAGACGAGCCCAAGGTGCGCATGGCGTGCGAGGCCTGCGGCCACGCCCTGATCGAATCTTCGGCCGTGGGGTGTGAGGAGTATGTAGCGTGGTCTGCCGAACGTGCTGTCCACATGTTCCATTGCGCGGGATATAGGCTCGACCTTCATCACCATCCCCGCACCCCCGCCATACGGGGCATCATCGCAGGTCCTGTGCACGTCTTCTGCAAAGTCACGTATGTTGACGACGTTGAACTGAAGAAGGCCCTTCTCCCGGGCCTTTTTAATGAGGCTTTCGCCGAGCGGGGAATCGAATATGCCTGGGAAAAGCGTAAGTACAGTAAAAATCATCCAACAATGGCGCCCTCTGCGACCTTCATGCGCGAGGCTCGGATATCAACGTCAAGGATGAAACCTTCTACCATGGGAATGAGCGATTCCTGCGCGCCCTCAACCACGAGTATGTCGCTTGCTTTGGTGTGCATGACCTGCTTGACGCGCCCTACGCTCTCGCCTTTCTCGTTGACCACCTCAAGACCGACGAGCTGGTAGTCATAGTATTCGTTCTCATCAAGGACGGGGAGGTCTTCCTCTCTGACAAAAAGTTCTTTGCCCACAAGAGAGGAGGCCTCCCCGGCACCGGTAATTTCAGCGAATCGGATCAGAAACTGTCCGCTCTGGGTGCGCACTCGCGCCAGCCTGAGCGGCAGCTTCTCCCCTTCCCTGTCTGCGTATAGCAACTCGTACCTGTCGAGGTTGGACCCGGAATCGTTGTAGTATCTGAATCGAACCTCGCCCTGTAATCCACGCGTCGAAAGCACCTTTCCAACCGGAACAAAGCCCATTACTCTATTCTATAATCTCCAGCACTGCCCGCTTCTTTACCTTCGTGGAGGATGCGCTCAGGATCGTTCTCATAGCCCTCGCCGTTCTCCCCTGCTTCCCTATTACCTTGCCCAGGTCTTCCTTGGCGACGTTAAGCTCGATCACGGACGTTTTTTCACCTTCAATCTCGGACACTCTTACCTGATCAGGGTTATCCACTAACGCCTTCGCAATGTATTCGATCAGTTCTTTCAACACAGCGTCACCTCCCAGCGTCATTGTGTTAATTCGCCCAAGATCCCTTCTCTCCTGAAGATATCCTCCACAGTTTTTGTCGGTCTTACCCCCTTTTCGTACCAGACCTTGATCTTCTCCTTGTCCAGCACGATTTCAGCCGGATCCTTCAAGGTGTTGTAGGATCCAACCCTCTCGATGAACCGTCCGTCCCTCGGAAACCTCTCGTCTGCCACGACAATCCGGTAGAAAGGTCTCTTCTTCGCTCCAAATCTCGTCAACCTGAATTTTACCGCCAAAATCCCACCTCCTTATCTCATCAAGAATTGTTTTGGGAGGCCCTTCATACCGCCCTTTGAGAACTTTTTAATCATCTTCCTGGTCTCCAGGTACCGCTTCAGGAGCTCATTCACATCCTGAACGCGGGTCCCGCTGCCCCGGGCAATACGCTGCCTTCTGTTTCCGTCCAGAAGGTTCGGGTACAACCTTTCGCGGGGAGTCATCGAGTTGATGATAGCCTCCGTTCTCTTAATTTCCGATTCCGCCTCGGAAAAGTCTATAGCACCTTTGAACTTGTTAAGCCCGGGTATCATGCCCAGCACAGATTCGATACTGCCCAGCTTCTTGATCTGCTTCAGCTGGTCCCTGAAATCCTCAAGGGTGAACTCATCCTTTCGGATCTTTTTCTCCAGCTCTTTTGCCTGCCGCTCATCGTACAGTTCCTGCGCCTTCTCGACCAGGGAGACCACGTCCCCCATGCCCAGTATGCGGGAGGCCATCCGTTCAGGGTGGAAGAGCTCCAAGGCGTCCAGTTTCTCCCCCATCCCGATGAACTTGATCGGTTTACCCGTGACCGCCTTCGTAGAAAGCGCAGCTCCGCCCCGTGCGTCTCCGTCCAGCTTCGTGAGGATGATGCCGGTAACGCCAAGCCGCTCGTCAAACGCCTTGGAAATGGTGACCGCGTCCTGACCCGTCATGGCGTCCACTACAAGCAGAAGCTCTCTTGGCTTGAGCACCTCTTTCTGCCGCACCAACTCCGAAAGCATCTCTTCGTCGATGTGCAGCCTCCCCGCTGTATCGACAATCAGCGTGTCGCATCCCTTCTTCATGGCATAGCCGCGGGCGTCTTCACAGATCCGCACCGGGTCCGTGCCTGCTGCCGGAACAAACGCCTCGATGCCAAGCTGCTTGCCCAGCTTGACCAGCTGGTCAATGGCCGCGGGCCTGTAAACGTCCGTTGGAACGAGGAGCGGTCTTCGCCCCTTCTTCCTCAGATGAAGGGCGAGCTTGCCGGCCGTGGTAGTCTTGCCCGAGCCTTGAAGCCCTGCCAACATGAGAGGCACAGGGGGAGAGCCCGTAACCTCCAGGGGCTTATGGACACCCCCGAGCAACTGGCAAAGCTCGTCGTGGACCACCTTGATAAAGGCCTGGCCGGGCGTAATGCTGCCAAGCACATCTTCGCCCAGGGCCTTCTCTTTTACTTTCTCCAGGAAATCCTTGGCGACCTTGTAATTGACGTCCGCCTCCAGGAGTGCAACGCGCACCTCGCGGAGGGAATCGTTAATATTCTTGTCACTGAGCTTTCCGTACCCCTTGACCTTCTTGAAGACCGCGTCAAGGCGCTCCTGTAGCTTCTCAAACATAACCTTATAAAATAACCGAAAATGGTTGGCTAGTCAACCGACATTCCGGGGTTGGTCTTCCTGCACACACAGGAATTTGGCTGGTCCGCCGAGAATGTTTACCGGCTGCGGAAGGGTCCTATGCCCTTCTCCCGAGAAGAAAACTCGCCTACCCGTGAACAGGCAGGCGAGCTCCTTTTCAGGCGCTCCGGAAATCCTTCATCCGGTTGGGATTATTTTGGTTTAGGCAGTGCCTGGCCTGGCACCTCAGATCCGGCAGGCGCATCCTTCCTGCCCTCCTGCTGCCTCTGGATTTCGGCCCTTGTTTCTGAAACGCTCCGCACCTGTTGAGAAAACGTCCCGGCGACAAGGGTGACTCCTCCAGTGAACCGGTTGATCTTGTAAAAGCCCCCGACACCGGTCAACTCAACCACCTGGTAACGGGTCCAATACAGGCCAAGGAGCACCAGTATCGCGATGAAGATAATCAAGCCTTTTTTCTCCATATAACCTCCTTCTTCTTAAGCGTATCAGACTGCGCGCGGGCGAGCCTTTGGTCCATCAGAGATGTGTGCAACCTAAGTTCATTACAGTACCATAGGTCTCCTGACCAATCAATCGCTCAACGGGTTACCCCATATAGGAAATGCGGCTTAATACTTCAGTGCTTTCGCAGCGGTCGCCCATTTTTCGGCAGGGTTCGTTGCTCGTGGGTTGTTACGGGTAGAGCGCCGTGCGGTCGAGCGCGGTCTTCTCATCCAGGCCAAGCGCCACATTCATGTTCTGTACGGCCTGACCCGAAGCCCCCTTGACCAGGTTATCGATGGCACTGATCACAGTGAAACGCCCGTCCTCAAAGACCTTCAGGCCAATGTCGCAGCGGTTGGAGAACCTGGTGAAGCGGGTATCGGGATACACCCCTTCAGCCATGACCCGCACGAAAGGCTCGCCCTGGTACGTTTTGTTGTACAGCTCGAGCAGATCCTTCGTGGTGACGGTCTGGCTTTTCAGCTTGCCGTATACGCTCGTCAATATCCCGCGGTTTATGGGGAGCAAATGGGGCACAAACGCCACTGTCACATCCGCAAACTTGCTCACCTCTTTCTGTATCTCGGGCTCGTGCCTGTGCACGCCAACATTGTACGGCCGGAAACCCTCAGATACCTCGCAGAAGAGGCTTCCCAGTTTTGCCTCCCTGCCCGCGCCACTCACGCCCGACTTGGAGTCGATGAATACGGCTCCATCGACAAGCCGCTCCTTCACCAAGGGATAGAGTGCAAGTATGGCGCTCGTGGGATAACAGCCGGGGTTTCCGATGAGTTTCGCCGTCCTGATCCTCTCACGGTAGAGCTCTGGAAGTCCGAAGACCGCCTGGGGAACGAGCTCGGGGGCACCGTGTTTGACGTAATGCTTTTCATAAGTTGGCAGATGCTCAAAACGGAAATCGGCACTCAGGTCGATGATGATTGCCCGGCCGTCAAAAAGACCCCGGGCCCTTTCCGCGGACGTGCCATGCGGAAGGCACAAGAAGTAAACGTCGCACGTGCCCCGGTGGTCTTTGTCGGTAGGCTC
>Ga0079037_100000410_pt1 | contig 19132 bp, 15 predicted proteins | sample Mud3Dept4metaG_FD_71479 | JGI IMG/M metagenome (GOLD analysis project Ga0079037, IMG submission 71479) | Freshwater wetland microbial communities from Ohio, USA, analyzing the effect of biotic and abiotic controls - Mud 3 Core 4 Depth 4 metaG | ecosystem: Environmental > Aquatic > Freshwater >... | reverse complement strand
GTGTCGTCTCCCGCCGGAACGTCGAGGCCCTTCGCGTGACGCTCGACGGTCCCTCGGAGCTCTTCGCGGGGGAGGCGTCCCGGTTCACGGTCCGCCTGAAGAACGGGGGCCGTCTGCCGCGGCGCGCCGTTCTCGTGAAGATCGGGGGGGCGGCGGCGCCCCTCCTCTTCCCGCGGATCGAGCCCGGGGCCGAGGAGTCGCGCGGCGTCGACCTCGTCTTCCCCCGCCGCGGGCGGCGGGCCTCGGAGTCACTCCTCGTTTACAGCGGCTTCCCGATCGGCCTCTTCCGGAAAGGGCGCGTCCACGAGACGTCGGACGAGCGGATCGTCTATCCGGCGCTCCGCCTCGGCCGCCCGCCCCGCCCCGACCCGCGCGAGGCGGAGAGCGGCGACCCCCGGTCGCGGCGGAAGGGGCGCGGCGCCGAGGTCCGGAACCTCCGCGACGCGGTCATCGGGGACGACCCGCGCGACGTCCACTGGCCGCAGACGGCGCGGCAGGGGAAGTTCATCATCAAGGACCGGGCCGCGGAGGAAGGGCGGGACGCGGTCGTGGTCCTCGAGGTCCGGCGGCCGCCCGGCTCCGACGGCGGGTGGGAGTCCCGCTTCGAGTCGGCCGTTTCGGAGGCCGCGGGCCTCGCGATGCAGCTCCTCGCGCGCGGGAGCCGGGTCGGCCTCGTCCTCGGCGGGCAGGTCGTCCCGCCGGGCTCGGGGCCGGCCCACCGGCGGGCGCTTCTCTCGGCGCTCGCGCTCGTGTCGCCGTCGTCCGAAGCGCCGCCCGCCGTGCCGCTTCCGCTGTCGCTGTCGGTCTTCAGCGTCTCGGTGCCGCCGGGGAAGGTGGCGTGACGGCGCGCGGGCTCCCGCCGGTGCCGTTCCTTCGCGAGCGGCTCCTCTCGGTCGGAATGTTGGCGGCCCTCGCCCCGATCCCGCTCTTCTTCACCTACGCGCTCGAGATCGGCCTCCTCGCCCTCTATCTGCTCGCCCTCGGCCTTCTCCTCTACAGGGTGAGGCGGGGCGCCGTGCCGCAGTTCTCGAACACCGTCCTGAACCTCGCCGGCCTCGCCTATCTCCCCGTCTACGTCTTCGACGCGCGGGTCTACAGCCACAGCCTCCTCCGGGCGACGCTCCACCTCCTCCTCTTCACGACGGTCTTCAAGCTGGCGGCGATCCGGCGCGAGCGGGACCTCTCCGTGGCGCTCGTCCTCTGCGGCTTTCTCTTCGTGGCGTCGGTCTCGACGTCGTTCCACGTCTCGATCCTCCTCTTCGTCGCCGCCTTCGCCGCGCTCGCCTGGCCGGTCCTCGTCCGCTGGTCGATCTTCCGTGACCTGGCCGCGGCGCCGGAGGAGTGGCAGCGGGATCCGCGCGCGCGGGAGCTGCCGGGACGCGCCTCACTCACGGCGTCGGTCGGCGCCGCGCTCCTCCTCGCCGTCCCCTTCTTCCTGACGCTCCCCCGGCTCCGGGCCCCCTACGTCCGCGGGATGGTGGCGGGGCAGGAGGTCACGACGGGGATCTCGGAGACGGCGGACCCGGACCTCCACGGCGTGCTGAAGCGGAGCGACCGCGTCATCGCCCGTATCACCGCGGCGGAGCCGCTCGGCGAAGCGGACGCCTCGCTCCTCCGTCTGCGCGCCGCTGCTTTCTCGCGGTGGGACGGCCGTGTCTGGAGGAACCCGGGGGGACGGCGCCGCTTCCAGCCGGCCGGGGGCGGAATCCTCGTCCCCCTCACGGGACGGCGGATGGCGCCCGTGGACGAGAAGCGCGCCCTCGAGATCGACCTCCTCCCGCTCGGGAGCCGGTACGTCCCCTTCCCGGTGGACGGCTCGGCCCTCCGTCTGCCGGAGAACCTCTTCCGGAGCTTCGCCCTCGCCCAGGTGGAGCGGGACGAGGAGCGAAACGTCCAGCTTCTCTGGGAGCCCGACCGGACGCTCCGGTACGTGGCGTATTACGGCGACGGATCAGCGCCCGACCTCGCTCCGGGCTCGCTTGCGGAGTCCTCCGCCCGGAGCGGGTCGGCCGTTCTCGCGCGCCTCGCCGGGGAGCGGACCCGGGGCCTCGATCCGGCTCGCGACCCGGCTGCCGCGGCCGAGGCAGTCGCCGGCTGGCTCCGGACCGGCTTTACGTACTCGCTCGAGGCCCCGCCTTCCGGCCCGGGGGCCGTCGAGACGTTCCTTCTCGAGCGTCAGCGCGGGCACTGCCAGACCTTCGCGACGGCGATGGCCCTTCTCCTGCGCGAGATCGGGATCCCGACCCGGTTCGTTTCCGGGTTCGCCGGAGGAGAGATCGGCCCGTTCGGCCGGTACGTCGTCGTCCGCGGCGAGCACGCCCACGCCTGGGTCGAGGCGTGGTGCGGCGAGAAAGGGTGGCTCGCGTTCGATCCGACGCCGGCCGCCGGCGTGCCGGGCGTGACGCGTGTCCCTCTCTTCTCGCGGCTCCGCCAGCTGAGCGAAGGCGCCGAGTTCCTCTACGACCGGTACATCCTCGGCTTCTCGCAGGGGGACCAGGTGGAGTTGATCCGTACGCTCCGCGAAGCGTTCGCGACGGCGGCCGACGCGACGCGCGATACCGCCGCCCGCCTTCACGCGGCCCTGAAGGGCCTGACGGCTCCGGCGCGCCGCCTTCCGGCTCTCGCGGCGGTCGGGCTCCTCGGGGCGGCCGCTTTCGTCGGGTGGCGATTTCTCCGGAGGTCGCGAGGCCCGGGGCGGCTTCGCGGTCTCCCCCCGGCCGCCACGGCGTACCGGAAGCTCCAGCGGATCCTCCGGCGGCGCGGCGGCCGGATCCTCGCGTCGGCCTCGCCCGAAGAAACGCTCGCGGAGACGAAGCGTCTCGCACCGGGGGCGCTTCCGGCGGCGCGTGAGATCGTCCGGGCCTACGTCGCGGAGTCCTTCGCGGCGGGCGGCGAGGCCGCCGTCCCGGCCGAAGCCCTTCGCGAGCGGATCCAGTCGCTCAGGGCGGCGCTCCGCCGGACCGCCGCCTGACTCAGCGCTCCGGCCGGGCCTCGATTCGGAGCAGCGACTCTCCCTTCGTGTCGAAGTTCCGGACGATACGAGCCCTTCCTGACTGCAGGAGGCGTCTGGCTCCGGGAGGGTCCACGACGACGAGCGCTGGCAGATCCCCCGGAGCGAGACTCAGGTCCGCAGGGGAGTCGTCTCCCGTGTCCCGAGCGCCGCAGTAACTGTAGACCCACAGGTCGGGGAGGACGCGTCCTCCCGCGACGGCCGAGCGATTCTGAGCGAGGATCGACCGCGTGGTGGCCCTGTTGTCCCAGACATCCTGAAAGAGGGCGGCGACGTCGGCGTCCTGATGCCCGGCAGCGGACGTCAGGATCGCAGGTCGGAAGGTCCACGGCAGGGTGTTCCTCTTGACGGTGACGCCCGCGAGCACGGCGGCTCCGATGCCGAGGGCGAGCGCCCGATCGGAGAGGTGCTCGAGGAAGCGCCCGGCGGCTCCGTCGACGGCGAGAACGGCAAAGAGTCCCCATATGGGACCTGCCAGCCAGAGCGGGACGTCCTTTACGAGATCCCAGATGTGAAAGGGGAGGATGGGCCGGGCCGGAAGGACCGCGAGGAGGAGCCCGAGAAGGGAGAGGACCATCGGAGCCAGAGCGAGAGCGGTGAGGGAGCCGTCGCGCCGCCCGGGACGCCGCATGAGGTAGACGAGGACTCCGAGGATCCCCGCGGCGGCGACCGGCGTGTACCGCGTCCCTCCCGAGGCGAGGAGGTACGACGCGAAGGTCGTACGGCCGTCGAGCGGCGGCCACGCCTCGATGACCGGGACCTTCGCGGCGTCGTGGCGGACCGTCATGGGAAGGCGAAGCGGCATCAGGGAGGCGCCGGCGGTCGCGAAGGCCGCGAAGCAGGCGACCGGAAGGAGCCGGGCGGCGAGGCCGGACGAGTTCCAGCCGATGAGGAGCGGCCTTTCCGGCAGGGCGAGGGCGAAGAGGGCGGCTCCCGTGAGCACCGCCGTGATCAGGAGGAGCGGGGCCTGGCTCATCGCTCCGAGGGCCGGAAGGACGGCCGGAATCGCAAAGAGGGCAAGCGTCCGAAACTCGCTTCTTGTCCCTCCGGCGGGAACGCGGAGGGCGAGATCGAGGGAGGCCAGAACCGCCAGGAACGGGAAGGAGATCACTCCCAGGAGGACGGCGGCGGCGAGGAAGAGGCCCCGGTCGCCGCGGCCCATGCCGGGGTGCGTCCGAGGGAGAGCCGAAGCGAAGGCGACCGTGAAGACGAGACCGGCAAGCGAGTCCTTCCCCAGCTCGAAGAGGCCGACGCGGCCGAAGTAGGACGCGAGCAGGATCAGAAGATAGAGGCCGGTTCCGAACGCCACCCGACGGACGCCGGCCGCGCGAACCAGGGCATGTCCGGCCACGAACGTGAGGAGGAAGAGCGGAATCCGTGCTCCGGCGCCGCTGCTGACGAGGGGAAGGTCCGGCCGGAAGAGGCCCGGAAACAGAATCCAGGCCGAGAAGCCGAGCGCGCCGGAGTTGCCCCCGGCCGGCCGTCCGACGACGAGGTTCTCGGTCCAGTGGAGCTGGAGGCAGTCGGACACCTGGGGAAAGGCCCGGAGAGCGACGAAGCCGCAGACGATCGCGGCTGCGAGAAGGACCGGCGACACGCCCCGGGATGCGGCGCCGGCGAGGCCTGCGAGCCGCCCGCGGCGGGTGTGGAGCGCAAGGGCGGCGACGAGGGCGTCGGAGGCGAGCACTCCCGCGAGAACGGCGCCCCGCGGGAGCGGCCCCGGAGGCCGGACGAGAAGGACCGCCCCGAGCTGGAGCGCGTTCCAGAGGGCACCCGCGGCTGCGATTCGGAGAAAGGCCTTCGGCCCCTCCGCCTCTTCCGCGGCCGGAAGGAGCAGGGCGAGGAGGGCGGCTCCCGGCACGAGGACGCCGAGGACAAACCACGCGGTGTGGAGGAGGGCCGCTTCGAGAGGCCAGCTCATCGCCGGGGCCTCAGTACGCGTTCTTGTGGGTGAACCCCCAGCGAAGGGTGAGCCAGAGGATCTTCACGTCGAGGCCGACGCTCCAGTTCTCGATGTAGTAGAGGTCGTACTCGATCCGCTTCGAGAGGCTCGTGTTCCCGCGCCAGCCGTGGACCTGCGCCCACCCCGTGATCCCGGAGCGGACGCGGTGGCGGAGCATGTACTGGGGGAACTTCCCCTTGAACTCGTGGACGAACTCGGGCCGCTCGGGGCGCGGGCCGACGAGCGACATGTCGCCCAGGAAGACATTGACGAGCTGCGGCAGCTCGTCGATCGAGGTCTTCCGGAGGAAGGCCCCGACCCGGGTCCGACGGGGGTCGTTCTCCCGGGCCCACTGCGCGCCGGTCTCCTCGGCGTCGACGCGCATCGAGCGGAATTTCAGCATCCGGAAGAGCCGTCCGTCGAGCCCCATCCGCTCCTGCGCGTAGAAGACCGGGCCGCGGTCCTCGAGCCAGATCGCGAGGGCGACGAAGGGGAAAAGGAGCGCAAGCGCCGTCAGGCCGAGGCCCGAGAGGACGACGTCCATCGTCCGCTTCACGAGCGAGTTCCACCCTTCGAGCGGCACCTGGGTCAGGTTGATGACGGGGAGGCCGTCGAAATCCTCGACCCCCGCCTTGAAGGTGACGAACTGGAAGACGTCGGGGACGAATCGGATGTCGATCATCTCGTTCCCGACGTCCTGGAGGATGTGCATCATCGTCCGGTGCGCCTCGACCGGCAGGGCGAGGAAGACCGTGTCGACGTCGTGCCGTGCGAGGAGATCCCGGACCTCGCTCGTGGTCCCGACGACCCCGAGCCCGCGGTAGTCGGCGGCGCGCTTGGCCGGGTCGTCGTCGGCGAAGCCGATCGGCTTGAGGCCCGTGGCCGGGTGGTCGAGCAGCTTGTCCGCCAGCGCCTTTCCCGCGTGGCCGGCGCCGACGATCAGGGCCCGCCGGACGCCGACGCCCGAGGCCCAGACGATCTCGAGGTACCGGTGGATGCCGAACCGGACGCCCGCGACGAGGAGGATGTCGAGGAGAAGGAAGACGACCAGGAGCGGACGGTTGAAGCTGAAGGTCCGCCAGAAGGAGAGGAGGCCGACGAGGAGGATCGTCCCGAGCGCGACGGCCACGATGACGGCGAGCGCCTCGTCGATCATCGAGCGGTCGCGCCGGATCTGGTAGAGCCGGTGGAAGTAGAAGACGACCGGCCAGAGGATCGCGATGACCGGAAGAAGGACCGCGTAGTCCTCGAACGGCTGGTACCCTTTCGGCGTCGGCCAGACCGACTCGAAACGGATGAGCCAGGCGGCCCCGAGGGCGAGCCACGAGGCGAGAACGTCGGCCAGGAGGAAGACGGCCTGCAGTCGGCGGGTCTGACGTCGGATCATGGCGTTCCGGCCGAGAGGATTCTACGGCTCCCGGCCTCTGTTCGTCGGGCCGCCTCCGCGGCCAGATCGGGCCGTCCGGCGGCTTCGAGGGCCCCGCGAAGGGCCTCGAGGAAGCTCTCCCGGAACCTCTCCCTCGAGAAGCGGGCGGCGTTCCGGACGGCCTCGCCCGGGTCGAGGCGGAGGGTGCGAAGCCGCCCGACCGCGGCCGCGAGACCCCCGGCTCCCGGCTCCGGGTAGAGAACCCCGGTCGCCCCGTCGAGGACGGTCTCCCTCGCCCCTCCGCGCGCGAGGGCGACGACCGGCGTGCCGCAGGCCTGGGCCTCGACGGGGACGATGCCGAAATCCTCCTCGCCCGGCATCAGGACGGCCTCGGCGGAGCGGTAGAGGGCGCGCAGCTCCTCGTCGGAGGGAGTGCCGGCGAACCGGACCGTCCCCCCCGCGAGGCGCTTGAGGCGGATCTCCTCGGGCCCGTAGCCGGCGATCGTCAGAGGCCACCCCGCCCGGTTCGCCGCCTCGACGGCGTCGTCGAGCCGCTTGTACGGGGCGAGGGCCGAGACGATCAGCAGGCCGCTCCGTCCCGGCGCTCCCGGGCCGGGGGTGTAGAAGGCGGTGTCGACGGGAGGGAAGACGACCGAGGCCTCCCGGCCGTAGAGCCGGCGGATCCGCTCGCGGACGTTCTCCGAGTTCGCGAGGAAGGCGTCGGCCCGGGGGGCCGCTCTCGCGTCCCACGCGGCGAGCGGCGCGCGGACGGCGCGCGCGAGGGCCCGGACGGCGGCGGGGCGGGTGCGGAAGTAGTCGTCGAACTGATCGTGGAGGTACCGGACCGGCGTGTGGCAGTAGCAGACGTGAAGGGAGCCCGGAGCCTTCCTCGCGTTCTTCGCGACGCAGTGCGAGGAGGAGAGGACGAGGTCGTAGCCCGACAGGTCCCAGGTCTCGGCCGCGGCGAAGAAGAGCGGCAGGAGCTTCCGGTAGTCGCGCGTCGGCGCGACGAGCCGCTGGACGAAGGTCGTCACGGCGGGGAGCCGCTCGATCTCCGGCGGAACGGCTCCGGGAAACCGGAAGAGCGTGAAGAGCGTGGCGTCCGGGAAGAGGATCGCCAGCTCGCGAAGGACCTTCTCGCCGCCGCGGGTCCCCGTCAGCCAGTCGTGGACGAGGGCCACCTTCATCCGGCGAGGACCTCCCGGTAGACCGAAGCGGTCCGCGCGGCGGCACGGTCCCACGTCATCGCGGCCGCCCGCTCGCGCCCCAGGTTCCGGACCCGGCTCCGCTCCGCCTCGTCCCGGAGCAGGGCGGCGACCGTCCGGGCGATCGACTCCGGGGCGTGCGGGTCGAAGAAGACCGCCGCGTCTCCCGAGGTCTCCCGGAGGACCGGGATGTCCGAGCAGGCGACCGGCGTCCCGGCGGCCTGCGCCTCGAGGACGGGAAGGCCGAACCCCTCGGCGAAGGAGGGGAGGACGAGAGCCCGCGCCCCCGCGACGAGCGGGGGGAGCTCCGCGTCGGCGACGTACCCGAGGGGCTCGACGCCGGAGGCCGACCGCTTTCCGGGAGGGACTCCCGCGAGGAGGAGCCGGAGCCGCGGGTGCGCGGCCCGGAGAAGGGCGAACGCCGCGAGCAGGCCGTCGAGGTTCTTGTGAGGCTTGTCGTTCCCGAGGAAGAGGAGGTACGGGGCGCCTCCCGCGTCGGGCACGGCCTCGAAGAACTCCCCTCCGACGCCGTTCGGGATGACGACCGTCTTCTCCGCGGCGGAGGGGAACGCCCCGACCAGCTCCCCGCGCGCCGTTTCCGAAACGGTCACGATTCGAGCCGCGCTCCGGACGGCCCGCCCGATCATCGCCCTCGCGTAGATCCTCTTCAGGGGCGAGGCGTGCTCGGCGCGCGAGAGGTGCATCAGGTCGTGGATCGTCACGACGGTCCGGCGGGGCGGAGCGAGCGGGACGACGTAGTGCGGGGCGTGGAAGAGGTCGGGACGGGCGCTCCGGATCGCTTTCCGGACGGCGACGAGCTCGCCGACGGAGTAGTGCGCCGCCTCCGAGAGGATGGGAGCGACGCCGGGCGGGAGGAGGTCCCGGTCGCGCGGGTGGACGACGGCCTGAAGCTCGAAGTCGCCGCGTCGGGCGAGGGCCCCGAGCAGTCCGACGATGTAGCGGCCGATGCCGAAGTCGCGCGCCTTCCGGGCGTCGAGGAGGACGCGGGTCACCGGAGCGCCTCCTCGCAGAGGGCCCGAAGCTCCGCGGCCGAGGACTCCCAGGTGAACGCCGCTGCCCGTTCGCGTCCTCTCTCGCGCGCCGCGGTCCGCCACGCCTCGTCGTCGTTCGCCCGCTCGAGGGCGGCCGCGATCGCCGGGACGCTCTCGGGGTCGGGGAGGAGGCCGGCGTCCCCGATCACCTCGGGAAGGGAGGACGAGGAGGAGCCGACGACCGGTGTCCCGAGCGCCATCGCCTCGAGGGGCGGAAGGCCGAAGCCTTCATAGAGGCTCGGGTAGGCGAGGAGGCGCGCGCCTCGCAGGAGTCGCGCGCTCTCGGCCGGGGGGGCGTAGCCGGTCCGGCGGATCCGGTCCGCGTGACGCGACCCGGCCAGGCGGCCCGGCAGCCCCGGAAGCCCCCATCCCGGTCCGCCGGCGAGGAGGAGGTCGGGAAACCCGGGCCGGCGGTCCCAGATCGACTCCATCGCCTCGACGAGCCGGAGGACGTTCTTCCGCGGCTCGAGCGTCCCGAGGAAGAGGACGTACGGACGGCCGGCGTTCGGAGGCGGACCTCCGGGGTCAGCGGGGGACGGGACGAGCCCGTTCGGGACGACGGTCGTCTTCTCCGCCGCCTCGGGATGGATCCGGAGCAGGTCGCTCCGCGTCGCGGCCGAGACCGTCGCGATCCGTCGGGCTCGCCGGACCGTGCCGGAGAGGAAGGGTGTGAAGCCGAGGCGGTTCCGAAGCGAGTGCCACTTGGGGAAGAGGAGCGGGGTCAGGTCGTGGACGAGAGCGACGGAGGGGAGCGTCGAGAGGACGGGGACGATCGCGAGTGATCCGAGGAAGAGGTCCGCGCCGGAGCGCCGCGCGGCACCGGCCGCGAGGGTCTGGAGCCAGAGGGTCCCGGGAAGCGGAGGGCCGACGACGACCTCGAACGCCCGGTCGCCGGAGAGGGCGTCGGGGAGGAAGACCTTTCGCGGAGAGAGGAGGACGAAGCGGTCGCCGGGGAAGGAGCGCCGCCACGCGGGGAGAAGCCCTTCGAGGACCCTCCCGGCCCCCGTGAGCCTCTCTTCGAAGGGCCGCGCGTCGACCGCAATTCGCATTCGCGGGCATTATTCCCTATACTCCGCGGTCCGCCTCGGGGAGGGCCGAACCGATGGATCTCGATCTCGAGAAGGCTCTCGACGAGCCCCTTGATCTTTCTCATCAAGTCGACGTTCCGGGCGAACGCCTGGGCCGGAGCGAGCTCCTGGCGCTCTCGCCGGTCCGGTTCTCGGGCCGGCTGCGCCGCGCCGAGCCGGGCTTCGTCCTCGACGGCCGCCTCGAGTTCGACGGGACGGTCGCGTGCGCCCGCTGCCTGAAGCCGGTCCCGTTCCGCCGCTCCGGTGCCGTGTCGTGGGTCTTCGCTCCGGCGCACGAGCGGCACCAGCCGGCCCCCGGCAGCGAGGAGGAGCTGGAGCTCTCGTCGAAGGACCTGGACATCGTCTTCTACGACGACTTCACGGTCCCCTTCGACCCGCTCATCGAGGAGCAGGTCCAGCTCGAGATCCCGATGCGCGCTCTCTGCCGGGAGGACTGCCTCGGACTCTGCCCGATGTGCGGGACGGACCGGAACATCACCCCGTGCGACTGCGCCCCTCCGACCGACGACCGCTGGAGCGCCCTGAAGGCGCTCAAGCCGAAAGACTGAAGAGACCTGAACCAGGAGAGATCCGATGCCGAATCCGAAGCACCGACACTCCAAGACGCGCCGCGACATGCGCCGCGCGCACGATTTCCTGAAGCCCAAGCAGACGTCCCTCTGCCCGAAGTGCGGGGTCGCCAAGGTGCCCCACCGCGTCTGCCCCTCCTGCGGGACCTACAAGGGGCGCGAGGTGATGGCGGGGACCGAGTCCGAGTAGGAACCGGAAAGGCGATCCGCCGCTCATGACGATCGCCGTCGACGCCATGGGGGGCGACCACGCGCCCCGCGCCGTCGTCGAGGGCGCGGTCGCCGCGGCCCTGGAGCTCGGCCTCGACACGCTCCTCGTCGGGCGCCGGCGCGAGCTCGAGTCGGAGCTGACGCGGCTCGCCTACGCCGGGAGCCGAATCGGGATCGTCGAAGCGGACGAGGTCGTCGAGTTCGACGAGCCGGCCATCACGCCGATGCGGAAGAAGCGCCGCGCGTCGGTCCGCGTCGCGGCCGAGTGCGTGCGCGACGGGCGGGCGAAGGGGATGTTCACGGCCGGGCACACCGGCGCGGCCATGGTCGTCGCGAAGATGGTCATGGGCGTCCTCGAGGGGATCGAGCGTCCGGCGCTCGCGGCCGTCCTTCCCGGCCTCGGCCGGAAGCGGGTCCTGCTCGACGTCGGCGCGAACGTCAGCTGCCGGCCGCGGCACTACCTCGAGTTCGCCCTGATGGGGCACTTCTACGCCCAGGAAGCCCTCGGGATCGCGCGGCCGAAGATCGGCCTCATGTCGGTCGGCGAGGAGGAGGGGAAGGGGACGGAGATGACGCGGGAGGTGTTCGGCCTGCTGAAGTCCTCGGGCCTCCAGTTCGTCGGGAACGTCGAGGGGCGCGACGTCTACGGCGGGGACGTGGACGTCATCGTCACGGACGGGTTCACCGGGAACGTCATCCTGAAAGTCTCCGAGAGCCTCGCCCACCTCGTCGAGGAGGCGCTCAAGCAGGAGATCACGCGGAGCCTCCAGGCCTCGATGGGCTTCCTCCTCTCGAAAGACGCCTTCCGCGCCTTCAAGAAGCGGCTCGACTACAGCGAGTACGGGGGCGCGCCGCTCCTCGGCGTGAAGGGGGCCTGCCTCATCGGGCACGGCCGCTCCACGCCCAAAGCGGTCCGGAACGCCATCCGCGCCGCCCATGACTTCGCGGCTCACGGAATACCGGAGAAGATCCGGAACAAGGCGCTCGAGTTCGCTCCGGAGCCGATCCGCCGCTAACATCCCGCCTTTCGGGTCGAGGGGAGATCGATGCTTCACGCCACCATCGCGGGAACCGGCGCCGCCGTTCCCGACCGGATCCTGACGAACGCCGACCTCGCGAAGATGGTCGAGACGAACGACGAGTGGATCACGTCGCGGACGGGGATCCGCGAGCGCCGGATGGCCTCCGACGGGGAGGTCCTCTCGGACTTCGCCGTCGCGGCGGCCCGGAGAGCCCTGGAGGCCGCGGAGGTCCTGCCCCGCGAACTGGACGCGGTCATCCTCGCGACCGTGACCCCCGACCAGCTCGTGCCGTCGGCGTCCTGCCTCGTCCAGCGGAAGCTCGGGGCGAAGAAGGCCGCGGCCTGGGACCAGAACGCGGGCTGCTCCGGATGGCTCTACGGCCTCCACGTGGCCGACGGGCTGATCCAGTCGGCCAAGGCGCGGAACATCCTCCTCGTCGGCGCCGAGTTCCTGACCCGCTTCACCGACTACACCGACCGCGGGACCTGCGTCCTCTTCGGGGACGGCGCGGGCGCCACCGTCCTGAAGGCCACGAAGTCCGACCACGGCGTCCTCGCGACGACGATCCGCTGCGACGGCGAGGGGGCGGATTTCATCTCGATGCCGGGCGGGGGCTCCACGGCCCCGCCGAGCCGCCCCGAGACGCTCGAGCAGCGGCTCCCCTTCATCAAGATGATGGGGGGCGAGACCTTCAAGACGGCCGTCCGCGCGATGACGGAGGTCTGCCGCGAGGTCCTGAAGGAGAGCGGCTTCACTCCGGCCGACGTGCAGTGGCTGATCCCGCACCAGGCGAACGACCGGATCATCCAGGCGGTGGGGGAGCGGCTCGAGATGCCTCCCGAACGGTGCGTCGTGAACATCTCGCGCTACGGGAACACGAGCTCCGCCTCGATACCCATCGCCCTCGACGAGTACGTCCGGGAGGGGAAGATCAAGAGGGGCGACCTGATCCTCTTCACCGCCTTCGGCGCCGGGCTGACCTGGGGCGCCGCGCTCGTGAGATGGTGACCGGGGGCGCGCTCCTCTTCCCCGGGCAGGGGTCCCAGTTCGCCGGGATGGGGAAGGACCTGGCCGCGGCCTTCCCGGAGTCGCGGGCCGTCTACGACCGGGCCGACGCCGCGCTCGCCCCGCTCGGCTTCTCGGTCTCTCGGACCTCGTTCGAAGGGACGGACGAGGAGCTGAAGCAGACCGCCGCCACCCAGCCCGTGATCGTCACGCACTCGATCGCCGTCTGGGAGGTCCTGAAAGCGCGGGGCGCCGCCCCCGCGGCCGCCGCGGGGCACTCGCTCGGCGAGTACGCGGCCCTCGTCGCGGCCGGAGCGCTCTCGCTGGAGGACGCCGTCGTCCTCGTCCGCCGGCGCGGCCTTTTCATGCAGGAGGCGGTGCCGGAGGGAAAGGGCGCGATGTCGGCCGTGATCGGCCTCGCCCCGGAGGAGGTCGCCGCGGCGTGCGCCGAGGCGGCTTCCGGGACGGGAGAAGTCTGCGCCGCCGCGAACTTCAACTCTCCCGAGCAGACGGTCGTCGCCGGGACGGCGGGTGCCGTCGCGAAAGCGGCGGAGATCCTGAAGGCGAAGGGGGCGAAGCGGGTCCTGCCGCTCCCCGTGTCGGCGCCGTTCCACTGCCTCCTGATGAAGCCGGCCGAGGAGAAGCTGGCGCCGTTCCTCGACGCGACGGTCTTTTCCCCACTCGCGTTTCCGGTCGTGACGAACGCCGACGCGAGGCCGAACTCGGACCCCGCGGCGGCGCGGGAGGCGCTGAAGCGGCAGATCTGCTCGCCCGTCCGGTGGCTCGAGACGGTGCGTCACCTCGCCGCGACCGTCCCCGCGGCGGTCGAGTGCGGCCCCGGGACGGTCCTCTCGGGCCTCGCGAAGCGGATCGCCCGCGACTGGCCCGTCTCGGCGACGTCCGACACGGCGGGACTCGCGAAGCTCCTTCCCGTCTGAGCGGAAGGCGGCCCTAGCCCCGGACGACGACGATCTTCGGCGCGGCCCCCGGCCGGTAGCCCCGCGCCTCCCGGACCTCGGCGTCCGGGTGGAAGCGGCGGATCAGGTCGACGTCCCCGGGCCGCTCCGGCTGGACGACGAGAACGGCCGGAAGCCGGCGGAGCGGCAGGGCGGGGGAAAGGTCCCGGAGCTCGGAGATCCGGAGATCCCAGACGAGCGGCAGGAGAACCGCCACGCTCTCCGTCCGATGCCCGGGAGAGAGGCTCCAGTCGTGGTGCTCCGTTACCACGAGGTAGCGGTCGAACCCGGGGCCGAGCCCGCGCAGCTCGAGCCCCACCGCCGTCATCTCGAAGATCTCGTTCGCTTCGATCAGCCCCTCCTGGAGCCGCGCGTACCGATAGAGGTTGACCGCGGGAGAGAGGAAGAGGACAAGGAGCGCGAAGGCGGCCGACAGCGCCCGGCGTTTCAGGGAGAAGCGGCGCTCGAGGGCGTCGAGGCCGGCGTCGGCCGCCCCCGCCATCAGGACGACCGCCGGAGGGTACGACGGCATGATCCGGCTGTAACAGAGGTAGTTGATGAAGGCCCCTCCGACGAGGACGACGAGAGCGATCGTCAGGAGGAGGAGGACCTCGACGGCGCTCCGCCGCCTCAGCGCGAGGAAGATGCCGGCGGCGAGAAGAAGAGCCTCGAACGGGTTGCAGCCCGGCGACAACGCCCCGTTCTCGTAGGCGCCATTGTCCTCGGTGATGAAGAACCATCCGGCCGCGTCGGCGAGCGGCCGGCCCAGCGACTGGACGAAGCGGTCGGCGTGGAACCCCTCCGACGGCTTCCAGACGGTGATGGAGTTCTCGACGCGAGGGAAGAGCGTCGCCTCGTCCGACCGGAAGAGGGGGACGAGAGGGGCCAGCCAGATCCAGATCGTCAACGCCATGAGAGCGGGCCCCGTCCACTCGCGGAGGGTCCGCCGGCGGCGGAGGATCGCCTCGCCGATCAGGAGAAGAACGCAGGCGACGAGGCCGGCCCGCGCTCCGGGCCACTGGTAGAGGGCGAAGCCTCCCGCCATCCCGGCCGCCACCCACCTCCCCGGGCGGTCGCCCGAGCGCGCCCAGACGAAGAGCGCCAGCGTGACGGCGACGCCCGTGGCGGCCTCGATCGAGGTGTTGAGGCGGCCGAAGTGAAGCCACGGGCTTCCGCCCGCGAGCAGGAGGCCGGCCAGAAGGCCGGTCCTCCGGCCGCGCCATTCGCGCCCGAGGAACCAGACGGCCCAGATCCCGGCGAGTGCCGGAAGGAAGCCGCCGAGGCGGATCCCGAGGGCGCCATCACCCCCGAGCAGCCATCCGAGCGCGAGGGGGAGCGAGCCGGCGACCGGAAACTTCATGTAGCCGTTCGCCCAGATGTCGGGACAGTTCCCCTGGAGGACGTCGAGGGCGGAGAGGGCGAAGTAGATGTAGTCGAAGTGCGTCTTCAGGGGCCATTCGCCGATCCGCCAGCCGATCGTCGCGGCCCCGACGGCGAGGGGAAGGAGGACGTCCCATCGTCCGGGTTTCTTCGCGGCTTCCGACCGCCGCTCCAACCCGAGCGAGGCGAGAAGAACGAGCAGAAGGAGAAAGAGGCCGAGCGAATCGGCGTACGTTCCGGGACGGCTCCGGAGTGAGACGAGAAGGGCGCTCCCCGCCGCGGTCGCGGCGGCGACGAGGGCGACGATCCGGGCGCGTTTCCGGGGATCGGGCCGGACCCGGAGCGCGGCCCCGACGGCGAGGGCGAGGAGGACGGCCACGCCGGACCAGAGGAGGAAGCGCGGCCAGTCGAAGGGAGGGAGCGAACCGGGGCGGGGCCGGTCGTCGGGCCAGACCGCGTCCTTCCGCCAGGCGTAGGCGACGGCAAATCCGCCTCCCGCCGGTGCCGGCGCAACGGCCCGCGGCTCGTACGAGAGGCCGAACCGGGCGACGGGGCCCGGCGGCGCGCCTCCGCCGAGGCGAAGACCTTCCGAGACGTAGACCAGCCCCCCGGCCGGCGCCGGGGCGATGAAACTCGGGATCCGGTTCGGCTCGAAGAGGCTCCACCTGGTCCGTCCGAGAACGTACGCCTCGTCCCCCTCCAGCCGGACCCGGTAGACCTCCTGCCAGCTCGGATCCCAGAGGAGCGCTTCTCCCGCCCCTGGCCCGGGCGAGAGGCCGCGCGGGAGCCTCTTCGATCCCGGCTCGAGCGGCAGGAGGAGGGGCCGGGGGGGCTCGCCGCGGGGGGAAATGCGGTAGAGAGGCGGAATCGCGTCCTTGACGAGGACGAGCGTCGAGCCGTCGGCGAGGCGGACCGCGCCCGTCACCTCCCGTCCCGTGACGGGACTCCCGGCGCTCCAGACGATCCGTCCGTCGCGGGCCACCTCGAGCGCGCCGTCCCGTCCGGCCGTGACGAGAAAGCGGTCCTCTCCGAGGGGCCAGGCCCGTTCGGGCGAGGGGCCGCCGGCGGGCGATCGCCAGCTCCAGAGGGTCTTTCCCTCCCCGTCGATCTCGACGAGCGCCCGCGTCCCGGCGTCGACGACGACGAGCCGCCCCGGCCCGGACGGAGCGACGTGGGAGACGTCGGCGAACCCGCCGTAGGCGCGGAGCGCCGTCCCGTCGGCCGCCATCAGGGCGAGGCGCCCTTTGACGGGGGCCGGCGCGAGGTAGGCCGAGCCCGGCAGGAGGGTGGCGACGACGAGAATCGGGCTGAGGAGCACCACCTGATATCTTCACACGCCGACATCTCGCGGAGGTCCGTCCATGCCCGTCTCCATTGCCCTCGACGGAAAGATCGCGCTCGTCACCGGCGGCTCGCAGGGGATCGGCGAGGCGATCGCGAAGCGGCTCGCGGCCGCGGGCGCCCATGTCGCCGTGGCGGCGCGGAACGAGGAGAAGGCGCGTGCCGTGGCCGGGGCGATTGCGGCGGCGGGGGGCTCGTCGGAGGCCGTCGCGATGGACGTGGCCGACCCGGTCTCCGTCTCGGCCGGGATGAAAGGGCTCGTCGAGAGACACGGACGGGTCGACATCGTCGTCAACAACGCGGGGGTCACCGAGGACGGCCTGATCCTCCGGATGGGGAAGGAGGCCTGGGACCGGGTCGTCGCGACCGATCTGACCGGCGTCTTCCTCGTCTCGCAGGAGGCGGCGAAGGCGATGGTCCGGAAGAAGGTCGCCGGCCGGATCATCAACATCACCTCGGTCGTCGGCCTGATGGGGAACGCGGGCCAGACGAACTACGCCGCGGCCAAGGCGGGGGTCGTCGGCTTCACGAAGGCGCTCGCGCGGGAGATCGGCTCGAGGGGGATCACGGTGAACGCGATCGCCCCGGGCTACATCGAGACGGCGATGACGGACACGCTCTCGGCCGAGTCGAAGGAGGCGCTGAACCGCCAGATCGTCCTCGGCCGGCTCGGCACGGGCGAGGACGTGGCGGGGGCCGTCCTCTACCTCGCCTCGGACCTCGCCGCGTACGTCACGGGTACATGCCTCAATGTGAGCGGCGGCCTCTACATCGGGTAGACTCGCCGCCTGACTGGTGAATACGCCGGAGGTCGCGGCCGGAAAGCGGGCCGCCGTCCCCCGATCCGAAGCGGAGGAGTCTGATGTCGAATTCGGTCGAAGAAAAGGTCAAGAGCATCATCGTGGAGCAGCTGGGAGTCCAGGCCGAGGAGGTCAAGCCCGAGGCCGCCTTCGTCGATGATCTCGGCGCCGATTCCCTCGACACCGTCGAGCTCGTGATGGCGTTCGAGGAGGCGTTCGGCATCGAGATCCCGGACGAGGACGCCGAGAAGATCCAGAAGGTCAAGGACGCGATCGCCTACATCGAGGGGAAGGCGAAGCCGGCCTGAGCCGCCCGCCCCGACGATGACCGCCCCTCTCCTCGACGGCCGGGGGCGCCGCCGTGTCGCCGTCACGGGCGTCGGCCTCGTCACCCCGGTCGGCCTGACGACCCGGGAGACCTGGGAGAGCCTCCTCGCCGGCCGCCCGGGAATCGGCCCCATCACCCGCTTCGACGCCAGCGACTACGCCTGCCGGATCGCGGGCGAGGTGAAGGGCTTCTCGCCCGAGCGGTTCCTCGAGAAGAAGGAGGTCAAGAAGTTCGACACCTTCATCCACTACGCCGTGGCGGCCGCGAAGGAAGCGCTCTCCGATTCCGGCGTCGGGATCGATGAGTCGAACGCCGAGCGGGTCGGGGTCTCCATCGGGTCCGGCATCGGCGGCCTGCCGCTCATCGAGGAGATGCACAAGACGCTCCTCGAGAAGGGACCCCGCCGGATCAGCCCCTTCTTCATCCCGGGCCTCATCGTCAACATGTCGTCGGGGCTGATCTCGATCCTGACGGGGGCCAAGGGGCCCAACACGGCCGTCGCGACGGCCTGCGCGACCTCGGCGCACGCGATCGGCGACGCGGCCAACGTCATCCGCCGGGGCGAGGCGGACGTGATGATCGCCGGCGGGACGGAGTCCGTCGTCGTGCCGCTCGCCATCGGGGGGTTCGCCGCGATGCGGGCCCTCTCGACGCGCAACGACGACCCGGCCGCCGCCTCGCGCCCCTGGGACCGGGACCGCGACGGGTTCGTCCTCGGCGAAGGAGCCGGGATCCTCGTCCTCGAGGAGCTGGGGCAGGCCGTGGCGCGCGGAGCCGCGATCTACGCGGAGCTGGCGGGCTACGGGATGTCCGGCGACGCCTACCACATCTCGGCTCCGTCGGACGACGGGGACGGGCCGTACCGCGTCATGCGGAACACGCTCGCCGACGCCGGCCTCCCGCCCGATTCGGTCGACTACGTGAACGCCCACGGCACCTCGACGCCGCACGGCGACCGGATCGAGACGATCGCCCTGAAGCGGGCCTTCGGCGACCACGCCCGGAAGCTGGCCGTCTCCTCCACGAAGTCGATGACCGGTCACCTCCTCGGAGCCGCCGGCGGACTCGAGGCGGGGATCACGGCCCTCACCGTCCGACACGGCGTCGTGCCGCCGACGATCAACTACTCGACGCCGGACCCCGAGTGCGACCTCGACTACACGCCGAACGTCGCGCGCGAGCGGACCGTGAACGTCGCAATCACGAACTCGTTCGGCTTCGGGGGCACGAACGCGTGCCTCCTCCTGAAGAAGGTCTGACCGGAACCCGGGCCGGGCGCATCCGCGCGCGGCTCCGGGGATTCCTTCTCGTCGCGCTCGCGGCGCAGATCGCCATCCTCGTCGCCCAGGAGGCGGGCTTCTTCCGGCAGCTCCTTGCCGTCCCGTCGCGCCTCGGCGCGGCCGGCTCCTCGCCTCCGGGCAGCTCGGTGCCCCTCCTCCTCGGGGTGCTGGCGGTTTCGCACCTCTGGGCGCGCCGCTTCGGGAGCGGCTCCTTCGCCGGGCGCCTCGGCGCAGCCGGCCTCGCGCAGATGGCCCTTCTCGGTCTCGTCGCGGTCGGCGCCGCCCTCGCCACGGGCCGCTTCGTCCCGGCGGCAGCTGTGGCGGCACTCGCCCTTTCGGCGCTGGCGGCGATCGCGGCCGGACGCGGAGTCGGGGCGCCCGCGCCCGCCCCGCTCCGTCGCTCCCTCTGGGACGCGCTTTCCGCCGTCGTCGTCGCGACCCTCATCGTGCCGGCGTTCTTTCCCTACATTCACTTCGACGCCAGGACGATCTGGGCCTGCCGCGCGTTCGGGATGCCGTCCGGGTTCTTCGAGGCCCTGGCGGCCTGCTGGCAGCCGAACTACCCGCCGCTCTTCTCG
>Ga0079037_100000409_pt1 | contig 19139 bp, 14 predicted proteins | sample Mud3Dept4metaG_FD_71479 | JGI IMG/M metagenome (GOLD analysis project Ga0079037, IMG submission 71479) | Freshwater wetland microbial communities from Ohio, USA, analyzing the effect of biotic and abiotic controls - Mud 3 Core 4 Depth 4 metaG | ecosystem: Environmental > Aquatic > Freshwater >... | reverse complement strand
TGCTCGAACAACTACGGGCCCTATCAGTACCCGGAGAAGCTGATCCCGCTGATGATCCGCAACGCCCTCGCGGGCCGGCCGCTGCCGATCTATGGCGACGGGGGCAACGTCCGCGACTGGCTCTACGTCGGCGACCACTGCAGCGCGATCAGGCGCGTGCTGGAGGCCGGCCGGCCGGGCGAGGTCTACAACGTCGGTGGCAACAGCGAGCGCACCAACCTGCAGGTGGTCGACGCCCTGTGCGCCGTGCTCGACGAGCTGGTACCCGCCTCGCCCTACCGGCCGCACGCGCGGCTCAAGACCTTCGTCGCCGATCGCCCGGGCCACGACCGGCGCTATGCGATCGACGCCACCAAGCTCAGGCGCGAGCTCGGCTGGCAGCCGGCCGAGAGCTTCGACTCGGGCATCCGCCGCACGGTCCAGTGGTATCTCGCCAACCAGGCCTGGTGCGACGAGGTGACGGGTGACCGCTACGACGGGGGGCGGCTCGGGCTGGGGGGGGCATCGTGAAAGGCATCGTCCTCGCCGGCGGCTCCGGCACGCGGCTGCACCCGCTGACCCATTCGGTCAGCAAGCAGATGCTGCCGGTCTACGACAAGCCGATGATCTACTACCCGGTGTCGGTGCTGATGATGGCCGGCATCCGGGAGATCCTGGTGATCAGCACGCCGCGCGACCTGCCGGGCTTCCGCGACCTGCTCGGCGACGGCAGCCAATGGGGCATCCGGCTTCGCTACGCCGAGCAGCCGCGACCGGAAGGCATCGCCCAGGCCCTGCTGATCGGCCGCGAGTTCCTGGCCGGCGACAGCTGCTGCCTGATCCTGGGCGACAACATCTTCTACGGTCACGGCCTCGTCCGGATCCTGCGCGACGCGGTGGCGAGCAATCGCGGTGCGACCGTGTTCGGCTACTGGGTGAAGGACCCGGAGCGCTACGGCGTCGTCGAGCTCGATGCCGACGGGCGCGTCCTCAGCATCGTCGAGAAGCCGAAGCAGCCAAGATCGCGTTACGCCGTCACAGGGCTCTATCTGTACGACCGCCGCGCACCGGACTTCGCCGCCGAGCAGCGGCCCTCGGCGCGCGGCGAGCTGGAGATCACCGACCTCAACAACCGCTACCTGCAGGACGGCACGCTTGACGTCGTGACCCTCGGCCGCGGCATGGCCTGGCTGGACACCGGCACCCACGAGTCGCTAATGCAGGCGAGCAACTTCATGGAGACCATCGAGCAGCGGCAGGGCCTCAAGGTCTGCTGTCCCGAGGAGGTCGCCTGGGAGCAGGGCTGGATCAACGATGCCCAGGTGCAGGCGCTGGGCCAGGCGATGGCCAACAACGGCTATGGCCGCTACCTGCTCGAGCTCGTCACCCGGGAACGTCAGCCGTGACGGTGACACCGCTCGCGCTGCCGGAGGTCCTGCTGATCGACCTCAGGGTGTTCGGCGACGCGCGCGGCTGGTTCGCCGAGACCTGGCAGGCGGAGCGCTATGCGGCGGCCGGCATCCCGGCGCAGTTCGTCCAGGACAATGCCGCCTATTCACAGCGCCGCGTGCTGCGGGGCCTGCACGCCCAGCACCCGCACGACCAGGGCAAGCTGATCCAGGTGCTGCGCGGCGAGATCTACGACGTCGCCGTCGACATCCGCCGCGGGTCGCCGACCTTCGGCCGCTGGGTGGGGATGCCCCTGAGCGGCGACAGGCAGCAGCAGGTGTGGATACCGCCCGGCTTCGCGCACGGCTACTGCGTGCTCAGCGCGGAGGCGCTGTTCACGTACAAGTGCACGGACCTCTATCACCCCGAGGCCCAGTTCAGCGTGCGCTGGGACGACCCGGCGATCGCGATCGACTGGCCGCTCGAGGTTTCACCGATTCTTGCCGATAAGGACCGTGACGCGCCGCTGCTGCGTGAGATCCCGGCCGACCGGCTGCCGCCGTATGGTGGCTGGCCGGAATAGGCGCGGCTAGACAAGCGAGGTTTCCTCGATGACCCGACCACGCATCCTCGTCCTCGGCTCCGACGGCCAGGTCGGGTTTCAGCTCATGCGGACGCTCGCACCGCTCGGCGAGGTTACCGGCTCGCGCCTCGACGGCGCCGCCGGGCTGCGGATGGACGTCACCGATCACGCGGGCCTCGAGGGCGTGCTGATGTCCGTCCGACCGAAGCTGATCGTGAACGCCGTTGCCTACACGGCGGTCGACCGCGCCGAGGAAGAGCCGGAGCTGGCGACGGCGATCAACGCAACCGCTGTCGGCGTGCTCGGCGCGCTGGCGGCCCGCATCGGCGCGGCAGTGGTGCACTACTCCACTGACTACGTCTACTCGGGGGTCACCGGCCGCCCGTGGCGCGAGGACGACCCCTGCGCCCCCCTGAACGCGTATGGCCGCACGAAGCTCGCCGGTGACGAGGCCCTGCTCGCCAGCGGCGCGGATGCGCTGATCCTCCGCACGAGCTGGATCTACGACCGGCGGGGCCGCAACTTCCTGCTGACGATGCGGCGGCTGCTGGCGGAGCGCGAGAAAGTGCGCGTCGTCGCCGACCAGATCGGTGCGCCGACCTGGGCGCGGCTCGTCGCTCAGGCGACCGCGCTCATCGTCGCGCAGACGGTGTGCGAGGGCTTCTGCTTTGGCGAGCGCAGAGGGGTCTATCACCTGACGTGCGATGGCGCGACGAGCTGGCATGGCTTCGCCGAGGCGATCCGCGACTTCACCGGCGCGCGTTGCAAGGTGATCCCCGTTCCCACCACCGAGTACCCGCTGCCCGCCCCCCGGCCCGCCGACTCGCGGCTGGACAACGCCAAGCTGGAGGCCGCCTTCGGCGTGCGCCTGCCCGACTGGCACAATGCGCTGCGGCTCTGTCTGGAGGAAAACGGCGGGTAGGGGAGCGCTCGCCGGTCCGGTCGCTGCGAGCCTCGCGCGAGGCGTCTCAGACGTAGCCATAGGCGGCGGCCACGCGGCCGGCGCCGCGCAGCACGTCGGCCTGCTCGTCGGGGCCGAGCTCGGTCCGCCAGCGAGCGTCCAGGCGCAGTTGGCCGTCGAAGGTCCTCAACATCCGGTTGCCGATGATGTGATTCTTGCGGGCGTCACGGGGCGGGTGGCAGACCGCCGCGGAATCGACGCCGAAGAAATCGAACAGCGCGTTCATGGTCCCGTCGGCGTCGCGGCAGAGGTCCTCGTAGCGGAGGCGGAGATAGTCGCAGCGTGCCCGGCCGTCGAACAGCAGCGCAATGTTGCGATGGATCCGCTGCCACTGCTCGCCGACCTCGCGCAGACGGGCCGGCGCCACGCCGCGGCTCTGCAGCGAGCGGGCGTAGCCGCGCGGATCGCGGACGAGATGCACCACCTTTGCCCGACGGCCCGAATCGCCCAGCGCGGTCAAGGCCAGGACCTTGCCGATGCTCTTGGAGCCGTCGATCACGCAGTGGGTGCCATGCAGCTCCTCTATCGCCGAATAGAATCGCCGATAGGCGTCGAGATACTCGTCGGTGGCCTGGCCGGCGAGGCGGGCGACCCACGGACCGAGGACCAGGGAGGCGCCGGTAAGCCCCTGTGCCGCCATCCGGTTGAGCCGCGGCCACGGCAGCAGGCGTGGCAGCAGGGGCAGCAGCTGCGCCTCGCCCGCGTACCGATCCGTCCGGAGCCGGCGCCGGATCTCCTGCCAGAACTCGCAGTCGTCGACGCGGGCGCCACAGCTGCAGGATTGGTTGCGCCCAGCCCAGGGCAGGGTGTCGCCGAGACAGGACAGGTCCGGATGGTTGTTCAGCAGGAAGGCCAGCGCCGTCGCGCCGTGATAGGACGGACAAAGGACGAATCGGAGAACGTCGGCCATCGGGAGAGCAACGGTGGCTTGAGGAGGACCTGGCCCGCGACCTCGCCGTTCCGGCTCTGCTCGCGCGGGAAGGCGGGCTCAGGAGCCTCGGTGGCGCAGCGCAAAGACCAGGTGCACTGTACCAGGATCAGGACAGGGCGCTCACCGCCCCCGGCACGGGCGCGCCGCGCTTACCTGCTGACGCGAATCGACTCGTCGGAGGGTCAGCCTGGCCGGCCGTCGACGCGCGGCTGCCAGAGCATCGCCGCATGCGCGACGAGGAAGAGCAGGAACGCCAGGATCCACAGCCCCGCTGCCGAATGCACCAGGAACACGTGGCGCTCGGGCCAGAGCGCCGGGGCGACGCCGCGTGCCAGCGCGGCGAGGTTTAGCAGGACGAAGGCGATCGCCGCGGTGGTCGGCGCGCGCATGTCGCGACCGGTGTGGCCGAGCGTCACCCGCGACATCATCCCCAGCGTCAGCACCCCGATCGCACCCACCGTCAGCGCGTGCAGCGCGACGTTGGGCGCCACCAGCCCGAAGGATGCGGCAGCACGCATGGCGAAGCCGAAGGCGAGCCACAGCACCGCGGCGTGCAGCACCCAGAGAATCGGATTGCGCCAGACGCGCGCATCGTGCCAGCCCAGCTCGCGCGCGATCGTCTGGACGGCGAGAGCTGCACAGAGGGCGCCGACGATGGCCGGCGGCGCCGCTGCGAGATCTGCAATCGCCAAGGCGATCGCTGCCGCAAATCCAAGCTGTTCCAGCCATTCGCGGTTGAGTGCCGTCGACCCGGCGATACCGCGTTCCGTGAAGAAGGCGATGACGCGCCCCGTGACGACGAGCACCAGCAGCAGCACGAGGTCGAGCATGACGAGCGTGCCGCGGCCGGACGTGCTGCCGGTCAGGCCGAGCGCCTGGAGGTGGACGAGGCCGTTCGCGACCGCCATCGCGCCCAGCAGCGGCAGGAACAGCCGGTTCACCCGGTTCTTCCCCTGCATCAGCGGGCGGTACAGCGCGACCGCGACGAGGGGCAGAAAGGGGAGATCGAGCGCGGCGATGACCCAGCCGGGGAGCGGTAGCAGCGCCGCGACGCGACCCGCGAGCCAGAGCAATGCGAGTGCGGCGAGCGGCAGGCCCGCCGGCGTGTCGATCCCCGTCCAGTTCCGCACGGCCGTCAGCAGAAAGCCGGCGATCACCGCCGCCGCATAGCCGAAGAGCATCTCGTGGCTGTGCCAGCCGAGGATGCCGTAATAGGCCCCGGCGACGGGCAGGCGGCCCATCCAGACGAACATCCATACCGCGGTCAGCACGACGGCCGCGAGGCCGGCCAGCAGGAAGAACGGCCGGAACCCCAGCGCGAGGAGGGCGTTGCGCACGGGCGCCGCGTGGCGCGACGGCGGCGGGTCGATCGGGATGATGGCCATGGGTCGATCGGGTTGCGAAGCGGTAACGGCTTTATGCGCGGCGGTCCGCGCGTCCGCCTTGATGCCCGTCAACCGTGCGCGGTCTGCTTGCGCGCGCCGCGCCGCGCGAACAGCAGCGATGCAACATCATCGAAGGTCGTCGCGAAATGCGCGGTGAAGCCCTGGCGCACGTGCGCCGGAATCTCCTCGAAGTCGCCCCTGTTGTCCACTGGCAGGATCAGCTCGCGGATCCCCGCCCGGCGTGCGGCGATCACCTTCTCGCGGATGCCGCCGACCGGGAACACCTGCCCCGTCAGCGTGAGCTCGCCGGTCATCGCGATCTTGCGCACCGGCCGGCCGCTCGCGAGCGAGAGCAGGGCGGAGGCCATCGTGATGCCCGCCGACGGGCCATCCTTCGGCGTCGCCCCCGCCGGCACGTGCAGATGGATGAAGGCATCCTTGAAGAAGCCTGCGTCCGCACCGAGCTCGGCGGCGTGGCTCGCCACGTAGGAGTAGGCGATCTCCGCCGACTCCTTCATCACGTCCCCCAGCTGGCCGGTCAGCTTGAAGCCGCGGTTGTGGCTGTGGATGTGGACGGCCTCGATGCTCAGCGTCGCGCCGCCCATCGCCGTCCAGGCGAGCCCCGTGACGACGCCCGCGCCGGTCAGGCGCCGCTCGTCGCGGAACACCGGGTTGCCGAGGTAGTCCTTCAGGTTGGCCTGCGTCACCGCGATCGGCTTTGCCGCACCGTCGAGGATCTTCACGACCGCCTTGCGCACGATGCGCCCCAGCTGCTTCTCGAGCCGACGCACGCCGGCGTCGCGGGCATAGCCGTCGATCACCGCGCGCAGCGTGGCATTGTCGAGCCTGACATCGGCGTTCTTCAGGCCGGCGAGGCCGAGCTGGCGCGGCAGCAGGTACTTGCGGCCGATCTGCAGCTTCTCCTGCGCGATGTAGCCGGAGAGCGGGATGACCTCCATGCGGTCGAGCAGCGGAGCGGGGATCGTGTCGAGCTGGTTCGCGGTGCAGACGAACAGCACCTTCGACAGGTCGAAGCGCAGGTCGAGATAGTGGTCGAGGAAGTCGACGTTCTGTGCCGGGTCGAGGACCTCGAGCAGCGCCGACGCCGGGTCGCCGTGGTAGGACGCGCCGATCTTGTCGATCTCGTCGAGCATGACCACCGGGTTGGCCGTGTCGGCCTCCTTCATCGCCTGAATGAACTTGCCCGGCATCGCACCGATGTAGGTCCGGCGGTGGCCCTTGATCTCCGCCTCGTCGCGGATGCCGCCGACCGAGAAGCGGAAGAAGCGTCGGCCCAGCGCATCGGCAATCGACTTGCCGATGGAGGTCTTGCCCACGCCGGGCGGGCCGACCAGCAGGATGATCGAGCCGGCGATCTCGCCCTTCATCATCCCGACGGCGAGGAACTCGAGGATGCGCGATTTCACGTCCTCGAGGCCATAGTGGTCGCGGTCGAGCACCTTGCGCGCGTGCTTGAGGTCGAGGCGGTCCTGCGAGTACCTGCCCCAGGGCAGCAGCGTGATCCAGTCGAGGTAATTGCGCGTGACGGCATACTCGGGCGAGCCCGTCTCCAGGATGCCGAGCTTCTCCATCTCCTCTTCGACGCGCTTGTGCGCCGCCTCGGGCAGCGTCAGGTCCTCCAGCCGCTTGCGGAACTTCTCCAGCTCGGCCGTGCGGTCGTCCTTCTCGAGCCCCAGCTCCTTCTGGATCGCCTTGAGCTGCTCCCTGAGGAAGAACTCGCGCTGACGCTCCTCCATCCGCTCCTCGACCGACTTGCGGATCTGCGCCTGCGCGCGGGCGAGCTCGAGCTCCTTGTGCAGGAGCAGCAGCACGCGCTCCATCCGCAGCAGCAGCGGAAAGGCCTCGAGGACCTCCTGCAGCTGGTCCTTGTCGGAGGTGGTCAGGCTCGCCGCGAAGTCGGCGAGGTGCGACGGGTCCTCAGGCCCGAAGCGATCGAGGAACTGGCGCAGCTCCTCCGCGTACAGCGGATTGAGCGGCAGCAGCTCCTTGATCGTGTTGATGAGCGCCATCGCATAGGCCTTCACCTCGTCGGACGGCTTGCCTACCGGCTCTGGCACGTACACGACGCGGGCGCGGAACGGCGCCTCCTCGCCGAGGATGCGGTCGATGGTGAAGCGCTGCAGGCATTCGACCAGCACCTGCAGCCGACCGTCCGTCTCCTGGACGCGGTGCACTCTGGCGAGCGTGCCGACGCGCCGGAACTCGTCAGGCAGCGCCTTCTCCGCGGTCTCGCTGCGCGTGAGGATGATGCCGATCAGGTGGTGTGCAGCCTTGCCGACCGCCTCCAGCGTCTCCCGCCAGTGCGTCGCGTCCATCAGCAGCGGCACCACCTGGCCCGGGAAGAAGGGACGGGCCGCCACCGGCAGCAGGTGGATGAGCTCCGGCCGCACCTCGGTCGGCCGCGCGAGCGGCCGCTCGTCGCTCATGACCTCGACCACGGCTTCGGGGTTCTCGTGTTCCGTCATCGTTAGGGTCCTCCGTGCAAGTGCGGGTCTCGGCACCCGTCCAGTCGGCATCACGAGTGCCGGATCGAGCCAGAGCGACCGGGAGAGCTAGGGGGTTCCCTCAACCCGTTCGCCGTACAGGTATTTCGGGTCTACACCGCCGCATTGCAAGCCAAGTTCGCCAGCCGCACGAAATCGTCGAGCGCGAGCTGCTCGGCCCGCGCACCCGGGTCGATGCCGAGCCCGGCGATGGCTTCGGCCGACAGCAGGCCCTTGAGGCCGTTGCGCAGCGTCTTGCGCCGCTGGGCGAAGGCCGCCGCCACCAGGCGGGCGAACACGGCCTGGTCGGCGATGTCGGGCGGCTGCGCGAGTGGGACGAGCCGGACGATGGCCGAATCGACCTTGGGCGGCGGCCGAAACGCCCCCGGGCCGATCGCGAACAGCGGGATCACCGTGCAACGCGCCTGCAGCATCACCGACAGCCGGCCGTAGTCCTTGCCCCCGGGCCCGGCGGCCATCCGCTCCACGACCTCCTTCTGCAGCATGAAGTGCATGTCGCGGATGCAGTGGGACTGGTCGAGCAGGTGGAACAGCAGCGGCGTCGAGATGTTGTAGGGGAGGTTGCCGACCAGGCGTACCTTCGCTCCGCCCGTCGCCAGTGCGCAGAAATCGAAGCGGAGCGCGTCGGCGCCGTGCACGACGAGCTCGCCGATGCCGCGGCTGCGCTCCCGCAGGGGCTCGACGAGGTCGCGGTCGAGCTCGACGGCGTCGAGGCGGCCGACCGCGCGCAGCAGCTCGAAGGTGATGGCGCCCTCGCCGGGGCCGATCTCGACCAGGCGGTCGCCGGGCTGCGGCCCGATCGCCGCGACGATGCGCCGGATGACACCCGGGTCGTGGAGGAAGTGCTGGCCGAAGCGCTTGCGGGGCTGGTGGCTCATCAGGGCCGCCAGGATAGCGCGCCGCCGCCACGGCGGCCCGCGGCCGATGTGCCTGCGGCCGCCGGGAGCGCGACAATGGGCCGACTGTCGCAGTCGCAGGGAGCAGCAGCTCGATGTCCGAGACCGCCATCGCGCCGGACCGCAAGGCGCGCGTCCCCTGGCACTCGCTCGCGCCGGCCGACGCGCTCCGCGAGCTGGCGTCGTCACCCGGCGGCCTGAGCACCGCCGAGGCGGGCGAGCGGCTGCTCCGTCACGGCCCGAACCGGCTCCCGCCGCCGCAGCGCCGCGGCCCGCTCGCCCGTTTCCTGCTGCAGTTCCACAACCTCCTCATCTACGTGCTGCTCGGGGCGGCCGTGGTCACGGCGCTGCTCGGTCACGGTCTCGACACCGGCGTCATCGTCGGCGTGGTGCTGATCAACGCCATCGTCGGCTTCATTCAGGAAGGCAAGGCGGAGCGGGCACTCGAGGCCGTGCGCAGCATGCTGTCGCCGCAGGCGACGGTGCTGCGGAACCGCGCCCGCGTGACCATCGACGCGGCCGGCGTCGTGCCGGGGGACGTCGTGTTGCTGCAGTCGGGGGACCGCGTCCCGGCCGACCTGCGGCTGTTTCGGGTGCGGGACCTGCAGGTGGACGAGGCCGTGCTCACCGGCGAGTCGATGCCGGTCGACAAGACCACGGCCCCCGTGCCCGCCGACGCCGCGGTGGGCGACCGGGCCGGCATGGCCTTCTCCGGCACGCTCGTGACCTACGGTCAGGCAAGCGGCGTGGTGGTGGCGACGGGGCTGGGCACCGAGCTGGGCCGGATCAGCGCGCTGCTTGCCACGGTCGAGGCGATCGACACGCCGCTGATCCGCAAGCTGGCGGCCTTCGCGCGCTGGCTGACCGGCGTGATCCTCGCGGGCGCGGCCGCGACCTTCCTCTTCGGCTGGATGTTCCGCGACTTCCCGGTCGAGGAGGTGTTCCTCGCCGCCGTCGGGCTCGCGGTGTCGGCGATCCCGGAAGGGCTGCCGGCGATCGTGACCATCACGCTGGCGGTCGGGGTCCAGCGGATGGCGGGCCGCAACGCCATCATTCGCCGTCTCCCGGCCGTGGAGGCGCTGGGTGCGGTGACCGTGATCTGCAGCGACAAGACCGGCACCCTGACCCGCAACGAGATGACCGCGGTGACCCTGGCGCTGGCGGACGACACGCTGGCGGTGAGCGGTGCCGGCTACGACCCCCACGGCGGTTTCCGACGGGGTGAGCGAGAGATCGGTTCCAGCGAGGAGCCCGACCTGCTCGATCTCTGTCGCGGTGCGCTGCTGTGCAACGACGCGATGGTGCGCAGGGACGGCACGCGCTTTGCGTTCGACGGCGACCCCACCGAGCTCGCACTGGCGATCCTCGCCCTCAAGGCGGGGCTCGACCCGCACCGGGAGGCCGAGGCCTTCCCGCGCCGCGACGTCATCCCGTTCGAGGCCCAGCACCGGCTGATGGCGACGCTCCATCATGACCATGCCGGCCACGCCTTCGTCTGGGTGAAGGGCGCGCCGGAGGCGGTGCTGCCGCGCTGCAGCCGCGAGCGCGCCGGCGGCCTCGACCGCCCCCTCGACCCGCGGGCGTGGGAGGCGCGGGTGCGGGCGATCGCGGCCAATGGCGAGCGGCCGCTGGCGCTCGCCTTCGGCGTCGTGGAGCCCGGCCGGCACGAGCTGGTCTTCGCCGACATCGCGGCGGGCCTGACCCTGCTGGGCGCCATCGGGCTGGCCGACCCGCCCCGCGCGGAGGCGGCACAGGCGGTGCGGGCCTGCCGGTCGGCGGGCATCGCGGTCAAGCTCATCACCGGCGACCACGCGGCGACCGCCGCGGCCGTGGCCGCCCGGCTCGGCATCGACGACGGCGGCCGGCTGCTCGTCGGGACCGATCTGGAGCGGCTGTCGGACGCCGCCCTGCGCGAGGCGGTCGGCGAGACCAACGTCTATGCGCGCACCAGCCCCGAGCACAAGCTGCGGCTGGTCGAGGCCCTGCAGGCGCGCGGCGCGATCGTCGCCATGACGGGTGACGGCGTGAACGACGCCCCGGCGCTGAAGCGGGCCGACGTCGGCGTGGCGATGGGGCGCAAGGGCACCGAGGCCGCGAAGGAGGCGGCCGCTATGGTCCTGGCCGACGACAACTTCGCCTCCATCGCCGCGGCGGTGGAGGAGGGCCGCACCATCGACGACAACATCCAGAAGTCGATCCTGTTCATCCTGCCAACCAGCTTCGGCGCGGCACTGGCGATCGTCGCGGCGGTGCTGTTCGGCGCCGACCTGCCGGTCTCGCCGGCGCAGATCCTGTGGGTGAACATGGTCACCACCGTGACGCTGGCGCTCTCCCTCGCCTTCGAGCCTCCGGAGGCGGCGGTGATGCAGCGCCCACCCAAGGACCCGGCGGCGCCGCTGCTGACGCGCTTCATGCTGTGGCGGATCGGGTTCGTGTCGGTGCTGATGCTGGCCGGCGTGTTCGGGCTGTTCGTGCTCGCCCGGGGGCGGGGCGCCGACCTCGAGACCGCCCGCACGATCGCGGTGAACACGCTCGTCGTAATCGAGGCGCTGTACCTGTTCAACACCCGGTATCTCGAGGCCCCGGTCCTCAACGGGCGCGGGCTGCTCGGCAACCGCTGGGCGCTGGTCGCGGTGGCGCTGGTGCTGCTGCTGCAGCTGGTCTTCACCTACGCGGGGCCACTGCAGCTCTTCTTCGAGAGCCGGCCCGTCGGCGTGCTCGACTGGGCGGCGATCATCGCCGTCGGCCTCGCCGTGCTGCTCGTCGTCGAGGCGGAGAAGGCCTGGCTGCGATCACGCACCCGTCAAGACGCGGTAGCCGAAGGCCGCTAGCATTACCGGGACTCGCAGGTCCGATTCGGATCAGCGAGCCGCGCGAGGATTCTCACGCCATGGCAGCCAACGCGACCGACAGCCTCGACCTCCCGGCGCTCTGGCTCGAGCGCAGCGCCGCGGCCGATCCCGGCCGTGTCGCCCTGCTGGCTGCCACCGGGGAGGACCTCGACTACGCGCAGCTGCTGATCCGGGTGCGGGAGCTGGCCAGTGCGCTCATCGAGTCGGGCATCGGCCGCGGCGACGCGCTCGGCGTGAGCGGCCTGCCGGCGCTCGACACCGCGGTGCTGGTGCATGCGGCCGCGCGCGTCGGTGCGGCATTGGTTCCGGTCGACCCGCGCCGTCCCGCGCAGTGGCGCACCGCGCTGTGGCTCGAGTCCGGCGTGGGCCGCGCCCTGTCGACTGCTGGCGAGCTGGCCGCCCTCGGGTCGGCCGCGGTCGGGAAGCCGCCTGCCGATCTGATCCGCGCGACACCGGACGACGTGCACCTGATCGTGGCGACCAGCGGCAGTGGCGGCGAGCCGAAGGGGGCGATGCTGACCGGCCGCAACCTCGCCGCCTCCGTGCACGCCTGCCGCGACCGGCTTGGTCTGCACCTCGACGACCGCTGGCTGGCATGTCTGCCGCTGCACCATCTCGGCGGGCTGGCGGTGCTGTACCGCTGTGTCCAGGCCGGCGCCTGCGCCGTCCTTTACGAAGGCTTCGACGCGGGCCGCGTCTGGCACGATCTGCACGAGCGCCGGATCACACACCTGTCGCTGATCCCGGCGCGGCTGGCGCACCTGCTCGACGTCGCCGCCGACGCCCCGCCCCCGCAGACCCTGCGCTGGGTGCTGGTCGGCGGCGCCGAGCTGTCCGCGACCCTGGCGGAGCGTGCGCGGCGGGCGGGCTGGCCGATCTGCCCGAGCTACAGCAGCGCCGAGACCGGCTCGCAGACCACCGCCTGCCTGCCGGAGGAGCCTTGTCCGGCAGGCTGCGTGGGCCGGCCGCTGGGCAACTTCGACGTGCAGGTGGTGGACGAGCGAGGCCACCCGACCTGGGACGTCGGGCGCATCCGAGTCAGCGGCGAGTCGGTAATGGTCGGTTACGCCAACCCGGAGCGGCGACCGGGCCTCGGGCTCGACGGCGGCTGGTTCACCACCGGCGACCTCGGGCGCCTGGATGCCGCCGGGCGCTTGTGGGTGGTCGGACGGGCCGACGACATCGTCGTGACCGGTGGCGAGAACGTCCACCCGCGCCAGGTCGAGGAGATCCTCAGGGTGTGCCCCGGCATCGGCGAGGTGGCGGTGACGGGCCGGCCCGATCCCGTCTGGGGGGCGAACCTGGTTGCCGTCTACACCGGTGCGATCGATCGATCGGACCTGGCGTCCTGGTGTCGTACCCACCTGCACGGGGCCGTGCGGCCTCGTGCCTTCCTGCGGGTGGACGCCCTGCCTGGGCCCGGCCCGGGCAAGGTCGACAGACGCCGGCTCCGGGAGCTGGCAGGCGACGCCCGGTCGGGCTGAGTCCTCAGTGCGGCAGCAGGCCGGCAACGAGGAGCAGGCATACGCTGGCGTGGGTGGCCAGCGTGAGGGGCATCGCGGGGAGCAGTTGGCCGCGTAACAGGACACGCATCGCCATTCCCGCCGGGAAGGCGGCGAGCAGGGCGAGCCAGGTCCCCGCCGGCACGGGCCCCAGCGCGATCAGCAGAAAGCCGGCGACGAACAGCACGAGCAGGCCGTACGGTGCGAGCTGCGGACCCAGCCGCGCCGGCAGGGTCCATTTTCCGGCGGACCGGTCAGCGTCGATGTCCGGGATGGAGTTGATCCACAGGATCGCGGCCACGAAACAGCCGACCGCGGCGCCCAGCCACCAGTTCGCGTGGGAGACCGTGCCTGCCTGGATGAACTCGGTGCCGGCCACGGGCAGCACGCCGAAGCACAGCGCGATGACGAAGTCCCCCAGCCCGCGGCAGGCGAGGCAGGGTGGCGCGGAGTAGAAGATCGCCAGGGCCCCGCCGACCGCGCCGATCGCCAGGACGAAGGGGCCGGCGACCGCCGCCATGGCGAGCCCGAGGACCGCGCCGGTGCCAAGCAGGCCGGTGCCGAGCCAGAACGTCTGCCGCAGGTCGAGGACCCCGTTCTGGATGAAGCGGCTGCCGCCCGAGAAGGGGAACACCCGGGCGGTGTTGGCCGCGTCCGTGCCGTTGCGCGCATCGCAATAGTCGTTGAAGACGTTCGCACCCGCGTGGATCAGCACGATGTTGAGGATCGTCGCGGCCGCCAGCAGCCAGTCGACGACCCCGTGCACGTGCCACGACAGCGCCACGCCGACCAGGACCGGCAGCACCGAGGCGGTGAGAAAGGCCGGCCGCGTCGCCGCGATCCAGGTCATCAGCCGGTTGGCGAAGGTGCGCTGGTGGAAGACGGCGACCTGTGGCTCGTTCATCGTCGGGCGGCTCTCGGCTGCGTGTCGGCTGACGCGTCAGCCACTGGCGCACTGATTATCGGATCGAGGTGCCGCTGTCCATGACCAGCCACGTGGCCGACGCCACGATGGGCTCGCAAAGCGCAGGGTTGCCGTCAGGCGGCGCGGCGGGCGAGCAGCGGCGCGAGCTCGGCGTGGGCGCGGCGGATCACGTCGGCGGTCGTGTCCCAGTCGATGCACCCGTCGGTCACCGACACGCCGTAGCGGAGCTGGGACAGGTCGTCGGGGATCGACTGGTTGCCGGCGTGCAGATGGCTCTCCAGCATCAGGCCGACGATCGAGCGGTTGCCCTCGCGGATCTGGTGGATGCAGTCGGTGAAGACGAGGGGCTGCAGCGTCGGGTCCTTCAGCGAGTTGGAGTGCGAGCAGTCGATCACGATGTTCTCCGGCAGACCGGCCGCGCGCAGGCTGGTCTCGGCGAGACGCACGCTGACGGTGTCGTAGTTCGGCCGCCCGCCGCCGCCGCGCAGCACCAGGTGGCCGAAGCGGTTGCCGCGCGTGCGCACGATCGCGGTGCGGCCGTAGCGGTTGATGCCGAGGAAGCTGTGGGGGTTGGCGGCCGACTTGATCGCGTTTATCGCGACCTCGAGGCCGCCGTCGGTGCCGTTCTTGAACCCGACCGGCGCGGACAGGCCGCTCGCCATCTCGCGGTGGGTCTGCGACTCCGTCGTGCGCGCGCCGATCGCATACCAGCTGATCAGGTCGCCCAGGTACTGCGGGGACATCGGGTCGAGGGCCTCGGTGCCGGTCGGCAGTCCCGATTCGGCGAAGTCGAGGAGCAGCCGCCGCGCCCGCTCGATGCCCTCGTCGATGCGGAACGAGTCGTCCATGTGCGGGTCGTTGATGTAGCCCTTCCACCCCGTCGAGGTACGGGGCTTCTCGAAATAGACCCGCATGACCAGGAACAGCGTCTCGGCGACCTCGGCGGCAAGGGCCTGCAGGCGGCCGGCGTAGTCGTGTGCCGCGGCCGGGTCGTGGATCGAGCAGGGCCCGAGCACGACGAACAGGCGCGGGTCCCGCCGCTCCAGGATGTCGCGGAGCACCGATCGGCCGCGCGTGACCGTCGCCTCGGCCGCAGCGGTCAGCGGCAGGCGCGACTTGAGCTGGCTCGGCGTCGGCATCTCGTCCATGCCGGCGACGTTGAGGTCGTCGATGGGAATGTGGGCGGTGCTCGGGTCGGTCACGGGCGGTTACGGCAGTCGTAAGTTCAGCCAAGATTACCCCAGCGGTGGCGCGTCCTGCATCGACCACCGCTCGCGTATTGCCGACTGTGGCCCGACACTGTCTGCGGGTGCCGGGTGCCGGGTGCCGGGTGCCGGGTGCCGGGTGCCGGGTGCCGGGTGCCGGGTGCCGGGCGCGGGGCGACGGGCGTGAGAACGTGAGTGGGCGTAACTACCTGAGCTACGTGCGGGAGGACCTCATCGCCCTCTGGAAGGTGCACGCCGTGCTCGGCGAGCCTGGGCGCACCGAGCCACTCAGCCCCGAACGCGCGGAATGGACGAGGCGGGCGCAGCTCTTGCACGCGTCCCTCCGGGACCGGCCAGACGCCGGGGTCTGGCCTTGGGCCTTCCAGCTCGGCCGCACGCGCACCGCGGCGTCACTCGAGAAGGGTGACGTCATCTGGGTCGTCGCGCGCCTCGGCGGCCTCGGCCGGCGTTGGCCGCCGGCACTCGTGGCGCGCATGACGCTGGCCGAGGATGCGTGGGTCGGGCCCGCGCAGCGCTGCGACCGGAAGGATCTGCCGTTCCCGTACCACTTCGGCGTCGCCGTGCTCGCCCGATCGGGTGGCGGCCGTTTCTTCCCGGCCAACGATGCGACCCGGGCGCTAATCGAGTGCCGGTACCAGACGCCGCCGCAGATCGTGCCGGACCTGATCTCCCTGCCGGACACCGCCGACGCGCACGTGGCGGCCTGGGCGGCTGCGTCGGGCAACGCGTTCCGCAGCCTGCGGCGACTCCTGGACCCGGCACCGCTGGAAAGGCTCGTGGAGCGGCTGCGCACCCACTCCGTCTTCCTGAGCTATCGCTGGGCCGACCATCCCGAGGGGAGCGTGGAGCGCGCCGGTCTCCGCGACCTGGCGGAGGCCCTGATGGTCCGGGAACGCGTCGGGGTGTGGCTCGATGCCCTGACACTGCCGCCCTCCAGGCACGACCGGGAGCACCGTCGCGCGGTCATCGAGCAGCTGCTCCTGACGCCGCTCCGGGAGACGCCGCTCCTGGTGGCGCACGTCACGACCGATTACGGCGGCCCCTCCGCGGAGCTGGGCCCCGACCGACCTGGATACACACTGCTCGAGTGGTGCACGGCCAAACGTGTCCTTGCCTGGGAGCACCTGCCATCGCGGCACGCGAATCGCCTTGGCCAGCGGGGCGAGCCCTGCCACCGCTGCCCGTCGACCGATCCGATCGACCGGGTTGCCCGCGACATTGATGACTGCCTGAGCACGTCAGCGGCCTGAGGGAATCGATTCCCTCCAGGTGCAAATCGCCGCCGCCCGGGTGTGCACCTCGCGCCGTTCGATCTATGCTCTCGCGAGCCCGGGCTTCCGCGACCGACAGACGCGCATGACCATCGCACTTCGCCACTCCCTCTTCGCTGCCATCCTGATCGCCACCCCGGCCGCTGCCCAGAACCCCTGGGGCGAGGTCCGCTCCCCCTCGGCGGGCGCGCCCGCGGTCATCGGCGGCTATGCGGCCGGCTGCGTCGCGGGCGCGGTGGCGCTGCCGCTGAGCGGCGCGGGCTATCAGGTGATGCGGCCGAGCCGGAACCGCTATTTCGGCCACACGGCGCTCATCGCCTTCGTCGAGCGCCTGGCGGGGCGGGCCGAGCGGCAGGGGCTCGGTCGCCTGCTGGTCGGCGATCTGTCGCAACCGCGCGGCGGGCCGGCGGCTTACGGTCACGCCAGCCATCAGAGCGGGCTCGACGTCGACATCTGGTTCCGGCTGCAGCCGAAGGATGCGAGGCCCCTGAGCCGGGAGCAGACCGAGCAGATGCCGATGGAGTCCGTGGTCCGTGCCGCCGACGGCGTGCTCGACAAGCAGCGCTGGGACCGCCGCTACGGCGACCTGCTGCGGCTGGCCGCGAGCGCGCCCGAGGTCGATCGGATCTTCGTGAATCCCGTGATCAAGCAGGCCTTGTGCCGCGGCGAGCAGGGCGACTGGCTAGGCAAGCTGCGGCCGTGGTGGGGCCACGACCAGCACTTCCACGTCCGCCTCGTCTGCCCGGCGGACAGTCCCGGCTGCGAGGCGCAGAAGCCGATTCCGCCGGGCGACGGCTGCGACGAGGATCTCGACGGCTGGGTGCGCGAGATCCGGCTCGCGACGAAGCGTCCGAAGCCGCCTGCGCGCGAGAAGGTGGTCCCCGAGCTTCCCCTGGCGTGCGACGCGGTCCTGACGGCGGCGTCGGCGCCGGCCGACGGCGGGCGGGCGACGGTCAGCGCGTGGTCGGACAGGACGGACAGGCGCCGTCTCGCGGGCGAGGAGGCGCTGGGCACCGCGGGGCGGAACTGATATCGGGCTCCCCCGCCGCGTGGCGCGCGACCAGGCCGGCGAGGTCGACGCGGGCGCGTAGTCGCTGGGACAGCAGGTACATGCCGCCCAGCTTGCGGTGCAGGAACAGGACGTCGGGCGGCGGCAGCTGGCCGTAGCGGTGGTCCAGCCGAAGCGTGAGCACCTGCTCGCTCACGCGGCGCGCGATATCGGTCGTGCCGAAATCGAACGAGCCCTCCGCTCGCGCCGGCTCCGCCGCCAGGTGGATCAGCGCGATGACCGCGTCGCGGTAGGCCCCGTCGTCGCCCGCGCCCAGATAGCCGACCTCCGTCGCTGCCGCCCCGATCCCCTGGCGGTCGCCGTGCAGGGCGGCGCTCAGCAGGCGGCGAAAGGCCCCGATCCACTCGGGCGCATAGGGGCGGGTGGCCCCGAAGTCGAGCAGGCCGATTCGTCCCGAGGCGGCGTCGTAACGGTAGTTGGCGAAGTTGGGATCGGTCTGCACGAGACCCCAGTCGAAGAACTCCCGCGAAACCAGGTCCCAAAGCCGCGTGGCGACGAGGTCGCGCGTCGCCTGGGGGGCCTCGGCCAGCGTCTCGATCGGCTCGCCCGGCACGAAGGACATGGCCAGAACCTCGGCGGTGGTGAGGTCGGCATCGACCGTTGGCACGAGGAAGGCCGCGTCCTCGCCGAGGCGACCGGCATAGTCCCGGAGGTGCCGCGCCTCGCCGAGGTAGTCGGCCTCCTCGTGCAGCTGCCGCTTCGCCTCCGCCAGCAGGGGCTCGACGTCGAGCCCCTCCGGCAGGACGCGGAAGAGGCGCAGCAGCGTGGCGACGTTGTCGATGTCGCTGTCGATGCTCTTCCGCACCCCGGGGTATTGGATCTTGATGGCCAGGCGGCGCCCGTCGCGGGTCTCGGCCTCGTGCACCTGGCCGATCGAGGCGGCGGCGAGCGGCGTGAACGAGAAGCGCCGGAATCGGGTCGACCACTCGTCACCCCACGCCCGCTTCAGGACCGTGGCTACCTGGCCGAGCGGCATCGCGTGGGCCTGCTCGCGCAGCACGGCGAGGATCCGGGTCAGCTCCGGCGGCAGGAACTCGCCGGCCTCCATCGACAGCAGCTGGCCGACCTTCATGGCCGCCCCGCGCATCTCCGCCAGGCGGTCGGCGAGGCGGCCGGCATTGGCCGGAGTCAGCAGCAGATCGGCGGGGGAGGGGCGCTTCCCGGCGGATAGCTGACGCACCCCCTCGCTGATCACGCCACCCGCGAGACCGCCGACCAGGCGGCCGAGGTGCCAGAGTCGGCTGACGCGGTGCTCGGGGATCGGGCTCCGGCGTGTCATGTCGGGTTGCTTCCTTCGGGGCCGCGAGGAGGCCATCGGCGGCGCTTGGCTGGTCGGCAGGGTATCCGACCGCGAATCGTCTCGCCGCGAACAGCCGGTCGCCGCCACGAGCCGAGCGGTTGCCCGGGCTGCCGGGCTTGCCTACAGACCCTGCAGATGCGACAGCGGCAGCGTGCCCTGCTGCCACTTCCCGTGCTGGGCAAACTCGATCACGAGTGCCTTCGGATCGGCGACGCGCGGAAAGAAGGCGTTGCCTTCCATGTGGCCGCCGGGGGCGAGCTCGACACCCGCGATGCGGCGCAGCCGGAAGCGGTGCTCGGCCTTCGCGCGGGTATCGGCGGACGATGCCCCGGCGACGCCGGCAAT
>Ga0079037_100000406_pt1 | contig 19155 bp, 18 predicted proteins | sample Mud3Dept4metaG_FD_71479 | JGI IMG/M metagenome (GOLD analysis project Ga0079037, IMG submission 71479) | Freshwater wetland microbial communities from Ohio, USA, analyzing the effect of biotic and abiotic controls - Mud 3 Core 4 Depth 4 metaG | ecosystem: Environmental > Aquatic > Freshwater >... | reverse complement strand
TCGATCGTCACGCCTTCGGTCCTCGTGCCGACGTTCCTCCAGTCGCTGCAGGGCTACTCCCCCTTGCAGGCCGGCAACCTGCAGGCCATGCGCGGCGTCGCGTCGGTCACGGCGGTGTTCATTGCAGGCCGGCTGGCGAGCCGCCTCGAGCCGCGCGTGATCATCAGCCTGGGGATCGTGCTGAGCGGCTGGTCGCTGCTCATGCTGGGCGGCTTCACGCTCGACACGCCGCGCGACTCGGTCCTGCTCGCCACTTTCATGGTCGGGCTGGCGTCGCCGTTCATCTTCGTGCCGATGTCCGTCAGTGGCTATGCCACGTTGCGGCGGGAGCAGCGTGCCGAGGCCGGCGCAATCCTTACCCTGGCGCGCAACATCGGCTCGTCGATCGGCATCTCGCTGGCGGTGTCGACGCTGGCACGCTCGACGCAGGCGAATCGCAGCTATCTCGTGGAACACTTTTCGGCGTTCGACGTTGCGCGCTGGCAGGCCATCGGCAGCGAGCCGGGCGCGAATGCGGCCACCGCCCGCCTCGTCGGCGAGATCGGCCGGCAGGCCTCGGTGATCGCCTACGCGAACGTCTACCACCTGCTCGCACTGGCGACCGTGCTCGTGCTGCCGCTCGTCTGGTTCATGCGCGTCGGGGCCGCTGCGCGCCCGTCACCTGCGGACATCGGCGAAGTCGCGTAGGTCTAATCCGCCCCGATGGGCAGGGCGCCGGAGGAATTGGGCACGGACACCGGCGCCGAGGGCACGTCGAGCCGTTGCGCGGTCAGCGTGCCGCCCCACACGCAGCCGGTGTCGAGTGCCAGCACGCCGGCCTCGTCCACGTAGCCGAGTGCCGACCAATGGCCGCACACGATGCGCGCGCCGGCCGAGCGCCGCCCCGGCGCGCGAAACCACGGCAGTGCGCCGTCCGGCAGTTGCTGCGGCGGACCCTTCAGCTTGAGCAGCATCCTGCCCTGCCGATCGCACGCGCGCAGGCGGGTGAGCGCGTTCGTTATGAACCGCAGGCGGTCGGGGCCATCGAGGTCGTCGCGCCAGAGGTCCGGCTCGTTGCCGTACATCTCGTCGAACAGCGCGCCGCTGCGATCGCTGCGCAAGGCCCTCTCGAGTTCGCCGGCGCAGGTTCGCGCGAGCGCGACGTCCCATTGCGGCGGCAGCCCCGCATGCAGGACCGTCACTCCAAGTTGCGCGTCGTGATGCAGCATCGGGCGTGATTGCAGCCAGTCGAGCAGCGGCTCGCGATCGGGAGCCTCGAGAACCGCCTGCAGCGGGCGATCCGAATCACGGAATCGCGCGTGCCCGCGAGCCAGCGCGAGCAGGTGCAGGTCGTGATTGCCGAGCGTCACGACGGCCGCCTCGCCGAGACCCGCGACGAAGCGCATCACGTCGAGTGAGCGCGGACCGCGATTGACGAGATCACCGACGAACCAGAGGCGGTCCGTGGCGGGTTGGAAGTGCAGGCGCTCGAGCAGCGTGGCGAGTTCGGCGGCGCAGCCCTGCACGTCGCCGACAGCGTAGATCGCCATCTGCGCTCAGTGCAGCATGCCGGGCATGGCGAGCGTGAAGGGCGCGATCGGTGCGTCGAAATGCTCGCCGTCGTCGGCGACCATGCGGTATTTACCCTGCATCGCGCCGACGGGTGTCTCGAGGACGGCACCGCTGGAATAGCGGAAGCCTTCGCCGGGCTGCAGGTGTGGCTGCTCACCCACTACGCCGTCGCCGACGACCTCCTGCACCTTGCCGTTGGCGTCGGTGATGACCCAGTGCCGCGTGAGCAGCCGCGCCGGCACCGAGCCCTCGTTGCGGATGGTGATCGTGTAGGCGAAGACGAACCGGCCGTCGCTCGGGCTCGACTGGTCCTCGACGTAGTTGGTCACTACGTCCACGCGGATGCGGTAGGGAACGATCGCAGTCATGCGGCTCCGTCCGGCCTCGTCAGTCCCTGTGCAGGCGCACGGCCAGCACGTCGCAGGGTGCGGCGTGCAGCACCGTGTCCTCGGTGAAGTTGAACAGGATCGACACGCCGTGGCGCTCGCGGCTGCCGATCACGATCAGGTCTGCGCCGCGCTCCTGGGCGATGCGCACGACCTCCGCCTTGATGTTGCCCGTGTGGATCAGGCTGTCGCAGTGGCCGAGGCCCAGCTTCGCCGAGACCTCGGCGAGCCGCACCTTGGCCCGCTCGACCAGTTCGCCCTCGATCTGCACGGCCGGCAACAGGGCTTCGCCCATGGGTTCGACCGGGACGTACTCGACGACGTGCAGCAAGGTCAGGCTGGCGCCGCAGCGCTCCGCCAGGGTCCTGGCGCGCTCCGCGACTCGCTCGCTTTCTTCCGTCAGGTCGAGGCACAGCAGGATCTTCTTGTACATGTTGATCTCCAGCGGGCGCGTTTCCGGTCGATGGGGGGATTATAGGTCGCGGGCCCGGGGCGACCAATTGCGCCGATTCTCAGGTCCGGCAGCGGCCTGCCAGGGCCGCGAACTGCGCGGGCCAGAGCGTTTCCGGGCGGGCCCCGGGATCGATGCCGGCGGCGGCGATCGCCTCGCTGTCGAGCAGGGCCGAGAGTGAGTTCCGCAGGGTCTTGCGGCGCTGGGAGAAGGCGGCAGCCACGACCCGCGCGTAGGCTTCGTGGCTTCCCACGTCGAACGGCGGTTGGGGGTAAGGGCGCAGCGCGAAGAATGTCGAGACGACCTTCGGTGGCGGCGAGAACGCCCCGGTGCCGATGTCGAACAGCGGCTCGACGCGCACCCACGGGGCCAGCATCACCGTGAGGCGTCCGTAGTCCTTGTTCCCGGGTCGAGCAGCCATGCGCGCCACGACTTCTTTCTGCAGCATGAAATGCATGTCCGCAATGGCATCCAGCTGGGCGATGAAGCGGAACAGCAGCGGCGTCGAGATGTTGTAGGGCAGGTTGCCAGCGAGGCGCAGCTTCGGCCCGGCGCCGCGCAGCGCGCGCAGGTCGAACTCGAGCGCATCGGCGAGATGCACGCGCAGGTTGCCGAGGCCGCGGCAGCGTTCCTGCAGGCGCGGGACGACGTCCGCATCGATCTCGATCACGTCCAGTTCGCCCAGCGCGACGAGCAGTGGGGCGGTAATGGCGCCACGACCCGGGCCCACTTCCACGAGCCGGTCACCGGGCGCGGGCGCGATGGAGCGGACGATGCGCTCGATCGTTCCCGGATCGTGCAGGAAGTGCTGCCCGTAGCGCTTCTTCGCGAGCTTCAAGGACGCGACGTGCCGCAGAGTTCGTCCGCCAGCCGCACCGCGGCGCGCAGGCTTCCGGCGTCGGCGCGGCCCGATCCCGCCAGTTCGAGTGCGGTGCCGTGATCCACCGACGTTCGGATGATCGGCAGTCCCAGCGTGACGTTGACCGCATGCCCGAAGGATGCGTGCTTCAGCACGGGCAATCCCTGGTCGTGGAACATGGCGAGCACCGCATCGCACTGGGACAGCCGGTCCGGCAGGAACGCCGTGTCCGCCGGAACCGGCCCGGTGAGCCGCAGGCCCGCCTGCTGCAGCCGTTGCAGCGTGGGCGTGATCACGTCGATGTCCTCGCGGCCGAGATAGCCACCTTCGCCCGCGTGCGGGTTCAGTCCGCACACCAAGATTCGCGGTTCGCTCACGCCGAAGCGGCTCCGCAAGTCTGCATCGAGGATACGCAGGATCGCCTCGAGCCGCGCCATGGTGAGCGCGGCGCTGACGTCCTTGAGCGGCAGATGTGTAGTCGCGAGCGCAACGCGCATCCCTCCACCCGCGAGCAGCATGACCGGCAGCGGCGCTCCCGTGCGCTCGGCAAGGTACTCGGTGTGCCCGGTGAATGGCACGCCCGCCCGGTTGATCACGCCTTTGTGCACCGGCGCCGTGACCATGGCGTGGAATTCGCCGCGCAGGCAGCCGTCCACCGCACGATCCAGCGTCTCGAGCACGTACGGAGCATTGGCCGGGTCGAGCCGCCCGGCAGTGCAGGGCGCCCGCAGCGGCACGTGAAGCACCTCGATCGGGTACCGCTCGCCACCCGACCGGGCGTCGTAGTCGGGCAGGGCCTGCACCCGGCGTCCGACACCCGGGATACGCCCGTAGAGAGAGCGGTCACCGACGAGGACGATGCGGCTGTTCCAGTGCTGGTCGAGCAGCGCGCTGCAGAGGTCGGGTCCGATCCCGGCAGGCTCGCCCGTCGTGACCGCGATCGTGCGGACGGTCTCGCGCGGGTTCACATGCGGATTTCGACGAAGGCCTCGTCGCGGAGGCGGCGCAGCCAGATCTCGGTTTCCTCGTCGGCGCGGGCCTCGCGCAGTTGCGCGGCACACCGATTGCGCAGCACGTCGTCGGTCGCGTCGTAGGTGCGCCGGCCGAGCAGCTGCACGATGTGCCAGCCGTACTGTGTCTTGAACGGCTGGCTGATCTCGTTCTCGTTCAGCGCGTCGAGCTGGCGCTCGAACTCCGGCACGAAGGACCCGGGCCCGGTCCAGCCGAGATCGCCGCCATTGGCGGCAGAGCCCGGATCGGCCGAGGAAACCGACGCGATCGCCTCGAAACTCTCGCCTGCGAGCACGCGCTCACGAATCTTCGCCAGCTTCTGGCGGACCGTCTCGTCGTCCTCGATGGCATTGGTCTGCATGAGGATGTGGCGTGCGTGCGTCTGCGACACCAGCGACGCCTGCTGCGCGCCCCGCGACTCGATGACCTTGAAGATGTGCAGGCCACTCGGCGTACGGATGGGTTCGGTCACTTCACCCGCCTGCATCTTCGGGATGATGTCCGCCACGAACGACGGCAGCTGGCCCGCCTTGCGCCACCCGAGCTGTCCGCCTTCGAGCGCGGTGCCGGCGTCGGAATAAGACACGGCGAGCTGCGCGAAATCCTCGCCCTTGCGCGCTCGCTCGTAGATGCCCTGCGCACGGGCCGTGCGTTCCTCGATCTGCTGCGCGCTCGCCGAACTCGGCACGGAGACCAGGATGTGGCCCAGGTTGTACTCGCGGTCGGCGTCGGGCGAGGCCTTGCGCTTGGCGACGCACAGGTCGATTTCGCGCGGCGACAGGTAGATGCGCGAGTAGACGTCGCGCTGCCGAAGCTGGCCGAGGATCATCTCGCGCCGCACGTTCTCGCGATAGCTGCGGTAGTCGAGGCCCTGCTGCTCGAGGGCGGCCGGCAGGTCGCTGAACTTGATCCCATTGCGGCTCGCAACCTCGGTCAGTGCCTGGTTGAGCGCCTCGTCCGACACCTTGATGCCCAGCCGGTCCGCGCGCTGCATCTGGATCTCCTGCAGCACGAGCCGCTCCAGTACCTGCTGGCGCAGGATGTTGCGCGGTGGCAGCTGCTGGCCCTGTTGCTCGATGCGGTCGGAAATGACCTGGATCTGCCGGTCGAGGTCGCTGCTCAGCACGATTCCGTCGTTGACGACGGCGGCGACGCGGTCGAGGAGTACGCCACGCGTGCTGAGCTCGCCGGTTTGCGCGTGGCCGGCCGCGCTGGCCAGGATCAGTGCCAGTGCGGGTAATCGCTTGAAAATAAAGGGCATTTCAGGACCGGGGGTCGGACGGGAGCGCGGAGTATCCCCGAATCGCGTCCCGCAGGAAAGCTTCGTTGTCCACTCCGACACTCGAGAGGCCCTTGAGTTCAAGCTGCAGGCCGATCGAGGTGTCCGAGTCGCCGGTGCGGCTGCTAACGAAGCGGCGGGTCACGACACGCAGGGCCCAGCAGCAAGAGGCGTATTCGACGCCGAGGAACTGGTCGAGGGTCTTGTTCTCCTGCGTCGAGTAGACCCAACGCCCGAAGCCGCGCCACTGGCTCGTAATCGGCCACGCGGCCGAGACGTCGAATTGCTCGACGAGTTCGTTCCGGAACCGGTATCCAGCATTGATCACGCGTCCGTCCGACGGTCGGTACTGCACCGACATCTCGGATTTCTCGGAACGCGACTGGTCGGGGTTCCACTGGAAGCCCAGTCGCGCATTCCAGTTCTTGAACGCTGCCATCTCCAGCTCCGCGATCACGTCGGAGGTCGCGCGGTCGCCGACGGGTTCATCGGGTAACCGGACTTGCGGGCTCTCGAAATAGAACGCCTGTCCCAGTGTCGCGCTCAGGAATTGCCGGCCGCCGCGCGCGTCGAGCAAGCGGCTCGTGACGCCGACGCTCAACTGGTTCGCGTCGCTCACGCGGTCCGCGCCGACGTAGCGGTTGGTGCGGAAGAGTTGCACCATGTTCAGGTCCGGCAGCCCGGTGTCGAACACCGGGATCTGGTCCTGGTTGCGATACGGGACATGGACGTACAGCAGTCGCGGCTCGAGCGTCTGCAGGCGCTGCTCTTTCGACCCCGCCCCCCGCTCCATCACGAGGCCCGAGTCCAGGCTCAGGGTCGGCAGGGACCGGTTCAGGGTGTCGTCGGTACCGGCGGGCATGTCCCGGAGCGCGTAGGTCGTGTACCGCCACGCGGCGACCGCGGCGAAGAAAGCGCCACTCCGCTCCGCCCGCCAATCGACAGCCGGCTCCACATCCACGCGAGCGCCTTGCGGGCCGAGGCTGCGTTGGAAATTCACGGCCTCGGCCTGCACTGCCGCCCCGAACCCGTACGGCAGATCACGCCAGCGTCCGGTGGCCGTCAGCTGCGGCAGGACCGTGTATGGCTCGTCCTCGGCCGGCAACGCGTCGTCGATCACCTGGAAATTCTGCGCGCGGCCAGTGAACGACCAGTTCGGCATGTCGTGGCGCAGTTCCGCGAGCCGGGGCAGGTAGGTGACGCTGGTGCCCTCGAAGCCGAGGCCGAAATCCTCGAAGTAGTTGTCGTCGCTGACGTTGGAGGCATCCAGCAGCAGGCGCGTCCGCGGCAGGAAATGGGTCTCGTCTTCTATGTGCGTGTAGTTGCGCGCCTCGTCGGTCTCGGAGTCGTTTGGCAGATACTCTACCTGGACCATCCCGTGGCTCGATTCCGTCAGGTAACGAAACTCCGGATCGATGCGTGCGCCGCGGGAGGAGTAGTAGCGGCCGGTGAAAGTGGCGTCGTAGTTCGGCGCGATGTTCCAGTACCACGGCACTGCGATCTGCGTGCCTGTCCTGCCGCTGCTGCCGATCGTCGGGAACAGCAGTCCCGACTTGCGCTGGTCGCCGACCGGAAAGGATATCCACGGCGTGTAAATGATCGGCACGCCCTTGAATTCGAGCCGTACGTCGCGGCCGGTGCCGATGTTGCGCTTCTGGTCGATTGCGATCGTGCTGGCCTTGATTTCCCAGTCGTCGTTACCGGGCGGACAGGCCGTGTAGCGCACGCCCTTCAGGTCGAGGATTGCCTGATCGCGCAGCGTCACCTCCGTGGCGGCGCCCCGGACGGAGCGATCGAGGAGCGCGAACTCGGCGCCCTCGAAGTTGCCTGCCCCGCCACCTTCGAACGAACCGCCCTGGCCGCGCACGTGCAGGGTCGGATCCAGGTATTCGACCGCGCCCTGCAATTCGACGCTGCGTTTCTCCGCGTCGATCTGCGCCGCGTCCGCGGTGAGGAGCCGCTGTCCCATGCGGATGCGGACGTTTCCCGACAGGTTCGCATCGCCGCTGCGACCGAGTTCACCGGAATCGCTCGTGATGTCGATGCGGGGGTCGGTCGGGTCGGCTTGCCGCAACTCGGCGAGGCGAGGGTCCTCCGGGGCGGCACGGCACTGCAGCTCATCCGCGGCCGCGGCGTGCGCGGCAATCGACCCCAGCGCGAGGGCGGTCAGGAGCCGTCGGTGACGCGGCGCGTTTCGGTCGGACGGCTTCATCGTTGCGATTATAATTGCCGCGCCCTCCCGCACCCGACTTTCCGAGGCCCCCCTTGCACGAACCCCGCCGAGACGACCCGCGGCTCGACCTGCTGCGCCGCTGGCTCGAGAACGACCTGGGCTGGCGCGACTCCGGCCTGGCCCCGGCCTCGGCCGACGCGAGCTTCCGGAGATATTTTCGCGTCACGCGGCCCGAGGGCACGTTCGTCGCGATGGATGCGCCGCCCGACAAGGAGGACGTGGGCCCGTACCTCAAAGTGGCCGCCATGCTGGGCGCAATCGGCGTGCATGCGCCCAGGGTGCTGGCACGCAATGCCGTCGACGGGTTCCTGCTCCTCACGGACCTTGGTTCGACCACCTACCTCGCGGACCTCGCGGACCGCACCAGGGGCCCGGCGCTCTACGCGGATGCCATTGCGTCGCTCGTGCGAATCCAGGCCCGAGGGGCCGCGCACGCGAAAGATCTGCCGCCGTACGACGAGCAGCTGCTGCGTTTCGAGATGAGCCTGTTCCCGGACTGGCTGCTCAGCCGCCATCTGGGCGTGTCCCTGCACGGCGACGAGGCACGGGACCTCGCGGCAGCCGTCGACCTGCTGGTGGCGAACGCGCTCGAGCAGCCGCAGGTGTTCGTGCATCGCGACTACCACTCGCGCAACCTCATGGTCTGCCCGGGCGAAGACCCGGGCATCCTGGATTTCCAGGACGCCGTGCACGGACCGCTCACCTACGACCTGGTTTCCCTGCTGCGGGACTGCTATATCGCCTGGCCGCAGGAGCAGGTCATTGCATGGGCCCTGGACTTCCGGCGGCAGGCGGCACTGGTGGGATTGGATACCGGTGGCGATGAGACGCAGTTCCTGCGCTGGTTCGACCTCATGGGCGTGCAGCGACACCTCAAGGCGAGCGGCATCTTCGCTCGCCTCTGGCATCGTGACGGCAAGCCTGGTTACCTGCCGGACGTGCCACGCACGCTCGAATACGTCGAGCAGGCGTGTGCCCGGCACGCGGAGCTCGCGGCGCTCGGCGAACTGGTCGGCCGCCGTGTGCTCCCCCGCATGCGCGCGAGCCTCGCGGAGCAAACCGCGTGAAGGCGATGATTCTCGCGGCAGGGCGCGGCGAGCGCATGCGCCCGCTGACGCTGGCTCGTCCGAAGCCGCTGCTCGACGTCGGGGGCCTGCCGCTGATCGTGCACCACATCCACGCCCTCGCGATGGCGGGTTTCCGTGATCTCGTCGTGAACCTGTCCTGGCTCGGCAGGCAGATCCGCGAAGCGCTCGGCGATGGTTCGCGCTACGGCGTGACCCTGCTTTACAGCGACGAGGGTCCGGAACCACTGGAAACCGGTGGCGGCATCTTCCGCGCCATGCCGCTCCTGGGCCCCGGCCCGTTCGTCGTATTGAACGGCGACATCTGGACAGACTACCCCTATGCGCGGTTGCGCGGGTTGCTGCAACCCAAAGATCTTGCGCACCTCGTGCTGGTCCCGAACCCCGCTCACAACCCGCGCGGCGACTTCGTGCTCGACCGCGCCCGCATCGTGGAAGCGCCGGGTGAGCGGCACACGTTTTCGGGGGTCGGCGTCTATCGCCCGGAGCTGTTCGACGGATGCCGGGACGGCGTCTTCATGCTGGCCCCGCTGCTGCGCTCGGCCGCCCGCGCCGGCCGGCTGGGCGGCGAGATCTTCGAGGGCGAGTGGCTCGACATCGGCACGCCCGAGCGCCTTGCCGAACTGGACGAGCGCATCCGGCGCGAAGCCCGTTGAATGCAGCCGTGTCGGCTCGGTGAGCCTTGCGTGTGCGCCAGCCGGACAGCGTGTGCGGAGTTGGGATGGGGGTTGCCGGGCCGTGCGAGTCATGGACGCCGCGCCCGGAGCCTACAGCCTACAGCAACTGTCTTTGCGTTCAGGCCTGCAACTGCACATGGTCACCCCATCGCTGACCATTTTTGAGCATGGTGTTGAGGATCACCAGCAGCTTGCGCATGCACGCAGTCAGCGCCACCTTCGCCGGCTTCCCGGCGCCGCGCAGCCGCTGGTAGAAGTTTCGCAGGACAGGGTTGCGCCGCGCACCGACCAATGCCGCCATGTACAACGCGCTGCGTACCAGCGGCCGACCGCCGTAAATGCTGCGCCGGCCCTGCCAGCGCCCGCTGTCGCGATTGAACGGCGCCACCCCCGCCAGTGCGCTGATCTGATTACGATTGAGCTGCCCCAGCTCCGGCAGGCTCGCCAGCAGGCTCACCGAGATCACCCGTGCGATCCCCGGCACCGATTCGAGCAGCTCCACTTTCTCGCGCCACACACCACACTCGCGCAGCGCCCCATCGATGTCATCGTCGACCCCGGCCAGGCGCTTCTCGAGCCAACGGATGCTGCTCTGAAGGTCCTTTCGCACGCCTCGATGCGCCGTGCGCAGCCGATTGCGCTCCATCGTCAACATCTCAACCAACTGCCGCCGCCGCACGATCAGGGCCTGCAACGCCAACGTCTGTTCCGGCTGGATCGCCCGTGGTTCGGGCTTCAGCGTCTGAGCAAAGTGCACCAGCGCCCGCGCATCCAGCCGGTCGGTCTTCGCCAGCAGTCCGGTCGCCTTCGCAAAGTGGCGTACATGACGCGCGTTGACGATGCGCAACGCCACCCCCGCCGCGCTCAACTGCACCGCCAGCGCCCGCTCCAGCCCTCCCGTGGCCTCCATCAGCACCAGCGCCGGCGGCGCCGCACCGAACCGGGTCACCAGCTCCTGATGCCCCGCTTCGTCATTGCCCACCCGCAAGCTCGTGCCGTCGCTCGAGGCGACGTCCAGGTACTCTTTGGAAACATCCACGCCAACGTAGTGCTCGCTCATTTCCGTATCCCTGCCTTGTCAAATTACGGGCTCGACCCGCATCGGCCGGCCCAAGCAACTGTTCGGGCTTTGGAAAGAACTCGCGTGGCGATCTTGCTGTAGGACGGACTCCCAAAGGGTGCCATGGATGGACGACCTACCACGCGAGGCAGATCAAAGGTACCAGGCAGTCAAGAAACAAGGGATGTGCTTGCGGCGTCCCAACCCCCATGCCAACTCCGCGCACGCGGCGCCGGACGCAGCAACGGCTGTGCGAACCCGTACAATGGGTGTCCGAGCGGAAGGAACTCATGAGCGACTTCAAGGGCATACCCGTCGTCACGAACGCCGCGCGCAGCGGCGATAAGTACGTGACCCCGCAGGGCATCAAGGCGATCAAGGACGGCATCAAGGCGAGCGCCCGGACGGCGCCGCTCCCGACCGGGCGCAAGCCGCCATGGCTGCGTGCCCCCATGCCGGGTGGCGAGGGCTTCGACGCCGTGCGCCAGACCGTCCGCGAGCATCGACTGGCGACGGTCTGCGAGGAGGCGAAGTGCCCGAATATCGGTGAGTGCTGGAACGCCGGCACGGCCACCCTGATGCTCATGGGCGAGGTCTGCACACGCGCCTGCCGCTTCTGTGCCGTCGATACGGGAAATCCGCAAGGCTGGCTGGACGAAGATGAGCCCGCCAACGCGGCACGCACCGTTCAACTCATGGACCTGCGCTACGTCGTGCTCACGTCGGTCGACCGCGACGACCTCGAGGACGGCGGCGCGGGGCACTTTGCCGCCTGCGTCCGTGAAATCAAGCGGGTCAATCCGCGGACTGCCGTCGAGGCGCTTACGCCGGATTTCCAGGGCGTCCTCGAGGACGTCGAAACCGTGGTGGGCAGCGGCCTCGACGTGTTCGCGCAGAATGTCGAGACGGTGCGGCGTCTGACCCATCCGGTACGCGACCCGCGTGCTTCCTACGCGCAGACGCTGGCCGTGCTCGCACACGCCAAGCGCCACCGCAACGAGGTGCTGACGAAGACGAGCCTGATGCTCGGGCTCGGCGAGACGGAGACGGAAGTCCTCGAAACGATGGACGACCTGCGCGCGGCCGGCGTCGACATCCTGACGCTCGGCCAGTACCTGCGCCCGACCGTCAATCACCTGGCGGTCGAGCGTTTCGTGACGCCGGAGGAGTTCGAGGGCTACCGCGCGGCGGCGCTGGAGCGCGGTTTCCTCGAATGCGTTGCGGGTCCGCTGGTGCGCTCGAGCTATCGCGCCGAACAGGCGCTCGAACGCAACAATGCCGGGCTCGGCAGCGGCGGCATCGCGCGACGGTGACTCCACTCCTGCGCTGGCTCGGACGCGCCGACTACCGGCCCACGTGGCGCGCGATGCAGCGCCACGTCGAGACGCGCGATGCGGGAACGCCCGACGAGTTCTGGTTCCTCGAGCACCCTCCCGTCTTCACGATGGGCATGAACGCGAAGCCTGAGCACCTGCTCGCGCCGGGCGACATCCCGGTGGTGCACATCGACCGCGGTGGACAGGTGACCTACCACGGTCCCGGCCAGCTCGTCGTGTACCCGCTACTGGATCTCACGCGCGCGAAGCTCGGCGTGCGCGGACTGGTGGAAGGGATCGAGCGCGCGATCATCGCGACGGTGGCGGATTGGGGCATCGTCGCCGTCGGGCGGCGCGATGCGCCCGGCGTGTACGTGGACGGGCGCAAGCTCGCGAGCATCGGGCTGCGCATACGCAAGTCGAGTTCCTACCACGGGCTGGCGCTCAACGTCGCGATGGACCTCGAGCCGTTCCGGCGCATCAATCCGTGCGGGTACGCGGGGCTCGAGATGACGCAGCTGAGCGAGCTGGGCGGGCCCGCGGACCTGCTCGCGGTCGCGGAAGCGCTTGCACCCCGGCTGCTCGAGTCGCTCGGATTTGGCGCGTCCGCTCAGAGCGCCACGAGCACCTGGCTGCACGACGTCAGCTCGGTGTAGACCGCGTCGAGTTGTGCCTTGCTCTCCGCACGCACCGTGCAGGTGAGCGACAGGTACTTTCCGCCGGTGCTCGGCCGCTCCTCGATCCGGTCCGCCGCGAGCGTCCCGAAATGCCGCGTGACGATGCCGAGGGCGAGGCTGCGGAACTCGTCCGTGGCCTGCCCCATGATCTTGATGGGGAAATCGCACGGAAACTCGAGCAGCGAGTCTTCGGCCATGGCTCAGAGCGCCGGCGTCGGTGCGAGTTCGTCCAGGTGCTGCTGCAGCCGCACGTACATCTCCTGCCACAACCGGCCTGGCACGCCTTCCCCGACGGGCTCGCCGTCCACGCGCGTTACGGGCAGCACGCCGCGCCCGGCCGAGGCGATCCAGAGCTCCTCCGCGCTACCGATGTCGCGTGACTCGATGTCGCTCACCTGGCTCGGCAGCCAGCCCTGCGCGAGTTCAAGCACCGCGTCCCTCGTCGTTCCGGGCAGGATGAGGTGACTGTTCGGTGGCGTGATCAGCATGCCCCCGACGCAGAGGAAGATGCTGCTCGAGGAGCCTTCGAGCAGGATGCCATTTCGCACCAGCAGCGCCTCGTCGGCGCCCTGGTTGCTCGCCTCCTGTCGCAACAGGACGTTGGCGAGGAGCGCCACCGACTTGATGTCGCAGCGGTCCCAGCGGATGTCCTCCAGCGTCACCGCGCCGAGGCCGCGCTCCAGCACGGCCGCGCTCGGGGCCGGGTAGGGGCTCGCGAACGCAAAGACGGTCGGCCGCGGCTGCGCTGGGAACAGGTGATTGCGACTCGACTCCGCACCGCGCGTCACCTGCAGGTAGACCAGCAACTCGCCCGCGCCGGCCTCGGCGACCAGGCGCTGCACGATCGCTGCCCATTCAGCTTCGCCGCGCGGGTTGGCGAGGTGAATGGCGGCGAGGCTGTCGTCCATGCGCCGCAGGTGCTCGCGCAGGCGGAATGGACGCCCGCGATGCACCGGCACCACCTCGTACACTCCATCCGCGAAGAGGAACCCGCGGTCCAGGGGCGAAATCCGCGCCTCGCGGAGCGGCAGGTACTGGCCGTCGAGGTAGCAGGTCGGGAAGGGCTCTGACACGTCAGTTGAACCAGAGTCGCACGGTGTCGATGGCGCGGCGGAAAATTCCGCCCGCCGGCACGTCCTGCGCGGGGTAGAGATCGTGGGTGGCGATCGTGGCGCCGTCCACGACGATCTTCACCTTGCCCAGTGGTTGGTCCGCCGCGAGCGGCGCAACTAACTGCTCCGGCAGCTCGAACTCTGCCTTGACGCTGCCCACGTGGCCGCGCTGGCCGGTGACGTACAGGTCGCGCTTCAGCGCCAGGCCCACTTCAGGCACCTTGCCTTTCCAGACTCGCGCCGTGGTGAGCGGCTGGCCCGCCGCGTAGATGCGTTTCGTCTCGAAGAAATTGAAACCGTAGTTGAGCAGCGCCGAGTTGGCGTCCTCGCGCGCGCGCATCGAATCGGTCCCCAGCACGACGGACACGAGCCGCATTCCTTCGCGCTTCGCGGAGGTGATCAGGCAGTAGCCCGCCGTCTCGGTGTGCCCGGTCTTCACGCCGTCGACCGACGGATCGCGCCAGAGCAACCCGTTGCGGTTCTGCTGCGTGATGCCGTTCCAGGTGAACTCCTTCTGCGCGTACCAGCGGTAATACTCCGGAAACTCGTGGATCAGCGCACTCGAGAGGATCGCCGAATCCCGTGCGGTCATGTAGTGCTCGGGGTCGGGCATGCCGGCAGAGTTCATGAAGTGGGAGCCGGTCATGCCGAGCCCCTTCGCGTAGGTATTCATCATCTGCACGAAGGTCGGCTCGGTGCCCGCCACGTGCTCGGCTAGCGCGACCGTCGCATCGTTGCCGGACTGGACGATCATCCCCTGGATCAGGTTTTCGACCGAGACCTGCTTGCCCACCTCGACGAACATCCGCGAGCCCTCCTGCTTCCAGGCGTGCTCGCTGATGGTGACCATGTCGTCGAGCTTGATGCGACCCTCCTTGAGCGCCTTGAACACGCCGTAGGCCGTCATGAGCTTCGTGAGGCTGGCGGGCTCCTGGCGCGCATCGGGCTCGAGCGCTGCCAGCACGCGCCCGCTGTCATGGTCGATGAGGATGAAGCTGCGCGCCTGCAACTGGGGCGGCGGCGGCACGGGCGTTGGCGCCGCCATAGCCGCGGCGGCGGGTTCACCGCCGGTCGCGGCGGGCGCTGCCTCGTCCTTGGAGCCGGAGCAGGCGGCGAGAAAGAGGGAGAGCGACAGGAGCGTGCTGGTGATCAGTGCGTGTGGGTGTCTCATTGAATCTCGGCTCGGGAACACGAATGGAAGGGCTTGAGCAGGCCGGGCCTTACTCCGCAAAGAGCGTCGTGCCGTCGGGGACCTGCGGCCGGGTGGCGGAGCTGATGGCCTCCGCGAGGTCGTTGACGGCGCTGGCGTAGAGCTGGCTGCGGTTGTAGCGGGTGATCGCGTAGAAATTCGCGAAACCGACGCGATACTCCGGGCTCGTCGCACCCGCGAGTTGCACCAGCACGGCCGGCGCGTCGGGCGGCAGGAACGTGTCGAACTTGATCCCGCGCTCCCGCAGCGAACCCACCGTTTCGGAGAGCGCAAGCTTGCCGAACTCGAGACCCGCCAGGTTCGCGCCGTCGACATCGGCCGGCAGCATCACGGGTTCGCCGATGCGCCACCCGTGCCGCTTCAGGTAGTTGGCCACGCTCGAGAACACGTCGCCCCAGCTGCGCCACAGGTCCCGGTGCCCGTCGCCGTCACCGTCGACCGCGTAGGCGCGGAAGCTGGACGGCATGAACTGCGGGACGCCCATGGCGCCGGCGTATGAACCAAGCGGCGCGAGCGGGTCGAGCGATTCCTCGCGCGCCATCACCAGGTACTGCTCGAGTTCGCCGCGGAAGAACTGGCTGCGCGGCGGGTAGTCGAAGGCGAGGGTGGCCAGCGCGTCGATTACGCGATGCTTGCCGGTGATCTCGCCGTAGAAGGTCTCGACACCGGTGATGGCCAGCAGCACCTGGGCCGGGACGCCGATGGCGGCGGCCTTCTGCAGCGCCTCAGCCTGGTCCTGCGCGACTTCGGCCCCACGCTGCACGCGGCGCTCCGTGATGAAGCGCGCGCGGTATTCGTGCCACGGAATCGTTTTCTCGGCCGGGCGCGACATCGCCTCGATGATCGACGGGCGCGACTGCACCTGCGCGAAGACCTGGCCGAGGGCCACGGGGTCGAAGCCGTGGCGATCCTTCATTTCCGTCATGAATGCGCCGACGTCCTCGCGCTGGCCGTCCAGCGCCAGCGCTGGCGTGCCCGCCAGCGCGCCGAGGCTCGCGAGCAGGACAAAAAGCGGGGATCGCGGCATCCGGTGCCGTGGACAGTTGCGGATCACGTTGCAACCAGTTTGCGACGGGAGTGGATGGACATGAGGATACCGAAGCCGGCCATGAGGGTCACCATCGACGTTCCACCGTAGCTCACGAGCGGCAGCGGCACGCCGACCACGGGCAGCAGGCCCGCGACCATGCCGCTGTTCACGAACACGTACACGGCGAAGGTGAGCGTGAGCGCGCCGGCGATGAGGCGCGAGAACGTGTCCTGCGCCTGCGCGGCGATGTACAGGCCGCGCCCGATCACGAGCAGGTAGAGCATGATCAGCACGGCGAGTCCGACGAGACCCCATTCTTCGCCGATCACCGCGAAAATGAAGTCGGTCGACCGCTCCGGCAGGAACTCGAGTTGCGCCTGGCTGCCGTTCATGTAGCCCTTGCCGAAGATCCCGCCGGAACCGATCGCGATCTGCGACTGGATGGTGTGGTACCCGGCGCCCAGCGGGTCGTTCTGCGGGTTCAGGAACGTGAGCACCCGCTGCCGCTGGTAGTCGTGCAGGAAGTGCCACAGCACGGGGATCGCGCCAAGCGCCAGCCCGCCGATGCCGAGGATGTAGCGCGCCTGCAGTCCCGCGAGCAGCACCACCAGTCCGCCGCCGGCCGTGACGAGCAGCGCGGTGCCCAGGTCCGGTTGCTCGGCGATGAGCAGGACCGGCACGAGGATGGTGACGGCCATGACGACGAGCGAGCGGAAGTCCGGCGGCAACGGGCGATCGTGCAGGTACCATGCGCAGGCAAGTGGCACGGCGATCTTCATGATCTCGGACGGCTGGAACCGGATGAACCCGAGGTCGAGCCAGCGCTGCGCGCCCATCGCGATGTCGCCCTTGACGGCGACGGCGATCAGCAGCAGCACCCCGAGCGAGTACAGCCAGGGCGCGCCGAAACGCATGACGCGCGGCGGTATCTGGGCCACTGCAACCATTACGCCCAGCGCGAGACCCACGCGCACCGATTGGCGGAGGAAGACGCCCAGGTCCTCGCCGGCAGCGCTGAACAGCACGACCAGGCCCGCCACGCACACGGCCAGCACGGACAGCAGCAGCGGGCCGTCGATGTGCAGGGCCTCCAGGACGCGGCCCGTCACCGTGAAGGTGCGCTGCGCGCGGCTCGAGGAGCCCATTCCGGCGATTTCGGTCCTCATTCCTCGGTGCCTCCAGCCGTCGGCACGGGCGTCTCCCCGGGCGCCGCCTGCGCGGCCTCGGGCGGCAGCAGGTACGCGTCGAACACCTTGCGGGCGATCGGCGCCGCGGTGCCACTGCCGCTGCGTCCGTTTTCGACCAGTACGGCGACCGCAAGTTTCGGAGCATCGGCCGGTGCAAACGCAATGAACAGCGCGTGATCACGCAGCCGCTCGGCCACGTCCTTCTCGTTGTACTTCTCGCTCTGCCCGACGCTGAAGACCTGGGCCGTGCCCGTCTTGCCGGCAATCTTGTACGGCGCCCCCGCCTGGCTGCGGCGCGCGGTTCCCGCCGGATCGTTCGTCACGCCGATCATGCCGTTGATGATGACGTCCCAGTTCTTCGGGTCGCTCACCTTCACCGGCGTCAGCGGCCTCGGCGGCAACTCGCGCACCTCGCCCGTGCTGGCGTCACGCACCTTCTTCACCAGCCGCGGCGCGAATCTCTGCCCGCGCATCGAGATCGTGGCCGCCACGTGCGCCAGCTGCAGGGGTGTCGCGAGCATGTAGCCCTGCCCGATGCCGGCGATGATGGTTTCTCCCGGGAACCAGACCTGCAGCTCCTTGCGCTTGAAGGCCTTCTTCTTCCAGTCGCGCGACGGCACCAGGCCCGTCCGCTCGCCCCGGATGTCGATGCCGGTCTCGGAGCCGAGGCCGAACTGGACCAGGAAGTCGTGCATGCGGTCGATGCCGATCTGGTCGGACACCCCGTAGAAATAGACGTCGCAGGACTGCGCGATGGCCTTGTGCATGTCGACGGTGCCGTGGCCGCCCTTCTTCCAGTCGCGGTAACGGTGACTCGACCCCGGCAGCTGGAAGACGCCACGGCAATAGCGCGTGGATGCGGCATCCGTAACCCCGTACTCGAGTGCCGCGAGTGCGACCAGTGGCTTGATGGTCGAGCCTGGCGGGTACACGCCGCGCAGCGCCCGGTCATAGAGCGGTACGTCGATGTTCTCGGACATGGCCGCATACTCCGCATACGTGAGCCCGCGCGCGAAGCCGTTCGGGTCGAACGTCGGCGTGCTGACGTAGGCGATCACGTCGCCGTTGGCAGGATCGATGGCGACCACTGCAGCGCGTTGACCGGCGAGCGCATCCTCGGCGGCCTTCTGGACCCGCGCATCGATCGCGAGGAACAGGTCGTTGCCGGCGATCGGTTGGTGCCGCTCGAGTTCGGGTGCCGTGAGCCCGAGGCGCTCGACGCGGCGACCCTGCGCGTTGACGAGCAGTTGCTGATAGCCGGTTTCACCGTGCAGTTCATCCTCGTACGCGCGCTCGATGCCGAGCTTGCCGATGAGCGTCGTGCCCGCGTAATTCGCGACGTCGATGCGGTCCTGGTCCTGTTCGCTGATCGCTGCGACGTAGCCCAGGGCGTGCACACCGGTGCCGCCCTGCGGGTAGTAGCGCGTGAGCCGCGGCCGCACGTCGACGCCGGGAAAGTCGGGACGATTGACGGCGAAGCGCGCGAGTTCCTCTTCGTCGAGCTGCAGCCGGACCGGCACGGCATCGAAGCTGCGGCGGGCCTTGATCGTGCGCCGCGTGCGCTCGAGTTCATCGGCCGGCAGCAGGCCGATCTTGACCAGGCGCGCGAGAGTGTCGTCGAGGTCAGGCGTCTGCTCGCGGACGATTTCGAGCTGGTAGGCGGGACGGTTGAGCGCCAGCGCCTCGCCGTTGCGGTCGAAGATCAGGCCCCGGCTCGGCGGCACGGGATCGATGCGAATCCGGTTGCCCTGCGACAGGTCGCTGAAGTAGTCGTGCTTGACGACCTGCAGGAACACGAGTCGCGCGAACAGCGCGCCGACGCACAGCAGCAGCACGAACGTCGAGGCGATCACGCGACGGCCGAACAGTCGCTGCTCGGCCCAGTGGTCCTTCAGGCGTACGGCGCGGGGCATCGTGCTGGGTTGCGAGCGCGCTCAGCGCGAGCGGCGCGTCAACGTGTCGCCGGCCGCCACGATCAGCGGCCAGAGCAGGGCGCCCGACAGCACCGGCAGCCAGCGGTCCCATCCCGTG
>Ga0079037_100000405_pt1 | contig 19158 bp, 11 predicted proteins | sample Mud3Dept4metaG_FD_71479 | JGI IMG/M metagenome (GOLD analysis project Ga0079037, IMG submission 71479) | Freshwater wetland microbial communities from Ohio, USA, analyzing the effect of biotic and abiotic controls - Mud 3 Core 4 Depth 4 metaG | ecosystem: Environmental > Aquatic > Freshwater >... | reverse complement strand
TCATATCCAGCAGCTGCTTCACTTTTTCGACGCCGAAGAAATGACGTGCTTCGTCAAGCATAAGGCCTCTCCATTTATATTCCGGGAAATCCTCAATTTTACAGCAGGGAATAAGTATTTTATTTCCTTTCCTTTCGGAAAAAAGTATCATCTGCCTTAATGACTCTAATCCATGGAAAGCTCCCTCTGGATCACTGGCTGAGATAGTTGCCTTTTTCCGGCCAACTTCAATCGAATACCCTCCTGAAACCAAACCATCCTGTATTGTGACTTCTGCATCCGAAGATTTCTGGCTGCTGAAAGTTATTTGCAGATCATCCCTCAATTCATCCTGAAGGACTTTTATTGCATTGATTGCATCTGATGAAGAGGAATAAAAATCAATATAACTGGTGTCAAGCCTTAGAAAACCACCCGTTTGAACTACAGACACCGGCTGAGGGATGATCCGGATTTTCCGGTCCTCCTTCGCAGCATGTGTGCAGGATACACCGGCGATAAGGAATAAAGTAACGTACTTTCTCATTTTATTATTTTAATAAATAATTTCTGTTTATTTCAGTAATATAAAGCTTTTAGCATTAGAAATCTATAATCATTGCCTTCTTCGAAGAATCAATACTTCAGAATAGCTTGCGATCACTCCAACCACGATGCCGAATATCAATGATGCAGGCATGATCCAAAGTGTTTTAATCCCCATAAATTCGCCGAAAGCGATACTCATTGCAAAAATAACACTGGACAACCCGGCGATAAAAGTTCCCTTTTCAGTGGAAAAAGGAACAAACAGTGCCATAAAGAAAAGAACAAACAAAGGAGCTACGACCAGGTTTGCTGTCTTTTGAATTATATCAAATAAATTACCCTGAAGGTATCCGACTCCAAAGCTTAATACCAATACTATAATACCTACCGTTGCTGATAAAACTTTGATTTTTTTCAACTCATTTCCCGTACTTATGTTCTTTTTCCTGAATCTTTTCAACCAGTCTTCAGAAATTACCACTGCTGTTGAATTCAGCCCTCCGGAAAGACTTGACATTGCTGCTGCCAGAATACCAGCAAAAACCAGGCCGGCTAAACCTATTGGAAAACCAACAACAATAAATCGGGGGAAAAAGTTATCCGATTGTTCAAGAACACCTTTTCCTGCCTTAAGCAAGTGCGGATTTTTGAAGAAAAAAGCCAGCAGGGCTAATCCTACTAATCCAAGTAAGATCTTGACAAAGAGATTGGAAAGAAGAGCAATGCCAAAACTTTTCCTGGCAGCTTTCAGGTCTCTTGTTGCCAGATAACGCTGAATAGCCATTTGATCAGATCCCGCTGTGCAGATATACCAGATAAACAGCATCAGCATTGCGTTCCCTATGGTTAAACGCTCCGTGGCATTAAAGCCCCACTTTAAAGGACTCCAGTGAGTGAGCCAGTGATCCGGGATCCAGTTCGAGAAGGATCCCAGATTAATTGAGATAATTACAATAGTTAAAATCGCTCCGATCCATAAAAGAAAGGTTTGAATGACATCTGTCATTACAACCGCCTTTAATCCTCCAATGGAAGAATAGATTAATGTACTGACCAATAACAGTGTGCTAAGCATAAAACGTTGAACAGGAGTCATTTCAATCATTGCACCTATAGCTGTATCAACTGTAGCGAAAATGATTGTTGCCATCCACAGAAACCGTAAAGAGACGAAGAAGAAAGAAGCCATAAGCCGAATGCTCAATCCAAGCCTTTTTTCCAGCAGTTCGTAGGCACTGGAAACATCCTCTTTCATCAATTTTGGAATAATATACCATCCTACCACCCAGTGTGTTATCGGGAAGGCAAACATTCCTGCAAAAATAATGGGGCCATATCTGATCATCTCACCTGGATATGAAAGGTAACTCAATGAACTCAACATTGTTGCAAACAGAGAGAGCCCGATTGAGAAAAAACCCATTGTTTTTCCACCTAGGACAAAATCCTTGAAGGACTTATTCCTCCCCGAATAATAAACGCCTATTGTTACCATCATAACGAAGTACAAGACAATGACCGTCCAATCCAATGTTGATAATTTATAGGGTTCGTTTCTGTCAATTTTCAGAATTGCATAGGCAGCAGCATTCAGAACATCCTGACTTTTCCCATCTTTCAGTTCTTCGGAAAAAACAGTTTTCAACAGATATACATCCTCGACTTTTCCGTTTTTGGCCAACCCGGTAACCATCAGGTACCTTTCAGATCCAACCTCAGACCCGGATAATGAAACAATCTGATCCTGCTTATTCCTGTTCTCCAGCATATAATCAAGCCGGTCTATCCACTCCTTCCTGTCCTTTTCATTTTGAGCGGATAATGCTAACACCCTGTAAGCACCAGATCTATAGGAGAATGTGATCGAATCACAGGTCAGGTCAATTTTTGAGAAAAAATCATAAATGTACCTATCATATTGAAGATCAATTAAATATTCAGCCAGATGAATACCCTCAATTTGAAATTTGGTCTTGTTCAGATTCTCCTTTAAATGACTTAAATAAAAATCCCTTTCTTCATCGGAGACAGATCTTGATGGTTTTTTAAACAAACAGGAGGATGTTAGCAAAACAAGCAGAACGAATATCGCCGGTTTACATGAAAAAATCAATAAAGGTTTTGATTTAAACATAATTAAAGAAGCTTATAGCCTCCAGTTCTATTTCAATAAGTTTCAATGATTCATTTGAGATGGGAGGGAGGGGAAGCCTGCACTGGCCGCATGGAATTCCGCACAGTCCCATAATAGCTTTTCCTGCAACGATACCGCCACCGTGTCTGCTGATAATATCAATCGTGCTGGCAACCAGGTACTGTAATTCAGCCGCTTCGGCGATTCTTCCCTGCTTAAAGAGGTCTATCATCCGATGAAATACTCCGGGTATAAAATTAAAAGTAGTGCCAATACCTCCCTTTATGCCAAGAGAAAGTCCGCATAAGAACATTTCATCTGCACCGTGAAGAATATCAAACTTGCCCAGTTTATACTTTAGACACTGCAGCATATCCATCATATTGCTGTTTGTATATTTAACACCCGCTAAATTAGGAATGATTTCTTCTCCCTTTTTCAGAAACTCAATCATCTTGAAATTGACGTTGGTTCTCAGGGGAATATGGTAATAGTAAAAAGGTATTTTCGGTACTGCCGAAGCGATTTTTGAACAATAGCCAACCAGATCTTCAAGCGTTTTAGGTTGAAGGAATACAGGTCCCATACTTGATACCGCCCATGCACCGAAAATTTCTGCATGTCTTGCCAGATCCTGTGCCTCTTTATAATTAGCGGCACTGATATGAACAATGAGCTTGAAATTATCCGAAATATATGGAGACCATGCCTCTGTCACCCGTTTACGTTCATCACAACTCAACAACATTCCTTCGCCAGAGGAGCCGCAAGCAAACGCACCTGCAACATTTTTAGATTTTAAAAACCCGGCATATTCATCAATTCTACCCAAATCAATATCACCTGATTCATCCATCGGCGTAAACACGGGGACGATCAGACCTTCGATTTTTTTAATTTCCATTATCAATAATGTTAATTTTCACATACCTGGCTATTTTAAGTTTTCCATGATCCACCTGTCTGAGATCTTCCACAATTCAGGATAAACAGCATGTCCTGTATCCATTTGTAAATTCAGATATTTATCACTTTTTATCATATTAAAGGCAGAATAAATGGAAGTGGGAGGGCAGACGAAGTCATTATAACCGAAACAATAATAGCCCCGAGCCCTGACAAATTGTGCAAAATTTACCACGTCAAAATATGGTGCAGTCTTTATTTTTTCAGGCGTGTTAGTAAATGGAGTATCTTCAGAAAACAGGTGTGGCCAACCACCGCCTCTGTGATGCAAATATCCGTGTAAGTCGCACAGGGCCGGGAAATAAGCGACAACCAGGTTCACCCTTGGGTGAAGCGCTGCTGTCACAATGGATAAAGCTCCTCCCTGACTGCGTCCATAGACAATAACATTTTTGCCGTCAAATTCAGGTAAGGAAGTCAGAAAAGAGATAGCGCGGTAACAGCCCATATAAACACGGTTAAAATAATATCTGTCACGGTTATCAAGGTCAGCATAACGGTAACTGTTCAACGCACCGGACGAAAGTGCACTGTAGACACTATTATCTAAATTAACCGGAATTCCGTGAATTCCAATCTCAAAGGTAATTACTCCCTTATTGGCCATTACAGTATCGCCTGTGTATGAATGTATGCCGGATCCGGGCAGCCTCAATAATACAGGGTATTTTCCTTCTTTCTTTGGAATGCAGAGAACCCCATACATGCGTGAACGATTCCGGTAATTTCGAAAATCGGCAAGGTAAACATTCAGCTTATCGGTCGATTTTTCTCTCCACAATTCAGTATGAGCATCTAAAGGTACAGTATCTGATTCCGCTTTTAAACTTTCCCAGAAAATGAAAAAATCATCAGGTAATGGAGTAACTGGCTTGATTTTTTCAGGGGAAAAAGCTGTATTGAGTTTTTTTTCATAGACTTTTCCTTCCAGGTTAAACCATAAGCGTAACGTTATAAATCCGGGTTCATCAAGCGATATTCCATCAAAAGCAGCACTGTTGTGCACCATACGGATTTCTCCCTTTTTTGCAGGAATTTGTTTTTCCTGTCCCAGTTCATAGTTTATTCTATCTATAGTATTTCTACATTTTATTTCTATGGTAAAGTGCGGTGTTTCACCAGTCTGATAGGTACGATCCGGTTTGTCAGCCATAACTGCAATTTCAACACTACTATTGTCCTGAGCAGCAGAGTTGATATAAATAAGCAATGATCCCAAAAGAAAGAATCCGGTTTTTGCGATAAAGGATGATAACGATTTTTTAAGATGACATTTACTCATTTACTTGTTTATTGATCAAATAATTAAAAACAGAGGGCTGCCAGTTTATTTGTATCCGGATCATCGGGATTCCTGTAAAACAGGATTGCTATATCCATAAGCGTAAGTGCATTTTGTACTGGCTCACGGTTTAATATCAGCTTGTTCTCACCAGGTTTCACTGCTTCCGGTGGAATTTCAAAAGCAGACAGTCCATCATTTGTGCTTTTCTTGTATTTTAATAGAATACCATTAAGGTTAACTTTTGTTGCCTCTGAATTAGTTCCCTGGCTATGGAGGAAAAGTGCAATTTTCGCCGGCAACCTTTCATCTCCTATTTCCACAAGTAACTCTACTGGTTTTGAATCGAGTATTACAGGGTTTGACGGGTGAAGTAAGGGAAGGTTTGAATAGTTGGTTCCACCTTTTAAAAAACGATTTGGATCTGTGCTAAAGTACGATGCAAAATAGAGGTTGTTCTTATCAGTTAATTTATTTACACTGCCAATTTGAGACAGGTATATACTTCTGGTATTGAACTCATTAAATATATACAATCCATCAACCCCTGCCTGCCAGGAAGCAGCTGCACGTGCACGATAACCAGCGTTGTACAGTTGCAGAAGCGGATGTTTTAGTCTAACCCTTAGCTCACCTAATCCTGCATAAACTTTAACATCATATTTGTGCCCCTGTTCAACAAGGTATCTCAATGGATTAAAGCGTAGATAACCAATACCTACAACTATATCCACCAATCTTTTATTCATCCATTTTTCGAGATCAATTCCAACTCCACGGCAATATTCGAATGAATCCGGAACACGGATAAGGATAAGTATTGGTTTGCCTTTTCTCATTCCAACCCTTTCTGTCATTTCTCTAATCTGTTTAAGCATATTGGTAAGCATATCAAGTTGTTCCGTGGTGGCAACCTCGCCCATGGCTACATTTTTAAACAAGCACAGATGCCGGAAGAAGTCAAGTTCTATACCATCAACATCATAGTTTTCACAAACTTCGGTATAATATTGTACACACAAATCGCGGATTTCAGGGTGAGTAAAATCTACAGAACTCCAACGTCCGTAAGGTAATTTCTCTCCTGGTGTTCCAAAAAGGAACTCGGGATGTTCGGTTTTTAACTTCGACCAGCGTTCAAAAGGTTTATCGGGCCGGTGTACGTCATCATGCGTATCGTTGATACGGTTTGACCAAAAAAACTCAAATCCGTTTTCATGAGCGAACTTTTCTGTTACCTCGAGTGGATCGGTTCCAAGTTTTACAAATTCAGGAACTGCATTCCGGCTTCCAGGCCTCTGATAGCTTAATGTCAGGAATTCACCAACCTTTGTATTATGCGTAAATTGTCCGAATGAAGATGCCAGGCTGCAGTATGATATAGTGCTGACGTCTGACCCTATAAATCCGGCAGAGCGGATATTAATAAAATTCTGGATGGAAAATTCAAAATCAAGCTCGAGTGAATCAGAATTAACTTGTTTAGGTTGATTTTCTTTGCCATAAATCAAATTTTTATACTTTAAGGGGTATACATAAGCATCACATCCATCGTTGTTATGAATGACCGGCCGGTACTGGTTAAGTTTCGAACTTCGTACTTTACGGTACTCCTTTATGCTGGTAATGGCTTTGTTTTCCTTTGTAGTTTTTGAATATTTGCAGGAAAATGATACAATCAATGTTATTAAGAAAAGCAATCCCACCAGTTTGAAATAGTACTTTTCAAGTTTTTTCTTCAGATTCATGTTATTCTTGATTAAATCCTTCCATACCCAATACTTATCTGCCAACAGGTTATTTGAGCTTAAAAGTCACGATATGAGCCAATGACATGACTATGTCACTCTTTCCCGGAGCAGTGCTCACAGGTTTATTTGTATCCTGAACCCATGTAAATACACGTGTCTGTATGCGGGCTTTCAGCACTATACCGGTATTCTGATCTACCCATTGCTCGCGTTTGAATAACAGTTTCCCTCCGCGTTTGTCCACATACTGGTAATGCGGACCGCCAATCCGGCGAACCTCTTCTTCCGGTAACAGATCCTCAAGGGGGACACCCAACTCATTAAGCCAGATCTCGCCGGAGGAACGAAGTAATCTGCAGTTTTTATCTCCCAGCTGAGTATCACAAACATAAGTGATATCCATGGTAAAAGGTTTAACCGGAGCAAGGTCTGATCCTCTTATTATCGGTATCCTTAATGATTCGAGAGATTCCCAGCAGTCACCCGGCCGAAGACCGTCTACAGGAAGCAGTGCAATAATAACGGGAACGTCAGGGGCCAGCCACTGGGCGTTGTAACCATGTGCTTCCAATCCGCTAACCTTTCCCTGCCTGCCGGCTGTGAGATAAATATATTGATCCCCATGGTTTTCGGGGTCTTCATCAAACCATCTGAAGTCTGTTATTTTTGCTTCCAGGACAGAGGCCATTTCTTTCGTTTGCTCCTTACAGGTCAGCTGTAGTGAGGCAGATGCTTCAAAAAAGGGCATGTTTGTAATAGGTCTTGGAGTAAAGAGCCGGTAGTGTGGCTTTGAAACCTGAGACAGGCTGTTTGCAACCGGGATGCCCTGCAAGCCTGCTATCGTTACTTCATACTGCCATGACTTGCCTGGCTGCAACTGAGGAGGGGTAACACCTGTGTCTGGTTTCAGGTAGCGAAATAACTGCTTGAGTATATGTTCATTATCGGCCCACGGCCGGGACAGATTAGCAGTCCAGGTACCAACATCCCCGACAAGGATGAATTTGCCCCTTCCCGGCCTGACCATAACAATACCCGGTCCTCTAACATTGCGATCTGTATAGCTGGCATTTGAATATACATCAAGCAGAACCTCAGGATCGGGTGCTTCAGAAAGAATCTGAAGAGTGCACCCGGAACCATAATGAAATACCGGTACATCATAGAAATAAGGATGACCCTGTGGGATCAGATTATCAGAATAATGAGTGTCGTCATAGTTCCAATCCAGGCCGAAACTCCGTACCAGCTTCCGTAGCTGGACGCTTTCAAAACTCTCTGATTCTCTCGCTTCGCCCCCGCTGTTTACCATGACCAGGAGACTGCCGCCGTTCATCACGAATTGCCGGAGTAACGATATCTCCTGGTCCGAAATAATAGGAGCGGAAGGCAAAATCTGCGGATTATCCGGATTGAAGATGACAACCGCATCCGTTTGAGAAAGAAGTCGCCGGGTAAACGGCTGTCTGCTCATGGAAATGGAATACTCCTTTTCCAGTGCAATGAATACAGGATCAAAGGTATTTGAGTGTACAAAGTCGTCCCATCCATAACGACCGATCGAATTCAGATAGCTGCCGGTGACAAGGTGACTGCCAACTTTAGTAGAGGGCAATGAATGATGATAGTAGTCGAACAGTAACTTAAGAGGCTGCACAGGCTGCCGACTATAGGAAATCACCTTGTCAGTAATGGTATCAGGGATTGCAAAGGTAAGTTTCGACATATCCGGCCTGTCAGAAGCATTCATTATCCGACCGGGAATTATGCCTGTAATTTGAAAAGTGAAAACAATGAACAAACAGAAATTTATCCTGGAATTTCTCATATGAAAAGTTTTAAGATTTGTTGGCTGAAGGCAATACCTCACTTATCTCTGCAAAAAGTCTGACTGCCTTAGTTATGCGCTTTATTTGATGATACTTTAACTTCCCGGACTTTGATTGCTTTTCTTGTCTCTCCAGCCTGGTTTTGATATTTAAAGTCAGAATAAATTACCAGGAAACGGTCTTTACCGGTAACCAGAAGCTCAGTATAGCCACAGGTAACAGGTTCTTTATCATTTTCATACGGCAGCATCTCAAACGGATCGGTCCACTTTTCTCCCTTGCCGTCGGTACAGAATCGCAGTTGTACTCCAGGGCGACCTGAAACAAGCACAATTACCCCGTTATCCAGTTGCAAAAGACGGGGCTTCACTCCATTACGGGTGAAAGGCACCGGCTTGCTCCATGTGAGGCCCATATCAACTGACCGGGTGAAATACATCGGACTTATACCCAAACCGTCCGAGGTACGCATAACACAAAGGAAAGAACCATCGGAAAGGATTTCAAAAGCTGGTTCCCCGAAGCCGCGAATTAGACGCTTATCTCCGTTGGGATCCACCTTAAGATCAGGTAAATAATCTATTCTTGAGCGGATCTTCCAGGTGTGTCCCTCGTCAGTGGAGCAATAAAAAAATACTCCCGAAGGATCTACCTTACCATCCGGTTTCAGATAAAAACCCGGGTAAGTACCTGCCAGGATAGATCCGTCAGCCGCAATGTGCAAATCACCCCACCAGACTACAGGAAACAATCCTGAGCGGCTGTAACGAACAGCCAGAGGATCATCCAGAACGGCATGTTCAGTACTCCAATTCCGCTCACCTTTACGGAGGCGGTCAATGTATACTCCCTGGAGATATTCAGGAAGTTCATTCACCTTATATAAATAAGTGATTCCCTTTGAATCAGGATGAGTGGTGGATGACCAAACGGGTTCAGGAAGATGAAGATCTTCGACCTTTAATGCTTGCGGGGTGTAGATCCTTATCCTGTCACCATCAGGCAAAATCAAACCACCTCCGATGACAGGTTCACTTGTGGCAGGATTCCATGAATTGCCGTTGTCTCTGGAAACTGAAAAACTCTGCCCTCCCTTCCCATAGCTGCTTATAGCATCAGCTGCCATATTCCACGTTGCAACAACCTCGTTATCAAGGCTCAGGAAAATGTCGGGAAACTGAAAAAATCCCCATCCTTCCTCTTTTGAAGCCACGGCAACAACTGCAGGTCTACCCAGATTAACTTTCATCGCAACCTTTCCGGCATATCTATAGGTTATAACCGTTTTATCAAAGGCCGGGATTCCTGACTTAATCTCCGAAAACGGGGTATGACCAATCTCGTCCCATGTTTTTGCAGTATATCCTTGATTTTTTGACGTGTTGCATCCAACAATAGTAGCTATAAGAAATATTATTTTAGAAACTTTCATTAGCAACAGATTAGAGATACAGGTAAATTTCCTTTAATGGACCACACTCAAAGCAACTATATTTTCGATTTAAAATATTCAACATACGGTAATGGGATTTTCGCCATATAAATGGATGTTTTTCCTTCGTGAGTTGAATAATATGAAACCCACAATTCTTTGTCTTCCACGAGTAATCCCGGGTAGCTGTTATCACCCCCGGATGGCAGTTCAACCACATTTCGTAATGGTTCACCTTCCCTGTATAAATATATTGACGTTTTTGCCTGATTCTGATAATTAAAAGAGCGTGACCCGATGATATACCAGTCATCAGCAAAAGGAATAATATTCGGACCTCCCAGTCTGCATCCTGTCTCTTTCCAATTCCAGTCAGTATATGGATACTGGCTTTTAGCAATCAGGCCTATACGGTTTCCGCTATCGACTCTGACAATTATAATCATATTATCATCCTTATCAAATGTCACGGTTGACTCTCCTGCCACATCTTTTATTGCAAACGGAGCAATTAAATCGTAATCAACACCATTTACCGTTTTCAGCAGGAAGAGTTCGCTCTTTTCACTGTCTTTTTTTCGATAAAGAACTCCGTAACCAACTCCTTTATGCCAGGTCACCCGCCACAACCAGTCATAGTCAGACTTAATTTGAGAATCGATTCTGGTGGGTACAGGAGCTGAAAAAGAGTTACTTTTTTTATCGTAAAATGAGACATGCGTCAGCCTGCATATTAATTCGTGGGTTTCATTATTATAGTTTGAACCGCCCATCAGGACCATTAATCTGCCCTGTGGGTCTATTGACAGCTTGGAATCTCTAAGGTCGAAATCATATTTTTCCAGAAGGGCAGCTGATTTCCATTTTTCGCCATCTTTTGAAACCAATATCCGGATCTTGCCATCAATTCCACTGGGCCAGGGAACATGTCCGCCTCCCTCGCGAAATGTGCAATAATACTTTCCTTCGAATTTTATTATATCCGTAAAAGCGTTATGTTCAGCCTGATCCCATATTTTAAAGACCCTGAAAACATTATTTTTTGATTGGGAATAAATATTTGTCATTAACAAACAAAACGTTATTAGCAATGCTGATTTTTTCATATTTGGTTCTTTTTCTGATATTTATTAAATCGTGTATCTGTGTTTAAAAACATAGGGCTGCCAGTTTCCTGACATCCGGATCGTCAGGATTTCGGCAGAACAGTATTGCAGCGTCCAGCAGTGTCAGTGCATTTTGTCCGGGATCACGGATTAATGTCAGTTTATTGTCACCTGATTTCACTGCCTCCGGTGGAATTTCAAAAACAGAAAGTCCGTCACCAGTACTCTTTTTATGCTTTGCGGAAATCCCATTTAGGCTCACCTTTACAGCTTCCGGATTGAGTCCCTTTGAATAAAGTATAAGTGCCAACCTTGCCGGCATACTTTCATCTCCTGTTTCAATCGAAAGTTCCCGCGGTTGTGAATCAAGGATTAACGGATTTGAAGGTGTAAGCAATGGAAGGTTTGAGTGTCTGATCCCATTTTTTAAATATGAATTTGGATTTGCATTGAGATAGGTGGCAAAATAGAGATTATTCTTATCTTTCAGTTTATCTGTACTTCCAATTTCAGAAAGGTACAAGCTTCGGGTATTGTATTCATTAAAGATATAGAGCCCGTCAACACCGGCGTGCCAGGCTGCGGCAGCTCGTGCACGAAAGACAGGATTTTGAAGCCGGATGAGAAGAGGGTGTTCTTTTTGTACCCTTGGTTCACTCAATCCCGCATATACCTTAACTCCATATCTGTGACCTTGTTCAACCAGGTACTTCCAGGGATTAAGGCGGAAATAATCACTTCCCACCACAATATCCACCAGTCCTTTTGCCATCCAGGTTTCAAGGTCGATTCCTACACCCCGACAATATTCGATTGCATCCGGAACACGCACCAGGAATAATATCGGCTTCCCTTTTCTCATTCCGACTTTCTCAGTCATTTCCCTGATTTCTGTGAGCATGCCTGTAAACGTCTCAAGTTGTTCCGCAGTTGCAACATCCCCTCTGGCGACATTCCTGAACAGGTACAGATGCCGGAAAAAATCCATTTCGATGCCATCGACATCATAGTTTTCACACACTTCGGTATAATATTGCACGCACAGATCACGGATTTCCTGATGCGAAAAATCGACGGCGCTCCATCTCCCATGGGGCAGTGCTTCACCGCAAGTGCCAAAAAGGTATTCAGGGTGAGCTGCTTTCAGTTTCGACCACCGTTCATAAGGTTGATCAGGCCTGTGCCCGGAGTCGTGGCAATCATTTATCCGGTTACACCAGAAAAACTCAAAGCCGTTGTTATGTGCAAATCCTGAAGTGACCTCAAGGGGATCAGTGCCGAGCCTGACAAATTCAGGCACCACATTCCGTCTGCCTGGCCTCTGATGTGTCAATGTGAGGAACTCCCCGACCTTTGTGTTATGTGTGAACTGACCGAATGAGGAAGTTATGGTGGTATATGAAACGGTACTGACATCTGAGCCTTTTAATCCCGCAGTACGGAGATTGAGGAAATTCCGGATCGAAAAAACACTGTCGGCAGGATACAGGTAGGCATCGCATCCATCGTTATTATGGATGACTGTCTTGGTTTGGTTGAGCTTTAAGCTTCTTATTGCCCGGTATTCCTCAATGCTGGTTATAGCTTTGTTTTCCTGTGTTGTTCTGAAAGATTTACAGGAATATATCACAAGCCCTGTGGAGAGACATGTAAACACCAGCAAGCTGAAATAGTACTTTATGTGCATCATATAACATATAATAAGTAAAACCTGACAGGTTCTATAAAACCTGTCAGGATAAATATTAATAATTCTAAAAATGTGTTGATTCTAGAAAAATCCAGGATCAATTAGCATTTTCGGATTCTCATTAGTTACCCGTTGTGGCAAAATATAAAAATATTTCGCTTTCGTAACATTTTGTCCGAAATTACTAGGTGTCAACTCTGCTTTCATTACAGTTTCCGCCCGGTCTGTCCTGACAAGGTCAAACCAGCGGATATTCTCGAAGCAGAATTCAAGTCGTTTCTCATTCTCCAGCCAAAGTCGAAATGCTGCCTGATCCGGAACATCGACAGCAGTATTAGTCAGTAAACCGGCCCGTGTTCTGAATTGATTCAAAATATTAAATGCCTCACCATCTGCAACATAACCAATTTCATTGAGACATTCGGCATATAAAAACAACACTTCATCATATCTGTAATCAATCCAGTCCGCATCCCAGTCATTTACAGCTGCAGGAGTACCGTTTTTATATTTAATGCAAAACGGTTCCTGTTGCAGTACATTTTTATCGTCGATCCATTCCATTTGAATTGAAACATCCTTTCTCAGGTCGCCCGGTTCAAAGGCATTTACAATACTTTCAGTAAGGAATAACAGGCTTGGCGATCCACCAAAGGGAACGCTTAATGGTCCGGTTTTTTTGATCTGATTCGGTGCATTGCGTGACGGAAATAGATTTCCCTGTCCCTGCGAATTGGATTTACAGCAGAGAGAGAATACCGATTGTTTACCAAGTTCATTGGCAACAAGATAGATATCAGCGAAATTATTGAAGAATAAGTACTCACCCGAGTCGATCACCTCTTTCAGGAGAGCTTTGGCTTCATTCCATTTGTCCTTCTTCAGGGGATATCCGCATTCAAATACCAGCACTTTACCCAGGTAGGCTTTAGCTGCATTCTTGCATACTCTTCCTTTTGAAGCAGCCGGTATTGCAGATAATTCCGGCAATAATGTAATTGCTTCCTGTAAATCGGCTTCAATAAAATTATAAACATTTTGAACAGTAGACCGTTCAACGTTGTAAGCTTCCGAGAGAGTGAGAGGTTTGTCGACAATAGGTACGCTGCCCCATAACCGGACCAGATTAAAATAAATAACCGCACGGATAAATTTTGCTTCTCCCATGATCTGATCCTTGCTTTTAATTTCCGTCGATGTAAAGTTTTCCAGGTTTGTAATGACCAGATTACACCAGTTAACTCCGCTGAAATGCCCCTGCCAACCGTTTGACAACAAGGGTAACAGCTCGGTCTCTTCGAACCGGGATATATGTCCATCATCATAAACCTGATTCTGAAAAGCGTTATCACCTCGGGCTTCGGTTAGTCCGTACGAATAATCAGATCTTAATTTTATGTTTCTCAATGCGTTATAACAAGCCGCTATAGCTTGTGTGAACTCTGATTCATTGGTGTAAAAATCACCTGCGTTTTTCGAAGATATCGGACTCAGGTCCAACTTTTCGTCAAGCATATCGCATCCGATTATCAGATTCAATGCTATTACCAGTATTATTGAATATAGCTTCTTCATAATGTTAAAATTTTACGGAAACACCAAAAGTAAATGTTTGTGCCAAAGGATAAGTGTGCTGGCTATCCGCATTGGGCAGGATAGGACTATTACTAAATGCTCCGGTGGATGGCATATGGTAATAGTGATCAAACATAAACAAATTGTCCACACTTAATTTTAAACTCAGATCGCTGATCACTTTTAATCTCGAAACCAATCTTTGAGGCAGGACATATGATAAAACTGCATTCCGGAACGCAACATAGGTTGCAGAGTACAACCACCAGGTGGATGGAGTTGTCATGTTTGCAGTAATTGCAGCTCTTGGAACTGTTCCATCGCCAGGATCCTCAGGAGAACGCCAGCGGTTTTTCCAGTAGCTGAGTACATTTCCTCTCGACTGTCCATCCTGTCGTGCGGCAATATTCAGCAGATAACCTCCGACCTGACCATCCATTCCTATACTCAGTGAGAATTGTTTATATGACAATGTATTGGTCATTCCCCAATAGAAATCGGGAAATGCATCTCCCACGATATGCTGATCTTTTGCATCGATCACATCGTCATTGTTCCAATCCAGGAATTTTTTGTCACCTACATTTTGTACTTTATAGTGGGGATTATTATCGAAATCTTCCTGATCCACAAATACCCCGGCGTCCTCAAACAGATACCAGCTACCTATTGGTTTACCCACCTGTGTAATGGTATAGGTAACAGCGCTGGACTGACCATAAATGGGAGCATTATCCTGGCCAAGTGAGAGCACCTCATTCTTTGTAGCTGTCAGGTTCGCACTTGTATTCCATCTCAGATTTGGAGTACTGATGTTGACAGTATTTATTTCAAACTCCCAACCCTTGTTCTGTATTTCACCAACATTCTGTAAGGAACTTCCATAGCCGGTTACCTGAGGGATAGGCTTATTGAGGAGCAGGTCCTTGGTTCGGGCATCAAAATAGTCAATATTCATCTGAATTCTGTTTTTGAATACCCCAAACTCCAGGCCAATATCCGTTGTATGAGTTTTTTCCCAGCGCAGTTCACTGTTGCCAAAACCTGATGGGCTGGTACCGGCAACAATGGCATTCCCCCAGATGTAGTTTGCACCGGCCAGTGTTGGAATAGAGCCGTAGTCAGGTATATCATTATTACCTGCTATTCCATAGCTGGCTCTTAATTTCAGGTTGCTAAGCCAATTCACATTTTTCAGGAAAGGCTCCTCTTTCAACCTCCAACCGACCGAGGCAGACGGGAACCAACCCCATTTATAATCAGACCCAAAACGGGAAGAACCATCCCGGCGCAAGGTTGCAGAAAAGAGGTATTTTTCCATAATTGAGGCATTCCAACGTGTAAATCCTGACATCAAAATCCATTTGGATCTGCTGCTTGATGCGCCTGTCAACAATGTACCTGCGTTGATTGTCATTACTTTATCATCAGGGAAGCCATCTCTTGCTGCACTGATGCTGTAGCTTGATGCTTCCTGGTATGAGACTCCGGTTACAGATCCCAGTGACCAATTTTCAAACTCTTTATTGTAAGAGAGTGTATGTTCTGTCAGATAATTTTGATAATCACTGGCTGAGGCCGACCCGTTGGAACCTCTTCCGCGATTTATATTGTTTTTCAGAAAATACTGATTGGCCGAACCACTCCATACTGCTCCGATACTTGAACGGAGTTTCAGTTCGGGGATAATGGTGATCTCAGCAAATAAATTTCCCCGGACTACCGTACCTTTCGTATTATCAGTATAATCTCTCAAATAGCTCAGAGGATTTGTAAATACAGTCCCACCGGCATACATATAGTAACCGTGTTCTTCATCATTCTGTTCAGCACCGGTAGTGGGTGCCATGATTATTGAACGGCTTATCGGGCCTCCATTACTATCGGTATTGGGATCATTCCTTTCTTGCCGGTAAGCATAAAGATTTACTCCAAGCGAAAGAAAGTCGGTTGCCTGCCCTGTGATATTGCTTAGAAATGAAAAGCGGGAAAAATCTGTATATCTTATTATACCAGGTTGATCCACATAATTTACTGAGGTGTAGTAATTCAATTTATCAGTAGCCCCTGACACAGATAACTGATATTTTTGCATCAAGGCCTTTCGATCCACAAGATCCTGCCAATCTATATTAGGAAATGAGGCAGGATCAGTCAACCAGAGAGGATCCAATTGCTGAGCTGTAGGTCTTGAACTCATGGGGTCGCTGAGACTTCCGCCATTTAAAACGTAAGTATTATTCCGCTCATCAATTGCAAAATCTATCCACTCATCACGAGTCAATACATCATATTTACTGAACCGCTGCTGAAGTGAGAGATCTGAATCAAACTGGATAACAGGCTTACCCTGCTTACCTTTTTTTGTTGTTACCAAAACAACTCCATTAGAACCCCTGGATCCATAAATAGCTGCCGCAGCTGCATCCTTCAATATATCAATAGACTCTATATCATTGGGATTCAGGGAACTTAAATCACTGACGGGAAATCCATCAATGACATATAATGGAGCATTTGAGTAATTAATGGAGGATATACCACGTATTTTTATATCCATGGCTTTACCCGGTGATCCTGTTATTTGTTGTGTCCGCACTCCGGCAATTTTACCGGTAAGTGCCTCATCTGCTTTACTCACTGCACGAGTCAGCAGTTCGTCTCCCTGTATTTTGGAAACAGCAGTTGAAAGGCGGGAACTTCTTTGAGTTCCATACCCTATTACCACTACTTCCTCCAGGCCGACAGCCGATTCGATCATACTTACGTTTATTTGCGCAAGGGTTCCGATTATGATTTCCTGTTGTTCCGTCCCGACAAATGAGAATGTCAGGCTCCTGGCTCCCGGCGGGACTTCAATGCTGTATTTACCGTCAGCATCCGTAATTGTACCTGTTGTTGTTCCGGTAACAACAACGTTGACACCGGTAAGAGGTACACCATTTTTGTCAATAACAGTTCCGGTAATTGTACGTTGTTGTATTTCAGGCACCTTTGCCGATTTATCCGGATAGTTATCACCAGCGTATGCCTGCACGATTCCAAAAATCATCAGAATCGCGGAAAGACGCATAGTTAGAAAGATTCTTTCAAGAGAACGATGAAATGGTTCCCCGAGAGGTTTGTCTTTTTTCATAAAATGTAAATTTTTAAGGTTAAGAATAATTAAATGAATTTATTCAAAACAAAATAAGCTTGATCCCCATTGTTTATTTCAGGGACCATGGATGTTTTTCCTATTAAGTTAGGTTGATATAAAGGTAACCCATTATTTGTACGTTTTCAAATTTCCGGACTTGGATATTTATTTCATCCATAAATAATTTATTTTTATGGATTGGATAACCATTCCCGCAATGCCTGAGACCCACACATGATTGACTTCGTCGAGCTCGCTTCGCTCGGTTGAAATTGAATTATATTTATACTTGTTTGGATTTATTATAAATAAAAACCAATGAAAATTTTATCTGTTGCATTTCTGCTTTTCGTCAGCCTGATGGCTGATGGTCAGTCAATCTATGACAAGGAATCTGTCAGGACAATAATGGATAAGGTAAACAGTTACCAGCTCAACAATCCGTGGAAGGAGTTTGATGATAACTGGATACGGGGAACCTATTACGCAGGGGTTATGGCTTGTTACCAGGCTACCGGTGATAAAAAATTCCTGGACCAATGCGATGCCCTTGGTAATAAGCTGAAGTGGCAGATACCTGCTCTGAAACCGGACCAGGAAGCAAGCGGCGTTAATTTATTGACACTCGGTCAGACCTGGCTGGAAAGTTACATGGTAAACAAAAAGAAGTACAAGATCAAACCTGTTATAGCCCACCTGGATGATCCTGCTGTCAGGAACCCTGTCTCCAATCCTCTTGAATGGTATTTTGAAGGCGGCAGGCGATATGTTGACGGACTGTTCACGGGGCCTCCAACACTCACAATGCTTTATTCCGTGACCAGGGATGAGAAATACCTGCAATGGATGGAAACATGTTTCTGGGATGTTTATGGTGCATTGTACGATATCGAAGAAAACCTGTTTTACCGCGATCACCGCTTTTTTCCTGACTGCCTCGAACAAAGAAAGGCTGATCCGGACTGGCAGGGGAACCACCAGGTGACGGCAAAAGGGAAAAAGGTCATATGGTCGAGAGGAAATGGCTGGGCCTTTGCAGGGATTGCCAGGATATTAAAGTATCTGCCCGAAGATCATCCTTCCTGTAAACGTTATGAGCTGGTATTCAGAAATATGTCACAATCGCTTAAAAACCGGCAATCGACAGAGGGATTCTGGTTCCCGAATCTTACTGACCCTGATGACGTTCCTGTTAAAGAGACAAGCGGTACCTGTTTCTTTATTTATGGATTAGCGTTTGGAATAAACAGTGGAATTCTTGACAGGGCAGAGTATATACCCGTAATTGAAAAGGCATGGGAATCAGTGTATAATGCTGTCAGCAGGGAAGGAAAAATTCAATGGGGGCAAAGGGTGGGTGATCGTCCGGTAATGATAAAAATGGAAGATTCTCACGAATTTGTGACCGGCACCTTCCTGCTTGCTGCAAGTGAAGTCTATAAACTGGCAAAATAAGATAGTGACATGCGGGCAGTTATTGCTTCTGATATGTCTGGCAGTGCCAGGGATATACGTATTATACTACGTATTATAATACGTAGTATAATACGTAGATAATACACAAGCCGAATAACAGAAACTAAAGAGATTATTCCGGCATGTGACGAAACCGGAAGTTATAAATCTCTCTTTCAGTCTCTGTACTAAAATGTTATGTCTTATCTGTTATTTTATCGTTTTTTCAATTCAGGAAGGATCACATTCTTCAGGGCATATTCGGAGATCT
>Ga0079037_100000404_pt1 | contig 19167 bp, 15 predicted proteins | sample Mud3Dept4metaG_FD_71479 | JGI IMG/M metagenome (GOLD analysis project Ga0079037, IMG submission 71479) | Freshwater wetland microbial communities from Ohio, USA, analyzing the effect of biotic and abiotic controls - Mud 3 Core 4 Depth 4 metaG | ecosystem: Environmental > Aquatic > Freshwater >... | reverse complement strand
CCGAGGTGTACTGCAGCTGGCTGACGGTGCCGGCGGCATAGTCCGTCACGATGACGCTGGTCTCTTGAACGTAGCTGGCCACCGTGGCGGCAACGGGCAGGCGCTCGACCGTGTCGGCGTCGCTGCGCGTGTAGTCGGAGTCGATCATCTCCTCGAGGAAATCCGCCCGCAGCGCGTCGAGGTAGTCGGCCTTGGCCCGGGCCACCGGGTCCGGTGCGTCGCCCCAACGGCGGGCTTCGGCGATCTCCTCGATCGCGCGTTCCGCGCCCGCCTCCGTGAGCACGCGCCATTCGGCGGGCTGCCCGTAGTAGCCCGCGATGCGCACGCCGGTCTGCTCCGAGCCGCGCAGGCGCAGGACGAGGTCGTCGCCCGCGCGCTCGCGGGTGAGCTCGTCGAGCCACAGGCCGCGCTCCAGGACGAGCGCGCCGCCGCCGTCGGCGTCCCGGATCGCGTCGAAGCCGCCGTGCGCCCCCAGGACGTAGGTGTCGTCGCCGGGGCCGCCCTCGAGGCGGTCGTCACCCTCCATGCCGTCGATGCAGTCGTCACCGGCGCCACCGACGATGACATCCGCGTAGGCGGTCCCGACGAGCGTGTCGTCGCCAGCCGTGCCCGTCTGAGGCGTCACGGCGAGGTCGTCGAGGAAGGCGAGGTCGAGCAGCTGGCCGTCGGCCGAGGCAATGCGCTCGATGCGCTGGTCCGGGTTCGTGAACCAGCCACGGACGGTGACGCTGTCACCGCGGGCGCCGACGTCGATGAGCAGGTCGCCGCTCGGCTGGCGCGAGAACCGCAGGTCGCCGGGCGCGATGCCGTCACCGAACACCAGAGCGTCGGTCGTGCCGAGCTCGCTGCTCTCGGCGATGGTGTCGCGTCCGTCGCCCGGGGCGAAGCGGTAGAGGTCGGAGCCGCGATTGCCGTAGAGCGTGTCGTCGCCCGGCCCGCCGACGAGCAGGTCGTCGCCGTAGCCGCCGTCGATCACGTCGGCGCCGGCGTCCCCATGGAGGGCGTCCGCGCCCGTGTATCCCGACAGGCGGTCGTCGCCGCCGCCACCGGCCAGCCGGTCGTCCCCGCCTTCGCCCGACAACTGGTCGGCGGCAGTCCCGCCCTGCAGCACGTCGGCCGCGTTCGTGCCGCTCCTGTTCAACGGCGTGCCCAGTCCTGTCGCGACGAGGTCGTCGAAGCTGACGGCGACTCCCGCATCGAATCGAACCTCGGTGATTCGGGTCGAGACGCCCGGCGCGAGCTGGACCGCATCCGCAGGGCCATAGGCGACGAGGAAGGCGTCTCCCCCCAGTGACTGCAGGCTGATGTCCCGGAGCTCCGTGCCGGGACCGAACACCAGCCGACTGCCACCGGCCGCGTCCTCGAGGCGGTCGAAGCCGTCGCCGGAGCGGAACAGGTAGGTGTCGTTGCCGGGGCCCCCGTCCAGCAGGTCGCGCCCCGTGCCGCCGCTCAGCAGGTCCTGGCCGTCGGCGCCGCGCAGCGCGTCGTCGCCGACGCCGCCGACCAGGCTGTCGTCGCCCGCCTCGCCGTACAGCACGTCACTCCCCGACCCGCCGTCGAGCAGGTCGGCACCGTCGCCGCCCTGCAGCCTGTCGACGCCGCTGCCACCCGCGAGCCGGTCGTGGCCGGACTCGCCGAACAGGTCGTCGTCGCCGTCCTCGCCATCGAGCACGTCGTCACCGCCGTGCCCTACCAGGGTGTCGTTGCCGGCGCCTCCGTAGAGACGATCGCTGCCGTGCGTGGTGAGCGGCCGGTCGTCGCTGTCGCCGAACAGGCGGTCGTTGCCGTCGCCGCCCCAGAGCATGTCCCCGCCGTCTTCGCCCACGAGCGAGTCCGCGCCCGCGCCACCGTCGAGACAGTCGCTTCCCGCCCCCGCGATCACCCAGTCGCTGCCGTCGCCGCCGACGAGCACGTCGTTGCCGCCGTTGCCGGCGAGCGCGTCGTCGTCGGCGCCGCCGTGGAGCGCATCGTCGCCGTCCGCGCCGGCGAGCAGGTCGTTGCCGGCACCGCCCGAGTAGACCTTGGGGTCCGCGTTCGCCCAGTCGCCGAACCGGATCCGGTGCGACAGCGTGCGCGCGACCTCGCCCTGGGCATCGAGGTAGTGCAGCTCGCCGGTGGCCGGGTCGTAGCGGAACGGTGTGCCGTCGGTGCGCGACACGCCTTCCACCGGCGCGGCCGGCAGCGCGACGTGCCACGCGAACCTCAGGAAGCCGTCACTGGTGACGTCGAGACCGTCGTTCGCCCAGCCGAGTCGGCCCTGGAGGTCCTCCCAGGCCTGCTGGTCCTCGGCCGTGGATCCGGTGGTGTCGTAGAGCAGGTACTGGTTGCCGACGATCAGGTCGTTGCCTGCGCCGCCGTCGACCGCGTCGCCGCCGAGACCGCTGAACACCAGATCGTCGCCGTCGCCGGCACCGACGAGGTCTGCCGCCCCGCCGCTGAGGACGAGGTCCTGGCCCGGGCCCCCGTCGATGCGGTCGGCGCCGTCGGCGGTGATCAGCAGGTCGTTGCCTGCGCCGCCGCTGGCGTGGATCGACGCCGTGAGCGACAGGTCGCCGTGCGCGGCCTCGAGGTCCTCGACGACCAGCGCGTCGGCGTCGTCGCCGCCGGTCTGCGCGTACTCGTACGGCCCGTGTGCCGCGGGCGCGCCGTCGAGGAGGATGCCGAGGTCGCCGTTGCGGAAGTGCTCGATGCGCACCACGCCGTTGACGACGAGCGGGCCGGAATCGGCGCCGTCGGCAGGCTTCCAGACGTACGTCACCGTGCCCGCGGTGTTGCGATAGAGGCCGTCGGCGACGCGCCTCCCGCCCGAGGCGGGCGAGCCGTCCAGCAGCACGCGGCCGTTGCCGTCGAGATCCAGGAGACGGTCAACGCCGTCCCCCGGATACCACCAGTAGGTGTCGAAGCCGCGCCCGCCTTCCAGGTAGTCGCTGCCGCCACCGCCCCTCAGGACGTCGTCGCCGGCGCCTGCGTACAGACGATCGTCGGCCGACGCGCCGACCAGCGTGCCCGGCAGGTTGCCGTCGAAGACGAGCCGCACGTAGTGGGGCGGCGGCTCGGTGCCGAGATGCGACGCATCCGTGGAGAAGCGCACGTCAGCGGGCACGTCGATGTAGCTCTCGGCCGGATAGGGCCCGATGGGCGCCATGATCGAGTCCGCCGTGTTGCGCGCCAGCACCTGGCGGAGCAGGTGCGCGCGGTCGTCGAGGTACGCGGCCGTCAGGTCGCCACTGCGGGTCACCGGGTCGAACAGGTCCAGCTGTCCCCGGTCGTTCAGCGGCGCGTGGACGGCCGCGTTGCCGGTCAGCGCGAAGGGCTGAAGGGTCGTGAGGGCGTAGCGGTAGCCGACGTCCGTCGCCGCCCTGGCGACGAGGTCGGCATTGCGGGGATCGAGCAGCGACTGCAGCGTGACGCCGTCGATCTCCGTGAGCCGCTGCTGGATCGCGATGATGCGGTCGTGCAGTGCGATGCGCGCGTCGAACGGCGCCGCGCCGAAGATGTCCGACGCCTCACCCACCGGCAGCGGCGACGGGTCGCCGAGCACGAGCGTGGAAAGCGCTTCGACGATGCGCTCGTCCGTGATTCCCGGGTGGCGCGACGCGGCCTGGTAGAGCTGCGAGAGCTGTGTCAGCGACAGCGAGGGGTTGAGGCGGGAGAGGAGGTTCTGGACGGCGAGGGCGTCGACGATCTGGTCGATGCTGTGGCTGTTCGTCTCGGTGATGAGCGAGGTTTCGGTGCTTGGCGGAGCGCCCGACAGGTCGGCGGACACCAGCTCCGCGTCGTCGCCCGGTGCCGAACTCTCGGACTGCAGGGTGTGGATCCGGCCCGCCACCGACGTGAAGCTCGCTGCGGGTGGCACGGGCGCAAAGGCGGCGAAGAGGCCGACGAACTGGTCGGTGAGCCGGCCCGACGTCAGCGGCGGGTCGAAGCCCGGCGCGTTGAACGTGAAGGCCTCGGAGAACAGGTCGGGGAAAAGCCTCAATGCCAGCGCGGCGAGGTGTCCGCCGAGCGAGTGGCCGGTCACGGTGAGGTGGTCGCCGGGCTGCAGGACGCCAAGACCCTGACCCGTGTAGCTCACCTCGAGCCACAGGTATCGGTCCGCCGCGAGCTCCCCCAGGTCGATGAAGTCGCCCGACGGCGGAAGGTCGCTCGTGCGGAGCGTCAGCTGCAGGACGCTGCTGTCACCCGTCGGCGCACGAAGGCGCTGGACATAGTTGAACAGGGCGACGGCCTGCGTGGCGGCGACGCCGAGAATGCCGATTTCGGCGAGGTCGGTCCTGAGGAGGTCTTGGTAGATGCTGAGGGGATTGCCGGTTTCGGTGCCGCGGATGGCAAGGATCTTATTTGCGCCATCTGAAAGAATAGATGCTGACAAACCCGAGGCATCGTTTGGCAGGTAATGCGCGATGAACCAATTGAGGTCTTCAAGAAGGTACTCACCAGACGAACGGGGGAGCAGCTGTGCGGCGACAGCATCGGAAATCGAGCGATCTCGGCTACGCGGGTCTGTGAACTGTACGTATGAAAGGGCAGCGAAGTAGGCGTGGGTCAAACTGTCTGTGAGTGTCATCCGTGACTCTCCTTAGGATCGGGTGAAAGCCGCTGCAAATGCCGTCATCGTGAGGAGCGAAGCGACGTGGCGATCCAGAATGGTTGGCGCGAAAGAAAACCTGGATTGCTTCGCTTGGCTCGCAATGACGGATTAGCGGGGGCATAGACATTCGCTAGTGAACGAGGGTCTTTTCGATCATCTCCGCGATTCCGACGCGAGTACTGCTAGTAACGACCCTTCCCGCGCCATCTTTTCCACAGATCGTCGGATGCGCAACAAAGCCAGCAGTCTTGACGATTAGCCGGTCAAACCATCCGTGCCCGATGGTGTATTCGGATACCCGACTCAAGATCTCCCGAGAACCCCTTTCTCTGACGGTGTGAACCTGAGGAGAAAAGTGGCGGTTAATAAAGGCGTTCGTTGATGTTGTAAGCCCCGACGACTGGTCAAGCTCATATCGACTGTCGAATTCGACGACCGGTACTCGTATTTCTTTGTTGTCCTCTAGTGCGATGCGATAGCGTTTGCCGGCAACAATGTCTTCCACGTAGTCAAAGCCATATTGAGACCAAAACCGAATGTCAGTACTTCCGGCGAAGCTCTTAGCCGGCGCTGTTCGGTAAACCACCAACCCCGTCTGCGCACAAAGCTCCTTCGCGCGCTGCCCGATCAGGTAGACGTCCCAGAACAGCCCTACCGCCAACAGCAGCAGCAGCCCGAGCGTCGTGCCGCCGACCGTGAGCCAGCGCACGCGCCGCGGCTTGCCCTCGATGTTCGGCCGCAGCAGCCAGACCGAGAACCAGAACAGGAAGGGCGCGGCCAGCACGAGCACCACCAGTCCTGCGCCGATCGTGAAATAGGTCGTCCCGAAGATCGTGATCACCGTCGTCTCCCGTCACCGTGCCTCGGCCCATGCCGGCCGGCCTGCGGCATGCCCCGCCGTCGCCACCCCCAACTGCAGCGCGTGCAGCCGCGCATAGACGCCGTCCTGTCGCAGCAGCTCGTCGTGGCTGCCGTGCTCCACCACACGGCCGGCGTCGAGCACGATGATACGGTCGCAGGCGCGCACGGTGCTGAGCCGGTGTGCGATGACGATCACGGTCCGGTCCCGGCAGATCGCCCGCATGTTCTGCTGGATGACCCGCTCGGACTCGTAGTCGAGCGCGCTGGTCGCCTCGTCGAAGATCAGGATGCGCGGGTCGTTGACCAGGGCGCGTGCGATGGCGATGCGCTGGCGCTGCCCGCCGGACAGCGACGCGCCGAGCTCGGACAGCACGGTGTCGTAGCCCTCCGGCAGCTGCAGGATGAACTCGTGCGCCCCGGCCAGCGTGGCCGCGTGCACCACGCGCTCGAGCGGGAGCGCGGGGTCCGCCAGGGCGATGTTCTCGCGGACCGACCGGCTGAACAGCACGCTGTCCTGCAGGACGACGCCGATGCGGCGGCGCAGCCAGCCGGGATCGACCAGCGCGAGGTCCACGCCGTCGACCAGCACCCGTCCGGTCTCCGGCACGTAGAGCCGCTGGACGAGCTTTGCCAGCGTGCTCTTGCCCGACCCGGACCGGCCGACGACGCCGACCACCTCGCCCGGCGCGACCTCGAGCGACACCCGGTCGAGCACCAGCGGCCGCTCGGGCCCGTAGCGGAAGCTCGCGCCGTCGAGCCGCACCGCCCCGCGCAGCGCCGGCAGGCTGGAGCGGCCGGGCTGGTGGCCCGGCTCCGCCGGCGTGTCGAGGATGTCGCCGAGGCGCCGGACCGACAGGCCCGCCTGCTGGAAATCCTGCCAGACCTGCGCCAGGCGCAGGATCGGCCCCGTGACCTGCCCGGCGATCATGTTGAACGCGACCAGCTGGCCCACGGTCAGGTCGCCGTCCATCACCCGCGTGGCACCGAGCCAGAGGATCGCCACCGAGGTGAGCTTGCTGATCAGCGCCGCCCCCTGGCTCGCGACGTTGGCGAGCGTGGTGGCGCGGAAGCTCGCGGCGACGTAGCCGGCCAGCTGCTCCTCCCAGCGGCGCTGCATCTGCGGCTCGACCGCCATGGCCTTCAGCGTCTCGACGCCGGTGACCGACTCGACGAGGAAGGCCTGGTTCTCGGCACCGCGCCGGAAGCGCTCGTCGATCTGGCGGCGCAGCAGCGGCGTGACCGCGAGGGACAGCAGCACGAAGAGCGGCAGCGAGCCCATGACCAGGGCGGCCAGCGGGGGGCTGTAGAGGACCAGCACGCCGAGGAAGACCAGCGTGAAGACGAGGTCGATCAGCAGGGTCAGGGAGGTGCCGGTGATGAACTGGCGGATGTGCTCGAGCTCGCGCACGCGGGCGACCGAGTCGCCGACCCGGCGGGCCTGGAAGTAGCCGAGCGGCAGCGCGAGCAGGTGGCGGAACACCCGCGCGCCGAGCAGCACGTCCACGCGGTTGGTGGTGTGGGCGAACAGGAAGGTCCGCAGCCCGCCGAGCGTCACCTCGAACACGGCGACCACGAGCAGGCCGACCGCGAGCACGTCGAGCGTCGTCAGGCCGCGGTGCACGAGGACCTTGTCCACCACGACCTGGAAGAACAGGGGCGTGACCAGGGCCAGGAGCTGGATGAAGAACGACGCGACCACCACCTCCGCGAACAGGCGGCGGTATCGCACCAGCGCCGGGAGGAACCAGCGGAAGCCGAAGCGGCCCTCGCTGCCGGGCGGGGCGGCGCGATGGGCGAGGAGGATCAGGCGCCCGCCCCACTGGCGGAGGAACGCGTCGCGCGGCATGACCACCGGCGTGCGCTGCAGCGGGTCGTGCAGCAGCACCCGGTCCGCGCCGACCGCGGCCAGCACGACGAAGCGCCCGTCCCGGCAGGCGGCGATGGCAGGGAGCGGGGCGTCCCGGAGCCGCCCGGCGGTGCTGGCGATCTCCCGTGCCTTCAGGCCGAGGTCGCGCGCGGCCCGCAGGAGCCGGGGAACGTCGAGGGGTGCGCCGGGCTCCGCGAAGCGGTGGCGGAGCTGCTCCGGCTCGGCGGCGAGGCCGTGGTAGCGGGCGACCAGGAGCAGGCAGGCGAGGCCGGAATCGGGCGGGGCAGAGGCGTCCGTGTCGTGCAGCATGGCGGCGTCATCCGTGACGTGGCAGCCATTGTAGCCACAAACGGCAGGGTTGGAAGCCACCCGGGCTTGACCGATTCCCTACCGCGCCCTGGGGGTCGCTGCTAGGATGCGCGCGGTTTCGATCCTGCAGGCCGTCCAATGGTCGCCGTCGTCTACCCCGGCACCTTCGATCCGATCACCAACGGGCACGCGGACATCATTGCCCGCGCGGCCCGCCTGTTCGACCGGGTCATTCTGGGGGTGGCCGCCAACCCCGGAAAGCAGCCGGTCTTCGGGCTCGAGGAGCGCGTGGCAATGGTCCGCGCCGTCACCGAGGGGATGCCGAAGGTCGAGATCCGGCCCTTCCACACCCTGCTGATGGATTTCGTGCGCGAGCAGGGTGCGCAGGCGGTGTTGCGCGGGCTGCGCGCGGTGTCCGACTTCGAGTACGAGTTCCAGCTGGCGAGCATGAACCGGCGCCTCGCCCCGGAGATCGAGACCATCTTCCTCACGCCCGCCGAGCAGTACGCCTACATCTCCTCGAGCCTGGTGCGGGAAATTGCCGCTCTGGGAGGCGATGTGTCAGAGTTTGTACACCCGGTCGTCCAGCGCGCCCTTCGCGCCATCTACCGCTGAGCGCGGCGGTCGGCCCCCGCTGTAAGGAGCAGCAGTCATGGCACTTTTCATTACCGACGAATGCATCAACTGTGACGTCTGCGAGCCCGAGTGCCCGAACGGCGCCATCTCCCAGGGCGACGAGATCTACGTGATCGACCCCAGTCTCTGCACCGAGTGCGTCGGCCACTACGACACCTCGCAGTGCGTCGAGGTCTGCCCCGTCGACTGCATCATCCCCGACCCGAACCATGAGGAGACGAAGGACCAGCTCATGGAGAAGTACCAGCGCATCACCGGCCAGTCCTGACGCCGCAATCCCCGGGCGCCGCCCGGTGCGGGGCGCGCCCGTAGTCCTCTCTGCCAGGTCGCCGGCCAGCGCCGGCATCGATCACAACGTCACTGCGAGGCGGCGGAGCCGCCGTGGCAGTCCAGCGTTCACGGGGCCGCGAAGACTCGGCGGCCCCCCGGGTCAGGGATCCGCCCGCCTCGCCGATAAAGGGTCGCGGGCGTGCCATCCGGCGCCCCGCCGTATAATTGCGCCATCGATCGACATCCGCAGAGCACTGGTTCCATGCGCCACTGGATCTTCCTGCTTCTGGTCCTCGCCGCCCTGCCGGCGGAGTCCCGCCTCTACAAGTGGGTCGACGACAAGGGCAACGTCCACTACACCGACAGCGTGCCGCCCGAGGTCGCCGAGCGCGAGCGTGCCGAGCTCGACAAGCGCGGCATGACGATCAACAAGACCGAGGCGGTGAAGACGCCCGAGGAGACGGCCCGCGAGAAGCAGCTCGAGGATCTGCGCGCCGAGCAGAAGCGCCTGGAGGCCGAGCAGCGTGCGGCCGACGAGGTGCTCCTGCGCACCTTCCGCTCGGAGGACGACATCGTGATGGCGCGCGACGGCAAGATCGCCGCCATCGACAAGCAGATCGACGTGGCGCGCCGCACGATCGCGAAGCAGCAGGACCGGCTCATGGAGATGCAGCGCGAGGCCGCCGACATCGAGCGGCAGGGCAACCCGATACCGCGCAAGCACCTCGAGAACCTGGACTCGCTCCGCAACGTCATCGACGAAGGCTATGCCGCGATCGTGAAGAACGAGCAGAGCCGGCAGGCCATCATCGACAAGCACGACCGCGACCTGAAGCGCTTCCGCCAGCTCAGGACGCCCGAAAAGGCCGCCGAGGCCGCCCCGCAGGCCAAGTCCCGCGTGGCGCTGCTCGACACCGTGGTGGCGTGCAAGGACGCGGCGGAGTGCGATCGGTTCTGGAGCAAGGCGGAGGCCTATGTGCGGGCCAACGCCACCACCATGATCAGGATGGCGGGCAAGAGCATCGTCTCGACGGCGCCGCCGAACGACGACGCGGAGTACAGCCTCACTCTGTCGCGCCTGCCCGACCGTGATGGCGCCGGCGTACGACTGTTCCTCGATCTGCAGTGCCGCGATTCGGTCCAGGGGCGCGAGTTCTGCGCCGGGCCGCGGGCGAGCAAGGTCCGTGACGGCTTCCGCGGTGCGGTGACGGCGCCGTAGGCGGCCTCCAGGCCGCGACGGGTGCTCACCGCCGCCGGATCAGCGTGCCGATGCCCTCGTCGGTGAACAGCTCGACCAGCACGGCGTGCGGCACCCGCCCGTCGATGATGTGCGCCGAGCTCACCCCGCCCTTCACCGCGTCGAGCGCGCAGCTGATCTTGGGCAGCATGCCGCCGGTGATCGTCCCGTCCGCCACCAGCGCATCGACCTTCTCCAGAGTCAGCCCCGTGAGCAGGTTGCCCTGCTTGTCGAGCAGGCCGCGCGTGTTGGTCAGCAGGATCAGCTTCTCCGCGCCGAGGACCTGGGCGATCTTGCCCGCGACGAGGTCGGCGTTGATGTTGTACGAGTGACCGTCCACGCCAATGCCGATCGGAGCGATCACCGGGATGAAGTCGCTGTGGGTGAGCATGTTCACCACGGACGGGTCGATGCTCACCACCTCGCCGACGTGGCCGATATCGATGATCTCGGGCACCTCGAGGTCGGGCGTCTTGCGCTCGATGTACATGCGGCGCGCGCGGATCAGGTCGCCGTCCTTGCCGGTGAGGCCGACGGCGCGTCCGCCGTGCCGGTTGAGAAGGTTGACGATCTCCTTGTTGACGAGGCCGCCCAGCACCATCTCGACGACGTCCATCGTCTCGGCGTCGGTCACGCGCATGCCGTCCACGAACTCGCTGGTCTTGCCCAGGCGCTTGAGCAGGTCGCCGATCTGCGGGCCGCCGCCGTGCACCACCACCGGGTTGATGCCGACCAGCTTCATCAGCACGACGTCGCGCGCGAAGCTCTGCTTGAGCTCCTCGTTCTCCATCGCGTTGCCGCCGTACTTGATGACCACGGTCTTGCCGCCGAAGCGCTGGATGTAGGGGAGCGCCTCGCTTAGGACGTGGGCGACGTCGTGGGCGGCTTCGGCAGTCAGGCTCATCGCGTCCTCGCTCCGGCCGGAGTGGTCAGAAGGGCAGGGTGAGATTGGGGGCGGCCTCGTTGAGCAGGGTGCGGAAGCGGCCCTTGATGCGCTCGAGCGCCGCTTCGTCCTCGCCCTCGAAGCGGAACATCAGCGAGGGCGTGGTGTTGGAGGGGCGCACCAGGCCCCAGCCGTCCTCGAACTCGACGCGCAGGCCGTCGAGAGTGATGACGCGGGCCTCGGGAAAGTCGGCGAGCTCGGTCACCCTGCGGATCAGCACGGCGTTCGCGCCTTCGGTCATCTCCACGTGCAGCTCGGGCGTCGCCGGGCTGCTCGGCAGGTCGTCGAACAGCTCGTCCGGCGCGCGCGACTCGGAGGCGAGCACCTCGAGCAGCCGCGCCGCCGCGTAGAGGGCGTCGTCGAAGCCGTACCAGCGCTCCTTGAAGAAGACGTGGCCGCTGAACTCGCCGCCGAGCAGCGCGCCGGTCTCGCGCATCTTGGCCTTCATCAGGCTGTGGCCCGATTTCCACATCACCGGCCGGCCACCGCCCGACAGGATGTAGGTCGCGAGGTGGCGCGAGGATTTCACGTCGAACAGGATGTCGGCGCCGGGGTTGCGGAGCAGCACGTCGCTGGCGAGCAGCATCAGCACGTGGTCGGGCCAGACGATGCGACCCTTGCCGTCCACCACGCCGAGCCGGTCGCCGTCGCCGTCGAAGGCGATGCCGAGGTCCGCATTCAGGGCGCGCACCTGGACCATCAGGTCCTTCAGGTTGGCGGGCTGGCTCGGGTCCGGGTGATGGTTCGGGAACTGGCCGTCGACCTCGCAGTAGAGCTCGAACACCTCGCAGCCGAGCTGGCGGAACAGCTCCGGCGCGACCTGTCCGGCCGCACCGTTGCCGGCGTCGACCACGATCTTGATCGGCCGGATGAGGTGCACGTCCTCGACGATGCGCTGCAGGTACTCCGGGACGAAGTCGCGGTGGATCAGGGCGCCGGCGCCGCGCAGCACGTCGCCGCTCATCATGCGCTGGCGCAGGGCGCGGATCTGCTCGGCGGTGGGCGTCTCGCCGCCGATCATCAGCTTGAAGCCGTTGTACTCGACCGGGTTGTGGCTGCCGGTGACCATCACGCCGCAGCCCGAGCCGAGCTGGACGGCCGCGAAGTACAGCACCGGCGTCGGCACCAGGCCGATGTCCACGACCTCGCGGCCGCTGGCGATCAGGCCGCGGATCAGCGCGTCGGCCAGTGCCTGGCTGGACGGCCGGCCGTCGCGGCCGACCGCGATCTGCTGCTCGCCCCGCTCGAACACCTGGCTGCCGACCGCGCGCCCGAGCTCGTACGCGAACCCGGCATCGAGCGTCTCGCCGTAGATTCCGCGGATGTCGTAGGCGCGGAACACGGTCTCGCTGAACTCGCGCTGCTCGCCCGGCGGCGCCGCCGGTGCGGCCGGCTTGGCGGCCGGCGCTGCTGGTGCCGCGGCGGGCGGGGGCGTGGGGGGCGCGCCGCGTGTCTGGCCGTCCCGCGGCGCCGCGCGACGGTCCTTCGCCGTCTGCAGCTCGCGCAGCAGCTCGGCCGTCTCGGCGAGCGCGGTCGGCGCCGCGCCGCCTTCCTTCTGGAAGCGGGCCAGGTCCCGCACCGTGTCGACGACGACCTTCCCGTCCGCCGCGTAGGCGCGGCGCAGCCAGTTGCCCCAGGCCCAGCCGATCGCGAGCACCAGCAGCACGGCGGCCCCGCCGACGGCCGCGGTCAGGATCCAGCTGTCCCGGTCGACCGGCGTCGGCCAGTACGCGACCTCGAGGATGGTGCCGGGCACGGGAACCGAGGCGGCGGCGGGGCCCTCGGCGGTGGCAGCGCCGGCGTTCACCGCCAGCGTCACGCCGCGGCCGGCGACCTTCTGGATCACCTCGATGCGGGCCGCCTGCTGGCCGAGGCTGTCGATGCTGTTCTGGACCGCGGTGCCGGGCAGGGCGGCGACGAGCAGGCCGCGGACCGGGCCGCCCTGCGGTCCCGTCACGGGCACGGCGACCGCCACGTGCATGTCGGGCGTGCCGACCTGGTGCATCTCGGCCGGCAGGGTCGCGGCGCCGCGCTCGGCCTGACGCAGCAGCTCGAGGGTCGAGTAGCTGATCGGCAGCGGGCCCGCCGGGTCGCGCTCGGTGAGGCCCGCGGGGACCGCCCGCAGCCGGATGCTCTTGCCGATCGATCCCTGGGTGCGCTCGAGGGCGGCCTTCGCCTCGGGGCCGGTCAGCGGCTCGGGCAGGGTTATCGCGACCGACTGCAGCAGCCGCCGCAGCCCCTCCGTGTCGGCGCTGAGCCGGGAGGCCGCGGCCGTCGCCGTGAGCTGCGCCTGCTCGAGGTTGCGCTCGACCTCGCGCTCCGTGGACAGGATCTGCAGCGCCAGGATCGCGATCACCAGGACCAGCGCGGCAACCGCGGTGGCGGCGAAGACGCGGCGCGACAGGCTCGGGCCGCGCGCTGGCTGGGCTGAGTTGGCCTTCTGGGGCTTGGGGACTCGTACCATGTCGGGGATCCGCGGTGGCCGGTCAGTGTCGTCCGGAGTGGCCGAAGCCACCCTCGCCACGGCTGCTCGCCGTGAAGTCGTCCACGATCTCGAAGCGGGCGCGCACCACCGGCACCAGCACCAGCTGGGCGATGCGCTCGCCCACCTCTAGGCGGAACGGCGTCGTGCCCCGGTTCCAGCAGGACACGTAGAGCTGTCCCTGGTAGTCGGAATCGATCAGCCCGACCAGATTACCCAACACGATACCGTGTTTGTGGCCGAGGCCGGAACGGGGAAGGATCACCGCCGCGAGGCCGGGGTCGCCGATGTGGATCGCCATGCCGGTCGGGACGAGCTCGGCCGCGCCGGGGGCGATGACCGTCGGCTCCGCCACCATCGCGCGCAGGTCGAGGCCGGCCGAGCCGTCCGTCGCGTACGCCGGCAGGGCGAACTCGCGCCCGAGCCGGTCATCGAGAATCTTGAGCTGTAGCGCGTGCATGGAAGCGTCTCGCTATCAGGTCGGTGAGCGCGCGGGCGAGCCGGGCCTTGGGGGCGCGCTCCAGCGCCGTGCTGCCGCCCTCCCAGAGGACGGTGAGCGCGTTGTCGTCCGTCTCGAAGCCGCTGCCAGCGCCGCCGACCAGGTTGGCGGCGATCATGTCGAGCCCCTTGGCGAGGCGCTTGGCCCCGGCCAGCTCGACCAGCCGCTCCGTCTCCGCCGCGAAGCCGACGGTGAAGGGCGCGGCCTCGAGCGCCGCCACCTCCGCGAGGACGTCCGGGTTGCGGACCAGCTCCAGGGCGACGCGCTCGGCGGTCTTCTTGATCTTGCCGGCGGCCGGCGCGGCGGGCCGGTAGTCGGCCACCGCGGCGCAGCCGACGAAGATTGCACAGTCCCGCACGCGGGCCAGCACGGCGGCGTGCATCTCCGCCGCGGTCTCGACGTCGACCCGGGCCACGCCGGGCGGCGTGGGCAGCGCCACCGGCCCGCTGACCAGCGTGACGGTCGCGCCTGCGTCGCGCAGCGCCGCCGCGAGCGCGAACCCCATCTTGCCGGAGCTGCGGTTGCCGACGAAGCGGACCGGGTCGATCGGCTCGCGGGTCGGCCCCGCTGTCAGCAGCACCGGCACGCCGGCGAGCGGACCGCCGGCCCAGAGCGCGCAGGTCCGCTCGAGCAGCTCCGCCGGCTCGAGCAGCCGTCCGGGCCCCGTGTCGCCGCACGCCTGCGCGCCCTCGGCGGGGCCCCAGACGAGCGCCCCCCGCGCGGCGAGGCGTGCGACGTTGTCCTGCGTCGCGGCGTGGCGCCACATGGCCTGGTTCATGGCCGGGGCGACCGCGAGGGGACAGTCCGCCGCGAGGCAGAGCGTCGTCAGCAGGTCGTCGGCCAGGCCGGCGGCGAGGCGGGCGATCACGTCCGCGCTCGCCGGGGCGATCAGCACCAGCTCCGCCCAGCGGGCGAGCTCGATGTGGCCCATCGCGGCCTCGTGGGCCGGGTCGAACAGGTCGCTGCGGACCGGGTTGCCGGAGAGGGCCTGGAAGGTCAAGGGGGCGACGAATTCGCGCGCCGCCGCGGTCATGACGACGCGCACCTCGGCGCCCTCGCCGCGCAGCAGCCGGGTCAGCTCGGCCGCCTTGTAGGCGGCGATGCCGCCGGTGACGCCGAGCAGGATGCGGCGGCCGGCGAGGCGGAGTGGAGCCATCAGTATGCGTTCCCCCCAGAACCGGGCAAGATTAGCGGAAGGAGGGGGCCGCCGAAAGCGAACGGCCCCGGCAGAGGTCCACAGGGAGGTGGCCATGACGATACGCGACTGGCCCGCGGACGAGCGCCCGCGGGAGAAACTGCTGGAACGCGGCGCGGAGGCGCTTACCGACGCCGAGCTGCTGGCGATCTTCCTGCGGACCGGCATCGCCGGCCGGACGGCCGTCGATCTCGCGCGATCGCTGCTCGACGACTTCGGCGGCCTCGCCCCGCTGCTCGGCGCCGACCGGGCGCGGTTCTGCGCCGCGCCGGGGCTCGGCGACGCCAAGTACGCCCAGCTCAAGGCGGTCCTCGAGCTCAGCCGCCGCTACCTCGCCCAGAACCTGCGCCGCGGCGACGCCCTGAGCTGTCCCGCCGACACCTTCGCCTACCTGCAGGCCCGGCTCGCGAGCTTCCCGTTCGAGGTCTTCGCGTGCCTGTTCCTCGACAACCGCCATCGCGTCCTCGCCTACGAGGAGCTGTTCCGCGGCAGCATCGACGGCGCGAGCGTCCACCCCCGCGAGGTGGTGCGCCGCACCCTGCAGCACAACGCCGCGGCGCTGATCCTCGCCCACAACCACCCGTCGGGCGTCGCCGAGCCGAGCCAGGCCGACGAGCACATCACCCGGCGCCTGCGCGAGGCCCTGGCGCTGATCGACGTGCGCGTGCTCGACCACGTCATCGTCGGCGACGGCGCCTGCGTGTCGTTCGCGGAGAGGGGGTTGCTCTGAGCGACGGGTCCCCCGACACCGTCATCGCGAGGCCCGCAGGGCCGCGGCGATCCATGGGGCCGTTGTTCTATTCTGGAAAACGGAATACCCTTTGAGCCATGATCCGGTCGTTCCACTGCAAGGATACGCAGCGACTGTTCGACGACTGGGATGTGCCCCGCTTTCGGGCGATCGAGCGCAGTGCGCGGCGCAAGCTGCTCTACCTGCATCGCGCGATCCAGTTGGACGACCTGCGCGTTCCGCCGGGCAACCGCCTCGAGGTGATGAAGGGTGCCCGCGCCGGCCAGCACAGCATCCGGATCAACGATCAATGGCGCATCTGTTTCCGCTGGCAACGGGGCGACGTGTTCGACGTCGAGATCGTCGATTACCACTGAGTCTGACGTATGAGAAAGCAACTCGAGCCCATCCACCCAGGCGAGATTCTGCGCGAAGAGTTTCTCGTCCCACTCGGTATCAGCATCAACCGGCTTGCGCGTGAGATCGCGGTGTCACCGGCGCGCGTGAGCGACATCGTCAACGGCCGGCGGGGCATCAGTGCTGACACGGCATTGAGATTGGCGCGGTTCTTCGCGGTATCCCCGGACCTATGGATCGGGCTGCAGGCGGAGTACGACCTTCGCGTTGCGCGGCGTAAGGTTGGACCGGAGATCGAGCAGCGTATCCAGCCGTATGCCGCCTAGGAGCGGCCTCCGCGCCGCGATGAGTGCGAATGAGAGGCGCGCTGTGGTGCCGCTGCCACCCCTCGCTTCAAGTCGTGCAGAAAGCAAGTATTTTGGCTATTCTGTGCACATTACACACAGAGTCGGTTCGCCAGCCCCAATGCCGTCCGCCCGTGCTCACACAAACCGCCAGGCCCGCGCGGCGCCTGCCGACCAGGTTCCCGATCCGGCCGCGGTGCTCGGCGAGGCCCTGCTCAATGCCGGCAAGTCGCTCGGCCTGACCCAGGCCGACCTCGGGCAGGTGATCGGCAAGGACCGCTCGGCGATCAGCCGCGGGCGGATCGACCCGGCCTCGAAGGCCGGCGAGCTCGCGCTCCTGCTGATCCGCTGCTACCGCGCCCTGTATGTGCTGGTCGGCGGCGACGCCGCCCAGATGCGCCACTGGATGCACACGGCAAATCGCCACACGGGCGCCGTTCCCGCCGAGCAGCTAAGGACCGTCGCCGGTCTGACCGGCGTCCTCGAGTACCTCGACGCGATCCGCGGCAAGGTGTAGGTGGACCTCTGGCCGAGCTGCGGCGGCGCCGGCCTCATCCAGCCGATCGCCGGCACACTGCGTCGCCTGGTCGAGAGCCAGGAGCAGGTCGCGACCAGCCGGCTGGTCGGCTCCCTGCAGCGCCAGGCGCTGCTCGAGACGATGCTGGAGGCCACCAAGCCGCCGGCGCGCCCGGGCACCGGACATCTGCACTACCTGTTGGCGACGCCGTTCCGCTACCCGCCGCTGCGCCACGGCTCGCGCTTCGGCTCGCGCGCCGAGCCGGGCCTGCTCTATGGCTCGCTGTCGGTGCGGACCGCCCTGGCCGAGTCCGCCTACTACCGCCTGGTGTTCTGGCACGGGATGACGGTGCCGCCGCCGACTCCCGTCGTCACCCAGCACACCCTGTTCACGGCGCGCTACCGGACGGACCGTGGCGTGCGGCTGCAGGAGCCGCCCTGCAGCGTGCACCGCGCCGTCCTCACCGACCCGGCGCACTACGTCGTCACCCAGGCGCTCGGCGCCGCGATGCGCGATGCCGGCGTGGTAGCGGTCGAGTACGAATCCGCGCGGGACGTCCACCGCGGCATGAACGTCGGTCTGTTCGCCCCAGCCGCCCTCGCGTCGACGACGCCCGGCAGGCCCGAGGCCTGGCTGTGCGAAACCTCCGGCGAGCGCGTCCGCTTCCTCGCGCGCGGCGGCCGCGACCTGCACGAGCTCCCGCTGGCGCAATTCCTCGTCGACGGTGCGCTGCCCACACCGGCGGTGTGACGACGGGAATGGTGCTTTGGTCGCATTCGCGACCAGGCCCGGAAAGGCTGTCCGATCGCGCCGTGGACGGCGCTCCCACCGGGACGGCTAGTGACACAACCCAGTAGGAGCGGCCTCCAGGCCGCGATCAGAATCGCGCCGTGGACGGCGCTCCTACCGCGCATCGCTGCGGCACAGCCTGGTAGGAGCGGCTTCCAAGCCGCGATCCTGGCCCCCGGGCCGCGATCCATGCATCTTCAGATCAACCAGGGCCGGCCGATGCCCCGTGCACCTGGCGGCGCGCCGCCGGACGAATAGTTTCCCTTTCGAGGACCCATGCATGTCGAACCCGCAAGCCCCCCGCAGCCCCAACGTGCTCTGGCATCACGCCACGGTGACCCGCGCCGACCGCGAGAAGATCAACGGCCACAAGTCGGTCATGCTGTGGTTCACGGGCCTCTCGGGATCCGGCAAGTCCACCGTCGCGCACGCGGTCGAGGACGTCCTGTTCCAGATGAACTGCCGGACCTACGTGCTGGACGGCGACAACGTCCGCCACGGCCTCAACGGCAACCTCGGCTTTTCCGTCGAAGACCGGGCCGAGAACCTGCGGCGCGTGGGCGAAGTCGGCAAGCTGTTCGTCGAGGCGGGCGTCATCGCGATGGCGGCGTTCATCTCGCCGTTCCGCAGCGAGCGGCGGCGGGTGCGCGGGCTGTACCCGCACGGCGACTTCCTCGAGGTCTACGTCGGCTGTCCGGTCGAGGTGTGCGAGGAGCGCGACGTGAAGGGGCTGTACAAGAAGGCCCGCGCCGGCGAGCTGAAGGAATTCACCGGCATCAGCTCGCCCTACGAGGAGCCGGTCAACGCGGAGCTGGTCCTGGACACCAGCCGGCAGTCGCTCGACGAGTCGGTCGCGGCGGTGCTCGGGCTGCTGCGGCAGCGGGGGATCATCGCGGCGGGGTAGGAGCAGCCTCCAGGCCGCGATGGCGCCGTCGTCGCAACGGCCAGCGCCGGATCGCGCCGTGGATGGTGCTCCTGCTGCACCGACGGCGGGTCGGCGCCGTTGTAGCATGGGTGGAGTGCGAAGGCCGAGGACCATCGATCCTGCCGGCGGCCGAAGATACGGAAGCGCCCGATGAGGCTCGGCCGGGCCCTATCGCGGAAAAGGCCCGGAGAGCTCCGAAAGGCCCGGAAGAGCGTCCGAAACCCACGCTGGAGGCGAGCATCTCCGATCCCGCGCGATACCCCGCCGGCGACCGACCCTTGCAGGGCCGGCCAGCCGCGTTCGCGGTCGTCTGGGATCCCGGTGGTGACGTCATTCGGCGCTGCCGCGACTGGGCGGCGCGGCGCGGCGGCACCGAGCTCTGGGCAGCGCCGTCCATCGCCGCCTTCGGCTTTTCGCGCGGTGACCATGGGCCGAACACGCCGGCCGTGCCGACCACCGAGGCCGATCCGATCCCCTCGGACGATCCGACCACCTGGGTCGGGCCGGGAACCAGCGGCGTCTTCCTCGGCGAGCTCTACAACCTCGACCGCCTCCAGGCCGCGATGGCGCCGTCGTCGCAATGGCCACCGCCGGATCGCGCCGTGGACGGCGCTC
>Ga0079037_100000403_pt1 | contig 19187 bp, 20 predicted proteins | sample Mud3Dept4metaG_FD_71479 | JGI IMG/M metagenome (GOLD analysis project Ga0079037, IMG submission 71479) | Freshwater wetland microbial communities from Ohio, USA, analyzing the effect of biotic and abiotic controls - Mud 3 Core 4 Depth 4 metaG | ecosystem: Environmental > Aquatic > Freshwater >... | reverse complement strand
CAGGCTGCCGGCCGACAAGGGAGGCGCCGAAGCGCGCCTCTTCGCGGGCCGGCTCGAGGCAGGCCGCGGTCGCACGAAGGAAGCGGAGGCCCTGCTGCGCGCCACGGCGGCGACGAAGGACGCGGCCGCCGCGCCGGCGGCCCTGCTCGAACTCGGTCGCCTGCTGGCGAGGGGCGGTCGCAGTCAGGACGCGGTGGCGGTGCTGGAACAGCTGATCCTCGACTATCCCAGGAGCGCGCTCGTACCGCAGGCCCGGCGGGCCATCGACGAGGCGCGCGGAGCGGTGCCCCCCTCATGAACAGCGTTTCCCGGCGCGACGTGCTCGCGATGATGGGCGTGACCCTGCTGCCCCTCTGGGTGCGCCGTGCCGCCCCGATCCGCGCTCCCTGGCTGCTGCTGCCGATGGACGACGTGCAGACCGAGCACCTGAAGGCGTATGGCGTCACCTATCGCGCCATCGGCCGCGGGGTGAAGGCCGAGTGGCTGCTCAACTACCGCGGCGGCTCGTTCCTGCTGCCCAACGAGTCGGCGACGGCACGCGACGCGGCGCTCGCGGGGGTCGCAGTGGAGGGGCTCGACGATGGTGCGGTGATGGCCCTTCGGGGCGAGATCGCGGGCTCCAACATGGATGCGGTGCCGCTGGAGAAGTCGCCGAAGATGGCCGTCTACGCGCCGCCCAACGCGGCGCCGTGGGACGACGCGGTCACGATGGCGCTCAACTACGCCGGCATCCCGTTCGACAAGCTGTGGGACTTCGAGGTGGCGCGTGACGGGCTGCGCACCTACGACTGGCTGCACCTCCATCACGAGGACTTCACCGGCCAGTTCTCGAAGTTCTACCTCAACTACGCCGGCGCGCCGTGGCTCGCCGACATGGTGAGCCGCAACCGCGAGGCGGCCACGAAGCTCGGCTTTGCCAGCGTGCCGGCGCTCAAGCGCGGCGTGGCGAACGCCATCGCCGCGTTCGTGGACCGGGGCGGGTTCCTGTTCGCGATGTGCACCGCCACGGAGACGCTCGACCTCGCGCTCGCGAGCGAAGGTGCCGACATCGCGGCGTCGTACGCGGACGGCACGCCGATGGACCCGGCCGCCAACCAGAAGCTGGACTGGAGCCGCGCGCTGGCGTTCCAGGGGGCGCGGCTCGAGCTGAGCCCCACGACGCCGGTGTTCTCCGACATCGACGGCCACCAGGTCAACTCGGGCGACCGGCGCCAGCCGCTGGGCACGTTCGCGCTGTTCAACTTCAGCGCGAAGGTGGACCCGGTGCCCACGATGCTGGTGCAGAACCACCGGCAGGTCATCCCGGACTTCTACGGCCTCACGACGAGCTTCATGCGGCGAACGCTCAAGCCCGGCGTGACCGTGATGGGCGACGAGCCGGGCGCGCCGTGGGCCAAGTACATCCACGGCGAGCGGGGGCAGGGCACCTGGACCTTCTACGGCGGCCACGACCCCGAGGACCCGCAGCACCAGATCGGGGACGCGCCGACGGACCTGTCGCTGCATCCGCACTCGCCCGGGTACCGGCTGATCCTGAACAACGTGCTGTTCCCGGCGGCGAAGAAGAAGGAATTGAAGACCTGACCGCCGCCAGGCGACGCAGGGGTCCGACCCCCTTTGTCATTCCGAGCGCAGCGAGGAATCGGGGCGCATCAGGTACGTACCCGATGCACCCCGATTCCTCGCTGCGCTCGGAATGACATGGGGGCCTCCGATCCCGCTAGATTTCCGCCGATGCAGCGCCCCTCCGACGTCACCTCCCGCATAGCCCCCGGTGTCCGCACCTTCCTGGCCCAGGAGATCGAGGCCGCCGAGGGGCGGGAAGTGTCGTTCGTCGCCAGCGTCGATCGGGACGGCAACGTCATCGGCGCGCGGACGGTGGCGCGGGGCACGGTCGACCGGGTGCTCGCCCTCAACGGCGTGGCCGGGCCCGGCGAGATGCTGCTGCACAACCATCCGGGCGGCCATCTCGCCCCCTCGGGTGCCGACCTCAATGTCGCGGCCCAGCTGCACGACAACGGCGTCGGCTTCGGCATCATCTCGAACGACGCCACGCGGCTCTACGTGGTGGTGGAAGTGCCGCGCCCGCGCACCTTCGAGCGACTCGACGCGCTCGGCGTCGTGCAGGATCTCGGCGAGCACGGCCGGGTCGCCCGCGCGCTCGGTGCGTTCGAGGACCGGCAGGGCCAGCGCGACATGTGCGCGCACCTCGTGGACGCGTACAACGACGGCGGCGTGCTGCTGCTGGAGGCGGGCACGGGGGTGGGGAAGAGCTTCGCGTACCTGGTGCCGGCGCTTGCGTGGGCGCGCGCCAACGGCGAGCGCACCGTGGTGAGCACCAACACGATCAACCTGCAGGAGCAGCTGGTCGGGAAGGACCTGCCGTTCCTGAAGCAGGCGCTGGGCGACCAGGACTGGTCGCCCAGCTTCGCCCTGCTGAAGGGCTGGCGGAACTACCTCTGCCTCGCGCGCCTGCACCAGGCCGTGGGCGCGCAGCGGACGCTGCTCGAGCCCGACAAGTTCGACGAACTCACCAGCATCGCCGCGTGGGCCGGGCGCACGCAGGACGGCACGCTCGGCGACCTTCCGGCGCCTCCCTCGCCGGAGGTGTGGGACGAGGTGAGCGCCGAGTCGGACCTGTGCCCGCGGATCCGCTGCGAGCACTTCGACCGCTGCTTCTTCTTCCGTGCGCGGCGCGTGGCGGCGCAGGCCGACGTGGTCGTGGTGAACCACCACCTGCTCGCCGCCGACCTCGGCGTGCGGAAGGCCACCGACAACTGGCAGGAGGCGGCCGTGCTGCCGCCGTACCAGCGACTGGTGCTCGACGAGGCGCACCACCTCGAGGACGTCGCGGCGAGCCACCTCGGGCAGCAGGTGTCGAGCCGCGGCGTGCGGCGGCTGCTCGGGCGCTTCGAGCGGAACGGCCGCGGCCTCGCGCCGACGCTCATGCGCGAGCTGATGGCCAGCGACGACCTCCTGGCGCGCGCCAGCCTCGACCTGATGCGCGAGCGCATGCTGCCGGGCCTCGCCGACGCCCGCCGTGCGAGCGAGCAGCTGTTCCAGCGACTGCACCTCCTCGTGGCCGGGATTCCCGGCGGGCAGCGGCGGCTCGACGACGAGTTCCGGGAGGACCCGGTCTGGAAGGACGGCCTCACGCGCGAGCTCGAGGCGGTGCTGATCGCGCTCAAGACGCTGCGCGACGTGGTCGAGACGGTGACCGACCGGCTGGAGCAGGGCGAGCACACCGACCGGCGCATGCGGCTGCTGCTCGAGCTGCGCGCCGTGCTCAACCGCCTCGAGAGCGTCTCCGAGACGCTCGACCGCACCCTGCGCCCCACGGCCGGGGGCGAGCCGGTGGTGCGCTGGATCGAGCGCACCGGACGGCAGGGCGACGAGGTGACGCTCTCGGCGGTGCCGCTCGACCTGGCGCCGGTGCTGCGCGAGCTGCTGTTCGACAAGTGCCGGACGGTGGCGCTCACGAGCGCCACGCTGGCCGCGGGCGGCGATTTCGGCTTCATCGAGAGCCGGCTGGGCCTCACGGGCGCCGACTCGCCCGTCACCACGCGCGAGAGCTTTCCCTCGCCGTTCGACTACCCCAACCAGTGCCTCTTCGGCATCCCCAACGACCTGCCGGACCCGCGCGAGGACGAGAGCAGCCACCTCGACGCGTTGGTGCAGGTGGTGACCGACGTGGCCTACGCCTCCGACGGCGGGATGTTCGTCCTGTTCACCAGCCACCGGGCGCTCAAGCAGGCCGCGAGTGCGCTGCGCGTCTCGACCGGCGGCCGGTGGCCCCTCCTGGTGCAGGGCGAGGCGCAGCGCGACCAGCTGCTGCGGCGCTTCCGCGAGGCCGGGAACGCCATCCTCCTCGGCACCGACTCCTTCTGGGAAGGCGTGGACGTGCCGGGCCGCGCGCTCCGCGCCCTGGTGCTGGGCAAGCTACCTTTCAAGGTTCCGAGCGAGCCGGTGACGTCGGCCCGCCTCGAGCGGCTGAGCGAGCAGGGGGAGGACGGCTTCATGGGCTACCTGCTGCCGCACGCCGCGCTCAAGCTGAAGCAGGGATTCGGGCGCCTGATCCGCAGCAGCCAGGACGTGGGGGTGGTGCTGCTGCTCGACGCGCGCGTGGTCAACAAGCGCTACGGTCCGCTGGTGCTGAGCGGGCTGCCCCGCGCGGAGCGCGTGGTGGGGACGTGGCGCCAGGTGCTCACGCGCTGCGAGGACTTCTTCGCCCGGCACGGCATCGGAGCTCTCCCATGACGCAGGTGGTGCGACCCACGAAGATCGTCTGCATCGGCCGCAACTACGCGGCGCACGCGAGGGAACTCGGCAACGAGGTGCCCCCGGAGCCGCTGATCTTCCTCAAGCCGCCGAGCGCCATGCTGGCGCCCGGGGGGGCGATCGTGCTGCCGCACCAGTCGCAGCGGGTGGAGCACGAGGCGGAGATCGGCGTCGTGATCGGCACCCGCGCGAAGGACGTCGCCGAGGCGGACGCGCTGGCGCACGTCGCGGGCTTCACGTGCGTCAACGACGTCACCGCGCGCGACCTGCAGAAGACCGACGGCCAGTGGACGCGCGCCAAGGGCTTCGACACGTTCTGCCCGATGGGGCCGCGGGTGGTGGCCGGCCTCGACTGGCGCGAGCTCGAGGTGATCTGCCGGGTGAACGGCGCCGTGCGCCAGCACGGGCACGCGCGGGACATGATGTACGGCATACCACGCCTGGTGAGCTACGTGAGCGGCATCATGACGCTCGAGCCCGGCGACGTGATCGCGACGGGGACGCCGGAGGGCGTCGGCCCGCTCGTGCCTGGCGACCTGGTGGAGGTCGAGATCCCGGGGATCGGCCTGCTGGCCAACCCCGTGACGGGAAAGGGTACCCCATGATCCGCTTCAGCGACCGACTCAACGCGCTCCCCGGCTATCCGCTCGCGGAGATCCCGTCCATCAAGCGCCGCCTCGCCGCGGCCGGCATGGACATCATCGACCTCGGCGCCGGGGACAACGACACGCCGCCGCCCGCGTCGGTGGTCGGGGCCATGAAGGCGGCGCTCGACAACCCGGCACTCAGCAAGTACGGGTTCCAGCAGGGGCACTTCCCGTTCCGCGAGGCCGTCGCGCGCTGGGTGCACCGGCGCTTCGGCCACGTCTTCGATCCCGCCACCGAGGTGCTGCCGCTGCTGGGCTCGAAGGAAGGGCTGTCGCACCTGCCGCACGCCGTCATCAACCCCGGCGACGTGGCCATCGTGCCCGAGCCCGGCTACCAGGCGTACATCGGCGGCGCGCTGCTGGCGGGGGCGGAGCCCCACATCGTGCCGCTGCGCCCCGAGCGGGACTTCCTGCTCGAGCTGGACGACGTGCCCCCGGCGGTGCTCGAGCGCGCGAAGATCGTGTTCGTCAACTACCCGAACAACCCGACGGCGGCCATCGCCACGCGGGAGTACCTCGAACGCACGGTCGCCATCTGCCGGAAGCACGGCATCCTGCTGGCCTACGACAACGCGTACTGCGAGCTCACCTTCGACGGGTACGTGGCGCCGTCCATCTTCGACATCCCGGGCGCCCGGGACGTGGCCATCGAGTTCTTCTCGCTCTCCAAGAGCTACTCGATGACGGGCTGGCGCATCGGCTTCGCGGTGGGGCCCGCCCCGCTGATCGGCGCGCTGACCCGGGTGAAGTCGTACACCGACACCGGTCCGTGGCTCGCCATCCAGCAGGCGGCGATCGCGGCGCTCGACAACTCGGACGCGCTCGTGGCACCGGTGCGAGAGGAGCTCGGCCGACGGCGCGACGCGGCGGTCAAGGCGCTGGTGGCGCAGGGCTTCGCGTGCGAGGCCCCGAAGGCCGCGATGTACCTCTGGATCCCGCTGCCGCCCGGCGTGAACTCGAAGGCGTTCGCGATGAAGGCCCTCGAGGAGACCGGCGTCGTGGTGCTGCCCGGCAGCGGGTTCGGCCCGGCGGGGGAGGGGTTCTTCCGGATCGCGCTGACGGTCGGCGCCGAGCGGATCGCCGAGGCGGCCGGACGGCTCGGCACCGTGCTGCAGGAGGTTCGCCGCGGGGCCCTCGCGGCCGCCCGCTGAGCGGCCGCATGAAGCTCATCGATACCGACGAGACGGTCCTCCTCGTCACGGGCGGCGGCATCTCGGCCGAGGAGCGGGACCGGCCGCTGGCGTACTGGCTGAAGACCGAGATCGACCGGCGCGGTGCGGGCCACCCGTTCCGGCGCGCGGTGGTGGTGAACGACGCGTGGTACGTGGAGAACCGCGTCTTCCACCTCAACCCCGCGGTGATGATCGGCGGGCCGGGCGTCAACCTGGGCGCGCGCGAGGTGGCGGAGCGGCTGCCGATCGTGGTGGTGGAGGGGGAGCAGGCGTTCGTGCAATCGGGCGACGTGAACGAGGTGCCCAAGGCCTGCCTGTGGGGCGTCGACGCGTCGGGCACCGCCCGCGCGGTGCGGATCTTCGTGGAACGCGGGCTGCTGACGGGGCTGCTCGACCGCATCTGGCGGTTGCGTCCCGACGTCGGCGAGTACGCCTGACGCTCAGCCGCCGAGCAGGTCCTCGAGCGCCTTGTCCACCACCTCGTAGGTGCGGCCCTCGATCAGCCGGCGCAGCACGTCGGCGGCCTCGAGCGGCAGGTTGCCGGGGTGGAGCCGGTCCTTGTCGAACCGCACGATCTGCCCGAGGGGGAACGCGACCACGCGATCCTCGTCGTCCTCCTCCTCGTCCTCCCCCGCCACCTGGCGTTCGTAGGACGTGCCGGGGAGCGAGTCGGCCCACGGCGCCTCCTCGTCCTCCTCGTCGTCCTCGCCTTCCTCGTCGTCGTCGCCCTCGAGCAGCTCGATGGGCAGCGCGAGCAGCGCGAACAGCTGGCACTGCAGCCCCGGCGGCGCCTCGCGCGCCATCAGCACCACGGGCACCGGCTCGCCGAAGAGCTCGAACGTCGTCACCTGCTCCCAGGTCTCGGGCGGGATGACGCAGCGCGCGATCAGGCGCTCGCCGCGGAAGCTGCCCATGCACACCATGCCCTCGGGCGTGCGGTCGTCGTCGATCAGGCGCACCTGAAGGTCCACCGGCTGCTCCGCCGCGGCGAGCGCGGTGGGCCGGTGCTCGGCGTCACCGGACTCGGGGGGCGTGGGGAGCTCGGGCGTGTCCACGACGTCAGCGCCCCGCCAGCGCGCGCTCGAGCCGCGCGAGACTCTCGTCGCGACCCACGACCGCGAGCAGTTCGTTGACCGGCTCGGAGACGGTGGTGCCGGTGAGCACGACGCGGATCGGCTGCAGCGCGTCGCCCAGCTTGAGGCCCCTCGACTCCGCCGCGTCCTTGAGAGACTCGAGCAGCTGCTCGGACGTCCACGCGGTGCGGTCCAGCGGGGCGAGCGTCTCGAGCGCCACGGACAACGCGGCGTGGAAGCCGCCGCCCATCTTCACGCGCAGCTTCTCGGCCTTGTCGTCGAGCACGATGCGCGAGGCATCGAGCCGCACCGCCACCTGCTCGGCCAGCTGCACGACGGTGCGCGAGCGCTGCTTCGCCGCGTCGATCACTGGCGCGAGGTCGCGCCCGCCGGTCGCCACACCGAGGCGCTCCAGCTGGCGGCGCACCGCCGGCTCGAGCTCGGCGGAGGGGAGCTTCGAGAGGTACTGCCCGTTCATCCACTCGAGCTTGGTGACGTCGAACACCGCCGGCTTGCTCTGGATGGCCTCGAGCGAGAAGAGGGCGATCATCTCGTCCTCGGCCATGATCTCGCGGTCCTCGCCCGGCGACCAGCCGAGGAGGGCGAGGAAGTTCCGCATGGCGGCCGGGACGATGCCCTGGTCCTGGTAGTCCCCGACGGCGGTGGCGCCGTGGCGCTTGGAGAGCTTCTTGCCGTCGGGGCCCAGGATCATCGGCACGTGCGCGAAGACGGGCGGCGCGATGCCGAGGGCGCGATACAGGGCGATCTGCTTGGGCGTGTTCGAGACGTGGTCGTCGCCACGGATCACGTGCGTGATGCGCATGGCGATGTCGTCGGAGACCACGGCGAGGTTGTAGATCGCCGAGCCGTCGCTGCGCAGGATGACGAAGTCGTCGATGTCGTTCCCCTGGAAGCTGATGCGGCCGTGCACGGCATCGTCCCACGCGATCTCCTCGTCGGGGACGAGGAAGCGGATCGTGAACGGCACGGACTGCCGGAGGCGATCGTCGATCTCGCCGGTGGTCAGGCGGAGGCAGCGCCGGTCGTAGCGGAAGGCGCCCTTGTTCGCCTCGGCCGCCGCGCGCTGGGCGTCGAGGTCCTCGCGGCTGCAGAAGCAGCGATAGGCCTTGCCCTCGGCCAGCATGCGCTCGGCATCGGCCTTGTGGCGGTCGCCGTAGGCGCCCTGGAAGTAGGGGCCCTCGTCCCAGGTGACGCCGAGCCAGGTCAGCCCATCGAGGATGACCTGGGTGTGGGCCTCGGTGCTGCGCTCGCGATCGGTGTCCTCGATGCGCAGCACGAAGGTGCCGCCCGTCCTCCGGGCGTAGAGCCAGTTGAACAGGGCCGTGCGGGCGCCACCGACGTGCAGGTAGCCGGTGGGCGAGGGGGCGAAGCGGACGCGGACGGGGCTGGTCATGGGCGAAAGTTAAATGGAAAGGCCGGGCGATAGCCCGGCCTGTCTCGTTCACTGTAACGGAGCGGGGGGGATTCGAACCCCCGATAGGAGTTTTAGACCCCTATGTCGGTTTAGCAAACCGATGCCTTCAGCCACTCGGCCACCGCTCCGGGTCCCGCAAGAGGGGCCAAGTTAACGGGAACGGGGGGGCGGCGCCACCATCTCCGCCGCGTCCTGGGCCCGCTCCCGGGCGCTCCAGCGGAAGAACAGGATGCCCATGCTGAGCCACATGATCGGGTCGGCAATCGCCTTCATGAGCAGGCCGGCCATCTGCTGGTCGCTGCGCGCCGCGATCTCGCCGACGCGAGGGGCCAGTTCGTACAGGCGGTACACCGGGTACTCGGCGAACGTGAGGAACGCCGCCGGCGCCGTGGGCAGGATGGTGGCGGCGAAGAGGTAGCCCATCTTGGCCGGCTCGGAGATGCGGCCGTACGGTGCCGGTGCCACGACCGGCCACCAGAGTGCCAGGCCGCTGATGAACCATGCGGCGTCGATGAGGAACGATCCCGCCTGCGACGCCATGAGCGCGTCGGTCAGGGACGGAACGTGCGTCACCAGCAGCACGCTGTTGAAGAGGAGCAGGCCGGGCAGCGGTCCCGCCATCGCTCGGAGCACGGCTCCCCAGCCGCGGGAGGGATCGTCGGGCCACCCGGCCGCGGGCACGCCGAGGAGAAGGAAGGGCGGGGCGATCTGGCTGAGGAGCAGCCACTGCACCGTGTGCATGCTGGCCAGGTAGCCGCCGCCCAGCGCGCCGATGGGCCAGTCGAGGGCCGCCCACACCAGCAGCCAGCCCAGCGCGAACGACGCGAGGCGCTGCACGGGCCAGTCGCCGTGCCCGGTGGCGAGCACCCGGCGACGCCAGAGGATGTAGCCGGTGGCGAGCAGGGCCATCACGAGCCAGACGCCGGGGTACGCGCGCCAGGCCCAGCTCCAGGGCGCGTCCGTGGCGGCACACCACCACGTCACGGTTCGTCCCCGTAGGCGCGCACGGGCAGCGTGACGGTGACGTCGCCGCTGTGCCGGAAGCGCAGGGTCAGCGGCAGCGAGTCGCCCTTCGCGGGCCCGCCGGCCGACAGCTCGAGCATGACGTGCAGGCCGCCGGGTGCGAGCACGATGCTGTCGCCCGGCGCGATCACGAGCGGTCCCGCGGGCACCATCTTCACCATCCCGCCCTCGAGACGCTGCCCGTGCACCGTCGCGCCGGCGGCGAGGGGTGAGCGGACGTCATCGAGCGTGTCGGCCGTCCTGCCGTGGTTGCGGGCCGTGAAATAGGCGGCCATGTGCGGACTGCCGTCCGGCTCGTAGGCGAAGCCGCGCGGCACGTCGATGTCGCCTGCCGCGCCGAGGGAGGTGGTGGCGGTGCTCCGCGTGCCGCATGCCGCCAGCAGCAGCGCGGCCGCGAGGGGGCGGCGCCTCACGAGCCCCGCTTCTCCCAGTCCACCAGCCGCGGGATGTCGTGTGCCCAGTCGGCCTGGCGGATGCCGAACGGATACAGGAAGCGGCCCATGCCGTCCGGCGTGTAGGCGAAGACGAAGGCGGCATGCCCGATCAGGTACTCGCCGGGCTTGGTGCTGTCGAGCACCTCTTTCGTCGCGGCGGGGATCCTCGCCGCGGCCTGCGCCGCCAGGATCTCGTCGGGGGTGCCGGTGAGGCCGATGAAGCCCTGGTCGAACTTGTCGAGGAACCGGCGCAGCACCTCGGGGGTGTCGCGCTCGGGGTCGGTGGTGACGAAGACCATTCTCACCCGCTGCGAGACGGTCGGCGGCAGGTTGTGCAGCACCGCCGCGATGTTGGCGACGTGCACGGGGCAGACGTCGGGGCAGTGCGTGTAGCCGAAGAAGAGCAGGGTGGCGTAGCCGTCGGTGTCGCGCTTGAAGTCGAACGGCTTGCCCTCGGTGTCGGTGAGCACGAACTGGGGCTTCGCGCGCGGCGGCTGCAGCTCGAGTCCCCGCATCGCGGCCGCCGAGTCGGCGGAGGTGGCGGGCGCGGCGGGCGCACTGGGAGCCTCTGCCGGCCGGGGTGCGGCCTTGCAGGCGCCGGCGAGGACGAGGAGAGCTGGACCGAGGATGTGCTGCAATTTCATGAATGCCGTATGTACCCGATGAGGGGCTGCAAAGTTACCGAGGCCCGGTGCGCCGTGGCAGGGCGCGCTCGTTATACTCCGTCTCCCCCAGCCGCAAGGGATGAGCATGCCCGTCCACCCAGCGCGCGGGCGCCGAGCCCGCCGAGTGCCCAGCCTGGCCGCGCCCGGCCTGCTGTTAGTCATGGCCTGCAGCCGGGAGAACGGCCCACCGGCGCCCGCTGTCGCCAACGCCGAGCTGACGCCCGCGAGCGCGTATGGGGTCTGCGCGCCGTGCCATCACGCTAACGGCTTGGGCATCCCGAACGCCTATCCGTCGCTGGTCGGCACGGCGTGGGTGATCGGCGACCCCGAGCTCCTCATCAAGGTGACGCTGCACGGGTTGCAGGGGCCCATCACGGTGAATGGCCGGCCGTGGAACGCGATGATGATGCCGCTGGCGAACCTGCCCGATGGCCAGATCGCGGCAGCTCTCACGCACACGCGAACCTCATGGGGCAATGCGGCATCGCCGATCACGCCGGAGCAGGTGGCCAAGGTGCGAGCCGAACATGCCGGGCGCACGAAGCCGTGGACCGCAGCGGAGCTGGGTGACCCGAAGTGAACGCGCCGGCGTCGAGAATGGCGCTGTACGCCACGCTGCTCGCCCTGACGAGCTGCGGCCGCGACGCGGTCGGCGCCAGGGCGGAAGCCGCCGGCGTGCGGGTGGGCAGGGCAGTGGCGTGGACGATGGAGGAGGCCCGGTCCGCAACGGTGGGCTTCGAGCTCCGACTGGAGGAATCCGATACGCTCGTCTCCGTGAGCTCGCCGGCAGGCCGGGCCGCGCTGCACGAGACGATGCGCGGTGGCCAGCACGGCATGCACGAGGTCCCCTCGCTGCCGGTCCCCGCCGGCCGGACCATGGTGGATGGCCGGTCGGTGCACGTGATGGTGGAGGATCTCGCGACCGGCATCCCGGTGGGTGGGACGCTCCCGCTGGAGCTTCGCTTCGCGCGTGCCGGCACGTTGCGCCTGGACGTACCCGTCCTGCGGTTCTCCGAGGCGCTCACGGCCCTTGGGCGCTGAACGCCCGGTCCCGCCATGCCCTCGCTCCCTGGGGCACGGGAATGCCGTCCACTCCCCGCGCGCAGCCGGCGCCGCCGAGATCGCGTGCGAGGGAGGCGAGTCGCCGGCGCTGCTCGGCGCCGCCGATGCTCTCCGCGGGCCCCCGATCGCGAATCGCCCGGCACACGCACGCCGGCTCCCGCTCGAGGACCCTTCGCGCGACGATCGGTGAAGCAGCGGCGTGGGTGAGATTCGAACTCACGGAACGGTTGCCCGTTCGGCGGTTTTCAAGACCGCTGCCTTAAACCACTCGGCCACCACGCCAGAACTGCCTAAATCATTGTCAGACGACTATTTCGCGGCACCACGCTTGCTCGGGCGTCGCTGAGTGTCGGATCTATTGGGCGCCGATTGGGCAGCCGCCGTTGCCCCCCGGTTCACCGCGGACCGGCGGCGCGCCTCCTCCGCCCTCCCAAGATAGCGCTCCGTCGTCTCGAGGTTCGTGTGCCCCATGACGTCCCGGACGGTATGCGGGGCGATCGTGGGGTCGGCTCCGAGGCGATGACCGAAGGTGTGGCGCAGGTCGTGGATCCGGTACGCGTGCGTCTCCCGGGTGCCATGGTAGCCCCCGTCGACCGCCTTCACCGCGCCAGCCGCCACGCCCGCCCGCTTCCACGCCTTGTGGGCGACATCGGCGTCCCGCAGTTCCTCTGGGGTCATGGATGTCCCTGGTGATCCGTCGGTGGCGCGAGGTGTCCGGCCCACGCCCCGAGTCGTGGGGCGCCGAGGGGCGGACGCGAGATGCCCGGCTCCCAGCCGAAGTGCGTGGCGCCGGCGAGCCCGCACACCGCGCCCTGGCACACGCCCATGCCGGCACGCGACCAGAGCTTGGCCTGCCGCCCCGACCATCCGTCGCCGAGCGCGCCGGCGCGCACGCCTTCGCAGCGGCAGACAATCGTGTCCGGCGTCACGCGCGAGCGCAACGCCTCGCGCGGCGCGAACGTCGTGGCGAGCTGTCGCGCGAATGCCCGTCCGGCGGCGCTGGCGCGCGCGAGTGTTTGCGATGGCCCATCGTCACCGGCAGCCGCAGCACCAGCGATCGTACCCTCGACCATGCCGGCTGCGTCGCCCTTCACGCCGGTGCACTCGCCCGCGGCCCACACGCCCGGGACCGTCGTGGCCTGCCGGGCATCGACGGCGATCGCGTCGTCCGCCAGTGCGCAGCCGAGGAGGCGGGCGAGTGCGGTGCGCGGTGCCAGCCCCGAGGCTGCGCCGAGCCAGTCGCACGCCACCGTCTCCTCACGGCCGCCCAGGCGCAGCACGGCTTGCTCGATGTGATCGGTGCCTTCGGCTCGCATCACCCACGCGTCGTGATGCCACGACGCACCGCGCGCGGCGGCGCGATAGGTGAACAGGTCGCCCAGCCGGCGCGGATCGGCCGCGATGGCGCGAACGCCGAAGCTCGCGACCCGAGCGAACGGCTGCTGCTCCAGCACGGTCAGTGCGCCGCCGCCCCGCGCCACCGTGGCGGCGACGGGCAGCAGCAGCGGACCGGTCCCGCTCAATACCACGCGCGACCCCGCGAGCGAGAGCCCGCCCTTCACGAGCGCCTGCAGCCCGCCCACGCCCACGACCCCGGGCAACGTCCATCCGGGAAACGGCAGCAGTCGCTCCACCGCACCGGTCGCGAGCACCAGCGCCGACGTCTCGATGTCGTCGATGCGGCCATCGACATCGATCACCAGCCGTCCCGGACCGTCGGCGTCGATGACGCCTGCACGCATGATGAACGTCACCCCCGCGCGGGTGGCGGTGTCGATCGCCATCGCGGCGCGCGGCGGAACGGCGTCGCCGTCACGGTGCCGCCAGATCTGGCCACCCGGCCTGGCACCCTGATCCACCACCAGCACGCGGCGGCCACGCGACGCGGCGGCGGTGGCAGCCGCGAGCCCCGCGGGCCCGGCGCCCACCACGACCACGTCCACGCGCGTGCGGCTCATGTGGCCGTTCCCACCCGCATGCCCTCACGCACCGTGAGGAGGCAGGCACGCACGCCGTCCTCGCCATCCACCGTCACCCTGCACTCGAAGCAGGTGCCCATGCCGCACACCGGCGCGCGAGGCCGTCCGTCGGCGTCGCGCCGGAACGCCGAGATGCCCAGGCCCAGCAGCGCCGCCGCGAGCGAGCTGCCGGCGGGGACCCGTCGTGGCACGCCGTCGACGAGAATGGTGCAGTCCGCCATCACGCGGCGTGCTCCAGCGACGGCATCGGGCGGGCCGGATCGTACGGCGCGGGATCCACGGCCGGCGTCTCGCCCACGATCCCCGCGACGATCAGGTCGGCGGTGGCGGGCGCGAGCGTGATCCCGAGTCCCTCGTGTCCCGTGGCGATCCACGTCCCCGGGATCGCGGGCCAGGCGCCGATGAGGGGCAGTGCGTCGGGCGTCGCCGGGCGGAAGCCGGTCCAGCAGCGCACCACGCGCAGCGAGGCGAGCACGGGCACGCGCTCCGTGGCGCGCGCGAGCATCGCCGCGAGCAGCGGACGATTGATGCCGCTCGCGAAGCCAACCAGCTCGCGCGAAGAACCGACGAGCAGTTGTCCCGTCGTGCGTGGCTGCACGTTGAACGCGACCGACGCGCCGCCCAGGGTGTGGGCGCTGTGGAGATAGCCCAGCTCCACCAGCTGGTGCTGCACGAGGCGCGGGCCGCGCTCCGTGATCACCAGGTGCCCGCGCCGCGGCACCACCGGCAGACCGGGCACCAGCGCGGCACTCTCGGGGCCGGACGCGACGACGACGTGGACCGCCGAGTGCGTCGTCCCATCGGCGCAGCGAATCCCGCCGCGCTCGATGCCGACCACGTCCGCGGTGATGCACGTCGCCCCGCATGCGACCGCGCGCTCCAGCAGCTCGCGCGCCGCGGTGGGCGGATAGCAGATTGCGTCCCCGGGTATCCTGAGCCCGCCCACGAGCCCAGGCGCCAGCGCCGGCTCCGCCTCCGCCAGCCCCGCCGCATCGAGCACTTCGGCGGCGAGTCCCGCCGCGCGGTACAGCGCACACTTCGCCACGGCGGCCTGCTGCTCGACGTCGTTGGCCGCGAGCCACAGCGTCCCGGCGCGATCGTACTCCGCGCTCGCACCCAGCGTCGGCGCCACACCGTGCCACCGCGCCACCGAATGCCGGCAGAGCGCCAGCTGCGCCGGCGTGTCGTCCATCACCACCAGGTGCCCCATCGCCGCCCCGGTGCTGCCCGCCCCCGCGAACGCGCGCTCGACCACCAACACGCGGAGCCCGCGCTCGGCGAGGCCGAGCGCCGTCCAGGCGCCGACCATGCCGGCGCCGACCACGATCACGTCCGGGTGCGTCACCCGATGCCGTGGCGGAACGGATCCGCCGGGTCGAGCAGCAGCGTGGAGCGCCCCGTCACGTGCGCGCTGCCGCGGATGTAGGGCGTGAGCACGCCGTGCTCCTCGGCGAGCCATCCCTCGAAGCAGGAACCCACGATGCCTTCCTGCCGCCAATGCTCGCCCAGCGCGAGCTCACCACGGGCGTGCAGCACGGCGAGCTTCGCCGAGGTCCCGGTGCCGCAGGGCGAGCGGTCGTAGGCGCGGCCGGGGCAGAGGACGAAGTTGCGCGAGTCGGCACCGCTCACTGTCGGTGGGCCGAACAGTTCCAGGTGGTCGATGATGCCGCCGTCGTCGCCGCGGATGCCGGCGGCGATGAGCGCCTCGCGGATGCGGATGGCGAGGGCGACGAGATGATCGCGCCGCTCGAACGCGAGCGACTCGCCCGGCAGGCTGGCGAGAAAGAACCAGTTTCCACCCCACGCCACGTCGCCCGTCACGGGACCGAGTCCCGGCACGTCCACCGTGACGTCGAGGCACGCCACGCGCGGCGCCACGTTCCGGATGGTCACCGTGCCGTCGCTCGCGAGGATGGCACCCACCGGCCCCACGGGCGTGTCGATCTCCACCGGACCCGGCGCGATGCGACCGAGGTGCTCGAGCGTCCGCACCAGCCCGATCAGCCCGTGCCCGCACATGCCGAGATAGCCGGCGTCGTTGAAGAACACGACGCCGGTGGCCGCCTCGGCGCGATCGGGCGGCACCAGCAGCGCGCCGACGATGGCGTCGTGGCCCCGCGGCTCGAGGATGGTGGCGCGCCGCAGGTGGTCCTGCGAACGGCGCATCACCTCGCGCCGCTCGCCGACGGTGGCACCTTCCGGGACGGGCCACCCGCCGATGACCACACGCGTCGGCTCGCCGGCGGTGTGGGAATCGACGACCTCGATGGTGCGGACGTCCGTCATGCCAGCGACGGACGCTTGGCCAGCGATGCGCGGATCAGCTGCAGCGCCGTCTCGCGCTCCGCGCCGGCCAGCGCGAGGCGCGGCAGGCGGACGCGCTCCTTCCCCATCCCGCATTCCTGCTGCACGAGCTTGATGAGCTGCACGAAGGTCGGCACGGTGTCGAGCCGGAGCAGGGGGAGGAACCAGTCGTAGAGCGCGCGCGCCCTGGCGTGATCGCCGGCCAGCGCCCGCTCGAAGAGCACCACCGACTCTTCGGGCAGCGCGTTGACCAGTCCGGCCACCCAACCGGTGGCTCCCGCCGCCACGCCCTCGACCACGGCGTCGTCGAGTCCCACGAAGAGCGCCAGGCGATCGCCGAGCAGCGCGCGCATGGCGGTGATGCGGCGCACGTCCCCGCTCGAGTCCTTCACGGCGTGCAGGTTGGCGTGACGGCTCGCGAAGTCGCGCACCTGCTCCGGCAGGAAGTCGGTGCCGTAGGCGATCGGGTTGTTGTACAGCATGCAGCCGAGCGGCGTCGCCTCGATGACCGTATCGACGTGTGCGCGCATCTCGGCCCAGCTGCCCTGGTAGACGTAGGGTGGCAGCACCATGAGTCCGCCGCAGCCCGCGTCGGCCGCGGCGCAGGCCAGTGCCGCGGCTTCCTTCGTGGAGAGCGCGGCGATGCCGGCCACGACGGGCACGCGATCGCCCACGGCCGTCACGAGGGTGCGGAGCACCGCCACCTTCTCGTCGAAACCGAGCGTGGCTCCCTCGCCGAGCGAGCCGAGCGGCACGATGGCGCGCGAGCCGCCGGCGACGAGGCGGCGGGCGTGCTCCGCGAGGAAGTCGTGATCGACGGTGTCGTGCTCCGTGAGCGGGGTGGTGATCGCCGGGAACACGCCGTGCCACTGCTCGCGAGTCATCGCGCTCATGCGAAGGTCTCCATCAGGGGTGGATCTGGATGGTGCGGGATTCGGTGTAGAACGCGCGGGCCGCGCGGCCCTGCTCGCGCCCGCCGCTGCCGGACGCCTTCATGCCGCCGAACGGGGCGTGCGGATCGACGCCGGTGGTGTCGCCGTTGACGCGCACCAGACCGACTTCGATGCGGCGGGTCCACGCGATCGCCGCCGCCAGGTCGCGCGTGAAGACCGACGCCGAGAGGCCGAAGGGCGTGGCATTGGCGAGCGCGATGGCGTGGTCGGCGTCCTTCGCACCCAGCAGCGCGAGCACCGGGGCGAAGAGTTCCTGCTGGGCGAGCGGATGCTCGGCAGACTCGACGGCGACCACGGTCGGCGCCATCCAGTGGCCCACCTGCCAGCGCGCGTCGTCCGGCAGCGTGCCGCCCGCCAGGCGTTCGGCGGGATGGGAGGCGAGCGCGGCCTGGGTGCGATGCAGCGCCGTGTCGGTGACGAGCGGTCCGACGGCCGACACCGGATCGGTCACCGGCCCGAGCGGGAGCGCCTGCATCTCCTCGGTGAGGGCCGCGACGAACGCGTCGCGCACGGCGTCCACCACGATCGCGCGCGAGGTGGCGGTGCACTTCTGCCCCGCGAAGCGGAACGCACCCGCCGCCGTGAGCCGGGCCGCACGGCGAACGTCGGCATCGGCCAGCACCACGACGGCGTTCTTGCCGCCCATTTCCGCCTGCACCGGGATGCCGCGCGCCGACGCCGCGGCGCGCACCGACGCGCCGACCGCGGCCGACCCGGTGAACGACACGCCATGCACCGTGGGATGTGCCACGAGCGCGGCGCCCGTGGTGCCATCACCGTGCACCACGTTGAACACGCCGGGCGGGAGGATGCCCGCGCTCGTCTCCGCCAGCAGCGCGGCCACGCCGCTGCTCAGCTCCGACGGCTTGAGCACCACGGCGTTGCCGAACGCCAGCGCCGGCGCCGCCTTCCAGAGCGGGATGGCGATGGGGAAGTTCCACGGCGTGATCAGCGCCACCACGCCGAGGGGATCGCGCACGGTGAACTGCAGGGCGTCGCCGAACTGCGACGGGATCACCTCGCCGCTGTCGCGTACCGCCTCGCCGGCGTAGAAGCGGCAGATCGCCACGGCACGACCGACTTCGCCGCGCGCCTCGGCGATGGGCTTGCCCACCTCCAGCACGATGGCCCCGGTGAGCTCGTCGGCGCGCGCGGCGATGGCGTCGCCCCAGCGGTGGATTGCGTCGGCACGGGCGGGGCCGGTGAGGCCGCGCCACGCGGGCAGGGCCGAGGCGGCGGCATCCACGGCCGCGCGCACGTCCGCCTCGGTGCCGATGGGAAGCACCGTGACGAGATCGTCCGGTTGCGACGGGTTGGTGCGCTCGCGCTGCGTGGCGTCGGGCGCGGCGACGGCGGCGCCGCCGATCCAGTGGGAGACGGGGGTGGGCATCAGGGCTTTCCGGTATGGTGGGCCAGGGCGTCGGCGAGGGCCGTGCCGGCATCGAGGATGTGACGTCGCACGAGGGCGGCGGCACGACGGGGATCGCGCGCCCGCGCGGCCACGGCGATGGCGCGGTGCTCGCGCACGGCGCGCCGGACGCCGTCGGTGAGGGCGAGCTGCAGGCGGAGGAGCCGGTCGGTCTGCGCGTGCAGCCGCTCGACGATCTCGAGGGTGCGCGGGCGCCCGGCCGCGGCATAGAGCGCGAAGTGGAAGTCGCGATTGGCGAGGCCCCACGCGGCCACGTCACCCGCGGTGGCCGCGTGCTCGAAGCCGAGCGCCGCCGCGCGGATGCGGGCGTCGTCGGCGGCCGTGAGCCGCGGCACCGCGCGCCGCGCCAGGTCGGCCTCGAGCCCGGCCCGCAGCTCGAACAGCTCGAGCGCATCGCCGGTGGGCAGCTCCGCCACCACCGCCCCCCGGTGCGGCTGCACCACCACCAGCCCCTCGGCCTCGAGCCGCCGCAGCGCCTCGCGCAGCGGGATCCGGCTCACCCCCAGCTCCTCGGCGAGCGCTTCCTGCCGGAGCGGGGTCCCGGCAGGCCACGCGCCCGCGACGATCCGCCCGCGGAGGGCGTCCGCTGTGGCGTCGGTCAGGGTCAGGCGGGGAAGGGTGGCCGGCATCGGATATTGTATACAATATTCCCGGACCGCGTGCCTGTCAAAGGCGCACGGCGGGTCGGCCTACTCGCAGTTCGCGTGGAGCCACTGGGCGATGCGCTGGCCCA
>Ga0079037_100000402_pt1 | contig 19220 bp, 13 predicted proteins | sample Mud3Dept4metaG_FD_71479 | JGI IMG/M metagenome (GOLD analysis project Ga0079037, IMG submission 71479) | Freshwater wetland microbial communities from Ohio, USA, analyzing the effect of biotic and abiotic controls - Mud 3 Core 4 Depth 4 metaG | ecosystem: Environmental > Aquatic > Freshwater >... | reverse complement strand
TGTTGAGGTTTTCGATGGTCCGGTACTTGAGCTTGAGCCAGTCCCGGAACCTCGCCTTGGTCGAGTGACAATAGCAGAACTGCACGTATTCCAGGTCGCCGAGATGGTAGACCTCCGCCCAATTGATGATGTGCGGCTCGCTCCAGAGATCCCATCCCAGGAAGGCGGACTTGTCCTTGACCACCTTGGCCGCCTCGGCGAAGAAGCGGAGGATTCTCTCCCGGACCCCGAGATGATCGAAGCAGAAACCGGGCGAAGCCTGGGATTCGACCGCCAGCCCGTTCGAAGCGACAAACTTGGAGTCCGGGAACTTCCTTCCCACCCAGTCTGGAGCCGAATCGATATAAACCTGGATAAGGACCCGCAGGCCGGCCTCGCCGGCCAGGTCGACAAGAGTGCGCAGGGCGCTGAAATCGTAGCGCCCTTCCTCCGGTTCGCAGTTGGTCCATTCGATCCAGGTGCGGACGGTGTTGAAGCCCAGGCTTTTGATCTGCTCCAGGTCTTTCTTCCAAACCCGGGGCGACTCGGCCGTGACCTTCTCGAGCATCGGCGCCCGGGCCTTTCCGCCGGCATACCAGACGGAGACGGGGAAAAAGTCCGTCTTTTTCTGGGCCGAAAGCAGGGGGCCGGCGAAGGTCAACAGAAAGACCGCCGCCCGCCCGGTGTTCTTGGTCAATCGACCTCTCCCAAATCTCCTCATGTCCTTTCTCCTCAGCGGACTTGCCGGGAGGATTCGCCGACGACCTTCAATAGAGCCGTCTTCTTCCGTCAGCGGCCTCCTCCATTGTCTCTCCTCAAGATCTTAGTAAGTATCCCGGAGCGAGATGATTTTCAGGGCCGCCCGGAGCTCCTCCCCGGTCGGGTTCTGGTCGGTGATAAATTCGACCTCGGCGGGCCGGTCCGGCAGGAGGTCGAAGAAATTGTCGCTGAACCGGCCCCGGAGCCCGGGAGCCGAAAGATAGACGTTCTTGGCCAGCCTCGAGGCTTGAAGCCGGACGACCGGCCGGCCGTCCTTGATCAGAACCTCGAACCGGATATCGGGCTGGGGCAGGTCCACCCGCTTGAGCGGCGAAAAATGAAAGACGCTGGCGCTCACGGTCGTTTCCCCCCGCTTCAGCTCGGCGAGAAGGTAGACCGCCTCCGGCGGCAGGCCGCTCCGGAGCTCTTCGAGTGGCTTGCTGACCACCAGTCGGCTCGTCCTCGGGTCCACCCGGAGAGGTGTCTTGCCCTGCTGGACGGCCGTTCCTTCATAGGTGTACACGCCCAGATGAAGCTCGGCGTCGAACGGCTGGTCCAGGTCGGAGATGCAATAGACGCGGAGGTCTTTCTCGTCCTCGATGGGCGCGACGAGCACGGGTCTGAAAAAACGTTTGGCGTAATAGTGAAGGGCCTTCCAGCGGCCGGAATAGTCCAGGCCGGACCAAGAGGCCACCGGCCAGCAGTCGTTGATCTGCCAGTAGAGCGCGCCCATGGTCCGGGGCATCTGGCTCCGGAAATGCTCCACGGCCGTCTTCATGCCCTCCGCCTGAAGGACCTGGCTGACCCAGAGCAGCGACTCAAAGTCCTTGGGCAGCCGGTAGTGATCAAGCATATACAAAAGGATGAGGCGGTTGCCCTCCGGATGCTTCTGGTGCTGCTCCATGACCGGAGAGGCGATGTTGCGGTCCTGGGGTACGGTGAACGTCTCCACCGTCTCGATGAGCGGGAACGACTGGAACCCAAATTCGCTGAAGAAGCGGTGAAACTTCTTGCGGTATTCCGAGAACGGCTCCCGTCCGTGCCAGATTCCCCAATAATGCATGTCTCCCGACCGGTCCGAGCGCGGGTCGCCGACCTGGGTCGAGTGCGGCGAGCTCGGCCAGTAGCTCCGGCCGGGGTCGAGCCGCTCGACCGTCCGGGGGAGGATCTCATGAAAGATTTTTTCATAATCGTCCCAGGCCGTCGCCGGGTACTTTTCTTTCCAGCCCCAATGGAACCAGCCCTCCTCGCACTCGTTGTTCCCGCACCAGAGCGCGATCGACGGCCGGTGCCGCAGCCGTTTCACGATGTGCTCGGCCTCGGCCCTGACGTTCTCCTGGAAGCCGGCGTCGCCGGGGACCAGGGAACAGGCGAACATGAAATCCTGCCAGACGAGGAGACCCAGCTCGTCGCAGAGGTCATAAAAATCAGGGGACTCGTAGATCCCGCCCCCCCAGACCCGCAGCATGTTCATGTGGGCGGCGACGCAGTCGCGGAGGAGCGATTCGTATTTCTGCCGGGTGACACGGGGCGGGAAGGAATCGGCCGGGATCCAGTTTCCGCCCTTGGCGAAAAAGGGAACGCCGTTGACGACAAACCGGAAGCTCGTGCCCCATTCGTCCTCTCTTTGCTCCAGGGCGAGGCTCCGGAATCCGATCCTCTTGACCGCCGAATCGATCAGCCGGCCTTTCTGGTAAAGGTCGATCCGGACGGTGGTCAGGTTCTGGGCCCCCATCCCGGCCGGCCACCACAGCTCCGGGTTGATGATGCTGAACGATTTGATGTTCAGGTTGGGGCCGGGCTTGAGGCCGACCGACTCGCTGTGGGTGAACGGCTTCCCCCCCAGGATGCTGGCCTTGATGGCAAGCTCCTGGTTCCGGTCGGACAGCACCTCGGTCCGGGTTTTGAGAAGGACCTTGTTCTTTTCCACGAACTCCTGGGTGATCTCCAACTCGCCCAGACGGGCGCCTTCCCAGGCCTCGATGCTCAGGGATCTCCAGATACCGGAAGTGACCAGACGCGGCCCCCAGTCCCAGCCGAAATGATAGGGCGCCTTCCGGACATGGGGGGAGCCGCCGGGCAGCTTGTAGGGCAGTCCGGATTCGAGGGCCTGGGCCCGCCGGACCGGCGAATCAAACCGGACGACAACCTCGTTCTGGCCGGGCCGGAGGAACGGCTTGATATCGAAGCGCCAGCCGCGGAACATATTGTCGGCCTCGCCCACTTTCTGGCCGTTGAGAAAAATCGAGGCGAACGTGTCCAGCCCCTGGGCCACGAGCTCGACGTGGGCTTTGCCCGAAACCAGGGAGGTGACCTTGAATTCCTTGCGGTATTCCCAGTCCTCCCTCTCCACCCATTGGACCCGCAGCTCGTTGTCCCGGTAGAAGGGGTCCGGGATGAGCCCGGCCGCCATGAGGTCAAGATGCACGCAGCCGGGAACACGGGCCGGATGCCAGGTCTCCTGACCGGCCTGCCGGAACTCCCAGTCGCCGTCAAGGGGGTAGGTGATCAAGGAGGTCCCCTCCGCCCCCGGAAGGGGGGAGAAGGCGAGCAAGCCGGCGAGGGGCAGCGCCGCCAGAAGTCCCCGGGCCGGACGGAAAAACCTGCCAGTCTCCGGAAATGCTATGGCCATCGCATCCTCCCATGTCGAACCGGTGAAGCACCCACTAGAATATTCAAAAAGAGGAAATTTGTCATCCCATCCCGATGGAGACCGGGCTTCAGGAGATGGACGAGTCCAGGCGGCGCGCCGCCGCTTCCATGAGCAGGAAGAACGCCTGCCCCTCGGTCGCCGTCCCGGCCGACTCAAAGGTCGGCGACCCGCAGACACCCTGAACCAGGCCGCGCTCGTCGACCTGGCGCCGGGCGGCCGCCCTCATCCGCCGGGCGTCCTCGAGGTAGTCGGCTGGGAGCCAGCGCTCCCGGACGCCGCTGAAGATCGCGAAGGCGAGCATCTGGGCCAGGTTCGTCTCGACGAACGTCTCCGCCTTGTCGACGACGTTGTGGAAGAGACCGTCGGCCCGCTGATGGACCCGGCAGCCGTCGACGACCTCCTTGACATAGCCGGCCAGCCGGGCCCTGTCCGCGGACCGGTTTGCCGGCAGGACCCGGATCACCCGGGTCATCCCGGCGGCCGCCCAGCCGTTTCCGACGCCCCAGAAGTCCCTCCGGAAAAAATCGTTCCGGGCGTCATCCCAGATGTGGGAAAAGAGTTTTTTCCCCCGGTCCCAGAGAAGCCGGCGCATCCCCTCGACCTGCCTGACCGCTTCCTCGGGTTCCCCGGCGGCGGCCAGGAAAGGAGGGGCCATGTACATCGAATCAACCCAGACCTGCGTCTTGTCGGCGACATGGTAAAGGGTGCCGTCTTTTCGCCGGGGAGCCCGCTTGAGGAGATACTCCAGCATCCTCTCGGCTGCCCGGGCCAGCCGGGGATCGCCGGTCGCGCGGGCGGCGTAAAGGACGGGCTCGCCGTTGGCCGCCGGGTCGGTGACGCCGTCCCAACAGCTGAGGACGCCCAAGCGCCCGTCGGCGCTCTGCCGGACCACGGCCTCCTTGGCCATGAGGATGACCAGTTCGGAGTCCCCGATTTCAAGGAGAGCCTGGGCCGCGACCCCTTGTTCCCAGGCGTCCCGCTGCATCGCCAGCATGGCGCGCTTGACCTGCGCCAGGAGCGGGTCTGGGTCCGGGCCTGAGAGAGGTTGCACCCAGGCCCAAAGCGGGCCGGTGGCCAGGGTGAGGGCACCGGCTCCGCCGCGAACCGAGCTCTTTAAGAACTGCCTTCGGGCCATCCGCCGCCTGTTCATCGGCTCTCCCCGCCTCGGAGAAGCTGATCGATTCGGACGAAACGATATCCCCTGTCCTTGAGCTCGGCCAGCAGCTCATCCAACCGGCCATAGAACTTGTCCGTGCGGTCGGGATGGGTGCCGATGTGGATAAGAAGAATGAAGCCATTGAGCCCGTGAGGATCGCTCTTATCATGGTCGATGATACTCTGATAGATCCGGTCCGAGGAGCGGTAGTTGGCCATGTCCGGCGTTGTGTAATCGGCGTTGGAGAGGGTCCCCGGGGTGAAATTGAAAAGTGTGAAGCCCAGCTCCCCGGCCCAGCGGACGATCGTCAGGTTGTACCATTCATACGGTGGGATGAAATAGAACGCGTCGGGCCTGGCCACCCCGAAAGCGCCGATCGCTTCGGAGTTCCGAAGGATGTCGGAGGCAAACTCCTCCCGGGTCACAAGCAGCCGGCCGCGGTCCTCCCAGGCGCAGTAGAGGAGGTGCTTGTCGGAGTGGGGCCCGAGATAGTGGCCGTCCTCGCGCAAAGCCCGGATGAGGGAAGTGTGATCAGGATTCCGGTAGAAATCCCCGGTGAAGAAAAAGCCGGCCGGGACCTTTCTTTCTTTGAGGACGTCCCGGATGAGCGAACCGCCGTCGGCGAACTCATGCCCGGTGAAGACCAGGGCGATTTCCTTCCGGGCGACGTCGCCGCGGATGACAGCTCCGTGATCATAGGTCAAGCGGCCCGCCATTTGGTCCTGAATACCCGTCATCCCCGGGGTCCCGATCGCAAGAAGGAACGCAAACCCCGGGTGCCAGACTCCCGTCGCGCGAAGGAGACGCATCGGCTCTATTGTTACGCATCTCGCGGATAAACCGCAAGCGCGAGCATCTCCCGCCGGGCATTTTGAGAGAAGCGGGGATTCCGATATAATGGGACTCCATCCGGAAACATCATCCGACGCGAGGTCAGGGTCATGGAAGTGATCATCAAGAAGGACTACGACGACGTCTGCGCCGAGGCGGCCGGGATCATCCAGGAGGCGTGGCGGCGGGAGAACGCCCTCGTCCTGGGCTTCGCCACCGGCGCGACGCCGCTCGGTCTCTACAGGAAGCTCATCGAACTCTACAACCAGGGGGGAATCGACTTCGCCTCGATCCGCGCCTTCAACCTCGACGAATACGTGGGGCTCGAAGAATCCCACCCCCAGAGCTTCGCCTGCTACATGGACCATCACCTTTTCAGCCAGGTCAACATCTTGAGGGAAAACATCTTCCGCCTGAGCGGCCGCCCGGCCGATATCGAAGCGCACTGCCGGTCCTACGAGCGGAAAATCAAGGACAGCGGCGGGATCGACCTCCAGATCCTGGGGATCGGGAAAAACGGGCACATCGCCTTCAATGAACCCGGATCATCGCTTTCCTCGAGGACCCGGCTGAAGATCCTGACGCCGGAGACCGTCGAGGCCAACCGGCCCTTCTTCCAGGATGAAAGCGAGGTCCCCCGGTTCTGCCTGACCATGGGAATCGGGACGATCCTCGAGACCAGGTCCGTCATCCTCCTGGCCTCGGGAAAGGAAAAAGCCGAAATCATCGCCCGGGCGGTCGAAGGGCCCGTGACCGCCTCGGTCCCCGCCTCGGCGCTTCAGCTTCACCCGAGCGCCCGGTTCATCGTCGATGAGGCGGCCGCTGCCGCACTGGCGAGAAAGGACTATTACCTCTGGGCTTTTGAGAACAGGGACCGCGCCCGCGACCTGCTGAAAGTCGTCCGGCTCAAAACCTAAGGCTGAATGAGGATCCGACCGGGCTATCTGATTAGGTGAATCCGCGTCTGCCGGCCGTCGATGAAGCGGCAGCCTTTCTCCGTGAACAGGGCGTCCTCTTCATAACCGATCCGCACGTCCTGGTTGTCCCATTCGGGGACGGCCGTGGTGCTGCTGAACTCGATCGCATAGGCCGTGTTCAGGAAGAGCGGATACTTTCCCCTCTCCGGGTTGTCCTCGGGCGCGGATTCCGGCGGCCGGGCGTCGGCGACACACCCCGCCCCATGGCCGTGGATTCCGAGCGGATGCATGTAGATCAGGGGCCGCAGCCCCTCGGCCTCGCCCTTCTTCATCGCCGCGGTGACGATGTCCGTCCCGCTCCGGCCCTGGACAAACTCGCCCATGAAGACATCGGCCAGGCGGTTGGCCCGGCGGAGGGCCTCTTTCAACCCCTCGGGCGCGTCCGTTTCACCGGTGCGGCAGACATAGGCCTGGAGCTGCATGTCGGTGCACAGCCCGAGATAGGTGATCCCCACGTCGCAATGAAGGAAGTCGCCCCGGCGGATCACGTCCTTGTCGGCGTACCGGGCGGCGTCTTTCTTGCTCCGCTGGATGGAGATCGACGGCTGGAACCAGATCTCGAGCCCCAGGTTGACGACCCTCTGCCGGATCCACCAGACGACGTCGTCGGTAGTCGTGATATCGGGCGCGATCACCCGGTTGGAGAAGAACTCCGAGATGATGTCATGGGCGATGCCGCAGATGTGACGATAAACGCTCATCTCCTGGGGGCTCCGCGTCTCCAGCCAGCCCACGCAGAGGTTTTCGGCCGAGACGAACCGCCCGGAGAGCTCCGGTCCGAGCGCTTTTCCCAGCTTGGACTTGAGGGACGCCGTCAATCCGTCGCCGAAGGCCCAGTCGTCGGAGGTGTTGATCCCGATCTTTTTGGGGTTTAGGGCCTTGATCACATCAGCGAGGCTCTCAAACTGCTTCTTTTTCTTGTCCACCCAGGTGCCCTTATACCAACCCTCCATCCCGTAATAGCTTCCGGAAAGCCTTTCCACGCCTTTCTCCGGGCCCAGGTCATGGAAGATCAGGATCGAAGTCCGGCGGGCGGACATCGTCGGCCGGGGCACGAGGCTCAGGTAGACGGGGTCCTCGTTGTACTCGCGATTGATGATCAGCCAGAGGTCGATTGCCTCGCGCCGCATCAGCTCCGGGACGATGTTGTCGAGGCGCCATTTCAGCCACTCGTTCATCAGCTCCTCCCGGTTTTTCACGGGAAGGATGTTCTTCGAATCCTGGACGTCCGCGATCTCCTGGGCAGCCGCAATCGAAATCCCTATCAAGAACATACCAACAAGAATAAGCAGCCTTGAACTCCGGGAAGACTTCAGATATGGCATCATGACCTCCTTAAAGCTCCCGTCACCATCCCGCCCGACCGCTCGGGAACTGGCGCCCCGCCACCCATCCCCAATCCGCCGGATGGAGACATTAACCGAATCTTTTTTTTCATATCGTGTCCGCAAATTTCCCCATATATTAACAGGTGAATTCCGTATGGCGCCCCCCTATTTCAATCTCCGAACGGCTTGTCGATGGCCGCGGCCTCAAGCCCCCCGAGCGTCCGGCCGCCGTCCCCGGTGACGACCATGCAGTCCTCGATCCGGATGCCGAACTCGCCGTAGATATAGATCCCGGGCTCGTTGCTGAAGGTCATCCCGGGCTCAAGCTTGAGGGTATTGCCGCGGACAAGGTAGGGATACTCATGCCCCTCCATGCCGATCCCATGGCCCAGACGGTGGGCGAAATACATATAGTCGGGGCCGAAACCGGCCTCCTCGACGACCCGGCGGGCCGCCCGGTCGACGGATTCGCAGGCCGCTCCCGGCCGGAGCGCATTAAGCGCGGCGGCCTGGGCCCGGCGAACGACCTCCCAAACCTTGCGTTGCTTTTCTGTCGGCCGGCCGAAGACGATGGTCCGGGTGATGTCCGAACGATAGCCTTCGACCGAGCAGCCGCCGTCGACGAGCACCGCGTCGCCGGTCTGGAGTTTGCGGACGACCATCGAGCCGTGGGGAAACGCCGTTATGGGACCGAACTGGACACCGCCCCCGCCGGAGACGCCCATCTTCTGGTGGGCGTCGCTCACGGCCGCCCCAAGGTCGCGGGGGCTCATGCCTTCCCGGAGTTGTTTAAAGGCTTCCCGATAGGCCAGCTTGGTGATCTTGTTCGCCAGGTCCATGTAGGCGATTTCTTTCTCCGACTTGACACCCCGGCAGCCCTCGGTGACGACGGCCCCGTCGACAAGCTCTGTCCCGGGGGCTTCCCGGCGCAGGCCATAATAGATAAAGCTCCTCATCGAAGGGTCAAGCCCCAGCCGGCCGCCGGACGCGCCGAGGTCTTTCATGACGCCCGCGATCAGAGCGTAGGGGCTTTCGTGCTCCTCCCAAGTCCTGATCTCCTGCCCTTTGGGGACGAGCTCTTCCGCCCTTTGCCTCTCGAAGCCCGGACAGATCCAGACCGTGTCGCGCTTTCGGCTGAAAACGGCGCCGAAGGTCCGCTCGCTCCGCCACCAGTTGACTTTGGTGAAATATTGAAGGTTGGTTCCGCCTTCGAGGAAAAGAGCGTCCAGCTTGTTTTCCGCCATGATCCGGCGGGCTTTTTCCAGGCGGGCGGCGAAGTCCTCGGGCACGAGAGGCGGCACGTCCGCGACCATGTTCTGGAGGGATGGGGCCTGAACCCGGGAGGAGCCTCCCAGGAATTTCGAAACCCAGCCGGAGGCGGCGACGGTCAAGCCTCCGACCTTAAGGAAATGCCGTCTGCTGATCATGGTTTCACTCCTCACCGGCTCAAGGCTCGACGACCCCTCGCCCCCTAAAACGGGACGGCCGAAGGGCCATCATGGCCGCATGATGAAAGGAACGTATATCATCAAGGGGAAACTCTGTCAACGAACCGGCGGCCCCCGTTCAGCCCTAATCCCCGTTGACAATCGCCTCCCTCCCCTGGACGGGACACTAGCCCTTCCGGTTGCCGCGGGCCAGGCTGGCGAAAACTCCGGCCAAGCACAGCGCCGCAAAGATGATAAAGCCCGTCCGCACGGCCTGGAGAAAACCGGCTTGGTTGGCGGCCGTGATCTGCACCCGGCCGATGAAGACGGAAAAAATCATCATCGCCATCCCCATGCTGAACATCTGTCCGACGAGCCTCATGGTTCCCAATGTCGCCGAGGCGACGCCGTAGAGTTTCCTCTCCACGGAGCACATGACGGCGTTGGTGTTCGGCGAGGAGAAGAGGGCGAACCCGAACCCGAGGACGGCCAGGCTGATGATCACGAAAACCATCTTTGTCCCGTCCCCTAAAAAGGCCAGGAGCAGGAGGCCAAAGCTGGAGATGGCCATCCCGACGGAGGCGACGATGCGAGGTTCGATCCGATCCGACAGCCGGCCGGCGAACGGCGAGAAAACGGTCATCACGACGGGCTGGGCGATGAGGACGAGTCCCGCACTCCGCGGACTCATGCCCTTGAGATACTGGAGATAGAGGCTGACGAAAAAGCCGACGGCGAAAGTGGCGCTGTAGTTGATCAAGGCGGCCAGGTTGGAAAAGGCGAAGACCTTGTTCGCCCGGAAGAGCTCGGTCTTGAGGAGGGGGTTCTCGGTTTTCGTCTCCCGAAGGACAAAAGCCCCGGCCAGGACGATCCCGGCGGCGAAGAGGAGAAACCCGCTCTTCTGCGGCAGCCGGGAAAACCCGAGCATGATCCCGATGAGCGTAAGGCCGTAGAACGCCGCGCCGAAGAGATCGAACCTCTCGCCCCGGGCTTCCGCCCATTCCCCTTTGAGCATGGCCAGAACCAGGACGAGGATGAGAATCCCGAGCGGCAGGTTGAGGACGAAGATGCTCCGCCAGCCGAACTGCTGGGTCAGCAGTCCGCCGAGGACGGGGCCCAGGGACAGGCCGAGATAGGTCGAGGCCGTGTTGATGCCCAGTGCCTTCCCCCGCCGGCCGGGCGGAAAGACCGAGGTCAGGATGGCGACACTCGTTCCGAAAATCAGGGCGGCGCCGATCCCCTGGAGGACGCGGAATCCGATCAAGGACCAGGCGGCTACGGCCGAGGCGCAGAGCAGCGACGCGGCCGTGTAGACGGCGATCCCCGCGATAAAAGTCCTTTTCCGGCCGTGGATGTCCGCCAGCTTGCCGAACGGAACGAGAAAGACGGCGGCCGCCAGGATGTAGGCCGTGGCCACCCAGCCCAGCAGCACCGCATCGGCCTCAAACTCCCGCCCGATCGAGGGAAGGGCGATGTTGACCGAGGCGCCCATAAAGGGAGCCAGGAACGCGGCCAGGCCGGCCACGATCGACGCGGAGAGCTGCGCTTTTTTATCCATCTCTCAGCGGTATATATTAGTGGAACCGCAAAATTTTACAAATAGACCTCCCCTGGCGCAGCGGGCCGCTCGCGAACGATTAAAATCCCCCTCCTCCCGACCTCCTCCCACGCTGGGGAGGAGGATAGATGCAAGACGCCGGGAATAAAGCCCCTTCTATTTGAGCTTGAGGACAAATTCGTGGCGGACGAACTCATGGCCTTTCCCCGCCGGGAACCGGAGGGTGACCCGGTTGCCGAGGACCGAAGCTCCGACGACATCCTGGACCAGCTCTCCATGAGTGATGCGGAGGGCATAGTTTTCCCCGGCTAGTCCCTCGACAACCGCCTTCAGATCCTTCCCGGAGAGCGCGATCTTGATGATTTTCAACCCGCCGTCGAAATCACCAACCGAACTCTCATCGACGGGAGGGAGGATCTCGACCATGGGCTCCAGCTCGATCTCGATGAGGTCGCGGCCGGACAGCCGGAAGGAGGGGAAATCCAGCTGCTCGGTCGGCCGGAAAACCTGGAGGTCCGGCCGCGGGACCGGCTCCGCGAGCTGCCCGTTGATCAAGGCCCGCCGGAGGCGCGTCCCCGGGCCGAAGGCGGGGCGGAAGCGGAATTGGAAGCCGCTCCCCGGCCGGGAGAGGACCTCGAGCCGGACCCGGATATCCTCCCGCTTGAACCGCAGGTCAAAGGTCTCGGGCCCAAGCCGGAAGCTCTCGATCGTCAGGTCCGGCCAGTCGGCGGGCAGCGCGGGCTTGAAGACGAGCTCCTTGCCGGCCGCGTCGCCTCCCAGTCCGAGCAATCCCCGGACAAAGGGCAGGACGAACCCGCCCGTCGAGAACCCCTGGTGAGCCACGGCCTCCTGCGGCCAGGTATACAAGCCGCCCGAGAAAAGCTCCGTGGCGCAGCCCAAGGCGTTGTCGAAGAGATGTTTGGCGTTGGCCAGGGCAAGCCCGTATCCCTGGAGCGACTGGCCGTGCTCGAAGAGCGCCGCGGCCGCGTATCCCGTCAGGAACGGCCAGACGGCCCCGTAATTGTAGTTGAGAGGCTCATAGAGCGGACTCCGGCGCGTCAGGCTCCTGAGGCCCCACGCCGTCGACAGCTCGGCCGCGTTCAACTTCTCCAGCGTCCAGGCCGACCGTTCCGGACGGCCGATCCCCCACATCAGCGGAACGGCCGACCAGGGCGTCAGCTCCTTGACCCGTTCGCCGCCGGCATTGAAAGCGTAGGAGTAGTGACCTCTCTCCTCGTCCCAGAACCTCGTCTCGAAGGCGGCCAGGGCCGCCTGATGAGCGGCGGCGGCAGAGGCGGCCCGCTTTTTCTCTCCCAACGCCAGGGCCAGCCGTTCCATGGCCCGGGCCGCTCGGATCCAGGCCGCGGCCAGGTAGATATCCGTCTGGATGCCGGTGAGGGAGCCGAACTCAAGGGCGCCGAGCCCGGCCTTGGAGTTGTCCATCAACCCGTCGCCGTCGGCGTCCGTCGTCAGGCACCAGTCAAAAGCCCGCTCAAGGGACGGCCAGCTCCGCCGGACGAAGTCGATGTCGCCCGTCGCCGCGCAGTACTCCTCCATGGCCGCTATATAGTACGGCGTCGTGTCGCCGTGGATGTAGCCGTAGGGATAATCCTCGAACCAGTCGATATATCCGGCGGCCTGGCTGAGTTCGTGGGCCATCTTTCCGTCCGGCCGCTGCCATTTTTGAGTAAAGGCCAGCGCCTCTCGGGCGGCCTCAAAATCACCCAGGCTCAGCAGGCTGAGCGAATTGAGGTACGCGTCGGTGCCGAAAAACCAGCCGAAACCGGGCCGGCCTCCGCTTCCCGAGAGGCCGAGGCCGGCCACCAGGCCGGAGCCGAGGTCGGGGTTTTGGACCCGGAGATTGTCGTAGGAGATTTTGGCCCACTCGAGCGCCCGGTCGAGCCTGGCCAGGGGCGTCTGAACGCGCAGCGTGTTCTGGCGAAGATTCCGGTAATGTTCGGAGGCGGAGTGATAGACGGCCCTGGGGTCGGCGGCCAGCTTCTCATAGGTTTTTTGGAGGTCTTCGCGACGGCCCTTGCCGCCGGCCAGGACAATCGGAATGAACTTTCCCTCAACCGCTTGGGGTTCGCCGATGACGATCGTGAACTCATTCGGGGCATCAGAGAGCATATGCGCTGGTGTATAGGTGATTCCCAACGCAGCCGGAGAGCCGACCAAGCCGTGGTTCTTCCGGGTCGGCTCCGAGATGACGTACGCCTTGAGCTCTTTATCCCAATAGGCATACTGCCCGCCGATCCCGGCCGGCCACATCGGCTGAAGGACCGGCAGGAAACCGGCCAGGATCGTCAGCGGCTCGGTCGCCTCGACGCCGAGAAGGACGACGGCCCCGGGGTCTTCGACGGAGGCCACATGGACGGCCTTCACCGTGAACGACTGGTGCGTATAGGTCAGGGTCGTGGCCGCCGGCGTCACCTCGACCCGGCGGACGATTTCCCGTCCCGGCACGGGCCGCGAGCTCGATTTGAGCAGGAACGAAAACTCGAAGTTCCGGACAAGCTTCAACGGATAGGCCCAGGCCTCGAAAGTCCCGCTCTCCAGACCGAGGATCGCGAACCGGCGCCCCGTTTTGTCGAAATAGGTGTTCGGCTGGGCCGGCCGGGCCAGGGTCAGGTCATCGTGCTCGATCGGGAAAGCCGGGACGAGCCCTTCCTGAGCGCCGGAAAGCGAAGGAAAAAGGAAAAGGCTGGCCAGGCAGATCCAAACGGTTCGTTGACTGGTCCGGTCTCTTCTGATCATGATCTCCCCTCGACGATCATGCCGGGATTATAGCACAATTCCTCCAGGCGGAGGTTCATAGGGATTCCGGGGATTAAAACAGAACCAGAAGCAGAAGGCAGCAACCGATGACGGCTAGGGAGGCCGGGAGGACGGACCGCCAACCCGCGTTCGCCCGCTTGAGCACTTCGAACTCGGTCACATAGACGGTCTCGCAGGCCTGTCCCCCGGTGTCCTGGCGCGTCGTGCTCGTTCCCCGCACCACGCGAGATCCCTTATGGCCGTACTTCGCCAGCCAGCCCCGCAGGCGGACCTGGTCGCCCCGCTTGACGCTTTTGATCAACCGGCGCAGCTGCGCGTCTTCGGTGATGAGGTGGTTGTTTGAGATATGGGACTGGGAGAACTGCCGGCCGACCTCCGGGCTCGACCAGGAATAGTAACAGGTAAAATCGCGGCTCCAGAACTTGATCTCCCGGAAGGCCCCGGTCTCCAGGTTCTTGCCCCAGACGACGCAGAGGTCCTTAATGTTGAGATAGTCCTTCCACATCTCGTGCGCATAGTCGAGGAAGGACCCGGCATAATGCGAGGATACGACCATTCCCCAGAGCTCATATTCATACTGCGGATAGACGGAGTAGGTGAAGCCCTTCTGGACCACGTCAAAGGGTGCGGGGATGTCTCCCGGCGCCTGGACCGGCTCCTGGAAGAGTTCGGGCCGAAATTCGTTGTCCTTGGGCCAGCGGTTCCGGAAAACAAGGCCGAAGAAAAGGAGAACGAGTCCGGCCAGGAGGATGACCTTGGCCGACTCCCTTTGCGGGGGAGTCATTTGTCTGGGCGCCCGCATAGAGCTATTTTACCAGAATTCGGGCCTTCCTGAACGCGCTTCCTCTTCCGGACCGGCCGGATCTGCTCGGATCAGGTTGTCTTTCTCCCCTGAAACTTCACCGCCAGGATGACGCAGGCCTCGTCGACGTGCGCGAGCCCGCATTGCTCGCACTTTTCGACCGCCGCACGCGACCCGGAACCCGGCGGCATCCAGACCGTGCCGATGCCCAAGCCATCGGCCTCGCCGATGATCCGGGCGGTGACGTCCGGCGGGACGACCGTCACCACGACCCCCGGCTTTTCGGGAAGATCCGCCAGGGTCGGGAAACAGGGGAATTCCTCGATGGAGTCGTAATTCGGGTTGACCGCGTAGGCTTTGTAGCCGTAGTCGTTCAGAATCCGGAAGATCTGGTAGCCGTACTTGTCCTTGTTCCGGGTGGCTCCGACGACGGCGTAAACCCTGTTTTCTTTCAGGACATCGGCGGGGTCCTTCATGTCAGCTCCTTCCTACCGCGCGGGTTTGAATCCTCTTCCCGCCCGTTCGGCCCGGTGCCGGGGCGCTCGGCGGGCCGCCCAGAGCCGCTTTTTTCTCTCCGGCTGCGTCTTCCCTCCGAACCCGGGATCATAGGTTAATCCGCGATTATCCTTCCGTCAACACCATGTTATCGGGCGCGGCCGTCAGGAGACGGGCGGGTAGACGGCCTTGAGAATTCGTTGGGCCTTTCCCCATGGACGAAGAGGCATCCAAGAACAGGGGGAGGCCTAAGCGCCCGGGGTGATTGACAAAAGGACCCGCCTAGGAGAATCTATTGGGGAAAGGAGGAGGTTCATGAGACAAACGAGGTTCTTGACGATCTGGGCATCCGTCTCCATCATCTTTTCTTCTTCCTGCAAGAAAGCCGAGAAACCGGAGGCTGCCGAAATCCCGGCCGAAGCCGGCCAAATAGAGATCCAGGGTGAGACGGCGGGGCCGGCTGCCCCGCTTCTTTTCAAACTCGACGGGAAGGCTGACGATTGGGCCGGGATCACGCCGTTCTGGGAGGAGGTCGGCCCCGCCGGATCGGGTTTGGGCGAAAACAGCATCGACATCAAACAGGTCTATTTCAAAAATGACCCTCAGCATCTGTATGTCTTCATGCGGATTTCCCCGACCATCGAAGAACGGTTCAAGAAATCTCCCACTGGGGATATCATCGGCAATCTCTTCCTCGATACGGACAACAGCCCGCAGACAGGCTCGAATGCGGCCGAAGGGATGGAGTCCGATGCCTACAGGGGATATGAAATCCGGGTCTGGATTCCCGTCGGCGTTCTAACGGGCAGCTCCGGGGAATCCTCTCCAACGGTCAGCTATGAGATCTACACCCATGAGGGAGGCTTTTACGCACTCTCTGTGGACCGTCAGAATACCATGGACGAGGGATCGCTGATTGCTTTTGGACCGGATGGCGTTGAATTCGCCCTCAGACTCGAGGCCATGAGACTCACCGTGCCCGCGAGTTTTCGGGCCATGCTGGACCAGCACGCCGCGGCGGCTGGAGATCAAGGCTACAGCGTGGGGCAGTTGACGCTGGAGGCCCCAAAATAGCTCGCGAGAGCCGCCCCGCTATTTTCCCTCCAGAGCGCGGGCGAAGGCCGGCCAGAAGGGGTCGACACGGGGGTGATCCAGGGGCCGCTCCCTCCCCTTCTCGACCAGGATAATTCCCCGGCTCTCGGGAATGACCTCGCCGACCACCGAAGCGGGGATATTCTTCCCGGCCAGCTTTTTCAGAAGCAGGTCCACCTTGTTTTTTTTGCAGGTGATGATCAGCGTGCCCTCGGAAATGGAGGAATACGGGTCCATCCCGAAATGGGCGCAGATTTTTTCGACCTCGTCGAGGACGATGATCTTCTCTTTATCGATACGCATCCCGACCCGAGAGGCCTTGGCCACCTCGTAGAGCCCGCCCCAAACCCCGCACTCGGTGGCATCGTGCATGGCCGTGACCCCGTTCTCCCTCGTCCCGATGGAGGCCGCGGTCAGGGCGTCCTCGACGACCGACATCTGGTAAAAGATGCCTTCGGCCCGCCGGCTGAATTCTTCTCCGAAATGCTCCTGAATTCGATCTTGGAACGCCAGCGCGAAAATCCCCGACGCTTCGATGGCCGCGCCCTTGGTGATGACGACGATGTCTCCCCTCTTGGCCATCTGGGGAGTGACGTAGCGCGATTTTTCACCGATGCTGATGACGGTCGCGCCGCCGACCATCGGGTAGTGGCAGCCGTCGTACCGGGCGGTGTGGCCGCAGACGATCGCCAGGCCCATCTTCTTGGACTCGGAGTCGATCGTTTTCCAGACGGTTTCAAGCTCGTCCCTCGTCATCTCGAGCGGCAGGTTGAGGTCGATGGAAAGATAGGTCGGACGCAGGGCCGAGGTGACCGCGTCCGAGCAGAGAATGTGGATGGCGAACCAGGCCGCCCGCTCGAACCCGTACTCGGGGACGATGAATACGGGGTCGGTGGTCAGGGCCATGACTTTTCCACCGCCGATATCGACGACACCGATATCGACCCCGTGCCGCGGCCCGACCAGGACCGACCGGCGCCGCCGGCCGAGGCGCGGATAGATCAGTTCGTCAAAGACTTCGGCTGAGATCTTGCCCATTTCCGGAAGCTCGCTCGGCATTTTCGACTCCTTGCTTTATAATGATTATAGTCCAATGCGCAGGGAGAACAAACCATGATCATCGCCGAGCTGGCCATATTCCCGACGAGCGAAGGCTCCTCCGTCAGCCGCTATGTCAAGGAAGTCGTCCGGGTGATCGAAGCCTCGGGCCTGCGGACCGAGACGGGCGGGATGTCCACCACCATCGAGGCGCCCGACCTCGAATCCCTTTTCCGGGTCATCAAGGAGGCCCAAGACGTCCTCCTGAAGATGGGCGCGCGGCGCGTCCACATCGACCTCCGGGTGGACCACCGGCTGGACAAGGAGGCGACGATCGCGTCGAAAAAGGCCGCCGTCGGAAAAAGCTGACCCACGAAGGCCTCTATTGATAGGGGCCGGCCGTTCCGCTATACTAGGGGTAGTTATTCGAGCGATTTTATCAATCCGATAAATCGAATAGGAGAAAAGCGATGGCGGACTACCAGCCCTTCACCGAAAACGCCCTCAAGATCCTCCGGGCCCGCTACTTGATGCGCAACGAGGCGGGGGAGTTTTTGGACAAGGAGCCGGCCGACCTCTTCCGCCGCGTGGCCCGCTTCATCGCCTCCGCGGAAAAGACAAAAAGGGAGCAGACGCTCTGGGCCGAGAGGTTCTTCGACGCCCTGATGGCCCGCGATTTCCTGCCCAACAGCCCCACTTTGACGGGGGCCGGGCGGGACATGTGCCTGAGCGCCTGCTTCGTCCTGCCCATCGAGGACTCCCTCGACTCGATCTTCGAGACCGTCAAGAACGCGGCCCTCGTCCACAAAGAGGGCGGCGGCACGGGCTTCGATTTCAGCCGGCTCCGGCCCAAGGGAAGTTTCGTCAAACGGACCCAGGGCATCGCCTCCGGTCCGGTCTCATTCCTCCGGGTCATCGACTCCGCCACCGAGGCGGTCAAGCAGGGAGGGACGCGGCGAGGCGCCAACATGGGGATCCTCCGCGTCGATCATCCCGACATCGAAGAGTTCATCCGGATGAAGATCGATGGGAAAAGCGTCAACAACTTCAATATTTCCGTGGCCGTGACCGATGTTTTCATGGAGGCCGTCAAGGCCGACGGATCGTACGACATCACCGACCCCTACCACCATAAAGTCGTCGCCAAGAAGAAGGCCCGGCCGGTCTTCGACCAGATCGTCGAGTCAGCCTGGGCGGTGGGCGACCCCGGCCTGATCTTCATCGACCGCATCAACGCCCATAACCCCACCCGCAGCCTCGGCCCCATCCGGGCCACCAACCCGTGCGGAGAGCAGCCGCTCCACGAGTATGAATCCTGCAACCTGGGTTCGATCAACCTGGGCCGCTATTTCAGCCCCGGCGCAAAGGACCTGTTCGACTGGGAGCGCTTCGGCCGGACCATCGGCCTGGCCGTGCGCTTCCTCGACGACGTCATCGACGTCAACAAGTACCCCCTCCCCCAGATCGACCAGATGACCCGGGCCAACCGGCGCATCGGGCTCGGGGTCATGGGCTGGGCCGACCTCCTGCTCAGGATGCGGATCCGGTATGACAGCCCGGCGGCGATCAAACTGGCCGAGAGAATCATGGCCTTCATGCGCCAAGCCTCCGTGGCGGCCTCAATGGAGCTGGCCGAGGAGCGCGGCAGTTTCCCCAACATCGCCAAGTCAGTCTACAAGGGAAAAAAGATGCGGAACGCGACGACCCTGACCATCGCCCCGACCGGGACGATCTCGCGCATCGCCGGCTGCTCCTCTTCCATCGAGCCCGTCTTCGCCTTTGAATTCACCTCCAAGATCATCGACGGCGAGATCAAGGACGTCCATCCCATCTATGAAGAGTGGAAGAAGGCCCACCCCAAGGACCCGCTTCCCGACCATTTCCGCACCGCACACGAGATCTCTCCCGAATGGCACATCCGGACGCAGGCCGCCTTCCAGAAACACGTGGACAACTCCGTCTCCAAAACGATCAACTTCCCCAACAAGGCGGAGATCAAAGACGTGGAAAAAGCCTATCTTCTGGCCTATGAGCTCGACACCAAGGGAATCACCATTTACCGGGACGGCAGCCGGGCTGAACAAGTGCTCTACAAGGCCTCGCCCGAGGCTAAGCTCCACCCCAAGGACCGGCCCACCTCCCTCCCCTCCGTGACCGACAAGATCAAGACGGGCTTCGGGAACCTCTACGTGACCATCTCTTTCTTCAACCAGAAGCCCTTCGAGGTCTTCACCTCGATCGGGAAGAGCGGCTACACCACCATGGCCGACGCCGAGGCCCTGGGGAGGCTGATCTCGATGGCCCTCCGGAGCGGCGTCGACGTCAAGGAGGTCATCAGCCAGCTCAA
>Ga0079037_100000401_pt1 | contig 19220 bp, 19 predicted proteins | sample Mud3Dept4metaG_FD_71479 | JGI IMG/M metagenome (GOLD analysis project Ga0079037, IMG submission 71479) | Freshwater wetland microbial communities from Ohio, USA, analyzing the effect of biotic and abiotic controls - Mud 3 Core 4 Depth 4 metaG | ecosystem: Environmental > Aquatic > Freshwater >... | reverse complement strand
CGAGATCTGGGAGGACGGGGTGGTGGAGGAGATCCGGGTGGAGCCCGGGAGCCGGGTGCCGGTGGGAACGGTGCTGGCGCTGGTCCGCGCCAAGGGAGAGGCGGCGGGCCCATCTCCGGCAGCGCCCTCCCCTGCCCGCGCGCCGGCCCCGGGACCCGCGCCGGCGGCCGCGGCGCCGTCCGCCGCGCCTGCGGCGCCCGCGCCGGCCGCTGCGCCCGCGGCCGGGCGGGTGCGCGCCTCCCCCGCGGCGCGGGCGCGAGCCCGCGAGCTCGGGGTGGACCTGGCCGCTCTCGCCGGGACCGGTCCGGGAGGCGCCATCTCGGTGGCCGACGTCGAGTCGGCCGGCGCGCGTGCGGCCGCGCCGGCGAAGGCGGCCGCTCCCGCTGCGGCGCCCGCGGCGGCCCGCACCGGCGGCATGCGCCAGGCCATCGCCGCGGCCATGGGCCGCTCCAAGCGCGAGATCCCGCACTACTACCTGGGCGCCCAGGTGGACCTGGCCCGCGCCCTCTCCTGGCTCGCCGCCGAGAACGCGCGCCGGCCGGTGACCGAGCGGCTCCTGCCGGCCGTGCTCTTCCTCAAGGCGGTGGCGCGCGCCATCCGCGTGGTGCCGGAGGTGAACGGCTTCTACGTCGACGGCGCCTTCCGCCAGAGCGAGGCGGTGCACCTGGGCGTCGCCATCTCGCTGCGGCAGGGCGGGCTCATCGCGCCGGCCATCCACGACGTGGACCGAAAGGATCTCGGCACGCTGCAGCGCGAGCTCAACGACCTGGTGGCGCGGGCCCGCGGCGGCGGCCTGCGCAGCTCCGAGCTGTCCGACGCCACCCTGACGGTCACCAGCCTCGGCGACCTCGGCGTCGCCGAGGTGTTCGGGGTCATCTACCCGCCCCAGGTGGCGCTGGTGGGTATCGGCCGCGTGGCGGAGCGCCCGTGGGTGGTCGAGGGCCGCCTCGAGGTCCGGCCGGTGGTGACGGTGTCGCTCTCCGGGGACCACCGGGTCACCGACGGCGTCCGCGGCGCCCAGTTCCTCAACGCGGTGGAGAAGCAGCTCGCCGCCCCGGAGCAGCCATGACTCGCGAAGAGATCCGATCCTCGGTGCTCTCCATCCTGCGCACCATCGCCCCGGAGGCGGACCCGGCCTCCATCCGGCCGGACGCCGACCTCCGGGACGAGCTGGACATCGACTCGATGGACTTCCTCAACTTCGTCATCCGGATCCACGAGCGCCTCGGGGTGAGCATTCCCGAGACCGACTATCCGCGGGTGCGGTCGCTCGACGCCTGCGTCGCCTACCTCGAGGCGAGCCTCGGCAGCATCGCGGGACGCGCGCCGGCGGCGTGACCGGGAGGCGGATTCGTCGGCAGGAAGCCGCGGCCGCGCCGCTCGGCGCGGCGGCGTCGCGGGGTGCCCCCCGGGCGGGGCGGCCGGTGGGCTGGCTCCCCACATGGCCCGAGACGCGCACTTGCCTGCACCCGGAAGTTGGGCGACGCTCCTCCTCCTTCGGCCCGATCGCCGAAGCAGGAGGAAGAGATGAAGACGCGCACGTCGCTGGCATTGATCTCGGCCCTGGCCATCGGCGCCGCCACCGCGCTCCCGGCGCGGGCGGCGGCAGATTCGGGGCCCTTCTACCTGGTGCTCAAGGGCGGGGCCTACTTCCCCACCGTCTCCAACGCCATCTCGGCAGTCACCGCCGGCGATTTCAAGACCGGTTACACCATCGAGCTCGGCGGCGGCGTGGACTTCGGCGCCATCGGCCTCCAGCTGAGCGCCGGGTACCTCCACACCACGGCGACCAACGCCACCGTGACCGGGTGGCCGCTGCTGGGCCTGCTCCGGCTACGCCTGCCCATCTTCTTCATCGTCCCGTACCTCGAGGGCGGCGTGGGCGCCTTCTTCAGCAGCGCCACCATCAGCGGGACCTCGGCCAGCGCCCAGGTCGACTTCCAGGGCGTGGTGGGCGGCGGGGTGGACCTGCTCTTCGGGCCCGTCATCGTGGGCGCCGAGGCCCGCTACCTCTGGGTCTCACCGACCTTCACCGTTCCCACCGGTAGCGCGACCGTGAAGCTCGATGGCGTGACGCTGACCGCCAACCTCGGCTGGCGCTTCTAGGGTCAGAAGCCCTGCCACAGGAGGAGCGCCCCTGCGACAGGGGCGCTCCTCGCCGCACATTGCCGCACCCTTCCCTTTCGTGACTTCACGGTGAGCGTATGCTCTGCTCGAGGGACCCCCTCTCGAGGAGTCGTCATGCGCAACGCCGCCCTCTTCCGCGCCCTCGCCCTCGCCGGCCTCGCCGCCGGATGCGCCGGAGCGCCCGTTCCCGCGCCGCCCCCGGTGATCGTGGCGGTGGACCCGCCGCTGCTTCGGATCGAGTCGTGCCTTCCGCAGAACGTCGACGCCAACGGCGTGACCATCGCCCTCCTCGGGCGCATCGACAACCCGAACCCCATCGACCTCGACCTCGCCCGCTTCCGGTACGCGGTGGAGGTGGAGGGCCAGCGCGTGGCCGCGGGGCAGGTCGCCCACCACGCGGCCATCCCTGCCGGCGGGTCGCTCCCGGTGGCCATCCCGGCCCGGCTGCCGTGGGGCAACGTCCCCGGGTTCCTGACCATGTTCCTGGTGCGGGAGTCGCTCGCGGTCCGCGTCGCCGGCGCGGCCGACGTGCGGGTGCCGGGCGGCGCCATCGAGCTGCCCTACGCCGCGACCGGTTCGGTGGTGCTGCCGCGGCTCCCGGTGGTCACCCTCGAGGGCGCCCGCGTCCGCGAGTCGAACCTTCTCGACACGGTGATGGAGGTCCGCCTGCGGGTGCTCAACCCGAATCCGTTCCCTCTGCCGGCCGGCACCGTGGCCTTCGACCTGTCGGTCGGCGGCGTCGCGGTGGCCCATGCGGTGAGCCACTCGCTCGCCGCCGTGCCGGCGATGAGCGCCACGCCGGTGCTGGTGCCCATCCGCCTCTCGGCCATGGGCGCGATCGCCGGGATCCTCTCGGCCGCCGCCCAGGGAAACCCCGAGGTGGCCTTCGCCGGGCGGCTCGGGTACGGCGCGCTGGCCGTGGCCGTGGACGCGAGCACCGCGCTCGCCCCGCGCCAGCTGGCCCACGCCCTCCCCTGGTAGCCCGGGCGCCTCGCGCCGGGCTCAGCTCCGCTCCGCCTCCCCGGCGCAGCACCCACTCCACCAGAGCCCGCCGGTCGACCCGTGCGTCGGGGTCGCCCGAGGGCGGGTCGCACTCCACCGTGGTGAGCCCCAGCCCGGCGGCAATCCGGACCACCCGCGCGTCGTACTCGCCGTAGGGCGGCCGGAACAGGACCGGGGCCCGGCCGGTCCGGGCCGCGATCTCCGACTGGGTGCGGGCGAGCTCGGCCCGGATGCGCTCGTCGGGCAGACGGGCGAGGTGCGGGTGGGTGAAGGCGTGGTTGCCGATCTCGAGGAGCATCCTCTTCACGCCCTGGAGACGGGCCGGAGCACCCGGCCATCCACGGGGCGCCGCAATTCTTGCAGGCAGAGGCGCCGTCGGCGCATGCGGCGCCCGGGGCAGGGAAACGGAGCTCCAGAGGAAATTGCTGGAAATTGGCGGCGATTCGTCCCGAGCGCCCTGGCGCTCACCTTGCATATGGGGCGCGAAGTCCGGGCCTGGCCCTCCTCGGTCGGAGAAGGTCTGAGCGGGGCGGGGCCGATCCTCATCCAGCGAGACGGGAGCAAGAAATGGCGAACAAGATCACCGAGGACTGCACCAACTGCGGCGCGTGCGAGCCTGAGTGCCCGAGCCAGGCGATCGCCGCCGGCGACGATTTCTACGTGATCGACGCCGCCAAGTGCGACGAGTGCGCCAGCAACGGCGGCGAGCCGGCCTGCATGGCGGTCTGCCCGACCGACTGCATCGTCAAGGTGTAGCTCGCCAGGCCGTCCGGGGGGCTCCGCTCCCCGGGCACGCGGCCGGCGCCTTCGCGGCGAGAGCCGCGCGCCCGGCCGCTCCGCCGCTCAGCCTCGGCTCGCGAACGCCGCGCTCCGCGGCGGTCGCAGCGGTGCGTCCAGTGGGTCCGCCCTCCCGGCCGGATCACCGCACACGGGGCAGGCCGGGTCGCGCACCGGCGTGAGCCACAGGCTCTGGTAGGCGCCCTGGCCGGGAACGTCCCGGAAGACCTCCGGGTAGAACCAGTACCGCGCCACCGTGGACATGGTGAGGTAGGGCGCCCCCGAGGCGAGCACCTCCTCGGCGAAGCGGCGCAGCCCGGCCTCCGCCCCGGTGGGCAGGAGCAGCGAGAGCCCGAGCTTCACTGCCGCGCTGGCGACGTGCTGGACGTCGGCGCCCAGGGCGGCCTCGCCGGCCAGCCGCCCGGTCCCGTAGTCGGCCCCGGCGGCGACGCGCCCCGCGGCGAGCTCGGCCCCGTGCCGGGCCCGCGTGGCGCACAGGTAGCAAGGGGTCCGCTCCGGAACGGCGACCACCACCTCGCCACCCTCGGCCCCTGCGTAGAGGCCGACGAAGATCGCCGGCTTCCCCCGCGCGTAGGCGAAGCGGTTCAGCGCGCGCTGCGCGGCCGGGTCGTCGGTCGCCGCCACCACCAGGTCGGCGGCGCGCACCAGCGCGTCGAGGCCGGCCGGCTCGAGCTCCTCGACCGCGAGCGGGTGCAGCTCCAGGCGGAGCGCCGGGGCCACCCCCAGCAGGCGCCGCGCCAGGGCCTCGGTCTTGCGGCGGCCGACGTCGGCGGCCTCGTAGGCGCTGCGAGAGAGGTTGGCGGCCTCCACCGGCTCCGGGTCGAGGAGCGCCACCCCGCCGAGGCCGCTCCGCACCAGCTGCTCGGCCAGGTAGGAGCCCACCGATCCGCAGCCGGCGACCAGGGCCGTCCGCTCCCGAAGCGCCTCGGAGAGGATCCCCCCGGTGCGGGCGAACAGGGCGGACCGGAGGGACCGGGCGACCTCCTCGGGGTCCTCGCCGGTGAGGCGCGGCTCCCATCCGGCCAGCCGCGCCCGTTCGGGATCCCGGGTCAAGGCCGGCCCGCCGCGGGGCCCGAAGGCGCGGCGGTAGGGGCCCGGCGGGGCGAAGGCCGCGGCGATCCCCTCGGCGAGCCGCTCCGAGGGAGGGGTGGCAATCCGCCAGGGGATCTGCACCTGGTCGACCTCGCCGCCCTCGGAAACCGCGAGCAGCACCGGCGGCACGGCCGGGTAGAGCTCGCTGGCGGCGACGATCAGCTCGAGCCCTCCCGGGAGCGGCAGCCGTCCCGCCGGCGCCGGTCCCGAGCCGAGGTCGAGCAGGAGCGGCTCGGGGGCGCCGCCGCCGAGCGCGCCCGCCGCACGGGCCAGGTCGCCGAGCAGCGGGACGAGCACCACCCGCTGCGGGAGGACCTCCGCCGGGCCCTCCCCCGCCCGGAACCCGGCGAAGAAGGAGACCTTCCCCGAGGGGATGGCGAGCTCGTGCGGGCCGAGCTCGCCCGCCGGGCCGGCCGTCACCACCGGCGCCAGGTAGTGCGGCATGTGGCCGTTGCGGCGCAGGCCCTCGGCGAGCTCCAGGGCGTCCTGCTCGGAGGGCCGGTCCAGGCCGCGCGGGTGGGAGTGCACGATCCCCTTCAGCTCCAGCCCCTCGATCCGCTCGATCTCCCTCGCTCGGGCGTCGAGCGCCCGCGAGGGCCGGTAGCTGGCGGCGGTGGCGGCCGCCTCCGGGTCGGGGAGGAGACGCGTGAGCAGCGGCCGTCCGCGGGGACCGAGCAGCGCGCCGCCGCGCTCCGGGGGATGGGCCCCGAGGTGGGCCTCGATCTCCCCGAGGAGCCAGTCGCAGACGTACAACCGGCTAGCCCCGCGGAGCCGCGAACAGCGCCTGGTGGATCTCCGAGAGGTGCTGGCCCTCGCCGGGGCCGAGGTCGTCGCCGATGCGGATGCGCCCGCCCGGGTCCACGAACACCTTCTTGCGCCGCTCGGCCGGCAGCTCGTCGCCGGTGCGGCGGTTGCCGGCGAGCAGGCCGCTCAGCCGGTCGAGGGTGGCTTCTGACATGCGGTGCCTCCTCTCCTAGAAGGGAAATCTTCCGGTGCGCTGGTAGACGCTGAAGCCGTTGGCCCAGAGCACGCTCTTGGCGTAGGCCGCCTCCAGGGTGGGCATCCCGCCGCCGGCCTCGACCCCGAAGCAGATGAGCCCGCTCGGGAAGAGGTGGCAGGCGTGCGGATCGGCGCGGCTCTCGACGTCGGGCTCCACCACCTTCACCTGGTACGCGCTCCCGTCGAAGTACAGGAAGAGCTGGTAACGGTCGCCGTGGGCGCTGGCAACCGGATAGAGCCAGCCCCTGACGCCGTCCACCTCGAGGAGCCTCGCCTCGGCCGGCAGGCACCCGTCGGCGGCGGCGCGGTCGCGCATCGCGCGCGTGAGCCGGGTGGCGAAGTCTCCGGCGTCGGGGGACATGCCCGGGAAATCTCGCACGCCCCGGGCCCCGCGCACCAGCCCGGCGGCCCGGCTCATGCCTCGCCCTCCCCGCCGGAGAGCCGGCTCTCGAGCGCGGCGAGCAGGCCGAGCTGTCCCTTCAGGATCCGCCGGCGCGCCTCGGCGAGCGGGAACCACTCCGCCCGGTCCACCTCCGGGAACTCCCTCCGCCGTCCGGAGCGGGGGGGCCACTCCATGGCGAAGGTGTTGCTCCGCAGCCGGGCCGGGTCGAGGTCGCCCTCCCCGGTCCAGGCGGCCACCGTCTTCCCGCCGGGCTGGCGGACCGTGGCGAGCGGAGCGAGCGACCCCGGGGCCGACTGGCCGGTCTCCTCGGCGAACTCGCGCCGCGCCACCTCGAGCGGCTCCTCGCCCGGCCCGACCTCGCCCTTGGGGATGGACCAGGCCCCCAGATCCCGGCGGGCCCACAGGGGGCCCCCGGGGTGCACCAGCAGAACCTGCACCCGCCCCTCGCGCTTGCGGTGGAGCAGGATCCCGGCGCTGGCCTTCGGCACGGCTCGCTCCTCCCCGGGGCGGCGGGGCATCGACAGAACCACCCCAAGTATGCTTTATTGCAGGGTTCATGACCACGGCATTGAAGGCCGAGGCCCCGGTGGCAAGGGTGCCGGCGACCGGCCGCATCGAGATCTCCTTCGAGCGCTGCAAGGCGTGCGAGCTCTGCATCCCCGCCTGCCCCAAGGATTGCATCGAGATCGGCACCGCCATCAACTCCCAGGGGTACGCGGCGGCGGTGTTCGCGCGTCCCGACGAGTGCACCGGCTGCGCGCTCTGCGCCGAGGCCTGCCCGGACGTCTGCATCAGCGTGTGGCGATGAGCGAGCCGTCGGGCCGGCTTTTCGTCAAGGGCAACGAGGCGATCTGCCTGGGGGCCATCGCCGCCGGTTGCCGCCACTACTACGGCTACCCCATCACCCCGCAGAACGACATCCCCGAGTACCTGTCGGGCGCCCTGCCGGAGATGGGCGGGGTCTTCCTGCAGGCCGAGAGCGAGGTGGCCACCATCAACTTCATGCTGGGCACGGCCGCCTCCGGGAAGCGGGTCATGACCTCCTCCTCGGGGCCGGGCATCTCGCTCATGCAGGAGGGCCTCTCCTACATGGCCGGCTCGGAGCTCCCCTGCGTGGTGGTCAACATCTCGCGGTCCGGCCCGGGCCTGGGCGGGATCGCGCCCTCCCAGGGCGACTACCTGCAGGCGGTGAAGTGCGGCGGCCACGGCGGCTACAAGATGCCGGTGCTGGCGCCGCACTCGGTGGAGGAGATGTACGCGCTCACCATGCTGGCCTTCGACCTGGCCGACCGCTACCGCTCCCCGGCCCTGATCCTCGGCGACGCCGTCATCGGCCAGATGAAGGAGCCCTTCCGGCCGGTCCCCTACGCGGACCCCGGCCTGCCGCCCAAGCCGTGGGCCCTCACCGGCGCCGCCGGCCGTCCCCGCCAGTACGTCAAGTCGCTCTACCTCAAGGACGAGGCCATCGAGGTCCACAACTGGAAGCTGTGGCGCAAGTACCAGGAGATGGCCGAGCGGGAGGTCCGCTTCGAGGAGTTCCAGCTCGAGGGGGCGCGGATCGCCATCGTGGCCTTCGGGACCGCCGCCCGCGTCGCCAAGACGGCGGTGCAGTGGGCCCGCGCCGAGGGGATCGCGGCGGGGATGCTCCGGCCCATCACCCTCTTCCCGTTCCCGGCGCAGGCGGTGGACGCGGTGGCCCAGCGCGTGGACACCCTGCTGGTCCTGGAGATGAACACCGGGCAGATGCTGGAGGACGTGCGGGCCTCCACCTCGGCCCACGACCGGATCCGGTTCCTCGGCAAGCCGTGCGCCATGCCGACCCCCGAGGAGATCCTGCGCGAGATCCGCAAGCTGGCAGGGAAGGCGCCATGACGGTCCAGGTGAAGCAGCGCGTCGCGAAGAAGGTGTTCGACAGGCCCCTGGCCCTCGTCGACGTGAAGAGCCACTTCTGTCCCGGCTGCCACCACGGGCTGGCCCACCGCATCGTGGCCGAGGCCATCGACGCCTACGGGGTCCGCGAGAAGGCCATCGGCGTCGCCTGCGTGGGCTGCTCGGTCTTCCTCTACGACTACATCGACGTCGACGTGGTGGAGGCGCCCCACGGCCGCGCGCCGGCGGTGGCCACCGGGGTGAAGCGGGCGCAGCCCGACAAGTTCGTCTTCACCTACCAGGGGGACGGCGACCTGGCCGCCATCGGCACCTCGGAGATCATCCACGCCGCCAACCGCGGCGAGAACCTGACCGTCATCTTCGTCAACAACACCACCTACGGCATGACCGGCGGGCAGATGGCCCCGACCACCTTGCTGGGACAGCGGACCACCACCTCCCCGGCTGGCCGCTCCGCCCGGAACGACGGGAGCCCCATCCGCATGGCGGAGCTCCTGGCGCAGCTCGGCGGAACCGCCTATTCGGCCCGGGTGGCGACCTCCTCGCCGGCCCAGATCAAGAAGGCCAAGCAGGCGGTGCGGCGGGCCTTCGAGACCCAGCTGGCGGGCAAGGGACTCTCCATCGTGGAGTTCCTCTCCACCTGTCCAACCAACTGGGGCATGAAGCCCCTGGACGCCCAGAAGCGCGTGCTCGGCGAGATGTCCAGCTACTTCCCGCTCGGCGTCTACAAGGACTGGAAGGCGCAGGGAGCGTGAACACCGCCGTGGTCATGGCCGGCTTCGGCGGCCAGGGCATCCTGATGATCGGGAACCTCCTTTCGCTGGCCGCGATCGAGGAGGGCCGGCACGTCACCTACTTCCCTGCCTACGGGGTGGAGATGCGCGGCGGGACCGCCAACTGCACGGTGGTCATCTCCGACGAGGAGATCGGCTCGCCGGTGGTGGGCCATCCGGAGGCGGCCATCGTCATGAACGGCCCCTCCCTCGACAAGTACCAGCCGCTGCTCAAGCCGGGAGCCACCCTGGTCCTGAACCGCTCGCTGATCGACCCGGCCAGGGTGGAGCGCAAGGACCTGAAGGTGCTGCTCGTACCTGCCAACGAGGTGGCCCGGGAGATCGGCTCCCCGCAGCTGGCCTCGATGGTGGCGCTGGGGGCGTTCGCCGGCGCCAGCGGCGTGGTGCGGGTGGAGAGCCTGGCCCGCTGCCTGGGCAGCGTGGTCTCGAAGCGCAACGAGCGGCTCATCCCCCTCAACGTGCAGGCGCTGGAGCGCGGCGGGGCCCTGGGCCGCGCCCAGTCCTGAGCGGACGGCCGGCCGCCGCCGCGCGGGGCCGGCGAGGGCCATGACCGTCCCTCCCACGGCACCGGTCGAGCTGAGCCGCAGCCGCCACGGCCCGTTCGAGCGCATCCACCTGAGCTCGCCGCTGGGGCGCCACACCGCGACCCTCTCCGTCTACCGGGTCGGCGATCTGCTCATCGACACCGGCGGCACCCGGGTGGCGGCGGCGCTGGTGGAGGCGCTCCGCGACCACCCGCCGCGGCGGATCGTCTGCACCCACCAGCACGAGGACCACGCCGGAGCCGCGACCTCGCTGCGCCGGGCCTTCGGGGCCATCCCGGTCCACGTCCCGGCGGCGCACGTCGCGCTGCTGCGCTCCTTCGATCGGGTACCGCCCTACCGCGCCAGCCACTGGGGGAACCCGGAGCCGGTCCCGGACGCGATCGGTTTCGAGGAGGGGGCGGTCTTCGAGTCCGGCGGCGTGGCCCTCGAGGCGGTCCCGACCCCGGGCCACACCCCCGGCCACATGGCCCTCGTGGCCCGCGTCGGCGGGGAGCAGCTGGCGCTGACCGGCGACCTCTACACCGGACCGCGCCCCCTCGCCGCCTTCTTCGAGTCGGCCGCCGACGACCTGGTCCGCTCCTGCCGCCTCCTGGCCGCGCGCGGCGCCGGGTTGCGCATGCTCCCCACCCACGGGCGGGTTCGCGGCGACGGAGCCGTGGCCCTCGCCGAGGTGGCCGACCTGGTCGAGCGCCACGCCGAGGCCGTCCTGGCCGCGAGCCAACGGCTCGGCACCCGCGAGCCCAGCGCCGTGGCGCGCCAGGTGTTCGGCGCGGAGGGGGAGATGGCCGGAGCCTCCGGCGGCGAGTTCTCCTTCGCCGCCTTCGTCCGCAGCGTGCTCGACCCGGTGCGGGCGCTTCCGGCCACCCCCGTCCGCCTGGCGTGACCCGACTTCCGGGGGCGCCGGGCGGCGGCAGGCCCGGCTCCGGAGGGTTCTGACTCCGGTTCGTGGGACTCCTACTTTCGGGTGGGACCATGTAACCATGGTTCGCACCTTGGCCCAGACACGCACAGCCTGGTCTACCTTGGCGGCAATCGAGATCAAATCGCCTGATCTCGCTTGGCTTTTCATCGGGCTGAACGCCATCGACGCCCTCACCACGGTCTACCTGGTCACGAATGGGGCCTCCGAGGCCAACCCCGTCATGGGGGCCTTGCTGTCCTTCGGGGCGACCACCTTCGTGACCCTCAAGGTTTCGGCCGCGGCCGCGCTCGCCTTCGCCCTCGCCCGCTACATGCCGCGGACCCTGCGGGCGGTCTGCGTGGTCTTCGCCGGGGTGGTCGGCTGGCAGGCGACGCTCTGCGTGACCCTGTAGTCGCCGGTCCGCGCCGGTCCAGCGAGCGGGAGCGCGCCGTGGAGCGCGGACCGCTTTCCTTCTGGACACGCGCGGGCGAAATGGCGACTCTCCCCGCTCGTCGGCCGACGGTGGTCCCACTCCGATGGAGATCCCATGAGTCCAGCGAGCTACTCGAAGCAAGGCGCGGTCGCCGTCATCACCATGAACAACCCGCCGGTGAACGGCCTGGGCCACGAGCTGCGCAGCGGCATCGTCGCCGGCCTCGACCAGGCCGCCGCGGACCCCTCCGTGAAGGCGGTGGTCCTCCTCGGCGCCGGCAAGGCCTTCTCGGGCGGCGCCGACATCCGCGAGTTCAACACTCCCAAGGCGCTCGCCGAGCCGAACCTGCACACCCTCATCCGCGCCGTCGAGCAGAGCCCCAAGCCGGTGATCGCCGCCATCCACGGCGTGGCGATGGGCGGCGGCCTGGAGCTGGCGCTCGGCTGCCACTTCCGCGTCGCGGTGGCCGGGGCCCAGATCGCGCTGCCGGAGGTGAAGCTCGGCCTGCTTCCCGGCGCCGGCGGGACGCAGCGCCTCCCCCGGGTGGTGGGCGTGGAGACCGCCCTGAACATGATCGTCTCGGGCAACCCGGTCCCCTCGGAGAAGCTCAAGGGCTCGGCGCTCTTCGACGCCTTCCTGGAGGGGGAGCTCCTGCCCGGGGCGGTGGCCTTCGCCGAGAAGGTGATCGCGGAGAAGCGCCCGCTGAAGCTGGTGCGCGACCTCAAGATCGACTACCCCAACGCCGAGGCCTTCTTCCAGTTCGCCCGCAACACCGCCACGGCGGTGGCCAAGGACTACCCGGCGCCCCGCAAGTGCGTCGACGCGATCGCCGCCGCGGTGGCCAAGCCCTTCGAGGAGGGCCTGCGCGCCGAGCGCGACCTGTTCGTGGAGCTGGTGCAGACCGACGTGTCGAAGGCCCTGCGCCACGCCTTCTTCGCCGAGCGGGCCGCCTCCAAGATCCCGGACGTGCCCGAGGAGACCCCCACCCGGCCCATCCGGTCGGCGGCCGTCATCGGCGCCGGCACCATGGGCGGCGGCATCGCCATGAACTTCGCCAACGCCGGCATCCCGGTGACGGTGCTGGAGGTGAAGCCGGAGGCGCTCGAGAAGGGCCTGGCCGTCGTCCGCAAGAACTACGAGGGCAGCGCCAAGAAGGGCCGGCTCACCGCCGCCCAGGTCGAGGAGCGGATGGGGCTCATCCAGCCGACCATGAGCTACGCCGACGTCGCCCAGGCCGACATCGTGGTGGAGGCGGTCTTCGAGGACCTGAAGGTGAAGGAGGCGGTCTTCAAGAAGCTCGACGAGGTGGCGAAGCCCGGCGCCATCCTGGCCAGCAACACCTCGACGCTCGACCTCGACAAGATCGCGGCCTTCACCCGGCGCCCGCAGGACGTGATCGGCACCCACTTCTTCAGCCCCGCCAACGTGATGAAGCTGCTCGAGATCGTCCGCGGCAAGGCCACCGCCAAGGACGTGCTGGCCACGGTGATGGGGCTCTCCAAGAAGCTCAAGAAGACCGGCGTGGTCTCCGGCGTGTGCGACGGCTTCATCGGGAACCGGATGCTGGAGCAGTACCTGCGCCAGGCGCTCCTCCTCCTCGAGGAGGGCGCGCTGCCGCAGCAGGTCGACCGCGCCCTGGAGAAGTTCGGCATGGCCATGGGGCCCTTCCGCATGTCCGACCTGGCCGGCAACGACGTCGGCTGGTACATCCGCAAGCGCCGCTACGCGGAGAACCCGAGCCTGAAGCCCTCCCGGGTGGCCGACCGCATCTGCGAGATGGGGCGCTTCGGCCAGAAGACGGGGGCCGGCTGGTACCGCTACGAGGCCGGCAAGCGCGACGCCGTCCCCGACCCAGTGGTGGAGGAGCTGATCCTCGCCCAGAGCAAGGAGGCCGGGGTGGCTCGCCGCAAGGTCGGCGCCGACGAGATCGTCGAGCGGTGCATCTTCGCGCTGGTCAACGAGGGGGCCAAGATCCTGGAGGAGGGCATCGCCCTGCGCGCCTCCGACATCGACATGGTCTACCTCACCGGCTACGGCTTCCCGCTCTACCGGGGCGGGCCGATGCTGTACGCCGACACGGTGGGGCTGTTCAGCGTGGTGCGCACCATGGCCCGCTTCGCCGCGAACCCACAAGGCGACCCCGCCTTCTGGAAGCCGGCCCCGTTGCTCGCCCGGCTGGCCGCCGAAGGCAAGTCCTTCAACTGAGCCCGGAGGAAGCCATGACCGACGCCGTCATCGTCTCGACCGCCCGCACCGGGCTCGCCAAGTCCTGGCGCGGCTCCCTCAACATGACCCACGGGGCCACCCTGGGAGCCCACGTGGTCAAGGCCGCGGTGGAGCGGGCCCGGATCGACCCCGCCGAGGTGGAGGACGTGATCATGGGGTGCGCCCTGCCCGAGGGCGCCACCGGCAACAACGTGGCGCGCCAGATCGCGTTGCGGGCCGGGCTGCCGGTGACGACCTCCGGCACGACCGTGAACCGCTTCTGCTCCTCCGGCCTCCAGACCATCGCCATGGCGGCCCACCGGGTCCTGGTGGACAAGGTCCCGGTGATGGTGGCCGGCGGCCTCGAGCAGATCTCCTGCGTCCAGCAGGAGCTCAACCAGCACATGCTCAAGGACCCCTGGCTGGTGGAGAAGAAGCCGGACATCTACATGAGCATGCTGGAGACCGCCGAGGTGGTGGCCAAGCGCTACCAGATCTCGCGGGAGCGCCAGGACCGGTACGGGGTCCAGAGCCAGCAGCGCGCCGCCGCGGCGCAGGCCGCCGGGAAGTTCGCCGACGAGATCGTGCCCTTCACCACGGTGATGGGCGTGGCCGACAAGGAGTCGGGACGCCTCTTCGCCAAGGAGGTCACCCTCTCCGCCGACGAGGGCATCCGCCCCGACACCACCTACGAGGGGGTCGCCAAGATCAAGCCGGTCTTCCCCGGCGGGGTGATCGCCGCCGGCAACGCCAGCCAGTTCTCCGACGGCGCCTCGGCCTGCGTGGTGATGGACGGCAAGCTCGCCGAGAAGCGAGGCCTCAAGCCGCTCGGGATCTTCCGCGGCTTCACGGTGGCGGGGTGCGAGCCGGACGAGATGGGCATCGGCCCGGTGTTCGCGGTGCCGCGCCTCCTCGAGCGCACCGGCGTCAAGATGGGCGACATCGGACTGTGGGAGCTCAACGAGGCCTTCGCGGTGCAGGTCATCCACTGCCGCGACCGGCTCGGCATTCCCGACGACCGGCTCAACGTGAACGGCGGCGCCATCGCGGTGGGCCATCCCTACGGCATGTCCGGGGCGCGGCTCGTCGGCCACGCCCTCATCGAGGGCAAGCGGCGCGGCGTGCGCTACGTGGTGGTCACCATGTGCATCGGCGGCGGCATGGGCGCCGCCGGTCTCTTCGAGGTGGCCTGACCCCTCCGGGGCCCCTTGCGGTTTGCGCCGGGGCCGGGGAGGATCCCCCCTTCCGGAGCGGAGGGGGTCCGGCGGCGCGCGCCGTGGCCGCGCGGTGGTGGTTCAACCCATAGTCGATACCGAGGAGGTGTTCATGGTTCGCAAGGCGATGATGGCAGTGGCCGTGCTGGCGCTGGTGGTGGGAGGCAGGGTGCTGGCGGCCGGTGAGTTCGGGACGGCGGCCGAGGCCAAGGCCATGCTGGAGAAGGCGGTGACCGCGCTCAAGGCCAACCAGGCCAAGGCCCTGGCGGACTTCACCAAGGGCGAGGGCGGCTTCAAGGACCGCGACCTGTACCCGTTCTGCGGCGGGCCGGACGGCAAGTTCACCGCCCACCCCAAGCTGATGGGCCAGAGCCTGAAGGACCTCAAGGACAAGGCCGGCAAGCCGCTCGGCGAGGAGATCTACAAGGTCGCCGCGCCGGGCAAGATCTCCGAGGTCAGCTACATGTGGCCGCGCCCCGGCAGCGACACGCCGGTGCAGAAGGTGACCTACGTCACCAAGGTCGGCGACCAGGTCTGCTGCGTCGGCTACTACAAGTAGCGCGGACCTCCGCGACGCCTCCCCGCCGTCCGGCGGGGAGGCGCTCGCGCGCGGCGCCGGCGGCGGGCGCCTGCGTCCTTCCCGGCGGCCGCAGGCGGCCGCCCCACCCGCGGCGCGCTCCATGAGTCCCCCCGAGCACCCCAGCACCGGCCTCGCGGCCCTCGACCGCGTCTTCCAGGGCCTGCGGCCCGGGGACAACGTCGTCTGGCAGGTGGACGGGGTCGAGGACTACGCCCCGTTCGTCGGCCCGTTCGTCGAGGCCTCGCGGGCGGCCGGGCGCCGGGTGGTGTACTTCCGCTTCGCCCGCCACGCCGAGCTCGTCCCAGGCGGCGACGGGGTGGAGGTCCACCGCCTCGATCCCGGGGTGGGGTTCGAGAGCTTCACCGCCTCGATCCACCGGGTCATCGAGCGGGCCGGGCGCGGCGCCTGCTACGTCTTCGACTGCCTCTCCGACCTGGCCGTCGACTGGTACAGCGACCTGATGCTGGGCAACTTCTTCATGGTCACCTGCCCGTACCTGTACGAGCTCGAAACCCTGACCTACTTCGCGCTGCTCCGGGATCACCACTCCCACGAGGCGGTCGACGCCATCCGCCACACCACCCAGCTGCTCCTCGACGTGTTCCGCCACGACGGGGAGCTCTACCTGCACCCCCTCAAGGTCCACGCCCGGCAGTCGCCGACCATGTACCTCCCACACGCCTGGAGCGGCGGGGAGTTCCGCCCCCTCACCGAGAGCGCGGTCCTTTCCGAGGTGCTGCTGGAGCTCTCGGAGCGGCGCGACGACGCGGCGGCCCGGCTCGACACCTGGGAGCGCCGCATCGCCCAGGCTCGCGAGGTCCATGAGGGGGTGCGCTCGGGGACGCGCCCGGCGGAGGAGGCGCGGAGGACCTTCGAGTCGCTGCTGCGAATGATGATCACCCGCGACGACCGGCTGGCGGCGCTGGCGGAGCGCCACCTGGAGCTGCCCGACCTCCTGGGCGTGCGCCGGCGAATGATCGGGACGGGCCTCCTGGGCGGCAAGGCGGTGGGGATGCTGCTGGCCCGGGCCATCCTGGCGCGCTCCGACCCGCGCTGGAAGGGCCGGCTGGAGCCCCACGACTCCTTCTACATCGGCTCCGACGTCTTCTACACCTACCTGGTCCGCAACGGCTGCTGGAAGGCGCGGCGGGAGCAGCGCGACCGCGCCGCCTTCCTCGACGGGGCCGCCGGGGCCCGGGACCGGATCCTGCGCGGCTCCTTCCCGGACTTCATCGAGCAGCAATTCGTGGACATGCTCGAGTACTATGGCCAGTCGCCCATCATCGTGCGCTCGAGCAGCCTCCTCGAGGACGGCTTCGGGAACGCCTTCACCGGGAAATACGACAGCATCTTCTGCCCGAACCAGGGCTCGCCCAAGGAACGCCTCGAGTTCCTGCTGGCCGCGGTCAAGGCCATCTTCGCCAGCACCATGAGCGAGGAGGCGCTGCGCTACCGGGCCCACCGCGGGCTCCTGGATCGGGACGAGCAGATGGCCATCCTGGTCCAGCGCGTCTCCGGCGCGGTCCACGGCGAGCGCTTCTTCCCGCACGTGGCCGGGGTGGGCCTCTCCTACAACCCGTACGTCTGGAACTCCGCCATCGATCCGGAGGCCGGCATGATGCGCCTGGTCTTCGGCCTGGGGACGCGCGCGGTCGATCGCGCCGACGACGACTACACCCGGCTGGTGGCCCTCAACGCGCCGCTGCTGCGCCCCGAGTCGGGAGCCGAGGAGGCGGGCGAGTTCGCCCAGCGCCGGGTGGACGTCATCGACCTCGCCGCCAACCGGTTCGCCTCGGCGGACTTCGAGACGGTGGCCCGCGAGACCCCCGACCTCCCCGTCGATCTCTTCGCCACCCGGCGTCGCGGCGCGGCCCCGGTCCTGACCTTCGAGAAGCTCCTCGCGGCCACCCCCTTCCCCGAGGTGATGCGGTCGATGCTGGCCACGCTCCGCGACGCCTACCGCTACCCGGTGGACGTGGAGTTCACCGCCAACTTCCTCGGGGACGGGAGCTTCCGGCTGAACGTGGTGCAGTGCCGGCCGCTCCAGGTGCGGGAGGGGGGCGTGGCCGTGGCACCGCCGGCGGACCTCCCTCCGGAGGCGGTGCTCCTGTCGAGCCGCGGTCCGGTGGTGGGCCAGAGCTCCAACTCCCGGATCGACCGGGTGATCCACGTCGACACCGACGCCTACAGCCTGCTTCCGCAACAGGCGCGCTACGAGGTCGCCCGCGCCATCGGCCGGATCACGCGCCTCGAGGGGGAGCGCCTCGCCGTCCTGCTCATCGGACCTGGGCGCTGGGGGACGAGCACCGTCTCCCTGGGCGTGCCGGTCTCCTTCGCCGAGATCCAGCGGGTCTCGGCCGTCTGCGAGGTCGTCAAGATGGGGATGAACGTGATCCCCGACGTCTCGCTCGGCTCCCACTTCTTCAACGACCTTGTCGAGGCCAACATGCTCTACCTGGCCCTCTACCCGAACCGTGAGGGGCACGGGCTGGACGAGGCCCTGCTCCGCTCCGCCCCGAACCGGCTGGGGGAGCTCCTTCCCGACGACGCGGGGCTGGCGCCGGTGGTCCACGTGGTCGACTTTCCCCTCCCGGGCGATCGCCGGCAACTCTGGCTCAACGCCGACTGCGTCCTGCAGCGGGTGCTCTGCTACCTCCAGCCCGCCCCGGCGTGATCCGCCGCGCGGCGTGGCGGTTCAGGGACCCCGCCCGCGGGACGGCCGGGAATCGGCTATGTTGGCCCCCACCCGACACGGGGAGGCCCCATGAAGCTGGATTCGATCGTCGAGAGGACGACGCTCATCGATCCGTCCGGACGGCTCGCCGAGCAGGTGATCGAGCACCGCACCGACCCGCTCACCGGCACGGTCGCCTCCATCAACACCGCGCTCGGCGAGAAGGCCCGGGCCTTCGTGGGCTCCGCCGACCTGGAGCTGCTGCGGGAGCTGCAGGAGGAGTCCAGGACCGCCTGCCCCTTCTGCAGCGCCGCCGAGAAGGGGACGCGCTTCCCGCCGGAGTTCGTGAAGGAGGGGCAGATCCGGGTGGGCAGCTCGCTCGCCATGCCCAACCTGTTCTCCAAGTGCACCTTCGACTCGGTGGTGATCATCGACCACGCCCGGCACGTCCTGCTGCCCTCGCAGATCCCCTCCGAGTCCTTCGCCAGCGCGGTCCGGGCGTCCGCCGAGCTGGTGCGTCGCGCCCGGGCCCACGACCCGGCCCAGGTCCACCACGTGGCCGGCATGAACTTCCTCCAGCCGGCCGGGTCGAGCGTCCCCCACCCCCATTTCCAGGTCCAGATCCGGAGCGTGCCGTACTCGGGCGTGTCGCGGCTCCTGCGCCGGAGCGCGGCGTACCGGGAATCGAGCGGGCGGGACTACTGGAGCGAGCTCGTCGAGGTCGAGAAGGCGGCCGGGGCCCGCTACCTGGGGAGGACCGGCGCGGTGGAGTGGCTCGCCGCCTTCGCGCCCGGGCACCAGAGGGAGATCGTGGGGCTCCTCCCCGGGGTGGGAAGCCTGTCCGAGATCGACGACGGGGGGGCGGCCGCCTTCGGCGCCGGCATCCAGAAGGTGGCGGCCTTCTACGAGGAGAGCGGCACCCACCCCTTCAACTTCGCCTTCTTCTCCGCGCCGGAGCCGGGCGGCGGCCGGTCCTTCGCCCTCCAGGTTCGCATGTGCTCCCGTCCGGCGCTGCGCCGGCTCTTCTCGAACTACGACACCTGGTTCACGCCCAAGCTGATCGGCGACGACGTGCACCTCGAGGCGCCGGAGAGCTGGGCGGCCCGCCTGCGGGCCCGCTGGTGAGCGGGCTGCACCGGGGCGCCGAGGTGTGCGAGAATCCGCCGCTCCTTCCACGCATCCACCAGAGGAGGTAGGACCTTGAAGCGCGACACGATGATCGGCATCGCGGTGGGCCTGGCCGTGGGCCTGGTGGTGGGGTACTTCGTCGGCTCCAACCTGGCCCGGGGCCCCGCTCCGGTGGTGGCCGCCCCGGCGATGCCGCCCCCCGGGATGCCCCCTCCCGGAATGCCTCCCGGCGGCATGCCGGGCGCCCCGTCGGCACAGGCGGCGCTGGAGATCCAGCAGAGGATCGCCGCGGCCCAGCAGCTCGTCACCCGCGACCCCAAGAACGTCCAGGCCTGGATCCAGCTGGGGAACGACTACTTCGACACCCACCAGGCCCAGAAGTCGGTCGACGCCTACGCCCGGGCCCTCGAGCTGAAGCCCAACAATCCCGACGTC
>Ga0079037_100000400_pt1 | contig 19237 bp, 16 predicted proteins | sample Mud3Dept4metaG_FD_71479 | JGI IMG/M metagenome (GOLD analysis project Ga0079037, IMG submission 71479) | Freshwater wetland microbial communities from Ohio, USA, analyzing the effect of biotic and abiotic controls - Mud 3 Core 4 Depth 4 metaG | ecosystem: Environmental > Aquatic > Freshwater >... | reverse complement strand
ATGATGCTCCAGGCCGAGCTGGACGTCGGCGGGCAGATGGTGCCAGTCAGGGTGGCGCAGATCTTCCCGATGGCCGACGCCCAGCGCCACACGATCAAGGTCAAGCTCGATCTGCCGCAGGGCATGGCGGCGCCCGGCATGTACGCCAAGGTGCTGGTGCCCGACCTCACCGCGCCGGCCCGCGAGGCCCCGGTGATCCCGACGACCGCGGTCCGTTACAACGGCAGCCTGCCGGCCGTGTACGTGGTCAACCAGAGCGGCGAGGCCGAGCTGCGCATGATCCGCGTCGGCGAGAACCTGAGCGGCGGGTTCACCACGGTCCTGTCGGGGCTCGCCGCGGGAGAGCGGATCCTTCGCAACCCGCCGGCCAGTGTGGCGTCCGGCTGGGCGTCCGAGCCGCGGCCGCGGCGGTGAGATGGCGTGGCCGGGGCTTCACGGTCCTGGCCCCCCGGCGGCCGCCGCGCGGTGGCCTCCCAGCAACCATTAGGCGAAGCCTAAGACTATGAGCGAGCAGGACACCCGCCCCACCCATCCGACATCCGAACCGCTCAGCGACGAGCAACTCGGGCTGGCCGGTCGCACGGCGCGGTTCTTCATCAACTCGCCGCTGTCGCCGCTGTTCTTCATGGCGATGATGCTGATGGGCCTCATGGGCCTGCTGCTGACGCCGCGCCAGGAGGACCCGCAGATCTCGGTGCCCATGGTGGACATCTTCGTGTCCTACCCCGGTGCCTCGGCTCAGCAGGTGTCGGCGATGGCGATCGCGCCCCTCGAGCGGATCATGAGCGAGATCCCGGGGGTCAAGCACGTCTACTCGGCCTCCGAACGGGGGCGGGGCATGGTGACCATCGAGTTCGAGGTTGGCGAACTGATGGGGCCCTCGCTCGTCAAGGTCAACGACAAGATCCAGTCCAACATGGACAAGATCCCGCCGGGTGTGTCCCCGCCGCTCATCAAGGCGAGGGGCATCGACGATGTGCCGGCGGTGAACGTGACACTCTGGTCCAAGGACGTCGACAAAGACGGCGTGCCGGACGTGGACGACGGCCAGCTTCGCATGCTGGCGCACGACGTCCTGCAGAGCGTCAAGGAGATCCCGAACACCGGCAGCGGCTTCGTGGTCGGCGGCCGCGCCGAGCAGGTCAGGATCGAGGTCTATCCCGAGCGGCTGTCGGGCTACAACATCAGCCTCGACCAGGTCGCTCAGACCATCAAGACCGCCAACGCCGAGCAGCAGGCGGGTGGGGTCGAGTCGGGTGACGCGCATCTGACGGTCGTCACGGGGTCCTTCCTGCGCTCCGCGGACGACATCAGCCGGCTGGTCGTCGGCACGCACAACAACGTGCCCGTCTACGTCCACGACGTCGCCCGCGTCGTCCAGGAGCCGGAGGACGCGAAGCAGCTGGTCGCGTACTACACGGGGCCGGCCTACAAGGGCGAGGGCCGGGCCGACGGCGCACCGGCGGTGACTATCGCCGTGGCCAAGAAGGAAGGCACCAACGGCGTCACGGTCGCCAACGCCATCCTCAAGCGGGTCGAGGACCTGAAGGGTCGGCGGATTCCCAGCAACGTCGAGGTCTCGATCACCCGCAACTACGGCGACACCGCGAACGACAAGGTCAACGAGCTGATCTTCAAGCTGTTCGTCGCGACCGGGTTCGTCTTCCTCCTGGTGCTGGGGGCGTTCCGCGCCTTCCGGCCGGCGATCGTGGTCCTGCTGGTCATCCCGGTGGTGCTGCTGTTCACGGTGTTCTGTGCCTGGCTGATGGGCTACACGATCGACCGCGTCAGCCTGTTCGCCCTGATCTTCTCGATCGGCATCCTGGTGGACGACGCCATCGTCGTCGTCGAGAACATCTACCGGCGCTGGCTGGAGGAGGGGCGCACCGATACCCACACCGCGGTTGACGCAGTGCGCGAGGTGGGCAACCCGACGATCCTCGCAACCTTCACAGTGATCGGCGCGCTGCTGCCGATGGGATTCGTCAGCGGCATGATGGGCCCCTACATGGAGCCCATCCCCGCCCTGGGCTCGGTGGCCATGCTGATCTCGCTGTTCGCGGCGTTCGTGTTCACGCCGTGGCTCGCGATCTCGAAGTGGCTGCGGCCGACCCTGCAATACCTGGAGAAGGCCGAGAAGCGCGAGCACAAGACGGCAGAGCGGCTGGAAGGCATGTTCCGTAGCGTGCTGATCCCGCTCATCGAGTCGCCCCGCAAGCGGCTGCTGTTCCGCATCGCCCTCTGGGGCTCGTTCGCGTTTGCCTGCTCGATGTTCTACACCAAGTGGGTGGCGGTGAAGATGCTGCCGCTCGACAACAAGCCGGAGTTCTCGGTCGTCCTCGACATGCCCGAGGGCACCGCACTCCCGGTCACGGCCAACCTCCTGCACCGCCTGACGGAAAAGATCCGCACCCAGCCCGAGGTGACGGCGCTGCAGGTCTATGCGGGCACGGCGCGGCCCTATGACTTCAACGGCATGGTGCGCCACTACTACCTGCGCAGCGAGCCCTGGCAGGGCGAGGTCCAGGTGCAGCTGCTGCACAAGCGCGACCGCAAGCGCTCGAGCCACCAGATCGCCGTCGCGACGCGCGAGCTGCTGCAGGGTCTGATCAAGGGCACCGGCGCGCGCATCGCGGTCGTCGAGATGCCGCCGGGCCCGCCGGTGCTGCAGTCGGTCGTGGCGGAGGTGCACGGGCCCTCGGCCGAGGTGCGGCGCCAGGTGACGCGCGACCTCACCGAGCGCTTCGCCAAGGCGGAGAGCCTCGTCGACGTCGACAACTACATGCGCGACCCGTACGAGTACTGGCGCTTCCACGTCGACACAGAGAAGGCCGTGCGTCGCGGGATCTCCGTCGACTCGATCAACCGCAACCTGTCGATGGCCCTGGGCAGCGCGATCCTCGGCGACGTGAAGCAGCGGGCCGGGCACGAGCCGACCAACATCATCATGCAGGTGCCGCTCGCCGAACGGTCACAGGTCACGCGGCTCGGCGACCTGCCCATCCAGTCGCAGTCCGGCACGACCGTGCCGCTGCGCGAGCTCGGCGAGTTCAAGCGCGTCAAGGAGGACGACATCGTCTACCGCAAGGACCTGCGGGACGTCGAGTACGTGGTCGCCGACGTCGCCGGCCGGCTCGCGGCGCCGGTCTACGGCATGTTCCAGGTCCAGGACGGCCTGGCGGCGGAGGGCTACCGGACGCCCGATGGGGTCGAGCTCGAGGGCTTCTGGCTCGGCCCGCCGAAGGACGACCGGGTGTCGTCCTTCGAGTGGACGGGCGAGTGGACGGTCACCTTCGAGACCTTCCGCGACATGGGCGCGGCGTTCATGGTGGCGCTTATCCTGATCTATGTCCTGGTCGTGTGGGAGTTCGGCAATTTCCGCATTCCCGCGCTGATCATGGCGCCGATCCCGCTCACGCTGCTGGGCATCATCCCGATGCACGCGATCGTGGGGGCGGAGTTCACCGCGACCTCGATGATCGGCTGGATCGCGCTCGCCGGCATCATCGTGCGCAACTCGATCCTGCTGGTGGACTTCTCCATCCACGAGGTCCAGCGCGGCGTGCCGGTGAAGGAAGCGGTGATCCGCTCCTGTAAGACGCGTACCCGGCCGATCATGATCACCGCCCTGGCGCTGGTGGCGGGCTCCTCGGTGATCTTTACCGATCCGATCTTCCAGGGCATGGCCATTTCCCTGGCGTCGGGCGTGATGGTGTCGACGATCCTCACCCTGGTGGTAATTCCCCTCGGCTGCATCAAGGCCGAAGCCGCCCTCTGTCAGGTGGCCGCCGCCGGCTGTGCCCCGGGCTCTCCGCTGCCGGAGGCGATTCTTGCGACCATTGCGCCTGTCCAGCAGGCCGCGCCGGCCGGGAAGCCTTCGCGCTCGTTCTCCAACGTGCTGTTCACCGTCTGGGCGAAGATCGCCGGTGCGTTGATGATGGTGTTCTACGCGATCCGTGGCATCTTCCTGCTCCTGGGACAGATGTTCTCCAGGCCGGCGAAGCCCGCCCCGGCGGCTCCGCCAGAGCCGGCGTCGGCGCCCGTGGTTCACGGCGGCACCGCCCCCGTGGTGCGGCCCCAGCCTGCGCCCGCAGCGGCGACGCCTGGCCATCCGGCGGTATCGGGCGGCCCAGGAGTCACGAAGGTCATCACGCCGGCCAAGGCGACCATCGTCCCGCCGGAGCCTCCGAAGGCACCGGTGGCACCGCCTGCCGCGTCCCCGGCCGTGGCGCAGATGCCGCCGACGGTGACCGCGCCGATGGCCGCACCGGCGGCACCCGCGGCCGCCAATGGCAAGAAGAAGGCGGCGCAGCCAGCCGCGGCCGAACCGGCCAGGCCCGTCAAGGAGGCCAAGGCAGTGGAGGAGGCGCCCGCCGTGAGCACCGAGGGCCGCGCGAAGGCATCCGGCCGGCGCGGCATCCGCCTCAAGCTCATCAAGCCGGGTGAGAACGACTCGGGACTGAAGTAGCGGTGGTGACAGGCCCGCTGGGACTCGGTCCGACGGGCTTCCGATCCGTCGTCGCGGCGAATTACACTCCGCCCCGCAGTCTGCGACGCGCCCTCAGGGTAGTCCCTGAGGGCGTTTCCCCGGGGGGCTCGTCGACCGGTTTTCCCACAGTTTGCCAGGATCTCCACGGATGATGGGTCACCACCGGCCGATTGCCGCTGCTGCACTCCTGGTGCTTGGTGCCGGCGGGGCGCAGGTCTATGCCGCCGACGGGAAGTCAGGCTCGGCCCCTTATTACTCGGGGGCTCCGGCGCAGCCCGACAGCTACGGCCGACAGCAGGGCTACGGGGGCGGCAGCTACCGGCCGACCGACTCCGGGAGCACCCAATGGCAGGCCCCGACCTGGGCGCCGTCCACAGCCGGTCAGGACGGCACAGCGACCTGGAACGACCAGCCTCAGGGCTATTGGGCCGAACCTCGTCCGGGCCAGGCCGATTTCCACTCCGGCCAGTATCGGTTCCGGCAGCGCCCCGAGGACAAGACGAAGAAGGCCGACGACTCGCCGCGCTATCGTCCCGATCCGGAGCTCACACGGCGGTCGCAGCAGTTCTGGGGTGTTCCGGGCCAGGACCCGTCCCAGTATGGTGGCGCACCCGGCGCCGTCTTCCGACCTCTACGACCGGAACAGGAGCCGAGCAGCAAGCCGGCGACGCCCGGGCCGCGGTACGCCGAGCCGGCCTCGCCACCTTGGCCCGGGCATTCGGTGGCTCCCTTTTCCGGTTACGGCTATCCCTACTGAGTGGCGGGGCAAAGGGCATCTTGGCGGACCGGGGCACGGTGGCCAGCAGCAGGCCCTCCGGCAACCGTTGCGCGATCGAACGAAGAGGAGACTGGACATGAAAAAATTGCAGACGGCGGCGATTGGCGTCGGTCTTTGGACCGCGGCTTCGGTCGCGTTCGCGGGCCCGCAGTTCTCGGCCGAGACCGTGCAGACGACCGCACAGGGGCAGGTCACGAAGGGCAAGATCTACGTGGGAGACAGCCGGGTGCGCACCGAGGGTGCGCAGAACGGCCAGCAGTTCGTGCAGGTTTCCGACAATGCGAACGGCGTGAGCTACCTCATCATGCCTGACCAGCGCAGCTACATGGAGATGCGGGTGCCAGTCGCGGCGCCCCTCGCGCAGGGCAAGCCGGTCGATCCCTGCGCGAATCTCCAGGGGGTGACCTGCCGCAAGGTCGGCAGCGAGGCGATCGGGGGGCGCGCCGCGATCCGCTGGGAGATGAGCAGCAGTGCCGGCGGGCAGACGCGTAGCATGACCCAGTGGATCGACGACGAGCGTGGCACGCCGCTGCGCGTTCAGGCGTCCGACGGCTCGGCCACCGAGGCGAAGCTCGTGGCCAAGGAGCAGCACGAAGGTCGTAACGTCGAGAAGTGGGAAACGACGATGTCGCGCGCGGGCCAGGCGCCGGTGGCGCAGGTCCAGTGGCTCGACCCGGAGCTCGGCGTGCCGGTGCGCGGCACGGGGCCGGACGGCTCCAGCTTCGAGCTGCGCGGAATCCGGGTCGGCGCGCAGCCTGCCGATCTCTTCACGGTGCCAGCCGGGTTCCAGAAGGTCGAGCCCCCGCAGGCTCAGCCCGGCCGGGCGCCTGCCACACGTTGAAAGCACCGCGGGCCGACATCGGCGCGGTGAGCGCACAGTGAGTAGAAAGGATGGATGCAAGGATGGTGTCTCGTCGCTCCGAAGTCGGCCTTGCGGCCGCGTCGCTTGCCCTGATCATGCTCGTCGGCAGTGGTGTCGTTGCCGCGGAGCCACTCGCCGATACGCCGTCCTGGGCGGCCCCGCCGGCGGATCAGTGGCAGCCGCAGGCCCATCGTTACCGTGCAGTTCCGCCCGCCACCCCGCAGTGGCGGGAGCTGCCGCGTGGCGTGCCTCACTACCGCTGGCGACCGCTGGACAGCGCCCGCGGCATGCCGCCCTCGCGACCGCCCTGGCGGGCTGCCGACCTGCCACCCCGCCCACAGCCGCAGCCCGTCGTCGGGGCCGGCTATCCGGCGTTCTCCGTTCCGCCGCCGGGTCTCGCCGGCTGGCGTGGAGACGGGCCGGTGATCGTCGCCGTGGCCGGCTACCCGTACCGCTTTCGGCCGCTGGCGCCTCCCGCCGCCCCGGCGGTTGCCTACGCTCCGTCGTGGCAGGGTCCGGCGGCATTCGCGCCCCGTCCAGGCAGCCGACCGTTGCCGGCGTTTGCTGCTGAACCGCGCTGGCGGCCGGTGCCGGTGGCGTGGTCGATCCCACCTCGGTATAGCCAGCCCTGGGTGCAGCCCGTCGACCTGCGGGCACCGGATGGGCGGGTCGCCTACCGCTTCCGCCCGGACGCCCGTTTCGCCTCGGGTGCGGCGGGGCATGCCCCGTCACGCTCCTCGCTCGGGCGGTTCGGGGGCGGCACTGTCATGGCACAGTCCGACGACGGCGGTCGTTGGGTCTGGGTGCCGGATTCGAGCGCGAGCGTGGCGCCGCCGACGGCCGCGGCAATCGCCCATGCAGTCAACTAGGTTCGCCAGAACAACAATCGAGTCGCTGACGCGGGAAGGGAGGGGACGATGATCACGATGGTCGGCAGCCTGAAGGGCGGGTCGGGCAAGAGCACCCTGACGTTCAACCTCGCGTTGTGGCTGATCCGGGCCAACCGGCGGGTGCTCGTCATCGACGCCGATCCTCAGGCGACGCTGTCGGACGTCGTCGACGTGCGCCGGGAAGAGGGCTTCCAGCCGCCCGTCGAGCTGATGGGCAGTGCCGCCCTGGCGGATCCTCACTTCCTTCGGCAGTACGACGAGACGCTGATCGACGTCGGTACGTCGGACATGGAGGCGATGAAGCGCGCGATCTCGATCGCCGACCGGATCCTCGTCCCGGTTCCGCCCAGCCAGGCGGACATCTGGTCCGCGCAGCGCTTCATCCATTTCGTCGAGTCGCTCGTGCCCGGGAAGACGCGGCCCGAGATCATCGGCTTCATCAACCGCGCCGATACCAACCAGGCGATCCGTGAAACCTCCGAGGCGGCGGCGGCGCTGGTCTCCCTGCCGGGCATCCGGTATCTGAAACCCCGCATCGCCGCGCGCACCGTCTACCGGAGGTCGTTCAGCGAGGGGCTTGCGGTATTCGAGCTCGAGCCGCGCGGGAAGGGGACACAGGAGTGGAACGCGCTGGCGGCCGCGCTCTTTCCCGAACTGCTGTAGGGAGCCTCGGACGCGGCCCGCGGTTCCCCCCTGTCGGCGGCAAGGGGCGGGGCGAGTGGCACGCGGGCACCGCATCCTGACTGCCTCCCTCGAGGGAAGGGCGCACCGGGCTTTCTCCCCGGCGGAGGCGCTGCGGCATTTCACCGGAACCGGGCGTGTGATATTGTATAAAAATTGTACAATCTGAGGGCGACCGCCCATGACCAGCACCGGTTCCAGCCCCGAGCACCGGACTGCCACGCCCCCTCCGGCAGGCCCCTATGACGGCATCGACCGGCTCTCCGCTGCGTTCGAGACCAGCGCCCGGCGGTGGGAGCTGATCGTCTACCCCTCGCTGTTCGCATTCGTGATCCTCGCGGCCTACGGCTTCTACCTCGTGTTCAGCCTCGCGAAGGACGTCCACTACCTCGCCCTGAGCGTGGACTCGAACATGACGGTCCTCGCCAGCAACATGCAGGCCGTGTCTGACAACATGAGCCAGCTGACGAGCAACATCCGGACGATGGCGGTGAGCGTCGAGTCGATCAACAGCAAGGTGAGCACGCTCGAGCCGATGCTGGCCAACATCGACTCGATGGACAAGGCGATGCGGTCGATGACCTACGCGACCCACCACATCGGCACCGACATGGCGCTGATGAACCACAACATCTCGCGGCCCATGTCCTTCTTCAACACCTTCATGCCCTGGTGACGCCGGGGGCGATCGTGCCCCCCACCCGTTCCGCCCTGCCGCAGCCCGATCAGCCGGCGGCCTCGTAGGTGATCGTTTCGGACGGCTCCTGCAGGAAGAAGCCCTGCGCGTAGTCGACGCCGGCCGTCCACAGATAGGCGAGGCTCTGGGAGTCCTCCACGCCCGTGGCCACCGACTTCACCCCACGATGCTCGAGCTGAGCGACGACTGTCCGCGCGCGCGCCAGCTTTGCCAGGTCGCGATCCAGGCCCTGACTGAATGCCGGCGTCAGCTTGGCGAAATCGAACGAGATCGCCTGCAGCACCTCCGCACAGGAGACGTCGCCGTCATAGCGGTCCAAGGCCAGGCCGCAGCGGATCTGCCGCAGGCCCTGGACGAGCTGCCGCGTGCGGACCGGGTGCGCGCGCAGGTCGCGCGGTCGCAACTGGAACGTCAGCCAGTCCCCCGCGGCCTGGACGCCCCGCAGCTCGTCGCAGATCGCAACGAGCAGCCGCTCGTCGGCGAGGCTCTGGGCCGAGAGCGGGATGAACAGGTGGATGCGGCGGTTGGTCGCCCGCTCCCGACTGAGCCGCCGAATGGCGGTCCGGATCACCCAGTGGTCGACGGCGGACATCAGCCCGCTCGCCAGGGCCGGCCCGAAGAACTCCGACGGCAACAGGTCCCCCGCGGTCAGGCTTGGCAGGCGCACGAGCGCCTCGTAGTGCTGCCGGGCGTCACCGCGCAGGCTGACGATGGGCTGGAACTGGAGGATCAGCTGGTTGGCAACCAAAGCCTCCTGCAGGAGCGCGGGTATGTCGCGTGCGGACGGTGCCGTCACCGGGACACGACTCAGGACCGCGTAGCCGTGCTCCGTGCGGGCCGCCAGATCGCAGGCCTCGAGGGTGCGCGCAAGCCATGCCTCGGCTCGGTAGCCATCGGTCGCCCTGGGCGGGCTTATCCCGATCGCGACGGTGCCCGGCCCCTGCTGCGGCGCGCTTACCAGAGGGTGGCCGAGGAGGGTCTGGCGCAGGTCGTGGGCGAGCGCAACGCCCGCGGCGGGGTCAGCCAGCGTCAGCAGCGCGCCGTAGCGGCCGCCGTCGAGCCGGGCCAGGACCTTGGGGGCGCCCAGGGCATCGCCGAGGAGCCGGGCCCAGGTCCCCAGCGCTGGCGCGGGCGGCTCGGGAGAGGCGCGGACGACGGCGAGCAAGGCCCCTTTGGAGGCTGCGACCAGCGCCTGCCGCAAGGCATCGAGCAGGCCCTGCTCGTCGGCGAGATCGGGCGGCTCGGGCGGAGCGGCATCGTTCGGGGACACGGGGGACGGTGCCGCCTGGTCCGGGGCGTCCAGGGTGTCCCCGCCGGCACCCGTGCTGGCGTCGCGGATCGCGCTCGCCAGCCCCGCCAGATCGCCGGGCGCGACGGTCACGCACTGCGACAGGGTCGCTGCGACCGCACGCGTCTGCGGTGTGTCGTCGCTGATCAGCACGACCGGCGCTTTCCGGCCCGCCTTGCGGAACACGCTGACGACGTCGGCGAGGCGCAGGTTTCCGGCGCCACAGTCGATGCCGACGAGGGTGGCGTCGTTCCGGGTCAGCTCCCGGGCGAAGTCGAGCAGAGTCGTGCAGCGCCTGACGACGAGCCGCAGGCCGCCACGGTTGAGCGTCGCGAGCAGCTCGGGCAGCCGCGCGTGCGCCCCGGTGAAGCAGAGCATCGCGGGACCCGCGGAGGCACCGGGTGGGCCGGGCGGCGACCCGCGAAGCTCAGCCATCACCCGTCACCCGGATGCCGGCGCATCCCGGCGACCGCCGGTCAGAGGTTCGACCAGAGATTGTCGAAATCGGGCCGATCCCCCGGGCTTTCGCCTGCCGGGGGGGCCTGCTTGGCCGGCTTGCCCCGGGCGCTCTCCTGGAGCACCTCGAACGCGAAACGGCTGCAGGCGCCGGTGGCGTCCACCAGCTCGCCGAGGCGGACGAGCTGGTCGGCGGACTCCGAGTAGAGCCAGATCACGTCATCCGGTTTGTGCTTGATGGTGGGCAGGAGCACGGTCGGCGGCTGGCTGGCAGCCGGGGCCGCAGGAAGGAGCAGGGCCGGCTCGGTCTTCAGCGACCTGCGCTCACGCACGGCCCGCAGGTCGCCCACGTAGCTGTTCGCGGCGCGGCATTGGGGCGCGATCAGCTCGACGCCGACGCGCAGACTGTCTTGCGTCGCGTGCTGGATCCAGCGTATCAACGCGATGCTGAACTGCAGGTCGTCGTGCACGGACTGGATGCCGAGCACCTCCCCGACGCGAATTCTCGGGGCATTGTGCGCGTACCACTCGATGCAGTAGCCGCCCGCGCTCTCGTTGCTGGTCCGCAGCGTCACCGTCGTGGGCGTCGACCCCGCAGTCGGAGCGGGCCGCTCCTCGCTCTTCCAGGCGATCGGCTGCTCCCTGGGTCCGGGGCTTTCCGGCTCGCTGGTCAACAGATTGAGGCCGAGCGGGGCGAGGGCATAGGCCACGCTCTCCTGACTGAGCTGCGGCGGTGGCTCGCGGCGGGGCTTGTGCGGGGTGCTCGCCCGGGTGGCGAGCTCGCCATGGATCGCGGACAGGCCCACCAGCACCCGCAGCTCGAAGACCAGCCGCGTGCGGGGGAACCGTCGCGTCGCGGGTTGCGACCATTCCTCGGCGAGGCGGCGGAGAAGGTTTGCCACCAGCTGCTTGCTGGCGCCCTGCGGTGCGTCGGCACTGCTCTTCGCGAGCTCGGCGCCCAGGGCCTGCCCCGCCGGCTCCAGGTCCACCAGCAGGAAGCGCGCCTTGGTCGGATCGCTGAGCCGCTCGACGAGCAGCGGCTCCTTGTCCGCGCTCAGGTCGATTAGGAGGTGGGTCGGTTTGACCTCCGCATTCTCGGCGGCGCCGATCGCCAGGGCCTTGCCCCAGCGCAGGCCGTTCTCGAAGACCGCCGCCATCTCACGCTGGCGCAGGCGCTGCGGCTCGGCCGCGGCGAGCACGATCGCCTGCCGATAGAAGTCGTCGAGGGTCTGCGCCGGCGAGTTGCTGTCGTCGAGCTGCTCGCGCACGGGCAGGCGGGCCAGGCCGTCCATTCTGGCGAACGCGTAGATGGCGTGCATCTCGCGCCAAGCGTTTGCCGGCCACGGCTTGTAGACCAGCACCGCCCGGTAGAGGCTGCGCGCGAGATACCGCATCGCACGATTGAGCGCGATCGTCAGCTGGCGCTGGTCGTCGGCCTCGTGGATGCCGCCGAGGATACGCTCGATTACGATCTTGTAGGTCACCGCGAGTGCGGCATCGAGCTCTCGCACCAGTGCCGCCACCTGCTCGGCCTTTTCGCCGAGCGGGAAGGCCGTATCGAGGAAGTGGCGCTGCAAGTTCTCGGCGAGGTAGTCGACCGCAGCGCCGAAGCGCTCGGCGATCCTGATCCGGTGACTGTCGGGCAGCTCGACGCGGTTGAACTGGGTGAGCGCGCCGAACACCTGCCGGGCCATTTCACCGAGGTTCGTCTTCGGTAATGCCTCGAACCAGGCATCCGCGGCCTTCGCGTCCGCGAGGTGGTAATCAGCAGGTGGTACCGCACGTGGGGGAACCCGCAGGCCCAAGGACCCTACCGTAGTCACGCGCTGATCTCCCGTGGTTGCGTTTTCCAAATTTTGCCGGGACTTGCCGGATCTTGTTAAATCATAGGTGGTATCGGCGCGCGTTGGGAATCCGCTCGTCGGCCCCGTGACGCCGATCGCGCCCGCGGGCGCTCAGCACCCCAGGGTTTCCTTCGCCGCGGCCCCCGGGGTCTCGCGGACGAGTCGTGGCACCAGGTAGCCGGGCAGCCGGCTCCGCAGGGCGCGCACCAGCGCCCTGGCCTCCATTACGCCGACGGCGAAATGGGCGGCGCCTGCCACGGGGTCCAGGAGGTGCAGGTAGTAGGGCAGCACGCCCGCGGCGAACAGGTCCTCACTCAGTGTGCCCAGGGTCGCGACGTCGTCATTCACGCCGCGCAGCAGCACCGACTGGTTGAGCAGGGCGATGCCAACGTGGCGCAGGAGGCGAAGCGCGGCGACCGCATCGGGAGCCAGCTCGCCCGGGTGGTTCACGTGCACCACCACACTCGTCGCGAACCGCGGTCGCGCCAGCAGGTCCACCAGCCCCGGGGTGACACGGTCCGGCACCACCACCGGCATCCGCGTGTGCACGCGCAGCCGGCGCAGGTGGGGAATCAGCGCCAGCCGTTGCCACAGCTCGGCGAGCCGGCCGTCGGTGAGCATCAAGGGGTCACCGCCGCTGAGGATGATCTCGCTGACGTCATCGGCCTCCGCCAGGGCCGCCAGCGCGTCACGCCAGGCGTCACGGCCGGCGTGGTGGTCGGCGTAGGGAAAGTGCCGCCGGAAGCAGTACCGGCAATGGACGGCGCAGGCGCCAGTCGTGACCAGCAGGGCACGCCCCGGGTACTTCTGCAGCAGCCCGGTCGCGCGCGTGGCCGCGAGGTCGCCGACGGGGTCGGCCGTGTAGCCGGCGCGCGTCTCCAGCTCCGCCCCGCTCGGCAGGAACTGGCGCAGCACCGGGTCATCCCTCGACCGTGCCTTGACGCTGTCGAGGAGCCGCCGTGGCAGCCGGCAGGCGAACTGGTCTGCGGCGGCAGCCGCCGCCCCGAGGCCGGAAGGGTCGAGGCCGAGTGCCTCGTACAGGCTGGAGGTGTCCCGGATGCCGTCGCCGACCTGGAGCTGCCACGTGGCCTGCCCCGCCTCGGGGCTTCGCGTTATCATGCGCGCCCTTTCCGGACGGCGGGATGAGTGGGACATGGCGATCTACAGCACCAACGAGTTCAAGGGCGGCCTCAAGATCATGCTCGACGGTGACCCCTACTCGATCATTGAAAACGAATTCGTCAAGCCCGGCAAAGGCCAGGCCTTCAGCCGCGTCCGTATCCGGAACCTCAAGACCGGCCGCGTCATCGAGCGCACCTTCAAGTCGGGCGACACCGTCGAGGCCGCCGACGTCGTCGAGACGGACATGCAGTATCTCTACAACGACGGCGAATACTGGCACTTCATGCACCCGGAGACCTTCGAGCAGCTCACGGCCGACGCCACGGCGGTCGGTGAGGCCGCGAAGTGGATCAAGGAGCAGGACGTGTGCATCGTCACCCTGTGGAACGGCGCGCCGCTCGCGGTCATGCCGCCCAACTTCGTGGTGCTGAGCATCGTCGAAACCGATCCGGGCGTGCGCGGCGACACCTCGGGTGGTGGCGGCAAGCCGGCGACCCTCGAGACCGGCGCCGTGGTCCGCGTTCCGCTGTTCGTCCAGACCGGCGAGCTGATCAAGGTCGACACGCGCACGGGGGAGTACGTCTCGCGCGTCAAGGAGTGAGCGGCGCCGACGACTGGCGCCCGACGGCGCGCCTCGAGAGCCTGGCCGCACGGGCGCGCGTGCTGGCCGAGATCCGGGGCTTCTTCGCCGAGGCGGGGGTGCTCGAGGTGGAGACGCCGGTCCTGTCGTCGTCGGCCGCCACCGACCCGGCCCTTGCCAGCCTCGCCTGCACCTACACGGGTCCCCTCGCACCGCAGGGCGCGCCACTGTGGCTGCACACCTCGCCCGAGCTCCCGATGAAGCGCCTGCTCGCCGCGGGCAGCGGGCCCATCTGGCAGCTCTGCAGGGTCTTCCGCGACGGCGAGCGGGGACGCCATCACAACCCCGAGTTCAGCCTCCTGGAGTGGTATCGGCCGGGCTTTACGCTCGATGCCCTGATGGACGAGGTCGCCGGGCTGCTGCGCCGCGTCCTGGGCGGCGGTCTGCGCGAGGAGCGGCTGACCTATGCCCGGGCGTTCGGCCGTGCGTTCGGCATCGACCCGCACCGCGAGCCGATCGACGGCCTGCAGGCCGCGGCGCTGCGCGCCGGCATCACGGCGGCCGACCGCCTCGACCTCCCGGGCCGCGATGCGTGGCTGGACCTGCTGATGACCCACGGCGTCGAGCCGGGCCTCGGCATGGGCGGGATCACCTTCGTCCACGACTATCCGGCGGGCCAGGCGGCGCTCGCGCGCATGCGCGACGGTGACCCGCCGGTGGCCGAGCGCTTCGAGGTCTACGTGCGCGGGGTCGAGCTGGCGAACGGTTTCCACGAGCTCGCGGACGCCACGGAGCAGCGCCACCGGTTCGCGGCGGACAACGCGCGGCGTCGAGCCACGGGCCTCCCCGAGATGCCGGTCGACGAGCGCCTGCTCGCCGCGCTCGAGGCCGGGCTGCCGGATTGCTGCGGCGTCGCCCTGGGCGTCGATCGCCTGGTCATGCTGGCGACGGGCGCGCAGCGCATCGACGAGGTCATCGCCTTTCCGCTGGAGCGTGCCTGATCGCAGCGTCGTCGCCGCAGCTGCCGCCTTGGGACTCAGCCCGCCGGCGCCGAGGCCGTACCGATCCGCTCCCCCATTCGCACCGTTTGTCCCGGTCGGAGCGTCTCGGACCACCGCACCGCGTCGCGGGCGAACAGCAGGATCACGGTCGATCCCATGTTGAAGCGCCCCATCTCGGCACCTCGATCCAGCACCACGGGCGCTGCGGGGGCGTGGTCCCAGGTCATGGCGCGGCGGTGGGCGGGCGTGACGGTGCCGGCCCACACGGTGTCCATGCTGCCGACGAAGGTGGCTCCGACCAGGATGACGGCCATGGGCCCGGCATCCGTGTCGAACACCGAGATCACCCGCTCGTTGCGCGCGAACAGGCGCGGGAGGGACGCGGTGGTCAGCCTGTTGACGCTGTAGAGCCGGCCGGGCACGTGGACCATGCGCCGCAGCCGGCCGCCCAACGGCATGTGCACGCGATGGTAGTCGCGGGGCGAGAGATAAATGGTCGCGTAGGCACCGCCGTCGAGCTCGGCCGTCAGCCGGGCGTCGCCGCCGAGCAGCTCGAGCAGCGTGTAGTCCCAGCCCTTGGCCTGGATGAGCCGGCCGTCGGTCACGGTCCCGGCCTCGCTGACCTCGCCGTCCGCCGGGCAGCAGACGGCCTCCGGCGCGGAATCGATCGGCCGCGCCCCCGTCCTGAGGGCACGGGTGAAGAAGGCGTTGAAGCTGGGGTAGGCGGCGGGATCGGGCTCGAGCGCCGTGGACAAGTCCACGCGAAAGCGGGCGATCGCCTGCCGGATCAGCCGGCGCCTGAGCGGTGGCCATTCCGAGCGCGTGACCACGTGGACCAGTCGACCGAGCAGGTGATGCGGCAACAGGTGCAGCAGGAGCGAGAACAGGTAGCCGGCGGCGGTCGGCGCGGCGGGTGCGGGGCGGGACATGGGGGTAGGTTCAGTCGGTGGTGGCGGCGCGGGCGAGCGCCTTGAGGTCCGCGGCGATGGTAGCGGGCGCCATCTCGGGGGTAAACCAACCGACCAGGCGGCCCTTCGGGTCCACCAGCGCGAGCCCCTCGGCCGGGACACCGCGGGAGGCATCGGGCTGCAGCCGTGCCACGCTGTCCGGGTCGCCGCTCAGGCCCAGGAAGTCCGGACTGTCGATGTCGACGAGCTCGCGCAGCTCCCGTGGGTCCGTCACTGCGTCCAGTGCGACGACGAGCCCACGAAACCGCTTCTGCACGGCCGGCTGGTCGACGAGGCGATTGTGGACGAGGACCAGACGCGTCAACGCGGCGCGCATCTGCTCGGCATCGGCCGGGTGGGCGAAGGCGAGCAGACTCCATCGCCCCGCCAGCTGCTCGGCTCCGAACGGCTGGCCATAATGGTCCGTCAGCGCCAGGTCGGAGAGCTCTGAAGGAATGCCCGCTGCCACGAGTGCCTGCGGCGAGTCCGGGACGTGGACGTCGAAGCCGCGCGACCGGTTGCCGAGGTAGTAGCCGAGGGCGACCGCCAGCACGGCGACGAACGCCATGGCGAATCGCTGCGCGGCGCTGCGTGGCGGTCGCTGCCGGTACATCGGCACGGGGCGCCCTCAGGCGGCCAGGGCACGGTGCGCCGCGCCGATGGCCGCGCCCGTGCGGATCGGCGCCGCCAGGTCGCCGAGCACCGCCTCCAGAGCCCCCAGGCAAAGCAGGATGTTGCGCGCGTTGCTGCTGTGGCCCATCAGCCCGATGCGCCACACCCTGCCTGCCAGCGCGCCGAGCCCGGCGCCGATCTCGAGGTTGAACTCGTCCAGCAGCCGCGCGCGCACGGCGGCATCGTCGACGCCGGCGGGGATCGCGACCGCGTTGAGCTGCGGTAGACGGTCGTCCTCTTTGACGACGAGGGTCAGCCCCATCGCCTCCAGCCCGGCCCGCAGGGCGAGGTGGTTGCGGCGATGACGAGCCCAGGCGTTCTCCAGGCCTTCCTCCCGCAGGATCAGCAGGGCCTCGTGCAGGCCGTACAGTGCGTTGACCGGGGCCGTGTGGTGGTAGGTGCGCCGCTGGCCGCTGCCCCAGTAGCCCATGACCAGGTTGAGGTCGAGGAACCAGCTCTGCACCTTGCCGCGCCGCGCCTTGATCTTCGCGACTGCCCGCTCGCCGAAGCTGACGGGCGAGAGGCCCGGCGCGCACGACAGGCATTTCTGCGAGCCCGAATAGACCGCGTCTATGCCCCACTCGTCGACCTTCACCGGCGTGCCGCCGAGCGAGGTGACCGTGTCCACGATCACCAGCGCGCCGTGGCGATGGGCGATCTCGGTGAGCGTCTGCGCATCCGACTGCGTCCCTGTCGAGGTCTCGGCATGCACGAAGGCCAGGACGCGGGCCTCGGGTTGTGCGGCGAACGCCTGCTCGACCTTCGCCGGGTCGACTGCTGCCCCCCAGGAGTCCTCGACCATCGCCGCCGTGCCGCCGCAGCGTTCGACGTTCTCCTTCATGCGTCCGCCGAAGACGCCGTTCTGGCACACGATCACGGTGTCGCCGGGCTCGACGAGGTTGACGAAGCAGGTTTCCATGCCCGCCGAGCCGGGCGCCGACACCGGCATGGTCAGCGCGTTCTCCGTCTGGAACGCGTACTGCAGCAGCAGCTTCACCTCGTCCATCATTGCCACGAACAGCGGGTCCAGGTGGCCGATGGTCGGGCGGGACATCGCCTCGAGGACCCGCGGGTGAACGTCCGACGGGCCGGGGCCGAGCAGCGTGCGGGTCGGCGGGTTGAAGGGGCGCATGACAGGTTCCGTGGCGGGCGAGGCCGGCAGTATAGGAACGGCCCGCTGCGCTCGACAAACCCGATAGAGCGCAGGGGTGTCCCGAGGGCGGTCGCTTTATGCTCACGCTGCCACCGCCAGGAGGGTGAGCCGATGACCGAGAAGACCGATCCGACCGGCGCCGACTGGCGCGAGCGCCTCACGCCCGAGCAGTACCATGTCTGCCGGGAGAAGGGGACCGAGCGCGCCTTCACGGGCCTTTATCACGACGCCAAGACACCGGGCACCTACCGCTGCGTCGCCTGTGGCGAGCCGCTGTTCAGCTCGCAGACGAAATTCGACTCGGGCACCGGCTGGCCGAGCTTCTGGCAGCCGCTCGCCCCGGGCGCGGTGGGTGAGGAAGTGGACGGCAGCTACGGCATGGTCCGCACCGAGGTCCATTGCGCGCGCTGCGGCTCGCATCTGGGGCACGTGTTCCCCGACGGCCCGCGCCCTACCGGCCTGCGCTACTGCATCAACTCGGTGGCGCTGAAGCTGGAGCCGGACCCGGACCCGACGTGACGCGCTTGGTGGTGCGTCTGCAAGCCAGCACGAGGCGGCAACGATGAGCGACGAGAACGTATTCCAGTACCCTGGCGCCGAGATCGACGTGCAGTGGGACGGCCGCCTGTGCATACACGTCGGCGAGTGCGGCACCGCGAGGAACGAGCTGTTCGTCGCGGGCCGCGAGCCCTGGTGCGTGCCGGACACCTGCGGTCCGGCGGAGGTACGCGAGATCGTCGAGCGCTGCCCGAGCGGCGCCCTGACGTATCGTGACAAGGCCGGTGCGTCGGAGCAGGTGCCAGCGGAGAACACCGTGACGGTCGTCTATAACGGTCCGCTCTACGTGACCGGCGACCTCGCGATCGCGGGCGCACCCGCGGACATGCCGGGCGTGCGGCGTCGCGCCGCCCTGTGCCGCTGCGGCGCGTCCAAGAACAAGCCGTTCTGCGACAACAGCCACCTGCAGGCCGGGTTCCGGGACTTCGGTGCGGTGGGTGAGAGGGGCCCCGGCCTCGCCGCCGCCGGCGGGAGCCTCAGCATCAAGCCGCTGACCGACGGTCCGCTGCTCGTCATCGGCAACCTGACGATCCGCGCCGGCACTGGTCGCGTCGCCTGGCAGGGCACGACGGTCGCACTTTGCCGCTGCGGCGCGTCGCAGAACAAGCCGTTCTGCGACGGGAGCCACAAGGAGGCGGGGTTCAGGATCGGCTGACCCCCTGATGCAGCGGGCCGGAAGGGTGTGGTACCGAGGGCCGGACTCGAACCGGCACGGTGTCGCCACCGTCAGATTTTGAGTCTGATGCGTCTACCAATTTCGCCACCCCGGCAGGGTGCCCGGAAGTATAGCGGCGCCTGCGGTGCTGCGGCGAGGTCAGCTTGTCGACCATCACCGATGACCGCCGCCGGGCGTCGCCTGCGGGAAGGTCCAGGGGAATGCGATAGGCCGCTGGTTCGTGATGCGTCGTGAAGGGGCACACCCGCACGGAGCCTGGCCGCTCCGAGTTGTTGTAACGGTCGACGTGAAAAACCAGCCAGGGTCGCGGCTTCCCATAATCCCCCGCCGCAGCAGCTAAGACTCCGTCCCCCCGTCTAATTCCTGTGCGTAACGGCCATTCGCGGGAAGCCCGGCAAAGACTCCGTCTGGTGGGCTACAGGAGTTCCGCGTGCGGGAGCGTGCGGCGGCGGACTGGGATCGCAATGTCGAGCGGTACGGCTCACCCCAGCGGCGAGACTCCGAACAGCAGCGGGTGCAGCCAGAGGAGGAAGGCGACGTAGA
>Ga0079037_100000399_pt1 | contig 19243 bp, 42 predicted proteins | sample Mud3Dept4metaG_FD_71479 | JGI IMG/M metagenome (GOLD analysis project Ga0079037, IMG submission 71479) | Freshwater wetland microbial communities from Ohio, USA, analyzing the effect of biotic and abiotic controls - Mud 3 Core 4 Depth 4 metaG | ecosystem: Environmental > Aquatic > Freshwater >... | reverse complement strand
TCTTTTAGTTCCATATTTGTATTACCTCATGTATAAATAGTTACTCTTCATATCCGTAAATATCATAATAAAAATAATAGAATAAAAGTATAGAATTATAATTAATACAATTACTATTAATTATGTTTGTATTAATTATGTTCATGATATTATCATTAAAATATTTAATAGTATTCCGTAAACTATTATAGGTAATAATAATAGTTCTATAACACCTAAAATATTTAATTCTATTTCATATTTATTTTGAAATTTATATATTGTTATTATATTCATGTCTTACCTCAATATATTATTAACATTAAATGCATACATCTTTATTTTACCATTCCACATTTTACCGTAATACATACAAAAACCTTTATAATATTTGAATTTCATATTTTCACCTTTTATGAATTATATTATAACATTCATCCATTCCAAAACCTACACCATCAAGAATAGCAATATAAGCGATATTTTCAGGTATATGATATATTTCACTTATTTCTTTTGCTCTTATCTTAGCTTTAATTTTAATATCTTCATCTGACATGATTTTGAACCTGTTTTAATGTATCATATATTATTGGTAAATATACAATAAATAATAATATAAAACTATATATTATAAATATTTTTGTAATAGCTAAAAACATAGCTATAATAGTTAATATAATATTTAAAAATATTATAAATAATTTATCTTCTTTTTGTACATTTAAACTCATAATTATATTCCTTTTCCTTTTACAGGACAAATATTATAAAATCCTTTAACTTTACAAAATTTACATCTGTAATCGTATATATTAGGTTTACATTTCATTTTAATCATCTCTTCATAATTGATAATGTTAATAATGTAAGTTTTAAAGATTTTTCCATATCTTCTATTGTAGTATTATCATTTAACGAATTAACTATTAATTCATCAAGTTTTTTATTAAAATTTTCAAAATTCATTTTAAAAACCTTCTTGTCTTTGAATCTCTCTTATTTCAGGATTTAAATTTTTAATTTGTTCTGTTGTAAGGAAATCATAATTATTTAAGTTTTCTTTTTTCTGATTTATGTATCTCATTTTAATCATCTCTTTATTTTATTAGGAGTGTTAAGATATGGGTGGTACATGCAAGGAGTGTATTGCAGGGATTCATATCTTAACAATACTAACATTCTTTTATATCTATATATAGTAATTGGTAACAAATAAGATAAATATTATCATAATTAAAAAGTAATGAATCCAGAAAAAATTTATCTGGATTTTATTAGTTGGTGGTCACGTTTAATCGAAGTTTTCGATAGGTAGAACGTGACATTTTAGATATTGAAAAATGCATTTTTTCAACATCATGTTTATAATTAGTAATATGTAAGTATAAGTATATAAAACTATCTTAGAAAAAAAAAGTTAAATTGTTTTAAATCTGTTTATCCATGCTAAAACTTGTTTTGGATAAAATTTTTCCCATGCTAAAAGTTCTTCCAATATTTCTTTTCTACATTTTTGAATCGTTAAATTTTCATTAGATTCAATCTTTAATGATTCAAAATTAGTTATATTTATTGTTATTCCTAATTTCATTATTTCACCAAAAAAAAATAAAAAATATACTCAAAATTTCAACCAACAGGATTTATAAATAATTTCAAGTTATTTATATTTTTTCTATACATATTATGGTATATCGGGAAGATACTTTGAAACATAATATATATTATATCCTTTATGTTGTTAATTGTTTTGAGTATATTTTTAATATTAATTAATGTTTAAACATTAATCAATATTGATTTTGTTGGTTGACCATTGAAAGATGATGGTATTAAGGTTAGCTTTATTTGTTTTCCTTTCCATCCGTTTGTATCTTCTCCGAAGTTATCAATCATTACTTTTAGATTTGTTTGATTGAGGATAAGAAGTTTTGGAAGCATTTCTTCATTAACTATTCCTTCAAATGCTAATCCTAACTTAACTTTTTGGTCACGCATTGTTTCAGTTACTACACCCATAACGACAAGAGTATTTTTAAATATCTCATTTTTTCCAATTATTTCAGCGTTTAGAGTGTTTGATTTTGTTTTAAAATCTGTTGCATTTACCATATTTTTTCATTCCTTTATATTGTCCTGAAAGCATGACAATTTAATTTTAGTCTTACTTTAACAGGATTTCAATTAAAGAATAGTATTAAGATAATCTTAATACTATAAATATTTTGTATAATCAATTTCTGGATTCATTTCTTTTGCTATTTTTAAAGCTTGCTTCAAAAAAGCATCATATTGTTGTTGAGTAAGAAAATGAGGTACATCATCAATAAAAATAACAGGATTATTATTTTTATCTATACTTATACCAAATTTTTTACTTATTCCAGAATAAGTTTTTTCTTTTGGTTGTTTATCTGGTAAGATTTGTTTTTTAATTTTTCCCATAATTAAAAACTCCAATAATGAGGATTATGGTTATATTGTTCAATCTTTTTATCAATTTGTGAGTTTTCATATTCAAGTTCCCAAATTTCAACTTCTAATTTATCCGATTCAATTTGAAGTTTTTGGATTTTTTCTTTTCGTGAATAATCTCTTTTTATAAATGTAAAAATTTTATCATCTACACTTATCATATTATTATTTTTTAACATAAATCACCTATAAATATTAAAATTACCAGATATTTAAATCTGGTAATCCTCTATTTCTTTGTTTTCAGTCTTTGCAGAGAATGCAGATTTTACCTTTTCAACTGCTGATAACAGATCATTAACAATTTTTTCACCCTGTTTATCATCATGGGTATATTTTGCCAATGCTGAGATATTATCAAAAGTCTTAAGCATTTTTGGCATTCTGGATTTTGTCAACCTGACAAAGATTTCATTTGATGTTTCACCGGATGGTTTTGATTTATTCCAGCCTTCTCTATCAAGAATTTTTAATTTATCTTCTTCTTTTACAATTTCAGCATTTCGCTTTTCCATTCTTGTTAGATAATTTTCAAAATCCTTATCAAATTCTTCATTAGTCTTTTTTACTCTTCCTGCTTTCTTTGTTTCGGTAGTAATACCTAAACCAGTTTTTGATTCTTTATTTTCTTTCTTTCCCATTATTCTCAATTCCTTTTATTTTATTATTGTTATCCGATAAATGCAGATTATCAAACGGATAACCGCCAGATTATTTCAGCTTTTATCGGATATACTAACATTCTTTTTAAACTATATAAGTTAATTGGTAACAAACCAGATATTTAATTTATTTTTATTTTTTAATGATTGATTATCATAAAGTTTACTGCTATCGAAAAAATATTTTTATTTTTGAATCAGGTTAAGATATTTCATATAAGGTAATATGTTAGTATGGATGTTTTTAAAATAAAATCCTTGAAAAATAAAATAAAAATTCTACTGTTATTTATTTTAAAAATAAAAAATATAAATGATATATCCTGAAATTATATAATACTTCTTCCGATGCTGTTTTTTATAAAAGAGATGGTAAGGGATGGGTGGATAGGAAAAAGTTCCCCTTACACAATTCTATAAGGATGGATAAGTATAAATAGGTTAGTATCATATGATGATACATAAAGATGTTAAAACAGTATTAACAACTTTATAGAGATGATGGATATGTATAAATGTAATAAATGTCTTAGAGAGTTTTTTAATTATTGTTCTCAGCATGGAATATTTGAAATAGTTGAAGGTAAATTTATTATTTCAACTTGTCAGGGATTATGTGTTTTTTATCCTGATGTTGAAACTAATCATGATGAAAAAGATTGTATTTGTAGGAGATAAAAATTATGAATTGTAATAAATGTAAATATTATAATCAAGAAATACAACCAGAACAATTAAAAATAATTATATGTACTGGTAAAGGTGATTCGTTATTATCATGTATAAAATCTAATAACTTTAGACCAAAAATAGGATAAAAATTATGATTCCATTAAAAGAATTAAGAGAAAAATTATATTCAAAATATGAAAAAAAAGATATAGCAAGAAAATTAAATTTAGGGAGAGTTCAAACATCAAGAATATTACATGGAAGAAGTAATATGACAATAGAACGATATAAAATTTTAGAAGAGATGATTTAAATGAGATTTAAACAATTTAAGTTTTTATTTTTTAAAATAATAACCAGATATTTTTTTAAAGATGAAATGTTAAAATTTATTAAATTGTATAAAAATACATTATTTGGTAAATATAGTTATTATAATAGAATAGAAAATTTTACAATAGATAAAAATACTTTATATATAGATACGGATTGTAAAATAAATAAAGTTGTTTTTACAAATGAAGGAGAATTAAGATTATGATTAATGAAATAGATTATAATAAATATATAGTTATTAAATCAGATGATATTAAAAAATATTTATCTGATAAACAAAAAGATGAACTTGAATTAATTTTATTAAGAATAAATAATAAACGTGAATATGATAATAAAAATATTAATAAATATTTAGTTCTTAATATTAATGATGATTTTGATGTAAGATATTTTATAAATATTTTAGATACTAAAAGAATGTATTTAAATAAAATTAAAGATATATCTATTTATTTAGTTAATTCAATTTTGAGGTTAAAATAATGATAACAAAATCTGACATAAAAAAAATAAAAGAATTAAGACAATTAAAAAAATCTGGTAAACAAATATCTAAAGAAATTCATAAAAATTATCAGGATACACTTATAGAAATAAGGAAACTTGAAAATAAACCAGAACCAACAAAAGAAAAGAAATTATTATCTACACCTATAAAATATATTACAAAAAAACAAATAAAAAGAAGAGAAAAAATATTAATAAAGAAGAAACAAGAAAAAAAGATAATAAAAAAAGGTTTAAAACAATTAAAAAAATTTATAAAAAAAGAAAAGAAAATAAAAGAAAAGAAAATAAAAGAAAAGAAAATAAAAGAAAAAGAAATCCATAAAGAGAAAAGAAGAGAAGAAATAAGAGAAGAATTAAAAGAAGCGGAAATTAAAGGATATTATACAACTACTTTTTCATGTACCTGTTTAGTATCTGATAGGAAAATAATACATGATTTTGCAGTAAGAGAAGAAATAAAAGATATAGTTGAAACTTTACATAATGAAAATTATCCTGACCATAATTTAAAGAAAATTGAGGAAGGCACAACATTTTTTCATGAATATTCAAATAAACCATCAATAAAAAGTAATTCACCAACAGAAAAACAAAAGAAGTTTTTAGGTTATTTAGGTTATTCAAAAGAAGAAATATCTATAGTAAAAAGTAAAGATGAAGCACGAAATTTAATAAATAATAGGTGATTAATATTAAAAAAATGATGGTAACTATATTAGGAACTACAAATGAAAATGAATCAGATATACAATTAGAGTTTATATCTGTTTTTAAAAAACAAGAATTAATAGAGTTTTTAAAATTAACAGTTGAACATTTAGAAAAAGAAGAAAAAAAATTAAATTTAGATAAAATACATTTAAATTAAGGTGAAATATGTTTGAATTTATGAAATATGCAAATTTAAATAATGAAGATGATACTTTACATTTTATAGAATATTTATTAAATAATTCTATTATTAAAAATCATATAAAAACTGAAATAGTAGAAAATGAATTAAAAATAATTTGTGATGATAAAACAACAATTTATAAATTATCAATAAGAAGTTAATTTATATTTTTATTTTTGGTGTTTAGATGTCTTATTTACTATCAAAATCCAATAAAACATCTCAACCACAACATTTTATTATTTTTGATACAGAAGCATATCCAGAATCTATTTTTTTAGATAAACAATCAAAATCTTTAAAACCAAATTTAAATCCTGATTTGATGTTAATTAATAAACATATTTTATCTTTTGGTTATGCTTTTTATTATGAATTAATTAATAATGAATATATTAAACAAGATGAATTATTTTTTTCATATCGACAATCAGATATAGATATTTATAATAAAAAATATTATACAAATTATAAAACACCTCAACAAGTTTTTACAGATTTTTATTTAAGAAAAAATAAAAAATGTAATCCATTATATTTATTTGCTCATAATATAGCTTATGATATTAGACATATTTTAGATGAAAAATTATTAAAGGAAGCGGATTATAAATTAAAAGTTGGAATATCTGAAAATGTTTTTATTTATAAGTATGGTAAAAAGAATTATGATGTAATATTTTTATCTACTACAAATTACTTTAGAACATCATTAAAAGAATTGGGAAAAATTTTTGGATTAGATAAACTTGATTTTGAAATGAATAAATCAGGACAAGATGAGATTAAAAATATATCACAACGTGCTAAAACTTATTGTTATCGTGATGTTGAAATATTAGAGAAAGTAGTTATTAATCTTATTAATTTTACAAAAGATAAATGTAAATTTTCTTTTACTATTGCATCAACTGCATTTAATATTTATCGTCATGAATTTTATGACGGTAATATTTTAATTCATCATTTACCATATATTGAATTTTTTGAAAGACAAGCTTATTATGGAGGTAGAACTGAATGCTTTAGGATAGGATTATATAAAAATATTTATAAATTAGATATTAATTCTATGTATTCAGATTCTATGTTAAATCATGATTATCCTATTGAATACATTGGAATGATAAAACATGGTGATAAAAAAACATTATTAAAATATATTAATGATGAAGAAAAAGAATATTTAATTATAGCAAATGTTACAGTAGATTTAAAATATTCAAAAGTTCCATATAGAAATACTGAAAACGATAAATTATTATATCCGATAGGTAAATTTTCAACATTTTTATGTCAGCCTGAAATAGAATTATTAACGGAAAATGAAATAATTGGAGTTAAAGAAATATTAATTTATAAAAAAGCACAAATATTTAATAAATTTGTATCTTATTTTTATGATAAACGATTAGAATATAAAGGAAAAATTTGTCCTAATTGTCATTCAAAAAATACTAAAGAATTAATAAAAGATACTAAATATGAATGTAATGACTGTCATGGTATTATTTTTGTTGATGATGTAATGCAATATTTTTGTAAAACTACATTAAATTCATGTTATGGTAAATTTGCACAACGAACAACAAAAGATATAAGAAATAATGAGTTTGACGGATGGTTAGAAAATGGATATATTGATTATGTAGATGAAAATGATATTTTACATAAATTAAAATTTATTCATAAAGAATGTTTTGAAATAACAAATGAGGAAGCATCTTATAATAGTTTTATTCCAATTTCGGCATTTGTTACAAGTTACGCAAGAGTAAAATTATATCATTTGATACAATTAGTAAAACCATATTTAATTTATTGTGATACTGATTCATTATTAGTTACTATAGAAGGATTTGAAATATTAAATTCTCTTAACTGGATTGATAAACAAGAATTAGGAAAACTTAAAAAAGAGGATTTTTTATTAGAATTTGAATGTAGAAATTTAAAAGATTATTCATCTAAAAATATAGATTTAGAAATAGAACATAAAATAAAAGGAATTAAAAAAGATGCAGTAAAAAAAGCAATAGCTAATAATGAAGATATAAGCACAAAAAATATTTGGGAAATAAATAGGTTTATCGGTTATAATGAATCTTTAAGATATTTTAATTTATTAGTTGGTGATTTAAATGAAGTTAAAATATTAAAAAGAACTTATGAAAAAGGTATAGTAGATAAAAAAACTGGAATAGTTTATCCGTTTACAATAAATGAAGAAAATAATACTATTAAAAATATAATAGAAGAAAAAATAACAGATGAAAATATAAATCCATTCTGGATTAAAGCACATAATGAAGGTAAAATATGAAATATTCAGATGATATAAAAGTAAAAAAAGATGTTTCAGGATTAAAAATATTTTTAGAAATATTAGAGGATACTTTAAAAAATATAGAATTTGAGATAATAAATAAATCTAATCAAAATTGTTTAATAGAATTAAATAGATTAAAATATAAAATAGAATTAGATATTAAAGGAACAAAGAAAAGAATAGAGGTTTTAAAATGAATAAAATTGAAAAAATTTTTAGTGAAGATTCACTATTAATAGATAGAAAAACATTTTCTATATTATCTGGTATTATAGCACAAGGTTTATTAGTATCATCTATATTTAATTTTAACGAACATAATTATATAGTATTTTTAATAAAATTATGTTATGCTTTTTTTTATATTATTACCGCTATCATATTATCAAATGAAAGCATACAATTATAATTTTTTAGATTATAATTAATTTTTATGAACTATAAAAAACAATATATTATAAATAAAAAATGTTGTAAAGATTGTTATTTATGTAAGAAAATTAATAAATATAATTTCAATTCATGTTTTATAACTAAAATATGTTAATGGAGAAATAAAATGAAAAGTATAATAGAAAGAGTAAAAGAATTAGAAAATAAAGATAATAGTAAAGAAATTAAAAATTTATTAAATAGAGTTGAATTTTTAGAGGATATTATAGAAAATAAATTAGGTTTATATATCCCGAAAAAATAACCATTAGTTATATTTTATATTATATGGTTATGTAGTATAAAATATATATTTTTACTTTAAAATTTTTAATGTTTACTGATAATGATTTTTGATTTTTATCTTTAACTCATATTGATAAAACAATGTTGCGGTAATACTAATACATGGGTAAAATTAAAATAAAATAAATTCATACTTTTATATTTTTTATGTAATAATGACAACTAATAATGATTATTTTACTTTTATAAAAGTAAATAATTATAAATAATTACTTTATAATATATATTATTTTTAAAATAATGTCTGCTGATAGTGATTTTGATTAAATAATAATCGTTAATGGTAAGGGTAAGGGAAAAGGAAAAGGTAAAAGCATAAGTATTTAAACTATAAAAACCATGTAAGTATGAGGTATAGGTGATAAAATAAATGTTGAATAAAAATATATTTAAAATTTTGATTGTTGTATCAGCAATTTTAATGAGTGTAAGTTCTGCTTCTGCTGTAGTATGTACGGACGCAGGTGATTTTGCAAGCATATGCACATCATTAAGCGGATTGTTTAATGCATCTATTGCGTTGGTTACTATTGTAGCTACTGGTTCAAATGCTTCAACAATAATAATGGCAGCAATTATTCTTGCTATCGTGACATTCTTTATTGATTTAGCACGTGGTGAAAATAGCTACCTGAGAAGAAAATTCCAGAGAATATAAATAGGTAAAATATGAATAAAATAAATAATACTCAAAAAATTATTTTATTCATATTTTCTATACTCTTTTTTATTAATCCTGTTTTAGGAAATTTTAATATTACTTTTCAATCTGATAATGAAAAAGTAATAAATATATTTGATATAGATAATAATTCATATCAAATATCGTCTAATACTACTAATCAAATTACAAATTTACCATATAATAATTATAATATAAAACATTATCCTTCAAATACAAGAATAACAAATAATAATGGTTCATTTATATTAAATAATATATCTTCTTTTAATTCTGATTGGCAATTAGCTTTATGGTTTGGTGTAATATTATTTTTTATATATTTAGGTGGAAGAGTTTTTAGGAATATATTATGAACATAAAAAATATTATATATTCAATAAATGATAAAAGAACACAATTTATAATTAGTTTATTATTAATTTTATTGTCTTTATCAATATCAGCTAAAGCTGATACTGTAATAATTTATGATAATATAACAGTATCACAATATAAATTTATAACACTTGAATCTTTTGGTGATATTCCATTAATAGATGATTATGAATATCCAGTATTATTTAATAATAGTTTTGTAGGAAATTATAAAAAAACAGATAAAATTTTTTATCCTGATAATGTTACTATTACAATTATAATTCCATCATTAATAAAAACATCTACTGATAATTTATGGAGAGATAATATAAAACCTCAAGCATTTAATGTTATAGGTTTTATTTCAACATGGGGAATATTATTATTATTAATTTGTTATGCTATTTATAAAATTCAAAGAAAAATAAGGAAGGGATATTAAAATGAGAAAAGAAATAATATTTATTTTTTTATTAATAATTAATATAAATAATGTAAATGCTTTAATATATGATCAAACATTTTTATTTAGTGCTGGAGGAACAAATATACAAACTCCATCTGGTGGAGGCGGTTTTTTATTTGATACTTTGGCTACACATAACGGAATTGGAGATTTAGAAAGCGTATTAATTGATTTTGATATTAATAAATTAATTTCTTATATTTCATTTCCTAATCGTTGGAAAATTTGGACAGGGGCTGTATATGTGGATTATTATGTTACTTTAACATCTAATGCTACTGGATTAAATCAACAATATACCTCTTTTACTTCAACAGTAGACGGAATTTATTTTGGTTCTGGTGTGTTAGGATGGAATAGAGTAGGAACAACAACAAATATTACATATGTAGTTTATTTTGATTCTATAAATACTTCTTATGCTAATTCATTATCAGGTGATAAAGTTTTGGAGTTTGCATATACAGATACTATTTTTACATCTTATGTAACTACTACATCAGCAGGTAATTCTGTTGTATCAAGTTTTGTTACTCCTTCCTCAAATGGAGGACAAATAACAGTTGCTAAAGCTGGAAGAAGAAAGGCTTTATCTTATGACCCATCTACAATAGTATCATATCAATCAAATAATAACGCAAGAGTAACATTTAATAATTCAACTTCATCACCTGAATTATTAGGTACATTTAATTTAACTAAAAATTCTTATACTATGCGTTTAATTATTACTAATATTAGTGATAATGTTTTATATGATGCTTCAAATTCAAATGATATATCTTTAGATTTTTTAATGTCAGATGGAATAAAATTTAATCTTTATGATAGTATTGCGACATCATGGGTAAATAGAACAATTTTAGATTTTAGTTTAATTATTCCAACATCATATAATTTATCTTTTAATCAAACATATTATAATTTAGGTGAACAGATAAATATATCATGGTTATTAACAAATCCTGATATAATAAATTATAATTATTATATAAAAGAATTTGATGGAAGCACAATATTAATAAGTACAAAAAATACAAATAATGAATTATCTGGTTATTGGTTACCGTATCATGATAAAACTATTCCTCAATTCTTTACATTTTATATTGTTCGTTCACCTAAAAACAATTCTTATTTAACTGAATATTTAGAAATGGAACAAATAGGTTACGGTATAAATAATTATGAACAGAATGGTAATTTTTCAACAGACAAAACATTATATAATCAATCTGAAAATATAATTATTACATATAATTTATCTTCATCAGGTAGAATACATATATTTAATTATTTAAATGATTATTATTATAATTTAAATTCAGGTAATAATATTGTTTATAATTATTTAGTTCCTCAGAATGAAGGTTTAGGAAATATGTATATAGAATTAGATTATTTTGATGGAAATAATTATATAACATTGTTCGATTCAGTTGTACAAATTAAACCATTAAATCAAAACAATATGGTTAAATTTAGAGATGATTCTATTGAACAGGGAAGAATATATTATCTTGATGCTTATTTAAATGAATCTGGTTATATATTATTAACTAATCCTAATGGAGAAATTAAATTTAATTTTTCTATATCAGCAGATACATTATCAAATTTTTATTACCAATATGGTTTTAATGACATTGAAGGAATTTATACAGGAACATTATATAATTTATCTGGATTTTTAATAACATCAGATACTAATTATTTAAATTCTGGAATTATAACACCAAAACCAACTATTACACCTTCACCAACAACAGATAATATATTTAATTTTAATGATGAAAATGGTGAAGTATCCGACATTATGATTAAAAGAAGGGGAAATGACTGGTTTAATATTATATTTTTAGCTTGCGTATCATTAGTAATAATTGGTATATATTGGAAAGCAAGAGGTAAATAATGAAAAAAGTATTATTTTTTTTAATAATTTTATTTTTTATAAATAATGTTTCTGGTGTTATTAATATACCAAATAATAATATAACAGATGAAATTATTTATTCTAATAATACTAATATTGATAATCAATATTTATTAGATATTACTGATAATTTAATGTATATACAATTAAATTATGATTTAAAAACATATCCTTTTAATACAGTTTATACATTTAAAGATTCAAAAAATAATACATTAAAAATTTTTTATTCATATATAATAAATAATGGTTTAATATTTGATGATACAATTACAAATATATCATTATCTATAAATAATATATTAAGCGAAACAACATATTCATATAAAGATACAAGATTAAAAATACCATTTGTTACTGAAAAAAGTAACGAAAAAATAATTTTTAATGGTAATAAAATTTATGTAGAATCTGGAATTTCTTTATTTAGAAGGGCAATATTTGAACAGGAAAGAAGTTATTATATTAATAATATTATTATTCCTAATTCAAGCAATATTATTAAAACATCTATAACAATACAATATAGAGATAATGGGATTTCTGTTATAGAAAATGATATACAAAATAATTATGATTCATTAAACCCAGTATTTAAATTATTATTTATAATTTTAAAAATTGGAATAAAAATAATTCAAATTGTATCTGCTGGTTATTTAATTGATAATGTAGATAGTTTAAATTATCAAAATTATATATTAGAACCATTAACATTTTTAGATATAATGATTTCAACAGTTTTATTTTTTATTCATTTCGTAATATTGATGGGTGTTTTATGGACTTTTACATTAATATCTATGTTAATTTTTATATTTTCAATGATAACAACAAAAGATATTTATTCAGGAATAACAAGTTTTTTTAATAATGAATATATATTTATGGATAAAGTTATAATTAAACCTGTAGTATGGATATATCAAAATTTAGTATTACAAATAATTGCTAAAATTAGAGGTTCATCATGAATCGAAACTCCAATTCATGTAGTGTACATCTTCGATAGTACAATGGTGAAAATATGAAAACAAAAATGATACAAATATATGAAAATAATAATACTTTCGGAAGAAAAGAAGAAATATATACATTCTGTATTAATAAAAATGGAAATCCTGATAGTATGGAATTAGATATTTTAAATATGATAAAAGATATGCATAGAAAAGGAATTTTTAATATTAAACATTTCAAAAATTTATTTGATTATGAATATTCATTATCTGCATCTAATATAATTAAAAATATAAAACCAATTATTATTAATATAACTGACAATACCGAAATTATAAAAAATAAAATATTTGATATTGATATTAAAACAAATAATAATATAACTAATGAGGTTTAAAAATGAAATTATTTAAAGGTTTAAATAAATCATCTGTTGGAATAAAAGAAGTTGTTGGATTACCGAAAAAAGTAAAAGATGATGCATATAATATTAAAGCTAATAAAATCACTATTCGTTATTTCCTTGATTTGAATTTTAAAGAATCTCAAGATATAACAGGAGAAATTATACATTATTTAGGTTATCCTATAATTATTTTTGAAAGACCATTTTCAGGTGCAATTTTATATTTAGAGGATTGTACTTATCACAATCAATCTAAAGATAATGAATTAACTATTGATTTAGTTAAAGATTATCCGTTTGGTATTGACCATAGAAGCGATTTAGCAAAAATTGAAGGTGTTGAATATGCTAATTCTGGATATGAATTAACAATAATGGATAAATCACAAATAGAATATTATAAAAATACATATAAATTCTATATTCCAATGATGTTAAATAGAAAACCAATACCTATTATAAAATTAGATTTTGCTGATAGAATTTTAAAACCAATAGATAAAATTGAAGTAAAAAGATTATCTAATATATCACAAAGTTTTTTAAGAACTTTCATAAGATTAAAATTACTTGAAAAAACAGGAACTAAAAAAGATAATATTAACGGTTTTATGATTTTATTCTTTTTAATGATGGGTGCGTTATTATGGGAAATAATAAGAGCATTTTTATAAATAGGTTATATTATGGTTAAAAAAACTCAACCTGATAAAACATCAGATGATACAGGATTTACACCAAAACAGGAAACATTTATTAAAAATCTTTTTGGTGGTGAAAATGGTATATTTTCAAAACCTGATAATTTAAATACATCAGGTTTATCTAATGATGATTATAAACAATTAGAATCTATGAAATGGATTCTATCTATGATTTATAATAAAGATTTTATTAAGTCTGCTACTAATTTACCAGAAGATGAATTAGATGATATTAATGACGCAAGAATGATTAATTCTTATGCTGATTGTCCTGAATTGGATGAATGGTTAAATGATAGATTAGAATTAGCACGTTCACGAATAGCAAATAATGCACCATTTGATAATGTATTGAAATTACTTTCAAGATTATCAGATAAAACAGGAATAGCTTTTAATAATATTGATGCTAATAATGGAATATTGGGAAAATTAAAATGAGGTAAATAAAATGAATGATGAAAAAATTGAAAGATTGTTTTATTTAATTATTAGTGTATTATTAAGTTTAATATTTGCTTATTGTTTATTAATTGGTTTTGTAATGGGTTTTTTTGACTCTGCAAATGGAATAATAACAAATGCAAATGTTAATGTTTCATTAGTTATTAATGAAACTAAATTATATGAATTAGCTAATAATACGAATAGGTAAAACAAAAATAAAAATAGTAAATGAATATCAAGATGAAGGAGAATTAAGAATAGTATTTGATGAATAAAATAAAATATTAGGGAGAATGATATAAAATGAAACAATATCTTAAAGAAGAAAATAAATTATCTAAAAAGGTATATGGTAAACCATATTTATCTTTAAATGATAAACAAAAAAGTATTATCAGAATAAAGATAGTTAATGAACATCTTAAAGAAGATATAAAAGAATCAAAAAAATCAATCGAAGAAGATAAGAAACTTGAAAAAACATTAGGGAGAATGAAATAAATATGAATGAAAATACTTATAATACTATGTTTCTTATTTCAATTATGATTATTGGTTATTTATTATCTGTTGGTATTGGTATATCTTATGTAGATGATAAATGGAAAAATGATATAATTGAAGCATCAATTCAAACAGATAAACCAAAATTTTTATTATTTACTTTAGATAATGAAGATAGATATTTTAAAATTGATGAGGTTAATATAAATAATTTTAATAATTATGTTAATATATCAAATATAACAATAGAACCATGAGGTAAAACTTGAAAGAAATTGATATAATACAACTTATCTTAAGTAGATATGTTGTATTTGTTGGCGGTAGATATTCAAGAGGTAAATCATTAATAATTACATTTTTATGTTTAATGGATATGATTTTAAATAATCGAACGTCTATTTATTCTAATATGCCGATTAATTTTGAAAAATCAGGTTTTAATAGTGTTGTTAAACATGTTATAGATACTAAATTTTTCGACAATATACCAGAACATACAAGAATTGCATGGGATGAAACAACAAATGATATTAATGCAAGAAGTTTTAACAGTGTAAAAAATAAATATTTATCTGTTCTATCTGTAGATATTGCTAAAAAAGATGATAGATTAATAGGTACATTCCAATTTGGGGATACTATGGATAAAGTATTTGGTTTATTATGTGAATTAATTATTATTCCTGAATACGTTAATAAATATTCCGATATTACAAAAGAGGACAATATTAAACGTGTTGAAAATAAAGATTTTTTAATGCGTTGGATAATAATAGATAAAAGAGATAATGACCAAAGATATGAATTAACATTAAATCTTTATCCTATAATATTTATGTATAATACACGATTTAAACCTCTTCCTCTATGGGTTAATCATGAGGATTTTGTAGATAGATTAAAACCAAATGATAGAGAATTATTTACATTAAGAAATCCAAAAGAGATAAATAAACGTGTTGAACATTGGAATAATGGAATGAAAGAAATAGGGAAAATAATGGTTAGATAGTATTTTATAGTCATAAGTTAATTATGATATGAGGTGAAAATATGGATTCAGTAAAAGTATATCTTGAAAATGGAAGCGAATATATAACAGATATAGCATCAAATCTTACAGATAAACAAATATATAGTTATTTTAAAATTGGCTCACATGTTAATGTTGGAATAGGTGGAAAAGATAAAATAACTAAAATAAAATCTATTAAAATAATAAGAGAAAATGAATATAAAGAATCTGAAAATAAAGAAGATATAAAAGTATTAGGTAAATTGAGATAATTTTAAAATTATCTCATTTAATAATCATGAAAATAAATAAAATTAGAACCTGTAAATATAAAATATCATATTATAAATATGTTTATGGTTATTACTTAATTTTATTATATTTATATAACAACATTATTAATATTAATAAATATTATATTAAACAGTTTACAGGATTAAGAATTAATATTGGTGAATAAACTTGAAACTATCATTATATACTATTGAATCATTATTAGATAAATTATTAAAAAAAGATTATTATTATTTAGTCACAATGTCATTTTATCATATAGAATTAATTATTTTTGGTATTTTAGGTTTAATCCCTTTTTGGTATGAATTTCATACTTTTTTCCCATTATACTTTGATAGTTCATCTTTATCGGCACAATTTTTAGATTATGAAATAGGTTATAATGCTGAAACTGTTTTTTATACTTTTTTAATATTATTATTAGATATTACATTTTTATTTATTGTTCGTTCTGAAATAGGAAATTTACAAATAAAAAATAATACTAAATATTGGTTTTATCCATCAAAAAAAGCTATACTTATTATTGAATGTTTTATATTTTATTTTAATATTGGTAATCCTATTATGAGAATGATATTATATTTTATGTCATTAAATACAATTCAAATTTATTTTACATATAGATATTGGTTAAAAATTCCAGTAATAGGTAAAATATGGTTATTCGGAAGTTATTTATATATTATAATGTTGACAATATCCCCATTAAGAGAAATAATATATTTAATATTGAAATTTGGAGTTTAAAAATATGAAAATATTTAATATATTTAAAATATTAATAATGTTTATATTAATATGGTTTTTATATCAAAGTATAAAATTTTCAAGGTTAGTTTTTCCAGATAATTTTATATTATATTTATTTATTTCAATTTATATTATATTATTTTTTTTATGGTCTTTAGAATTGGAGAATTATAAACATGAAAACTAAAAATTTAATAATTTCGATGATGTTATTTTTATTAACATCTACTATAGGTATATGTGATGATAATTTTTATTCAGTATATGATAATGTTATTATATCAAATAATTATAAAATAATATTAGATGATGTTTTAGAATCAAATATATTAATAGATAATAATAATTTATATTATTATACATTAAATAATTTTTATATATCAAATAAAACTAATGGTAATATATTATATAAATTATCTATTTCATCTATAAAAAATCAAGAACAAACAGATAATTATTCATATTTACAAACAGATTATAATATTTATAAAATTAATAAATCATCTGGAATAATCGAAGAAAAAAGAATATATATTAAATTACTTGAAAAAATATATACATTTTTTGGAGTTTCTGGATTAACTACAATAAATAATTATTATATTGGAACTAATGGAACTAATGGAACTAATGGTATTAATGGAACAAATGGTATTAATCAATCAGACGATACAAAATTAAATAAATCTGGTGATATTATGACGGGGATTTTAAATATGAATACTAACTCTATTATAGATGCTTCATTAATAAAAACAGATGGAGAACTTTTAATTCAATCAAAAAATTCCGGCGTGGATACAGCTTATGTACTCTTAAATTATGGTTTTCATACACTTACATTAGGGGTATTTAATAATTCTTCAAATAAAAATCAAATAGATTTAGGATTAACTAAAACAGATTTTTTTAAAACTATTGATATGAATAATAATAGTATAAATAATTGTGAAAATTGTCTTACCAATGAAACAATGGCACATGATAACACAAAAGTAAATAAATCTGGTGATAACATAACTGGAGATATGAATTTTACAAGTCATAATATTACATACATAAATAGAATATATGATAATGATGAAGATTCATATATCCAGTTTGATGAAAATATATCTATTAGTACAACATTGGATATGAATAATAATGAAATTATAAATTCACCATCTTTATTAAATGGGGTATTTACATCTACATATAAAAATACAACTACAAAAACGTATTATCAAAAATCTGAATCCATAAATCTAACCAACATAATAAATACAACTACATTATATATTACATGGGAATCATTTGGAAGTTCTGGAACTGGATTAATACGTACAAAAATATATAGAAATAATAATAGTATTGGAACTGTTCACGCAACAACATCATTATCACCTGTTTATAATAGTGAATATATTTCTGGATGGTCTAAAAATGATACTCTTGAATTGTGGTCTTATAATGATAATGCTGGTGGTGGTCAATATGCTATTACTCAAAATTTAACTTTACAAATACAGAAATATACATTATTTGAAAATAATAATTGGACATGTTGTTAATATGATTAATAAAATTAAAAAATATATACATGATAAATTAGAATTAATTTTTTTTAAAAGATTCATAATTTGTTTAAATAGAAGATTTCCAATAACATTAGCTATATTTAATAGATGTGCAGTTGAAACATTCCCAAAAGGTAGTTTATTTCCTCATCCCATCGGGATAGTTACATCTGCGTTTGCTAAAATTGGTAAAAATGTTGTTATATATCAGAATGTTACAATAGGACAAAAAAGAAGAGATAAAAAAAATAAAAGTATTAAAATAGGAAATAATTGTATTATATATGAAAAATCTTCTATATATGCTGATATTGGAAATAATTGTATTATTGGTTCAGGATGTTTTATATTTAATAAAATAGAAGATAATACAATCGTTTATAATAAATATAATAATATTATAATTAAAAAACGTAATTAACTATTTATACTATTAAATCAATGTAGTATATGAGGTAATAGAAATATGACAACTAAAAAACAATTAATAAATGAAATAGAAACAACTGCAAAAAATCTTGTAGGAACAAAATTTAAATATAATCCTCT
>Ga0079037_100000398_pt1 | contig 19262 bp, 19 predicted proteins | sample Mud3Dept4metaG_FD_71479 | JGI IMG/M metagenome (GOLD analysis project Ga0079037, IMG submission 71479) | Freshwater wetland microbial communities from Ohio, USA, analyzing the effect of biotic and abiotic controls - Mud 3 Core 4 Depth 4 metaG | ecosystem: Environmental > Aquatic > Freshwater >... | reverse complement strand
GACGGCTCGTTCGTCTACGTGCCGAAGGGCGTGCGCTGCCCGATGGAGCTCTCGACCTACTTCCGCATCAACGCGGCGAACACCGGACAGTTCGAACGCACGCTGATCATCGCCGACGAAGGCAGCCACGTGAGTTACCTCGAGGGCTGCACGGCGCCGATGCGCGACGAAAACCAGTTGCACGCCGCCGTCGTCGAGCTGGTCGCGCTCAAGGACGCGAACATCAAGTACTCGACCGTGCAGAACTGGTACCCGGGCGACGAGGAAGGCCGCGGCGGCATCTACAACTTCGTCACGAAGCGCGGCGAGTGCCGCGGCGCCAACTCGCACATCAGCTGGACCCAGGTCGAGACCGGTTCAGCCATCACCTGGAAATACCCGAGCTGCGTGCTCACGGGCGACAACTCGGTCGGCGAGTTCTATTCCGTGGCGCTGGCCAATCACTACCAGCAGGCCGACACCGGCACCAAGATGATCCACATCGGGCGCAATACGCGCTCGACGATCGTCTCGAAAGGCATCTCCGCCGGCCGCGGGCAGAACACCTACCGCGGGCTGGTGAAGATCCTGCCGTCGGCCGAGGGCGCGCGCAACTACACGCAGTGCGATTCGCTGCTGATGGGCGACAAGTGCGGGGCGCACACCTTCCCGTACATGGAGATCCGCAACCCGAGCGCGGTGGTCGAGCACGAGGCGACCACGTCCAGGATCGCGGACGACCAGCTCTTCTACTGCCGCAGCCGCGGAATCTCCGAGGAGGACGCGGTGAACATGATCGTGAACGGCTTCTGCAGGGCGGTGTTCAAGGAGCTGCCGATGGAGTTCGCGGTCGAAGCACAGAACCTGCTGTCGGTGAGCCTCGAAGGCGCCGTCGGCTGAACCGGACAACGAGACGAACGACATGCTCAGCATTCGCGACCTGCACGCCCAGATCGGCGCCCGCAAGATCCTGAAGGGAATCAACCTCGAGGTCCGCGCCGGCGAGGTGCACGCCATCATGGGCCCGAACGGCTCGGGCAAGAGCACCCTCGCCAGCGTGCTGGCCGGGCGGGAGGGCTACGAAGTCACGGCCGGCAGCGTCGAGTACCTGGGGCGCAACCTTCTCGAGATGGAACCCGAGGAGCGGGCCCACGCCGGCGTGTTCCTCGCCTTCCAGTACCCGGTCGAGATCCCCGGCGTGAACAACGCCTACCTGCTCAAGGCTGCGCTCAATGCCGTGCGCAGGCAGCGCGGCGAGGCCGAACTCGACGCCTTTGAGTTCCTGGCGCTGGTACGCGACAAGATGCAGCTGATGCAGATGGACGAGAGCTTCCTCAACCGCGGGGTGAACGAGGGCTTCTCGGGCGGCGAGAAGAAGCGCAACGAGATCCTGCAGATGGCGGTACTCGAGCCGAAGCTCGCGCTGCTCGACGAGACCGACTCCGGCCTCGACATCGACGCGCTGCGCGTCGTCGCAAGTGGCGTGAACAGCCTGCGCGGCCCCGACCGGGCAATCGTCATGGTGACGCACTACCAGCGCCTGCTCGATTACATCGAGCCCGACTTCGTGCACGTGTTGTCCGACGGGCAGATCCTCAAGAGCGGCGGCAAGTCGCTCGCGCTGGAACTCGAGAAGCGCGGCTACGACTGGGTGCGCCAGGAGGCACGGGTGGCATGAGCGCGGCGGTCGCCGAACCTGTTGCCCACTACCGCGCGGCCTTCGAGGCGGCCAGCACGGATCACGCCGGGACGGCGGCGCAGCGCGCTGCCGCGTTCGAGCGCTTCGCAGCGCTGGGCTTCCCGGGCACGCGTGACGAGGCCTGGAAGTACACCAGCCTGCGGCGCCTGGAGTCGCGTCGATTCCCGGTGCGTGGTGCGGCAGCGCCCGCGCCTGTGCTGCCTGCGCCGCTCACCGCGTATCGGCTTGCAGTCGTCGACGGTCGTCCGCGTCCGGATCTTTCGAGCCCCGACCGCCTGCCGCCTGGCCTGCGGTTGCGAGGCCTCGCCGAGGCCCAGGCCGACGGCGAGTCGCTCGGCGCACTGCTCCGAGTGACGCAGGGCGGCGGCACGGAGCGTTTTGCGGCCCTCAACGCGGCTCTGTGCCCCGACGTCGTGTTGCTGGAAGTCGGCGAGGGCGCCGCCCCTGAGCCGATCGAGATCCTGGTCGCCGCCACGGCGACCGAGCCCGGCATGAGCCACCCGCGCCTCGTGATCCGTGCCGCCCGCGGCAGCACGGCGCGGATCGTGCTGCGTCACGCCGGAGACGAGACCGAACGGCTGGTCAATTCGGTCGTGGACGTCGAAGTCGGCCCGGATGCCGCGCTGCACCTCTACCGCCTGCTCGATCCTGGCACGCGCGTATTCCACATAGAACGCATCGAAGCGACCGTGGCGCAGCGTGGCACCATCTTCACGCACGACGCGCAGCTCGGCGCCGGCCTCGCCCGCCTCGACCTGAACGCGCGCCTCGTCGCGCCGCAGGCGGCCGCCGAGCTCACGGGCCTCTTCCTCGCGGACGGCGTGCGCCACCTCGACACCCATGTGCACGTGGATCACCTCGCAGTTGGCACTCGCAGCCTCCAGGACTACCGCGGCGTCGCCGCCGGCCGGGGCCGCGCCGTGTTCAACGGCAAGGCGGTCGTGCACGAGGGCGCGCAGCAGTCCCAGGCCCGACAGACGAGCCGCAACCTGCTGCTCACCCCAGGGGCGGAGATCGATACCAAGCCCGAACTCGAGATCTACGCCGACGACGTGCAGTGCAGTCACGGCGCCACGACCGGTCAGCTCGACGCCGCGGCGTTGTTCTACCTTCGTTCGCGCGGCCTGTCGCTGACCGAGGCGCGCAGCGCCCTGACGCGGGCCTTTGCGGGTGCCGTACTGTCCCGCATGGACCACGCGGCATTCGCGGGCGTGGTGCGCGAGGTGCTCGACGCTCGCCTCGAGCGGCTGCTGGACACGCACCCATGAGCGTGACCCCCGCCTCAGCCGTGCCGGGAGCCCCGGCCGCCCGACCCATCGACGTCGCGACTGTGCGCCGCGACTTTCCCATCCTCGCCCGCGAGGTGAACGGCAAGCCGCTGTGCTATCTCGACAACGCCGCCTCGAGCCAGCGCCCACGCTCGGTCATCCATTCCATTTCGCGCTACTACGAAACCTCGCACGCCAACGTTCACCGCGGTGTGCACCGCCTCAGCCAGGAAGCCACGGATCTGTTCGAGGGTGCGCGGGAGACCCTGCGGCGCTTCGTGAACGCGCGCTCAGTGCGCGAAATCATCTTCGTGCGCGGCACGACCGAGGCGATCAACCTCGTCGCACAGAGCTATGCGCGGCCTAACCTGCAGCCGGGCGACGAGATCGTGATCTCGTGGCTCGAGCACCACGCCAACATCGTACCCTGGCAGATGGTCTGCGAGCAGAGCGGCGCCAGACTGCGCGTGATCCCCATCACCCGCAGTGGCGAAGTGGACTTCGATTCGTTCCTCGCGCTGCTGAACGACCGCACACGCCTCCTCGCCCTCGCCCACGTTTCCAACGCCCTCGGCACCGTGGTGCCGGTGGAGCGGTTCATCCTCGAGGCGAAGCGTCGCGGCATCCCAGTGCTGCTCGACGGCGCGCAGGCCGCCCCGCACATGGCGGTGGACGTGCAGGCGCTCGACTGCGATTTCTACTGCTTCTCCGGCCACAAGATGTGCGGCCCCACCGGTATCGGCGTGCTGTACGGGCGCGAGTCGCTGCTCGAGGCCATGCCGCCGTGGCAGGGCGGCGGCGACATGATCCTGGCGGTGAGCTTCGAGCGCACCGTCTACAACGAGCTGCCTTACAAGTTCGAGGCTGGCACCCCGCACATCGCTGGCGCCATCGGTCTCGCGGTGGCCGTCGAATACCTCGAGGCGCTCGGCTTGGATCGCATCGCGGCCGCCGAGCAGGCGCTGCTCGACTACGCCACGGAGCGACTGCAGCAGATCCCCGGACTCACGATCGTGGGCACCGCACCGGAGAAGGCTGCCGTCGTGTCGTTCACCGTCGAGCGCGTGCACCCGCACGACCTCGGCACGATCCTCGACTCCGAGGGCGTCGCAATCCGCACCGGACACCATTGCGCCATGCCGGTGATGGACTTCTTCGGCGTACCCGCCACTGCGCGCGCCTCGTTCGCCTTCTACAACACGCGCGCCGAGGTGGACCGCCTCGTCGACGCTCTGCAGGTCGCCCGGGAGATGCTCGCCTGATGGACCTCAAGGACCTGTACCGCGACGTGATCGTGGATCACAACCGCAGCCCGCGGAATTTCCGGCCGATGCCCGACGCGGACCGGCACGCCGAAGGCTTCAACCCGCTGTGCGGCGACCGCCTGACGCTGTTCGTGAAGCTCGACGGCGACCGCATCAGCGATGTCTCGTTCCAGGGCAGCGGCTGCGCCATCTCGGTCGCCTCCGCCTCGCTGCTCACCGAGAGCGTCAAGGGACGCACCGTACCCGAGGCCGAGCAGCTGTTCACCAGCATGCACGAGCTGCTGACCCGCGACGACGCGATGGCCGACCCGGCCGGACTCGGCAAGCTCGCCGCGCTGTCCGGCGTGCGTGAATTCCCGGCGCGCGTGAAGTGCGCCAGCCTGTGCTGGCACACGCTGGACGCCGCGCTGCATCGCGAAGCCGAGCCTGTTTCGACAGAGTGACGACCGACCCGGAGTGACGCCGTGTACCGATCCGACAACGAGCCTGTCACGCTGACTCGCGACGTGGACGCGGTCATCGTGCCCGCCGGCATGAACGTGAAGCTGCGCGAGGGACAGCAGGGCTTCATCACCCAGGCGCTCGGCGGCAGCTTCACCGTGTACGTCGAAGGCAACCTGTTCCGCATCGCCGGGCAGGACGCCGACGCCCTCGGCAAGGAGGCGGCCGACGTGCCGCACCTGCCGCCCAACGCGAGCGACGAGGACGTACGCGAGATCGCGTGGGCGCAGATGAAGACCTGCTACGACCCGGAGATCCCTATCAACATCGTGGACCTCGGCCTCGTTTACTCCTGCGACGTTCACACCGACGAGCACGGCGACCGCGTGATCGACGTGAAAATGACGCTCACCGCGCCAGGCTGCGGCATGGGCGATGTGCTAGTGCAGGACGTGCGTGACAAGGTCGAGATCATCCCGACCGTGAAGCGCGCCGACGTCGAACTGGTATTCGACCCGCCGTGGAGCCAGTCGATGATGTCAGAGGCAGCGCGCCTGCAGACGGGGATGATGTGAGCTGGGTGAAAGCCGTGCCGGCCGCTACGATCGCCCCCGGGGATTACGCCACCGTGGAGCTCGACAGCGGGTTCGTTGCGGTATTCAACGTGGACGGCGAGTTCTTCGCGCTCGATGACGTCTGCACCCACGACGGCGGCGGGCTCGCCGGCGGCGCGATCGAGGATCATCAGGTGATTTGCCCGCGCCACGGCGCGCGTTTCTGCCTGCGCACGGGCGCGGCACTCACGCCCCCGGCTTACGCAGCCGTGCGATGCTACGCAACCCGAGTCGTGGACGGCATGATCGAGATCCAGGACGTGCCATGAAGCGCCTGACGCTCGTCCGTCATGCCAAGTCCGACTGGTCGCTGCCCGGTCAAAACGACTGGGACCGGCCGCTCAACAAGCGCGGCCAGCGCGATGCGCCCGAGATGGCGCGGCGCCTGCGTTCGCGCCGCCTGAGGCCCGAACTGATCCTCTCGAGCCCGGCCGTCCGCGCGCTCACCACCGCCGCCGTGATGGCCCGCGAACTGAAGGTGCCGGCCGCCCGCGTGATGCAGGACGAGCGGCTGTACCTCGCCTCTCCGGCCGACCTGCTGGCGGTGATCCGCGAACATGGCGGCGAAGCGAAGCATGTGATGGTGTTCGGCCACAACCCCGGCATGACCGAGTGCGCCAACCGTCTCTCGGCCGGCGATCACATCGACAACCTGCCCACCTGCGGCGTGTTTACGGCACAGTTCGACGTCAGGTCGTGGGGCGAACTCGACTGGGGCCGCGGGCAGGAAGCCGAGTTCGACTACCCGAAGCACCACCCCTAGCCGCGGCCGAAGACCGGAATTGCCGCGCCCGTGACCGCGCGCGCGGCGTCCGAGGCCAGGAACAGGATCACTGCGGCGATCTCATCGGGCGCCACCCAGCGACTGAAATCTGCATTGGGCATCTCGGCGCGATTGCGCGGCGTGTCGATGGTGCCCGGCAGTATGGCATTCACCGTGATGCCGCGGTCCTTCACTTCCTCGCTCAGGCTCTCCGTCAGGCGTTGCACGCCGGCCTTCGAGGCCGTGTAGGCGCCCATCCCGGCTGCCGCGCGACCGGCAGCAGCACCAGCACCGATGTTGATGATGCGTCCCGATCGGCGCTCGAGCATCGCGGGCAGCGCTGCCTTGCAGCACACGACCGCGGTACGCAGGTTCATCGCGTAGAGCTGGTCCCAGGTTTCGGGATCGCCGTCCTCGAGCTTCTGCCACTGGAAGCCGCCGGCGATGTTCACGAGCACGTCGATGCCGCCGAAGCGCATCGCCGTGGCCGCAATCACCCGCCGTGTCGCTTCCATGTCCGTGAGGTCCACGTTGCCGAAGACCAGCGGCGCCGGCCCGAGTTGCGCCCGGACCACCGCCGGAGGCTGCGGTGCGACATCGAGCAGCGCGAGTTGGGCTCCGCGCGCCTCGAATGCACTCGCCACCGCGCGGCCGAGCGCGCCGAAGGCACCAGTGATCACGACGATTGGAGAGGGATTGCTCATGGTGTGCCCTCCGTCAGCATTCCGGGACGTTGACCGCCAGCCCGCCCTGGCTCGTCTCCTTGTAGATCACCGACATGTCGCTGCCGGTCTGGCGCATGGTGGCGATCACCTGGTCGAGCGAGACTTTGTGCGTGCCATCACCCCGCATGGCGAGGCGCGCGGCGTTGATGGCCTTCACCGCGCCCATGGCGTTGCGCTCGATGCACGGGATCTGCACGAGTCCCGCGATCGGGTCGCAGGTGAGGCCGAGGTTGTGTTCCATGCCGATCTCGGCCGCGTTCTCGATCTGCTCGTTGGTGCCATTGAGCGCAGCGACGAGGCCCGCGGCCGCCATCGAGCACGCCACGCCCACTTCGCCCTGGCAACCCATCTCGGCGCCCGAGATCGATGCATTGCACTTGTAGAGCATGCCGATCGCGCCGGCGACCAGCAGGAAGCGCACGATGCCGTCGTCGCTCGCGCCGGGCTCGAAGCGGCGGTAGTACGCGATCACGGCCGGCACGATGCCCGCGGCACCGTTGGTCGGCGCCGTCACCACCCGACCGCCAGCGGCGTTCTCTTCGTTGACCGCCAGGGCGAAGGCATTCACCCAGTCCATCACGTCCAGCGGACGTTGCTCGGCGGACTCGACGATCATGCGGCGCAGGCGCGCCGCGCGGCGGCGCACCTTGAGTACGCCGGGCAGCAGGCCCGTGCCCTTGAAGCCGCGGTCGATGCAGTCGTTCATCACCGACCAGATCCTGAGCACGGCCGCCGTGGTCTCGGCGTCCGGGCGGAACGTCCGCTCGTTGGCGAGCACCAGTTCGTGCAGGTCGAGGCCCTGCTCGCGGCAGGCGGCCAGCAGTGCCTGTGCGGAGCCAAATGCATTGGGCAACTCTGTCGCGGCGCGCCCAGGTTCGGCGCGGCCGAACTCTCCGGCACGCACGATGAACCCGCCACCGGTCGAATAGAACTCGTCGCGATGCAGCACACTGCCGGCGCCGTCGAGCGCCGAGAAGCGCATGCCGTTGGTGTGCAGCGGCAGCGTCTGGTCGCGGTGGAACAGCAGGTCCAGCGGTTCGTCGAACTCGATCTCGCGGGTGCCGGCTAGACACAGGCGACCCGTCGAACGAATGCGCGCGAGCACGGGCTCGATCGCCTCCGGCTCGATCTCGTCCGGCCGATGACCTTCGAGTCCAAGCAGCACTGCCCGGTCAGTGCAGTGACCGAGCCCGGTGAGCGCCAACGACCCGTACAGCTGCACCCCGACACGCGCTGTGCGCTCGAGCAGCCCCTGCCCACGCAGGTCCGCGACGAACGCGCTGGCGGCGTTCATCGGACCCATGGTGTGCGAACTCGAAGGGCCGAGACCGATCTTGAAGACGTCGAGGACAGAGAGGGACATGCGGGGTGCGGGACAGGGGATGGGGGATCGGGGGGGATAGTGTACGGCAGCCGCCCGCGGACTATCGCCTGTCGCCAATCCCCTGTTCCATGGCGAGCAGCGACGCGTTGCCGCCCACTCCCGAGGTATTGATGGCGCCCGTGCGCTCGCGGGCGCCGAACCACGGCCTCCTCGGGCAAGAGGAAGTCAGTGTTGACCGCCTGCCCGACCGGCGTCCGCAGATCGTCGGCGTCAGGCGCGCAAGTTCCAGACCAAACAACAGGGCCCACGGGCGAACGCCCGCGGGCCCTCGAGCCGGCGTCAGCCGCCCTACTTCGTCTCGTAGATCAGGCCGACCGTCGCGAGAGTATCGGTCTTCTCCGTGCCAGCCGGCACTTCCGTGTTGTGGCGCACCTGATAACCCAGGCGCAGGGCGAGCGCGCCGTTGATCGCGACCTCGAGACCAAGGTCGTTCTGCAGGTAGGTGTTGTCTGACCCGGTCTCGATCAGGAACCGCTCGACGATCTTGGTCGTCTCGGTCAGCTGGTGGTCGAAGCCGAGGTCACCGCGGAAGATCAGGCCGTCCTCGGATTCACCCGTGTCGCGCAACTCGGCGAAGCGATAGCCGGGGCCGCCCTGCACCCAGAACTTGGTGCGTTCGCTGTCAATGATCTTGTAACCAAGACCGGCGGCCAGCGAGGCCTGGTAGTCATACGCGCTGAAGCGGTCGTCCTCGTAGCGGCCGGCGCCGAACGCGTAGGCGCGGTCCGTGAACTTGTAGTCCGACTGCCCGCGCAGTTCCCAGCGCTGGGCGGTCGTATCCGTCCCGTCGTTGCCGTAGTTACCGGCGAAGCCCAAGGTGTGCGTCCACTTCTCGAGCGTGTTCTTCACCTGGAGCGCCGCATTCACGGCCTCGTTCTCGCTGTTGCCGCTCGCGAACGAGCCACCGATCTCGCCCTTGCCGGTCCAGTCGGCGAGGGCCGCACCGCTCGTGCCGTACAGTGCAACGGCTGTGAGACCGATCATCATCCTGTTGCGCATCGCGCGTCTCCCGGAAGCAACGTAAAAAAACGGCGCCGCAGTATAGCGGAGGTCTGCACTTGCCGGCAGTCACCCGACCCGCGGACAATTTCCATCCTGAACCGGAGGTGACGGCATGGTGGACACTCCCTACAAGATCGTGGCGACCGAGCAGAACTTTGCTGAGGCCGTCGTGGCCGCCTCTTCGCGGCAGCCCGTGCTGGTGGATTTCTGGGCGCCCTGGTGCGGGCCCTGCCAGACGCTCATGCCGATGCTGGACCGCGTCGCGGACGACTACGGCGGCCGCTTCACGCTCGCCAAGCTGAACACCGACGAGGAGCAGCGCATCGCCGGCCATTTCGGCGTCCGCAGCATCCCCACGGTGATGCTGTTTCACCACGGGCAGGTGGTCGAGCAGTTCGTGGGCGTGCAGCCGGAAGCCGCGATCCGGGCGCTGCTCGACAGGCACCTCGGCGCGCAGGCGGGACCGGGGCCGGACGGGACGACCGCCCTGCTCGACGAGGCCGCAACCCAGCTGGAACTGCGCGACGTGGCCGCGGCGACCGAGGCGATCCGGCAGGTCGAGGTCGCCGCGCCCGACCACCCCGCGCTCAAGCTGCTGCGCGCCCAGCTCGCCTTCGTCGAGGCGGCCAACGCTGATCCGGACGTCGCCGCCCTCCGCGCACGGATCGGGAGCGACCCGTCCGATGCGGCGGCACGTCACGCCTTCGCCGCGCACCATGCGCTCGCCGGCGACTACGCGACGGCCCTGTCCGAATGGCTGGAGCTCATGCGGCGCGACCGCAAGTTCGGCGACGACCTCGCCCGCCGCAGCCTGCTGCTGGCCTTCGACGCGCTCGGCGAGAGCCATGAGCTGGTGCTGGCTACCCGGCGCCGGATGGCGAGCCTCCTGCATTGAAACGGGCAGGCGGCGCATCCGTGCGGGTACGCTCTTGCCCGGTCACGGCGACCGAAGTATAAGTCGCGAAAACTGGGGCCCTGGGGAACCGCCTGGGTTTTTCGATGAGCGAGAAGCCTGAATCCGACAGTTTCGAGGACGAAGACAGCGAAGACGTCGCGGGCGACGAGGAATCGCTCGACGTCGATCGGCTGATGCAGGACCTCGACAAGCGCAAGCGCGGCGCCCCGCGCGGCGCCGAGCCCGCCTGGCGCAAGCTCGAGCGCCTGCGCGAGCAGAAGCGCACCTCCGAGCTGCTGCTCGACTTCGACGACTACGACATCGGCGACGACCGCAAACCGCCGCGCAAGCGTCAGTGAAAGTCGCGCGACGGGGCGCTCAGGGTCCCGAGCCAGCGCGAGAGGTCGGCCAGCCGGTGCACGATCACGTGCAGCACCTCCCCCTCCACCTGCAGTTCGCCCGACACGCCCAGCAGCCTTGAGCCCACCAGCGCTCGGCGCTGACGCTCCGCCACGTCACGCCACACGATCAGGTTGATGCTGCCGGTCTCGTCCTCGAGCGTCACGAACGTGACGCCCTGCGCGCTGCCGGGCCGCTGGCGCGTGATCACGAGACCCGCGGTGCGCACCGTGGCGCCGTGCGGCAGCTCGCGCAGCCGGGCAGCCGGCACGATGCCACGCACGTCGAGGCGTGGCCGCAGCAATGCGAGCGGATGACGGCGCAGCGTGAGCCCCGTATGCGCATAGTCGGCGACGATGTCCTCGCCCTCGCGCGGCGCCCGCAGCAGCGGAATTCCTTCGGCAATGCGCGGCTCGGTGATCAGGCCCAGGGGCATCTCCACACCCGCCACGCTCCAGGCCGCCCGATGACGGTGACCGGACAATGGCTCGAGGGCGCCTGCTGCCGCCAGGCATCCGAGCTCGCGGCGGTCGAGCTGCGCACGGCTCGCAAGCGCCTGCACGTCGGCAAATCGCTCGTGTGCGCGTGCAGCCACGAGCCGTCGCGCGGCCGCTTCCGGGAAGCCCCTGGCGAGCCTCAGGCCGAGCCGCAGCGCGGGCTCACCGCCTGTGCCGCGCTCGAGCGTGCAGTCCCAGTCGCTCGCGAATACGTCCACGCGGCGCACCTCGACGCCGTGGCGGCATGCGTCCTGCACGAGCTGCGACGGCGCGTAGAACCCCATCGGCTGGCTGTTGAGGAGCGCCGCGGCAAACGCCGCCGGCTCGTGGCGCTTGAGCCACGCCGAGACATACACCAGCAGCGCGAAGCTCGCCGCGTGCGATTCGGGGAAGCCGTATTCGCCGAAGCCCAGGATCTGGCGGAAGATCTGCTTCGCGAACTCTTCCGCGTAGCCGCGCTCGCGCATGCCGCGGATCAGCCGCTCCTCGAAGTGGCCGAGACCGCCCTTGCGCTTCCACGCGGCCATGGCGCGCCTGAGCGCGTCCGCCTCGCCGGGCGTGAACCCCGCCGCGACGATCGCCAGTTGCATCACCTGCTCCTGGAAGATCGGCACGCCGAGCGTGCGCTTCAGCACGCCCTCGACGGCCGCGCTCGGGTAGGTGACGGGCTCGAGTCCGCCGCGGCGGCGCAGGTAGGGATGCACCATGTCGCCCTGGATCGGACCGGGGCGGATGATCGCCACCTCGATCACGAGGTCGTAGTAGGTGCGCGGCTTGAGACGCGGCAGCATCGCCATCTGCGCCCGCGACTCGATCTGGAACACGCCCACGGTGTCGGCCTGGCCGATCATGTCGTACACGACCGGGTCCTCGGCGGGCACCGTCGCGAGGCTCCAGCGCGTGCCGCGGTGCTGCTCGACGAGGTCGAACGCGCGGCGCATCGCGGTGAGCATGCCGAGGCCGAGCACGTCCACCTTGAGCAGGCCGAGCGCGTCGAGGTCGTCTTTGTCCCACTGGATGACCGTGCGGTCGGGCATCGCGGCGTTCTCGACGGGCACCAACTCCTCGAGCAGGTCGCGCGCGATGACGAAGCCCCCCACGTGCTGCGACAGGTGCCGCGGGAAGCCGAGCAGCGCGCGCGCGAGCGCCAGCACGCGCATCAGCACCGGGCTCGACGGGTCGAGCCCCGCCTCGTGCACGCGTTCCTCGTCGATCTTCGCGCCGTCCCACCACTGCATCGAGCGGGCGAGCGCCGCGACCTGCAGGGCGTCGAGGCCCATCGCCTTCGCCACGTCGCGCAGCGCGCTGCGCGGCCGGTAGCAGATCACCGTGGCGGTGAGCGCGGCACGGTGGCGGCCATACTTGGCGTAGAGGTACTGGATGACTTCCTCGCGCCGCTCGTGCTCGAAGTCCACGTCGATGTCGGGCGGCTCGTTGCGTTCGCGCGAGATGAATCGCTCGAACAGCATCCGACTGCGCGCCGGGTCCACCTCGGTGATGCCGAGGCAGAAGCACACGGCGGAGTTGGCGGCCGAGCCCCGCCCCTGGCAGAGGATGCCGCGCGACCGGGCATAGCTCACGATGTCGTGGACGGTGAGGAAGTAGGCCTCGTAACGCAGTTCGGCGATGAGTTCGAGTTCGTGGTCGATGAGCGCGCGTGCAGCCGGAGGCGTACCGTCCGGCCAGCGTCGCCGCTCGCCCTCCTCCGTGAGCCGACGCAGCCAGCTCGCCGGCGTTGCGCCCTCGGGGACGATCTCGCGCGGGTACTCGTAGCGCAGTTCGTCCAGCGAGAATGTGCAGCGCGCGGCGATTTCGAGCGTAGCCGCAAGCAGTTCGGGCGGATAGAGTTCGCGCAGCCGCGGCAACGCACGCAGGTGGCGCTCGCCATTCGGGAACAGTGCGTAACCCACCTGCGCCACCGGCATGCAGAGGCGCGTGGCGGTGAGTACGTCCTGCAAGGCGCGCCGGCTGCGCGCATGCATGTGCACGTCGCCCGCCGCCACGAGCGGCAGGCCGAGTTCGCGTCCCAGCTGCTGCAGGGCAGCGAGGCGCCGGCGGTCGTGGCCGGTGGTGAGCAGTTCCACCGCAATCCACAGGCGGCCCGGGAAGATGGCAGCGAGCCAGTCTGCTTCGGCGGGATCGGGCTGGGTGGCAGGAAGCCAGAGCGCGAGCAAGCCGGCAGGGGCCAGTGAAGAAATCAGTTCTCGCTCAGGAGGCTGCCGCGCCTCGTTACTGCCCCCTGCCCCCTGTTCGCTGTCCGCTGCGACAAAGTCACGCCGTTCCAGCTTGTAGCTGCCCTTCGGCGCGGCCCTGCGCGCCCGCGTGATCAGCCGGCAGAGTTCGCCGTAACCCCGGCGGTCGGTCGCGAGCAGCACGCAGCGCAATCCGTCGTCGAGCTGGAACTCGCTGCCGACGATCAGCCTGAGCCCGCGCTCGCGGGCCGCGAGATGCGCGCGCACCGCGCCCGCCACGGAACACTCGTCGGTGACGGCGAGTGCTGCATAGCCGAGTTCAGCCGCGCGTTCGACGAGTTCCTCGGGGCGCGAAGCGCCGCGCAGGAAACTGAAGTTGGTCAGGCAGTGCAGCTCGACGTAATCCATGTTGCAGGTCCGCCCGCTCGCGCTCAGCCGAACACGCCGTGCAGGAACCAGCCGCCCTGGGTGCGGCGCTCGCGAAAGATCCACAGACGGGTGCCGGCAGGCGTGCGCGCCACGTAGTAGTCGCGCCGCACGTCGCGGCCGTCCCACCAGCCGGATTCGATGCGCTCCGGTCCCTCCTCGATCTCGAGCGAGCCTTCGTAGCGCGGCCGCTCACCTCCCTCGAGGAGCTGCGGCTCGGCGAGCAGCCAGACGGGACGGGCAACACCGGGACATGCGCCATGTTCCGTTCGCTTTCCCTTCGACGACGAGTCCGGCAACGGCGGAAGCAGGACGTCCCCGTTTTTCTGGGCGGCCTCCGGACGATGCTCGGGCACGAGACAGAGACCGTGCACTGCCTCTGCACCGAGTCGCGCGCGCAGGCGTTCGACGAGCTGCGGCACCACGGACGTGCGCCGGCGGTCGAGCACGAAGAGATCACCCGCCTGCGCGCAGGCTTCGATCAGCGGACCGCTGCGCAACCGCACGGTGCGCACGGGCGCGGGCAATTGCATGCGGGTAAGCCGCGCGCGCAGCACGGTGATGATCCGTGCCGCAGCGGTCACGGGTTCGGCGAACCGCAACCGCAGCCGCGTCGCCGGTGCACCACGGTGCAGCAGCTGCAGTTCGAGCGACTCGATGCCCGCGTCCTGGCCCTGCAGGAACGTGCCTAGCGCTTCGAGCAGCGGGTCGAGCGCCCGCTGCAGGCGGTCGGTATCGGCGAGCTCCGGTTCGAGGTCACGTCGGCTGACGAAGCGTTCGGCCGCGAGGAAGGCGGCGCGGGGGTCGTGCGCCCTGCCGAGCGCGCGATCGAGTTCGAGGCGCATCCGCGGCTCGAAACGGCGTGCAAACCCGTCGCGTGGCAGCCGCAGGCATTCGCCCACGCGGCACACGCCCATCGTTGCGAGCGTCTGCAGCGCACGTTCCGGCCAACGCGTGGCGGCAAGCGGCAACGGTGCGAGCCTCGCGGGCAGGGCGTCCGGCCGGCGCAAAGCCACTTCCTGCCCCGCTCGCGCAAACCACAGCGACGCGAGCGGCGTGGGCGTGAGCGCGATGCGGGGTTCGAGTCCCCGGGACTGCAGCTGCTGGCGCAGACGCTCGCGCAGCTGGCGCGCGCCGCCGAACAGTCGCAGGCTGCCGCGCACCTCGAGCAGCACGCCGTCGGGCGGCTCGAGATTGACACGCGGCGTGAAGTCGAGCGCAGTGGTGGCCACGGCCTCGAGCAGCGCCCGCTCGCGGCGCCGGTCACGCGACAGCACCTGCAAGTCGGGCTGCAATGCCAGGGCCGAGTTGAGTGCCATGCCGGGCGCGACACCGGCGGCTGCAGCCCGTGCGTCGCAATCGCAGACCACCCTCGCGCCCCGCTCGAGATCCACGACGACCACGGGATCGGCAGCAATGCATGCAGCCGCATCCCGCAGCGATTCGAGTACGTAACGCGGCAGGTGCACCGCGAGCCAGAGCTCGTGCGCCGCAGGCGTTGCCGGAACCGGGTCGCCCGCACCGCGACGACGACCACGGGCGAGTGCCGGCCGCGGACGGGGTCTGTCGCGCGCTGCAGGAACTGGCGCCGACGCCGGCGACAGCGGGAGTTCGGGTGCAACCCGAGGCTTGCCAGGCCGCGCCATGGTCAATGCGCGCGCGCAGGAACTGCGGCGTCGATCCAGCCGAGCTGCACGCTCACAGCGCGCCCACCGCGGCTCTTCAGGATACGTACCTCGAGACCATCGCGGCCACCCTCGAGCGCGATGCGCAGCACAGCGGGCGAAGGCTCACGGGCCGCGCACAGGCCGCGGAACAGCACTGCCAGGCAACGCGACTGCTCGGCAGCGAGCTGCAGCCGGCGCAGGCTCTGCCGGTCACGGCACGCGGTCCAGCCGAGCACCGCACTGCAGGCGCCAGAGCGCAGCGCCTGTTCCATCGCCCACTCTGCCGGCGGTGCTTGCACGACCAGGATGCGGCTCACGTCGATGCCTCGGGCAGCGAGCGCGGGTGCATACGGCGGATGCGGCGGCGAAATCCAGGCGAGCCAGCCGCCCTCGCGCTCGTCGCCACACAACCGCGCGAGCGCCGGCAGCAACAGGCTCAGCTCGCCGATCCCCGTTCGATCGGCGAGAATCTCGACGAGCCCCTGCGACGGCCATCCACCACCGGGCAGGACGCGATCAAGTGCCGCATAGCCCGTGGGCAGTCCCGGCCGGCCCGCCACCTCGCCCTGCTCCCGGGCACGCCAGATTGCGGGATGACGCAGCAGGTCGTGGAGGGACATGGCAGCAAGCAGATCAGGCCCGGCCCGCCTCCTGCCGCACCACGCCAACCACCACACCTTCGATGATCAGCGACTCGTGCTTCAGGTCGACACGCAGCGGCTCGAAGTCCTGATTCTCGGGCAGCAGCCACACCACCGTGCCCTCCTGCTTGTAGCGCTTCACGGTGACCTCGTTCTCGAGGCGCGCCACGACGATCTGCCGGTTGCGCACCTCGGGCGTGCGATGCACCGCGACCAGGTCGCCGTCGAGGATGCCGACGTTGCGCATGCTCATGCCGCGCACCTTGAGCAGGTAATGCGGGCGCGGCTGGAAGAGTTGCGGATCGATCTGGTAGTGCGCCTCGATGTTTTCCTCGGCGAGGATGGGCCGGCCGGCAGCGACGCGGCCGATGAGCGGCAGGCCCATCTGCTCGCGCAGCGAATCGCGCAGCTGGATGCCGCGCGAGGCACCGGGCCGCAGATCGAGCACGCCCTTGCGCTGCAGGGCACGCAGGTGCTCCTCGGCGGCGTTGGCCGACTTGAAGCCGAGCGCCTCGGCAATCTCGGCGCGCGTCGGCGGCATGCCGTGCTCGGCGAGCGCGTCCTGGATGAAATTCAGGACCTGGCGCTGGCGAGGGGTGAGGTTGTCCATGGCAACTCCTGTATTTATGTACAGCACTAGTTTTATATACAGTTGCCGGGCGGCTTGCAAGCGGCTGCATGGGGAATCGGTCGCGGGATGCATGACGGTGCCGTCACCCGCTCACCGCCCGCCCCTTCCCAAATCGGTCGCGTACATCTCGCGTTCGTTGATCACGACGCGAGCCCACGCGTGCGCGTTTTCAACCAGAATGCGACGCGTGTCGTATTCGCGTGACGCACTCACGTCGGGCAGCGCGCCGACGCAGAGTCCACCTGCGCGACGAGTCTTCAACCCGTGCGCTCAACCAGTTGCGCAGCCGGTATTCTTTTCCCCGTCAGCGGGATCGGGTAGGATTCACGGGTTCGGCTGTGGCCCGCAATGGATCTTGCGTCCTGATCGGTGCAGTCGACTTCCCTGGCTCACTCGATTCACAACACCGAGGAAAACACCATCATGAAGAACGCGATCATCAAGACGTTGGCCGTCACTGCCGCTGCCATCCTGGCCACGGGCTGCGTCAGCACCTCCAAGTTCGACGAGCACGTTGCTTCCGCCGACGCCGCCATCAAGGCTGCCCAGCAGGACGCCGCTGCCGCCAAGGCTGCCGCCCAGGCTGCTGCCACCAGCGCTTCCAGCGCCGCCAACGCCGCGACCTCTGCGCAGAGCACCGCCAACCAGGCGCTGCAGGCGGCCCAGGGCGCTCAGGCCTGCTGCGACGCAACGAACGAGAAGATCGATCGGGCGTTCAAGAAGTCGATGGGCAAGTAATCGCGCAAGCGATCGCTCATTGATCGAAGGAAGACGCCGCGGTGACCCCGCGGCGTTTTTCTTTGGGCACGGAGACCGGCGCGGGCACCCCACTCTGGGTGCGGAATGCGTGCTCGACGCTATCCCAGTCCACGTCCACCGGACGGCGCTCCGCCACGACCCCGACGTACTCCTTGAGCCGTTCGTACTCGTTGGGCCCTGGCTCATTGCCGCCCTCGAGCAGCGGATGCCTCTCCATGTAAAGCGTGCCGCGCAGCCAGCCGAGCTTGGTCGGCTGGTCAATCAGGTTCACCTTGGTATTCACCGGCACGAAGCCATAGAGCTCGGCGATGTGCTCCGGGAACATGCGGATGCAGCCGTGCGTGACCTGCATCCCGACGCCCGCGGGGCGATTGGTGCCGTGAATGAGATACGCGCCGCCCGGGATGCCCAGCCGCATGGCGTGCTCGCCCAGCGGGTTGTCCGGCCCGGGCGGAACGACTTTGGGCAACGGGTCGCCGTTTGCCTCGTGCTCAGCAAGCACTGACGGCGGCGGATACCAGTTCGGCTTCTCCTGCTTCGAGACGATGCGCGTCACGCCGAGCGGCGTCTTCCAGTCCATCTTGCCGGTGCTGATGGGATAGGTGCGGACCACCGGACGCTCGCCCTGCTTCAGCGGCGGATAGTAGTACAGGCGATGCTCCGGCAGGTTGACGACGACGCCTTCGCGCGGCGCGTCCGGCAGGACGAAGCGCGCCGGGATCAGGATCTCCGTGCCCTCACCCGGCAGCCATGGGTCGACACCCGGGTTGGCTGCAATGATCTCCTCGTAGCCGACGCCGTAGCGCCGGCCGACGTCGAGCAGCGTGTCCTCGTGCTGCGCGATGGCAGTCGTCACCACGCCGATCACGTTGTCCCCGTTCTCGGGAATCAGGTATTCCGCGCCTACGGCATGCACCGTACCCGCGGCAAACAGGACCGCGCAGGCAGGGATCACCCGGGCGAAACGGACCACGGCTCGATGCATTCGACGCAACCTCACGACGTTTCGGCGCATTCTAACCAAACAGGCGACGGGATCCGGTTCGACTGCGTTGACCGCCCCGCGGTTCCGACTTAGCCTTCCGCGCCGGGAGAATCGCATGCCTCTCAAGCTGACCATCGAACTTTCGAACCGCGACCTGCGCCATTTCAAACGCGAACTGCGGCGCGCGCACGCGGCTGTGAGCATCGCCGACGACGAGGAGATCCTCGCCGCCGCGGCCGACCTCGTCGAAACGCTGCGCCAGGCGGACCTGCCCGACTTCGTGGCCCAGCGGCTCGAGAAGCTGCAGATGCTGCACGCCATGCTCACCGACGACGACTGGCAACTCGGTGACGACGAGCGCAGCCCGGTGCTCGCCGCCCTCGCCTACGTCTGCGATCCTGAGGACATCATCCCGGATGACATCCCCGGCATCGGCCTGCTCGACGACGCGGTGATGATCGAGCTCGTGTTCCGCGAGCTCCGCCACGAGATCGAGGCCTACGAGGACTTCCGCGCGTACCGCAAGTCGCTGCCGAAGCGCATCATCGGCAAGCGCGATGCGGGCACCGTCGCTGCGAAACTCGCCCGTCGCCGCGAGCAACTCGTAACGAGGATGCGGCGCCGGCGCGCTGACGAAAGACGCCGGAGCCCGGCGTAAGTCGCGGGCCGCCAGTCAATCGGCCGGCGACCTGTCAGCCCGCCGGGGTCGCGGGCACTGCGGACGCGTTCACTTTCGCCATCAGGTCGACGATCTGCGCAGGCACACCGTTGCGCGCTTCGGCCACCGCCACCCGTACCGCGCTCGCGAATGCCTTGCGATCCGCGCCGCCATGGCTCTTGATGACCACTCCGGCGAGGCCGACCATGCTCGCGCCGTTGTAGGCGCTGGGATCAAGGCGGTCCTTGACGCCACGCAGCGCTGGGGCCGCCGCCATCGCGCCGAGCTTGCGCACCGGACTCGCGGTGAACTCCTCCCGCATCACGCTGCCGATGAAGCGGGCGAGCCCCTCCATCGTCTTGAGCGCGACAT
>Ga0079037_100000397_pt1 | contig 19264 bp, 16 predicted proteins | sample Mud3Dept4metaG_FD_71479 | JGI IMG/M metagenome (GOLD analysis project Ga0079037, IMG submission 71479) | Freshwater wetland microbial communities from Ohio, USA, analyzing the effect of biotic and abiotic controls - Mud 3 Core 4 Depth 4 metaG | ecosystem: Environmental > Aquatic > Freshwater >... | reverse complement strand
GGAGGCCGAGATCTCGCGCCGCCGCGACTCCTTGTCGGTCTTCCACTCGGGTCGCTCGCCGCGCAGCAACACGGTGTCGAGGTCGTCGCGCAGCGGGAATCCCTCGCGCGCCAGGTTCGCCCGCGTGGCGGCCTCGAACGGCGCGTCGCGGTTCGAGACGTAGAAAACCGTCACGCCGTGTTCCGCCGCGAAACGGACGAACTCGAGCGCGCCGGGCAGCGCCGTCGCGCGCTCCGCTTCGACCCAGGAGCGCCAGGCCTCGGCGCTGAACGTCGCGCCGGAGCGCAGCAGCCCGCCCTCGAACGCCGAATTGTCGAGCAGGGTCTCGTCGAGGTCGGCGATCACCGCCGGCGGCAGCGCCGCCGCATCGGGCCCCTGGCCGAGAGCGCTCCAGGAGGCATCCGCGAGCGCGGCCTCGAGCGAGCGGCGCGCCGCCGCGAAGGCCGACCTCTGGATCCAGCGGCACTCCTCGGCGGACTGGAACCAGAGCAGGGCGCGCAGGCTCTCGTAGCGCTGCGCCGGCGCGCCCGGGGCGGCGGGCCCGGCCGGGGCCGTCCCGGCGGCCGGCCGCGCGCTGCGGCAGGCACCCGAGACCAGTGCCACGGCGAGGACGAGGGGCAGGAGACGGGGGGCGTTCAGCGCGGCCATCGGGCTCTCCTGGTCGGGCCCCGGAAACGAACCGGCCGCGCCCAGAGGCGCGGCCGGAAAACCCTCACGGGGTCGATGTCGGGATTGGTGGAGCTGAGCGGGATCGAACCGCCGACCTCTTGAATGCCATTCAAGCGCTCTCCCAGCTGAGCTACAGCCCCACGCGGGGCGGCAGTCTATGCGATCCCCGAGGTCGCCGGCAACGGCCCGAGGGGAGCGCGCGGCGCCGCGCGCAGACGGGCCAGGTGCCCACCGATCGCCTGGCGCAGCTCGTCCAGACCCGCCCCGGTCGCGGCGCTGATCCTCAGGGCGCCCGGCTCGAAGGCCTCCGTGGCGTCGAGCCGGTCGACCTTGTTGAACACCACCAGCACTCGCTCCGGCTCCACCCCGAGGCTCGCCAGGACCTCCTCGGCCACCCTCTTCTGCTCTTCCCAGCGCGGATGGCTGCGGTCCACCACGTGCACGACCAGGTCGGCCTCGACCACTTCGTCGAGCGTGGAGCGGAACGACGCCACCAGGTCGTGGGGGAGCTTGCGGATGAAACCGACGGTGTCCGCGAAGAGCACCGGCCAGCGCTCCGCGTCGAGCGCGCCGCGCCGCAGGCGCGCGTCGAGGGTCGCGAACAGGCGGTCCTCGGCGAGCGTGCCGTCGCGCGTGAGTCGGTTGAACAACGTCGACTTGCCGGCGTTGGTGTAGCCGGCGAGCGCGACCACCGGCAGCTCGGAGCGGCCCCGGCGCTGATTGCGGCGCATGCGGTCGATCTGCTGGAGGTCGCGGCGCAGGCGGGCGATGCGGCGGGTGAGCACGCGCCGGTCGGCCTCGAGCTGCGTCTCGCCCTCGCCACCGCGCACGCCGATGCCGCCCACCTGCCGCGACAGGTGGCCCCACTTGCGCGTCAGGCGCGGCAGCTCGTAGCTGAGCCGCGCCAGCTCCACCTGGGTGCGCGCCTCCCGGCTGCGCGCCCGCCGCTCGAAGATCTCGAGGATCACGCCGCTGCGATCGACGACCGGGACCTTCAGGACCTCCTCGAGGTTCTTCGCCTGCGAGCCGGTGAGGTCGTCGTCGAACAGGACCACGTCGGCGCGCAGCTCGGCCAGGCGCGCGGCGATCTCGCCGACCTTGCCGGCTCCGATGTAGAGCTTCGGGTCGGGAGCCTTGCGCGCCTGAACGGCCCGCCCGACCACTTCGGCCCCGGCCGTGTCCGCGAGCGAGGCGAGCTCCTCGAGATGCTCCTCGACGCTCCATGCCGGCTGACCGGGCAGGGCGACGCCGACCAGGAAGGCACGGCGGCGGGGTTGGCGGGAGGCGGGGGCGACGGCGTTCAAGTGCGCGCGTCCGGAACCGGACTGAGAAAGAATATCCGATCGTGAGCGCCGACGCCGAGCCGACCCCGTCCCCCGCCTCCGCCCCGAGTCGCCGTCTCGGCCCCGCCCGCCTGGTGCTGGCCCTGGCGCTCGCAGCGGCCGCCGCCGCGCTCTTCTGGCCGCGCGGCGGCGAGCCGCGGCGCGCGCGCCCGGGCGGCTACCCGATCGACGCCACCGGCCGGCCCCAGCCTCTGGCGCGCGAGTTCCGCGAGGTGACCCTGGTCCACTTCTGGGCGACCTGGTGCCCGCCCTGCCTGACCGAGATCCCGTCCCTGCTCGCCTGGGCGCGCGAGGTGCGCAGCGATCGACTGGCCGTGGTCCTGGTCGCGGTGGCGGACGAACCGGGGATCGCAGGGCGCTTCGTGGGCTCGACCGACCTGCCGCTCCTGTTCGACCCGAGCTGGGACGTCGCGCACCGCTTCGGGACCGAGAAGCTGCCCGAGACTCACGTCGTGGTCGGCGGCGATGTGGTCGAGACCTTCGTGGGCGCGACCGATTGGTCGGACCCGGCGGTGCGCGCCCGGATTCAGAAGTGGGCGGCGAGCCCGAACAGCCCGAGCCCGTAGAGGTCGGCGCGCTCCAGGAAGGCGTAGTGGGCGGAGAACTCGCCTACCACGGAGAGGTGCCGGGTCACGTCGAAGTCTCCGGTCAGCCCGAACGCCAGTCCGAGGGCGGTCTCGTCCACGTCCTGCAGACCGGGCTCGCGCCCGGTGAGCCGGTAGCCGCCCAGACCGAGGTACATGCCGAAGTCGTAGCTCGGTTGACGGAAGCGGTATTCGCCGGCCACGGTCAGGAACTCGAGCTCCGCCTCCACGAGCCCGCCGACCGCGAGCTCCTCGTCGAAGCTCAGCCTCCCCGCGCGCACCATCGCGTAGGTCCGGTCGTTGGTCAGAACGCCGAACTGGAGCTCGAGCGCACGGTGGTCGAAGCTGGTGTCGTCCGCCCCATCGAAGGCGCCACCGATGCCGCCGAGGACACCGACCAGGAAGGTCGAGCCGTCCTGCGCGGCGAGCGGCGAGGCGGCCGCCGTGAACGCCACGATCAGCAGCGCGGCGTGGAGGATTCGCTTCGACAAGGGGACCTCCTGGTTCGATCGAAGGGTGGTCGAGCGCGACGGCGCGCGAGTCTAGCACCCGGCGTTTCCGTCCTCCGACGTGTGCTCACCCGTCGCAGCGAGCTGGCGCGCCTCGGGTCGGCCGCTCTCGACCTGCTCTTCCCGCGCTCCTGCCTGGGCTGCCGGAGGCGGATCGCGCCGGGCCCGGCGCCGCTCCTGCTCTGCGCCAGCTGTCGCACGCGGCTCGAGCCGGTGGATCGGCGCGCCGCCTGCCGCGGCTGCCTGCGCCCGCTCGCGCCGGGCGGCGGGCCTCGTCCGACCTGCGGCGGGTGCCGCCGCCGGCCGCCGCCGTTCGAACGGGCGCTCGCGCTCTGGCGCTTCCGGCCGCCCCTCGACGAGGTCGTGCGCGCCTTCAAGTTCCGGGGCCTCGACTTCCTCGGCGGCGAGCTGGCGCGGGCGGCGATCGAGGCCGGCGTCCTCGCCGAGCTGACCGACCTCGACCTCGTCGCGCCGGTGCCGCTGCCCTGGCCGCGTCGACTCGTGCGCGGCTTCAATCAGGCGGAACGGCTGGCGCGCCCCTTCGCGCGGGCGCTGGGGCTGCCGCTCGTCGAGCCCCTCGGCCGCCGCGCCCTGGCCCCCCGCCAGGCCGGCCTGGCGCGCGCCGAGCGTGCGGCCAACGCCGCGCGGAGCCTCCGGATTCGGCCGGACTCGCGGCTCGCCGGACGGCGCATCCTGCTCGTCGACGACGTCTTCACCACGGGCGGCACGGTGGCCGCGGCGGCCGCGCTGCTGGCCGCCCAGGGCGCTGCCGCCGTGGTGGTCCTGGTGGCGGCCTGGACCCCGCCGGAACCGCCCCCGGAGCTTCCTTGACAGCCCTTGCACCGGGGCCTAGACTGCCGGTTCGATGGGTGGATCCACCCAGCTTCGCCACGCGTCCTCCGTGACCTGGGCGCTCCTGCTCGGGCTGGTTCTGGGCGCGCCCGCGACGGCCCGCGCCGAGGCGCCGGTCGGCGTCGCCGGCCGGGTGCTCGCGGACTCGAACCCGGTGGCCGAGGCCACGGTCTACGCCTACCAGGTGGTCGAGAAATCGCTGCGCCGGGTGCTCACCGACGGCGGCGGCGAATTCGCCTTCTCGGCGCTTCCGGCCGGCCTCTACAAGATCATCGCCCACAAGAGCGGCTTCGCGCCCGCGGTCACCGTCCTGACCCGGCGCAGCGCCGAGGAGAGCCAGTTCCTGCAGGTCGAGCTGCCCGCGGTGGCCGACGCCGGCGCCGACGGCGGCTACTGGCAGCTGCGCGCCGAAGTCCCCGGCGACGTCCTGCGCGAGATCCAGACCCCGTTCGGCGACGAGATCGTCTCCCTGGTTCCGCCGTCGGAGAGCGGAGTCGGGATGCCCGGCTTCCAGACCGAGGTCGCCGCCACCACGGCGGTCGGACAGGTGCGCGGCGAGACGCCCGGCCAGGTCGTGGCGGGCCAGCTGGGCCTGCGCGGCAAGGTCGGCAAGCTCGGCGTCGCGGTGGACGGGAACTTCGGCACCATCGCGGCCGGCTCGGAGTCGCCGTGGGAGCCGTCGCTCGCCGGCGAGGCGGCGGCGCTGCGCGTCCGCCTGGACGGCCCTCAGGCGGGACGCTTCGATCTCGCCGCCGAGAGCCAGCGCCTGGTCGCCACCGCGGGCGGGGGCGAGATGCCGGTCGATTTCGAACGCATCTTCTTCCGCTATCACCGCGACCTGGGCGACGACGCCTCGACCGCGCTGCTCGCGCAGTACGTCGACGAGAACGGCCTCTATGCCGGCCGCCGGGTGCACCCGCTCGACCTGCCGCTCGCGTCGCGTGCGCTGCGCCTCGAGGGGACCTACGGCCGCGACCTGGGCAACACCGGCCGCATGCGCTCCGGCGTCCGCTATCGCGAGAGCCTGCGCGACTATGCGGCCGGCTGGGGCGTGCCGGGCCTGGACTCGGTGCTCAACCGTTCGATCGACGCCTGGAGCTTCGCGGACTGGGAGTTCGCACCGGCCTACGTGCTGCAATACGGGATGTACAGCACGGCGCGCGACGGCAGCGTGTCGCTCGCACCGCGCGCCGGATTGCTGGTGCGCTTCCGGCCCCAGTGGGAGGCTTCGTTCTCGGCCTCCCAGCGCGTGTCGCTCGCCGACGCCGAGACGCTGCGCGGTGAGTTCGTGCCGACCCTGCTGAGCGCCGCGTTCGGCTGCGCCGACGCCGAGGAGTCGTGCTACGAGCTGCAGCTGCTGCATGGCCAGGGAGAGGGCGCCAATTTCCGGATCGGCAGCTCGTGGCGCGAGTTCGACCGCACGGTGCGCGTGTTCCTGCGCGAGGATCTGTTCGCGGCCGGCGAAGGACTGTTCATGGTGCCGGGCGATCAGCTCCCGGAGGTCCACGCCACGGTCCGGCGCGAGCTCGGCAACCATGTCGTCGCGAACCTCACCTCGGCCTACGCGGAGGGAGGCGGCGGCTCTTTCCGCGCCGCCAACATGCGCCTCTACCGCAACGACGTCGCCTACCTGACGACCTCGTTCGATGCCACCATCAAGCCGACCTCGACCGGCATCTTCGTGGCGTTCTATCGGGTCGTGCAGTCGCTCGACCAGGTCCATCGCGGACGGACGCGGCCCGCGACCGCTTCCGAGCTGGAACGCGTCGAGCTCGCGGTCTCGCAGGACCTGGCCCGCCTGTTCGGCATGAGCTCGGACTGGGCGGTGCGCGTCGGGCTCGAGCTGCTGCGCGGCGCGACCCTCTTCGAGACCCTGCCGATCGACCCCGAGCAGCTTCGTCACCGCGTGACGACCGGCGTGGCGGTCCGTTTCTGAGCGGTCGCCCGCTCCCCTCCGCACTTCCGCAGTCGCTCGATCCCGCGTCGGCCGCGCACGCACCGCGCGCGCGGCGTAGGTTCGCCTCCGCGCCCTGGATCCGGTTTTCCGTGGACCCCGCAGTTTTTTGGATTTCCGGCTCCAAACCCCGCCCCCAGCAAGCACTTAGCGGGCTTTTCGAAGGCTCGTTCGCGGCACGGATCCTGCTTTGATCCGCTTCGGCCAGGAGCCCGTGTTGACCCGTCCGTCCGATCGACGCTTCCGGCGTCTCGCCGTCTTTGCGCTGCTCCTCCTCACCGGCGCCCTCGGGGTGCTCGGTGCGCATGCCTTTCGCCGCAAGATCGAGGTCTTCCAGCCCCTCGGCTTCGAAGCCGTGGCCGCCGGCGACCACTGGCAGGTTCGGCGGGTCTCCTCGCCGCCGCCCGGCGGACTGGCGGCCGGCGATCGCATCGTGCTCGTCAACGGCACCGAGGCGGCGGCGATCAATGACCTGCGCCGGATCCTGGCGCGCCGCACCGAGGCCCAGCTCGTCGTGCTGCGCGGCGACCAGCTCGAGACCCTGACCTACCGGCGTCCGCCACTCGACGTCGATCTGCCCTGGGTCGTGCTCGCGGCGGTCTCGATCGGCTACCTGGCGATCGGACTGTTCACGCTCTGGCGCACCCGGGAAGGCGAGCTGTTCTACCTCTGGTGCCTGACCTCGGCCACGTTCTTCGGCTTCTCGCCGGTCTTCCCGGTGGACCGGACGGGAGCCGCGATCTTCCTCGCCGACGAGCTCGCCCGGCTCTTCCTGCCCCCGCTCACCCTCCACCTGTTCCTCTCCATCCCCCGCCCGGGCGCCGATGTCCGCCGGCGCTGGCTGCCGTTCGTCTACCTGCCGGCGGCCGCGCTCTCGGCGCTCCAGATCGACCTAGCGCTGTTCGGCGGGCGATTCCTGGCCGGTCCCGCCTCGCCGAGCTCGCTGGCCCTGCTCGATCGGCTCGAGCTCGTGCAGCTCGGACTCTTCGCCAGCGCGGCGATCGCGGTCCTCGCCGTGCGGCTGCGCCGGGTCGAGGATTGGGAGCAGCGGCGCCAGCTGCTCTGGCTGCTGGTCGGAATGGTGGGCGGCTACGCGCCTTTCTTCGCGCTCTACGGCCTGCCCTGGCTCGCCGGACTGCGCCTGCCGGAGGGCGTCGCGGCACTGGCGGTGCTGCCGTTGGCCTGCGTGCCGCTCGCCTTCGCCTGGGCGATCCTGCGCTACCGACTGTGGGACCTCGGCCTGATCGTCCGCAACGGCGCGTCCTACGCGCTGACCATCCTGTTCGGCGTCGGCAGCTTCTCCCTGCTCGACGTGGCGCTCGGCCGCGCCGTGCCCGAGGGACTCGGATTCGCGCGCGACCTGTTGACCTTCTTCGGCGGCCTCGCGATCGCGGGGCTCGCCATCCCCGCCCACCGCGGCATCCACGGCGCGCTCGAGCGCCTCGCCTACGGCCGGGCGTTCGGCCGCCGGCGCGGCCTGACCTGGCTCGGGCAGGAGCTGCTCCAGGAGAGGGACCTCGATCGTCTCTCGATGGCGCTGCTTTCCGAGCTCGAGCACGGCCTCGACCTCGAGCGCGCGAATCTCCTGCTCGCCCAGGGCTCGAGCCTGCTGCCGGTGCGCCCGGAGGCCGAGATCCCCGATCCGATTCCGTTGACGTCGCTGTCGGGCCGGGTCTGGGACGGCAGCTTCGAGACGCTCTCGGCCTTCGACCTGCCGGGCGAGCGCGTGAACGCCGAGCAGCGGCTCTACGCCTCCGGCTACCGATACGTCTTCCCGCTGCGCGTGCGCAACTCCCGGCTCGGCCTGGTGGTCGCCACCCTGCGCCACGACGGACAGCCGCTCAACAGCGCCGACGTCGAGCTCGTGCGCGCGTTGCTCGACCAGGCGGCGCTCGCGATCGAGAACGCACAGCTGCTCGATCAGGTCCAGCGCCAGCTCGAACGCGTCGTCTCGTTGCAACGACACAACGAGGGCATCCTCGAGTCCTCTCCCGCCGGGATCGCGCTCATCGACGCGGACGCCAACGTGGTCACCGCGAACCTGGCCTTCGCCAACCTGGCCGGTCGTCCACGGGCCTCGCTCACCGGCCGTCCGATCAGCGAGGCGTTTCCGCTGCGCGCATTGCCGGTTCCCGGCGAGGGCCCCAGCCGCCTCTCGTTCCGCGACGTCGGCGGCCGCGAGCGGGTCGTGGAAGCGAACCTCGCGCCCCTCCAGGACGGCGAGCACGAGGGGCAGCGCGTGCTCGTGCTCCAGGACGTGACCGAGCGCGTCGCGATGGAGGGCGCGCTCAAGGAGAAGGACCGGCTCGCGGCGCTCGGTGTGCTCGCCGCGGGTGTCGCGCACGAGGTCAACACGCCGCTCACCGGCATCTCGTCCTACGCCCAGCTGCTGCTCGCCGAGACCGAGCCCGGTGATCCTCGTCGGTCCTTGCTCGAGAAAGTCGAGAAGCAGACGTTCCGGGCCTCGCGCATCGTCTCGAACCTGCTCGAGTTCGCCCGCAAGCCCGGACGCGAGCGCGAGCGTCTCGACCTCGTGGCCATCCTCGGCGAGACGGCCGAGCTGCTGCGCGAGCGGATGTCCGCGCGCGCGGTGCGCCTGCAGTGGGATCCGCCCTCCGAGCCGGTCGAGATCGTGGGCAGCCCCGGCGAGCTGCAACAGGTGTTCACCAACCTGATGCTCAACGCCATCGACGCCATGGCCGCGCAGGGCGGCGGCACGCTCACCCTGCGCCTCGAGCGCGCGGAGGGCCGGGTGTCCGTGCTGGTCGACGACTCCGGGCCGGGCGTGCCGGCGGAGCGGCTGCAGACGATCTTCGAGCCCTTCTACACCACCAAGCGCGGCGAGGGCGGGACGGGGCTCGGGCTTTCGATCAGCGCCAACATCGTCGAGCAGCACGGTGGCTCGATCCTGGTCGAGAACCGCGCCCCCGGCTGCCGGTTCACGGTCACACTGCCGGTCGAGAGCCCTCCATCGGTCGCCCCGGAATGAACATCCTCGTCGTCGACGACGAAGAGATCCTGCAGGACGTCCTCGGGCTCCTGCTGCGCAAGGAGGGATACCGGCCGATCGCCGCCCGCACCGGCGAGGAAGCGCTCCTGCTCTTCGACAAGGAGCCGATCGACCTCGTCCTGCTCGACGTCATGCTGCCCGGCATGTCCGGCATGGACGTCCTGCGCCAGATCCGGCAGCGGGACCCCGAACAGGTGGTGGTCGTGATCACTGCCTATTCCTCGATCGAGGGCGCGATCGAGGCCATGCGTCAGGGGGCCTTCCACTACGTTCCCAAGCCGTTCAAGAACGAGGAGGTGCTGCTCACCATCCGCAAGGGTCTCGAGCAGCGCCGGCTCACGCAGGAGAACCGCGAGCTGCGCGAGCAGCTGGGGCGTCGCTACGGACTCGACAACATCATCGGCAAGAGTCAGCCGATGCAGCAGGTGTTCGACCTGATCCGGCTCTCGGCGCCCTCGAAGAGCAACATCCTGATCCTGGGCGAGAGTGGCACCGGCAAGGAGCTGGTCGCCAAGGCCATCCACCACCACAGCCGGCGATCCGACGGCCCGTTCGTCACCGTCAACTCGGGCTCGATGCCCCCCGATCTGCTCGAGTCGACGCTCTTCGGGCACGTCAAGGGTGCGTTCACGGGCGCCATCGCCGCCAAGAAGGGCCTCTTCGAGCTCGCCGACGGCGGCTCGATCTTCTTCGACGAGATCGGCAACATCCCACCCGACACCCAGGCGAAGCTGCTCCGGGTGATCCAGGAAAAGGAGTTCATGCGGCTGGGCGGCGTCGAGACGATCAAGGTCGACGTGAGGATCATCGCGGCGACCAACGCTCACCTCGAGAACCTGGTCCAGCAGGGAGCGTTCCGCGAGGACCTCTACTACCGCCTGAACGTGATCACCATCCACCTGCCGCCCCTGCGCAAGCGCGCCGAGGACATCCCGCTGCTCGCCCGCCACTTCCTGCGCCTGTACGCCGAGGAGAACGGCAAGGTCATCTCGGAGATCGCGCCCGGGGCCATGGAGCGCCTGATCGACTACAGGTGGCCCGGAAACGTGCGGGAGCTCGAGAACGCGATCGAACGTGCGGTCGTGCTCTCCCCCGGGGAGACGATCGACCTCGAGCTGCTGCCTCCGGCAGTGCGCTCGCCCAACGGGGCGGCTCCGGCCGCGGCCAACGGGCCGCTGCCCGACCTCGGGACCTCGTTCTGGGACTCGGTCTCCGCCTACGAGCGCCAGCTGATCGTGCGCGCGCTGCACGCCGCCGGAGGCGTCCAGAAGCGCGCGGCCGAGATCCTCCAGGTCAAGCCGACCACTCTCCACGAGATGATGAAGCGCCTCTCGATCACCGCCGAGACGCTCTCGATCTGAGCAGGTCTCCGGCACAAGCTACGATTTGTCAGTAACTTGCAGGATGGGGCCGGGGCCCGGACGCGCCCGGCGCTGGCCTCGCCCGGCGCTTTGCGATATCCTTCGCGCTCCTCGGCGCCGGTACCCGCCCGGCGTCCCGGCAGGAAAGGACGGACTCCCGTGAAGAAGGGCCTTCATCCCGAGCTGCACCTGGTGACTGCCGTGTGCGCGTGTGGCAACAGTTTCCAGACCCGTTCCACGAAGAAGGAGCTGCGCCTCGAGATCTGCAGCGCCTGCCACCCCTTCTTCACCGGCCGCCAGAAGTTCATCGACACCGCCGGCCGCGTGGAGCGCTTCAAGAAGCGCTACTCGAAGTCGGCCTAGCGTCGCGTCGCGCCTCCCCGAAGCCCCGGAACGGAAGCCGGCACGCCGGCCTCCGCCGGGGCTTCCGGCTTCCGGAGGGACCGGCAGATGGATCTGAGAGACCAGCTCGAGCGCATCGCCGCCGATCACGCCGAGCTCACTGCGAGGCTGGCGAGCCCCGACGTGACCTCGGACGCGAAGCGCCTGCGCGACACGACCCGCGCCCTGGCCGAGATCGACCCGGTCGTCTCGCTCTATCGTCGCTATCAGGAGAACGAGCGTCAGCTCGCCGGCGCCCGTGAGCTGCTCGCCGCCACCGCCGAGCAGGACGAGCTTCGCCGGCTCGCCGAAGCCGAGATCGTCGAGCGCGCCGCCGAAGCCGAGACGCTCGAGCGCGACCTGCGGCTGGCGCTCGTGCCCAGGGATCCCGACGACGAGCGCAACGTCGTGCTCGAGGTGCGCGCCGGCACCGGTGGCGACGAGGCCTCGTTGTTCGCCGCCGAGCTGTTCCGCATGTACGCCCGCTACGCCGAGAAGCGAGGCTGGCGCGTGGAGGTGCTCGAGCTGTCCGAGTCCGAAGCGGGCGGCGTCAAGGAGGTCTCGGCGATCGTCGAGGGCAAGGGCGCCTGGAGCCGCCTGAAGTACGAGGCCGGCACCCATCGCGTCCAGCGCGTCCCGGTCACCGAGTCCTCCGGACGCATCCACACCTCGGCCGCGACGGTCGCCGTGCTGCCCGAGGCCGAAGACGTCGAGATCGAGGTCCACGACAAGGACCTGCGGGTCGATCGATTCTGCGCTTCCGGACCGGGCGGTCAGGGCGTCAACACCACCTACTCGGCGGTGCGCATCACCCATCTGCCGACCGGGCTCGTCGTCTCGTGCCAGGACGAGCGCAGCCAGATCAAGAACCGCGAGAAGGCGATGCGCGTGCTGCGGAGTCGTCTACTCGAGGCCGAGCGCGAGCGCAACGACGCCGCGCTCGCCGCCGAGCGGCGGCGCATGGTGGGCAGCGGTGACCGCTCCGAGAAGATCCGCACCTACAACTTCCCGCAGAACCGTGTCACCGACCACCGCATCGGCCTCACCGTGCACCAGCTGCCGACGGTTCTCGACGGCGGCCTCGACGTGTTGATCGAGCCGCTGGTCGAGCACGGACGGGCACGCGCCCTGGAGCAGCAGGCCCGGGCCTCCGTGGGCTGACCCGGCGCGCGCGCCGTTCAGCCCGGGTGGGCGTCGGCCGCGGCAGCCCGCGTCGCGTCCGCGTCGCCGTCTCGGATCTCGCGCTCGCGGCCGGACGGCGGGCCACCCGGAAGCGCCGCCTCGCGCCGCGGGCGCGGTCCCTCGCCGGAGATCAGCAGCGCGACCGCCGCCAGGATCAGCACCGACGCCACTCCAACCCGCCAGCCGAGCGGCTCGCCAGCGAGCGCCCATCCCAGCAGCACGGCAACCACCGGGTTGACGAAGGCGTAGGTCGCGGCGACCGTCGGCCGGGCCGCTCTCAGGAGGAAGCCATAGGCCGAGAACGCGAGGATCGAGCCGAACAGGACGAGGTAGGCGAAGGCGGCGAGCGAGCGCGGTGACGGCGCGCTGCCCGCGAGCCGCGACCACTCGCCGGCGGCGCCGCCCAGTGCCGTGAGCAGCGCTCCGCCGGCGAGCATCTGCATGCCGCTCGCCATCGCGCGCGATTCGGGGAGCTCGAAGCGGAGCGAGACGAGCGAGCCGATCGCCCAGGAGAGCGCCGCGGCGAGCAGCACCGCCGCGCCCAGCGGGTCGACCGAGCTGGGATCGAGGCCGCGCGGATCGACGACCAGGGCGGCGACCCCGAGCAGGCCGGCGGCGAGCCCGGCGGCCACCCGCAGTCCGGCCCGCCGGTGGCCGAGCAGCAGGGGCGCCAGCAGTGCCACCCACACCGGTTCGACCGCGACCAGCAACGCCGTCACCCCGGAGGGCACGCGCAGCTCGGCCCACACCACGCCGCCGTTGCCCCCCAGCAGGAGCAGAGCTCCGATCAGGGCGCTCGGACCCCAGTGACGCCTGCGCGGGGCCGGCGCGCCGGTGGCGCGCGCCCACGCGAACAGCGCACCGCCGGCGAGCAGGAAACGCAGGCCCGCCATGGTGAACGGCGGCATCGTCTCGATCGCGAAGCGGATCGCGAGGTAGGTCGAGCCCCACACCAGGTAGACGACCGCCAGCGCGAGCGCCACGCCGCGCCCGAGTCCGCTCGGGCGCTCAGACGGGGTCATCGCCGGTCTCCGTCGGCCGGCCGGGGAAGCGCAGGGCGGTGCTCTCCTTGATCGTGCCGAGGGCGACCGTCGTGCGCGTCCGGCGCACCTCCGAGAGCGCGCCCAGATCCTCCCTGAGCAGGCGCCCGAGGGCCTCGGGCGACGCGCACCGCACCTTCACCAGGTAGCAGTCCTCGCCCGCGACGTGGTGAACCTCCTGGACGCCGGGGAGCTCCGCGAGCCGGGTGCCGAGGTCGCCGCCACCCGGGCGCTCGTCCGCCTGCACGAAGACGAAGGCGAGCAGCGCCTGCTCGAGGCTGGCAGGGTCGAGGCGCGCCGCGTAGCCGCGGATCACGCCCCGGCGCTCCAGCTTGCGCACCCGTTCGAGCACCGCGGAGGGCGCGATGCCGAGCGAGCGCGCGATCTCGGAGTGCGAGCGCCGGCCGTCCGCCTGGAGCAGGGCGAGGATCTGGAGGTCGCGTTCGTCCAACATGCGCGCGATCATCGGCCAGAGACAGATGTATTGTCAACCAAATCCAAACATCAGAGACAAATCATCAATGCATCGGTTTTTCGAGCGAACATTCGCCCAGACGGCTCGCGAAGGCTAGGATCCGACGGGTGACCACCGTCGGCGAGCTCGTGCGCGAAGGCCGGGAGGAGCTGCGCCGCTGCGGCCTCGAGGCCGCTGGCCGGGAGGCCGCCCTGCTGCTCGGCGGCCTCCTGGCATGGAACGAGGCGCGCGTCCTCGCCCGGGACGACGACCCGGTCCCGCCCGAGACCGAGCGCCGATTCCGGGACCTGCTCGACCGGCGGCGGGAGGGAGAGCCCGTCGCCTACCTGCTCGGCGAGCGCGAGTTCTTCGGCCGGCCCTTCGCCGTGGACTCCCGCGTCCTGATCCCTCGTCCCGAGACCGAGCATCTGGTCGAGCTTGCGCTCGCCGTGCCACTGCCCGCTCGAGCTCGTGCGCTCGACATCGGCACCGGTTCGGGCTGTCTCGCGGTCTCCCTCGCGGCGGAGCGGCCCGCCTGGTCCGTCGTCGCCACCGACCTCTCCCTCGCGGCGCTGGACGTGGCGCGCGCCAACTCGCGGCGGCACGGGGTCGGAGATCGCGTCCACTGCGTCGCCGCGGATCTCTGCGGCGGCCTCGACCTGCGGTCCTTCGACGTCGTGGTCGGCAACCCGCCCTACGTCGAGGAGGGCGTCGTGCCGTTCCTCTCGCGCGACGTCCGGGACTTCGAGCCGCGCGTCGCGCTGGTGGGAGGAGCCGGAGGCCTCGAGACGATGGCCCGACTGCTCGAGCAGCTCACCGCGCTGCGCCCCGGCGTCTGGGCGGCGCTCGAGTTCGGCTTCGGACAGGCGGTGCCGGTCGCGACCCTCGTGGCGCGCGAGGGCGCGTTCGAGGCGATCGACATCCGCACCGACCTGGCCGGCATCGAGCGGCATGTGGTATTCAGGAGACGGGCCTGACCGCCCGCCTCGGGAGCCCTCGCTTGGACAGCTTTCGCATCCACGGTCCCGCCCGCCTCGCGGGTGCGGTGCGCGCCGGTGGCGCCAAGAACGCCGCGCTGCCGGCGCTGGCCGCGTCGCTGCTCGCCGGCGCGCCGCTCGAGATCGAGGATGCTCCGCGCGTGCGCGACCTCGAGACCATGCGGCGCCTGCTCGACCATCTCGGCGTGGCGAGCCGCTGGGAGGGCAGCCGGCTCCACCTCGGACCGGGTGGCGCGGCGAGCCCCGACGACGCCCCCTACGAGCTGGTCAAGACGATGCGCGCGAGCGTGCTCGTGCTGGGCCCCCTCACCGCCCGACGCGGCCACGCCCGCGTCTCGCTGCCCGGCGGCTGCGCCATCGGAGTGCGGCCGATCGATCAGCACCTGGCCGGCCTCGAGGCGCTCGGCGCGAAGGTCACGCTCGCGCACGGCTACGTCGAGGCGCGCGCCGAGCGCCTGATCGGCACGCGCTTCCGATTCGCGGTGCCGACCGTGACCGGAACCGAGAACCTCCTGATGGCCGCGAGCCTGGCGCGCGGCGTCACGGTGCTCGAGAACTGCGCGCGGGAGCCGGAGGTGGAGGACCTGGCGCGCCTGCTCGTGACGATGGGCGCGCGCATCGAGGGCGCCGGAGGAGACTCGATCCGGATCGAGGGCGTGGACTCGCTCGGCGGCGGGCGCCATCGCGTCATCCCCGACCGCATCGAAGGCGGCACCTACCTGATCGGCGCCGCGCTGACCGGAGGCGACGTCACCCTCACCGAGGCTCAGCCAGTTGCGCTCCTGCCGCTGCTCGAGGCCCTCACGGGCTGTGGGGCCGAAGTGACCCGCGGCGAGAACTGGGTGCGGGTCACGCGCGCCGGCGACCTGAGTTCACGCGACGTGGTGACTGCACCCTACCCGGGTTTTCCGACCGACCTGCAGGCGCAGTACGTGGCGCTCATGACCCAGGCTCGGGGAGTCGCCACGGTGATCGAGACGGTGTTCGAGAATCGCATGCAGCATGTCGCCGAGCTCGCGCGCATGGGCGCGGACATCCGTCTCGACGGCAGGACCGCCCGCATCCACGGTCCGACGCGCCTGTCCGGCGCCAGCGTGATGGCGACCGACCTGCGGGCGTCGGCCTGCCTGGTGCTGGCCGGCCTGGCCGCGGAGGGCGAGACCGTGGTCGACCGCATCTATCATCTGGACCGCGGCTACGAGGCGATGGAGAACCGGCTCGTGGCCCTGGGCGCGCGCGTGGAGCGCGTGCGCCGACCGGACTGAGGGAGGCGAACCGTGAGCGACTGCCTGTTCTGCCGCATCGCCGCCGGCGAGATTCCGGCCCGGATCGTGCACGCGGACGAGCACGTGATCGCGTTCCACGACGTCGCGCCCAAGGCGCCCACGCACGTCCTCGTCATCCCGCGCCGGCACCTGGCGTCGCTCTCCGCCGCCGAGACCGCGGATGCGCCGCTGCTCGGCCGTCTGCTCGACGCCTGTGCCGGAGTCGCCCGGCAACTCGGGCTCGCCAGCTACCGGGTGGTGGTCAACAACGGTGAAGATGCGGGCCAATCCGTGCTCCACCTTCACCTCCACGTCCTGGGTGGTCGCGGCTTCAGCTGGCCGCCCGGATGATCCTCGCCCTCCTGGTCGCCGCCGCCACGGCGGCTCCGGCTCCGGCGCCGGCGGTGTCCATCGATCCCCGGCTCGAGCTCGTGGAGCTCGTGAGCACCGGGCAGCTGGTCGCCGCGCTCGACCGGACGACCCGTGCCCTCGAGCAGGATCCGCGCGCGGCGGGCGCCCTGGGCCTCGCGCTGCTGCGCGGCGACCTGCTCGAGCGGCTGGGCCGCGAGCGCGAGGCGGTCGCGGCCTACGCCGCCGCGCTCGGCGGCAGTGGCGGTCTCGAGCCCTGGTCGCGGCTTCGGCTGGCTCTCCTGGAGGAGCGACTCGGACACCCCGAGATCGCCGCCGGGCTGGTCGCCACGCTGCTCGCGCACGAGCCGCCGGACCCGCTCGTCACCCCCGGACTCGAGCTGCTCCACCGCGCGCTCGAGCGCGGCGGAGATTGCCGGCTCCTGGTCGCGGTGCGGCGCGATGGGCTCTCGGAGCAGCAACGCCGCGTGCACGACATCGCGCAGGCCGACTGCTGGTTGCGCGAAGGCCGCGTCGCGGAGGCGGCGAGCGTGCTGCGCGAGCTGCTCGAGGACGACGTCGAGGACGCGGTCTCCTGGGAGGCGGCGGGGCTGCTGGTCGAGCTGCCTGGCGGGGACGGACCCGACCTCGCGCGCCTCCTCGGACTGACCGCGTATCACCACCGCGAGTTCCGGACGGCGCTCGCCCGTCTCGAGCGCGCGCGCAGCGCTTCTCCGGGCTGGTTCGCGACCGGCGGCCGCGAGATCGAGTATGCGCTCGCGCGCTCGCACTTCTGGCTCGGCGGCTACGACGAGGCGGCGCGGGCCTTCGGGTCCCTGTCGCGGCGGCCGTCCACCCCCGCGGCGCGCGCCGATGCTCTCTGCCAGCTCGCCCGCGCCCACGAGCTCGGCGGCCGCCCGGCCGAGGCGCTCGGGGCGTTCCGGCGCTCCTTCGAGGAGGATCCGGACGGTGAGTGGGCGGGCGCCGCGATGCTGGGCGCCATCCGCCTGCTGAGCCTGGATGGCAACACCCGCGCGGCCTGGGACGCCCTCGCCCGGCTCGCGGCGCGCCCCCAGCTGGCGAGCGCGACGGCCCGGGCCGCCCTCTTCCTCGCCGTCACCGAGCTGCTCGCCGGCCGGACCGGACGCGTCGCTTCCGCCCTCGACCTCGCGGCTCGGACCCGCGAAGCCGCGGACGAGGAGGTCGCCTACTGGCGGGGGCGGCTCGCGGAATCGACCGGCAGCCCGGCGACCGCGGTCTCGCGCTACCTCGAGGTGCTCGAACTCCGGCCCTTCCATCCGCTCGCGGCCGCCGCGCGCCGGCGCCTCGGCCAGCCCGGGCTCGCCCCCGAAGCGCGTCGCCGCGGGCTCGAGCTGGCCCAGCAGGAGGAGGTCGCGAGCCTCCATCGCGCCACGCTCCTGCTCGGCGAGCAGGACCCCGACGGCCGGCGCGCCCGGGAGCGGGGCCTGGAGCGGCTCGCGGGCAGGCGCCGTGCGGCCGATTGGGTGCGCTGGACCCCCGTCCCGGTCGCCGAATGGCCGCTCTGGGCCGCCGATCGTTCCCGCCCCGAGGACCAGCTGCTCTCCCTCGGCCTGTTCGTGGAGTCCCGCGACGCCTTCGTCCGCCATTTCCCGAATTCGCGTCCTCGCCTGGCCTTCACCGGTGCCGCCCGCCTGCTGGAGCGGGACGCCGGCGTGAGGCGCGGGATCGCGGTCGCTGAGGCCCTGTTCGAGAACCTGCCGCGGGAGGTCCCGGCCGAATGGGTCACCCCGGACCTGCGCCGGATGCTCTACCCCTTCCCCTGGGCGGCCCTGATCCGGGCCCAGGCCTCCGCCTACCGGATCGACCCCTCGCTGCTCGCCGCCCTGATCCGCGAGGAGAGCCGCTTCGACCCCGGCGCCGAGTCGCCGGCCTCGGCGCGCGGCCTGGCCCAGCTCACGCGGCCGACCGCCCAGCGGCTCGCCGGAACGATCGGGATCCGGGAGCTGCGGCCCCGGGACCTCCATCGGCCCGAGATCTCGATTGCGCTGGGGGCCGCCCATCTCGCCGAGCTCGCCCGTCGCTTCCCCGCCTCCGAACCGGTGGTGATCGCGGCCTACAACGCCGGCGAGGACCAGGCGGCCCTCTGGCGGCGCTCCTGCGCGACCCGGGAGCCCGAGGAGTACCTGGCCAAGATCGGATTCCGGGAGACCAAGGCCTACGTCATCCGCGTCCTGGAGAGCCGGGCACTGTACCGGGCGCTCTACGCGGGGCGGGCCGAGTGATCCCCCCGGAGCGGACCCACCCCCCGTCTCCCGCGCCGCCTGGCTCCAGCTTGTCGCCCTCGGGACCCTGCAGTAACCTATCGCCCACGATGTCGGCCGAGATCCCGGTCGCCGGGAGCGCCGGATCGGCTCCCCAAGTGGAGCCGGTCCGGGTCCTCGTCCCCTCTCACCTCGGCAGCCTGGGCGTGGAGTTCGTCCACACCGCCATCACCCGCATCGTGATCGGGCCCGCGGGCCGGGAGAAGCGGCTCTTCTTCCCCCTCTCGGACTACGAAGAGTCCGAGTTCCTCGACGAGGTGTTCGGGCGGCTCTCGGAGTACCTCGCCGGCGCGCGGCGCAATCTCGAGCTCGAGTACGACCTCGGGCCGTCCGGCCTGGACGGCTTCGCCCGTCGCGTGCTCAAGGAGACCTCCCGCACGCCCTACGGACGCACCAGGACCTACAAGGAGATCGCCGACTCCTCGGGCCGTCCCGATGCCTACCGGCAGGTCATGGCGATCCTGGAGAAGAACCCGCTGCCCCTGATCATCCCCTGCCACCGCATCCTGCCTTCGAAGCAGGGGCTCGGGGGCTACGTGGGCGGCGCGGCGCGCAAGCGCTGGCTGCTCCGGCTCGAGCGCGACAGCGCCGCCCAGTTCTCGGGCGAGGTCACTCCGCCTCGAGGCTGACCTCGATCCGGGTCTCGCGCCCGGACACGATCTGGACGTGCCGCGTCGCGGCCTCGCGGCCGGGGCGCACGACCTCGATCATATGGGTGCCGGGATCGACGATCAGGCCGGCGCGCAGGCTGGCGAGCTCCCGGCCGGTCCCCAGGAAGCGGCCGTCGAGATAGACCGAAGCGTCGTCGGGCTGGATGTCGAGCGCGAGCCGCCCCGGCTCGGCCCGGGCATCGAGGCTCTCCGCCTGGTCCGGAGCCGGCTGCGGCTCCGGCCGGGCCTCGACTTCGCCCTCGCCCTCGAGCTCCGGCTCCTCCTGCTGCGCCATCCCCTGCTGGCGCTCCAAGTACTCGCGGCGATCCTCGTCGTCGCGCAGGCGTGCATCGCGGCGCTC
>Ga0079037_100000395_pt1 | contig 19268 bp, 15 predicted proteins | sample Mud3Dept4metaG_FD_71479 | JGI IMG/M metagenome (GOLD analysis project Ga0079037, IMG submission 71479) | Freshwater wetland microbial communities from Ohio, USA, analyzing the effect of biotic and abiotic controls - Mud 3 Core 4 Depth 4 metaG | ecosystem: Environmental > Aquatic > Freshwater >... | reverse complement strand
GTTCAACGGAGAGGCGGTCCGCGTCGAGGAGTTGACGGATCGGTCGTTCGCGGGCGTGGACGTGGCCCTCTTCTCGGCGGGTGCCAGCCGCAGCAAGGAATTCGCCCCCGCCGCTTGGAGGTCGGGGGCTGTGGTGGTGGACAACAGCTCCGCGTTTCGGATGGAGCCCGATGTTCCCCTGGTGGTTCCCGAGATCAATCCCCACGCCATCGCGCACTACACGAAGCGCGGGATCATCGCCAACCCGAACTGCACGACGATCGTGACCCTGATGGCGCTGGCCCCCTTGCACCGGTACAGCCGGATCCGCCGCGTGGTCGCGTCCAGCTACCAGGCGGTCTCCGGTGCGGGCGCGAAGGCGCTCGACGAATTCACGCAGCAGGTCCGGGCCTGGGCCAAGGGCGAGCCGCTCCCCGTGACGGTGTTTCCATACCAGATCGCGTTCAACGTCCTGCCCCACATCGACGTCTTCCTGGAGAACGGATACACGAAGGAAGAGATGAAACTGGTGAACGAGAGCCGGAAGATCCTGGAAGACGACCGGATCCTCATCTCGCCGACGACGGTGCGGGTGCCGGTGTTCACCGCGCATTCGGTATCCGTGCACGTGGAGACCGAGGAGAAGATCGGCGTCGCGAAGGCCCGGGAACTGTTTGCGGCGTTCCCCGGGCTCCAGGTGCAGGACGACCCTGCCAACAAGCGGTACCCCATGCCGCTCTTCGCGGCCGGGACCGATGACTGCTACGTCGGACGCATCCGTGAGGACCTGGCGGTCGAGAACGGCTTGAACTTCTGGGTGGTGGGGGACCAACTCCGCAAAGGCGCCGCTCTCAACGCGGTGCAGATCGCGGAGCGGTTGGTCGAGCAGTACCTCTAAGCGCGGCGCGGCACGAGGTGATACGGGCTCCCGCGGTCGATGGTGCCGTGGGAGCCCTTCTTCGTACGGAGGACGAGACGATCGAGCCTGCCCGAAGCGTCGGAGGAGCTGGGTTGATGCGTCGCCTCAAGCTGGTGCTGGAGTACGACGGGACGGCGTATCATGGATGGCAGGTCCAGCCCGGCCTCGACACGATCCAGGGGCGGCTGGAGGCGGCCCTTTCCCGCTTGGCGGGTTCGCCTGTTCATGTCATGGGGGCGGGCAGGACGGACGCTGGGGTGCACGCCCTCGGTCAGGTGGCGAGCTGCAATGCCGAGGTCCGACTCGACGACCTCTCCCTCCGCCGTGCGCTGAACGCGATTCTGCCCAAGGACATTGTCGTGCGAAACGTCGAGCCGGCGCCGGCCGAGTTCGATGCGCGACGATCCGCCCGGTCGAAGACCTACCGGTACACGCTCCTGAGGCGGGCGTATCCCTCGGCGCTGGAGGGCCGCTACAGTCTGTACGTGCCCTACGCCGTGCATATGGACGCGATGGCCGACGCGGCGCAGTGCCTGGTCGGCACGCACGATTTTTCGGCATTTCGAGCGGGAACATGCGCCGCCGCGACGCCGGTCCGCACGGTGAGCCGGGCCGCGTGGCAGGCGGAGGGCGACCTGTGGCGTTTCGAGGTCGTCGGCAACGCGTTCCTGCAGCACATGGTGCGCATCATCGTGGGAACCCTCCTGGAGGTGGGCAGTGGCAAACGGCGTGCCGCTGAAATGCCGGAGATTCTAGCATCCCGCGACCGGCGCCGTGCCGGCAAGACGGCACCCCCGCACGGGCTCTGCCTCGTGGCGGTTGAATACTGAGATTCCGGCCCGGGCTGATCCGGTGGCCGCGTTCAGCGACCGCCGCCGGCCCGGCTTGCCAACACCGGGGACTCATGTTACATAGAGCGCAACGACGAGCGGAGGATGTCGATGGCACGCGGCTATGATTTTGCGGCGATCGAGAACAAATGGCAGGCGATCTGGGACGAGCGCCGCACCTTCGCGGTGACGGAGGATCCCACCCGACGGAAGTACTACTGCCTGGAGATGTACCCCTACCCCTCCGGCAAGATCCACATGGGGCACGTGCGGAACTATTCCATCGGGGACGTGGTGGCACGCTATCTCACCATGCGCGGCTTCAACGTCCTGCACCCCATGGGGTGGGACGCCTTCGGGTTCCCCGCTGAAAATGCCGCCTTCGAGCACGGCGTCCACCCGGCCAAGTGGACCAAGGACAACATCGCGTACATGAAATCCCAGCTCCGTCGCATGGGGTTCTCCTACGACTGGGCGCGCGAGGTCACCTGCTGTGAGCCCGACTACTACCGCTGGAATCAATGGTTCTTCCTGAAGATGCTGGAGCGCGGCCTGGCCTACCGGAAGACCGCGCCGGTGAACTGGTGCGAGCGCTGCCAGTCCGTCCTCAGTAACGAGCAGGCCGAGGGCGGGGTCTGCTGGCGGCACAGCGACACACCGGTCATCCAACGGGAGCTGGAGCAGTGGTTTCTCCGGATCACCGCGTACGTCGAGGAACTGCTGCGGGACATCGACACCCTGTCCGGCTGGCCGGAGCGCGTCCGCACCATGCAGCGCAACTGGATCGGGAAGAGCGTGGGGGCGGACGTGGACTTCGCCCTGGAGCGCGGCGGCAGCATGCGCATCTTCACCACGCGCCCCGACACGCTCTTCGGCGCGACGTTCATGGTCCTGGCGCCGGAGCACCCCCTGACCGCGGGTCTCGCGGCGGGTACCCCGCAGGAGCAGGCGGTGGCGGCGTTCGTGGAGCGCATGCGGCGGGCAGACCGGGCGGTCCGCGTGGACGCGACGACGGAGAAGGAAGGGGTCTTCACGGGCGCCTACGCCGTGAACCCCCTCACCCGCCAGCGCATCCCCATCTGGGTCGCGAACTTCATCCTCATGGAATACGGGACCGGGGCCATCATGGCGGTGCCGGCCCACGACCAGCGCGACTTCGAGATGGCAACGAAATATCGCCTCCCCATCCGGGTCGTGATTCAGCCGGACGGCGACGCGCTTCCCGAGGGAGCGCGATTGGAAGCGGCGTACGAGGGGGAAGGCCGCATGGTCGGTTCCGGTCCGTTCACGGGCATGCCGAGCCGCGAGGGGATCCTGGCCGTGTGCGACTACCTGGAGGAGCAGGGGATCGGCAAGCGTGCGGTGAACTACCGGATCCGCGATTGGCTGATCTCGCGGCAGCGCTACTGGGGCACGCCAATCCCGGTGCTGTATTGCGACGCGTGCGGGGTGGTTCCGGTCCCAGAGACCGATCTCCCCGTGATCCTTCCCGAAGACGTGGCCATCACGATGACCGGCGGATCGCCGCTGGCGCGCGTCGAGCGGTTCGCCAAGGCCGACTGCCCCAGCTGCGGCCGTCCGGCGCGGCGCGAGACGGACACCATGGACACGTTCGTGGATTCCTCCTGGTATTTCCTGCGGTTCACCAGTCCGCACGAGAGCTCCCGGGCGCTGGACGCCGCCAAGGTGCAAGCCTGGATGCCCGTGGACCAGTACATCGGCGGCATCGAGCACGCGGTCCTGCACCTCCTCTACGCGCGGTTCTTCACCAAGGTCTGCCGCGACCTGGGGCTGAGTCCGGTGGGCGAGCCGTTCACGAATCTCTTGACCCAGGGCATGGTCTGCAAAGAGTCGTACCGGTGTCCGACCCACGGCTACCGGCTGCCCGGGGAGGTGGACAAGTCGAACCGGTGCCGCGAATGCCAGCAGCCCGTGGAGGTCGGCCGGACCGAGAAGATGTCGAAATCGAAACGGAACGTGGTCGATCCGGATGACCTGCTGAGCGATTACGGAGCGGATACGATCCGTCTCTTCTCCCTCTTCGCCGCGCCGCCGGAGAAGGACCTCGAGTGGTCGGACGATGGCGTCCAAGGCGCCTTCCGGTTTCTGCAGCGCGTGTGGCGGCTGATTGAGGAGCGGGCGGCGCTGATCCGATCCGCGCGCGGGACTGCGTGGCCCGCGGGCGAGCTCCCAGAGGAGGTCCGCGCCCTCCGTCGCGCCACCCATCAGACCATTGCCAAGGTGACGCGCGACCTGGAGGATTCGTTCCACTTCAACACCGCCCTGGCCGCGCTCATGGAGCTGCAGAACGCCCTGCTGCGGTTCCAGGAGCGGTTGCCCGCGGTGTCGGCGGGCGACCCGCGCGTGCTGGCCTTCGCCGAGGGGGTGACGGCCCTCCTGACCATGCTGGCGCCCTTTGCGCCCCACATGGCGGAAGAACTCTGGGAGATGCTGGGGTACGCCGTCAGCGTTTTCCGAGAGCCCTGGCCGACCGCCGACCCGGCCCTGACCTTGGAAGAGGACGTGGAGGTGGTCGTCCAGGTGAACGGCAAGGTGCGCGCCCGCCTCCAGGTGGCCCGCGGCCAGGCGGAGGAGCAGCTGAAAGCTCTCGCCCTGCGCGAGCCGCGCATCCGACAGTGGATCGAAGGCCGCACGGTCCGCAAGGCGATCGTGATTCCGGACAAGCTGGTCAACATCGTGGTCGCGGGATAGGACGACGCCGGCGATGCGAGGGATGCGTTACGTGAGCCGGTTTGGCGGTGGATGGGCTCGGCTGGTTCTGGCAGGGGTGGTCTCCGCCAGCGTCGGGGTCGCCTGCGGGTACCAGCCGGTCGGGATGAGCGGCCCGCCGTCGACGGCACGCCAGATCGCCGTCGAGGCGATAACGAATGAGACCATGCACCCGGGCATCCAGGGGATCGTGAGCGCGGCGATTCTGCGCCAACTCCGGCTCCATGGGGTGTTGCGCTCCCCAGAGTCCGGGCCGCCTTCCCTCATTCTCTCGGGGGGGGTGACTGGCTACCTGAACGAGGCGATTGCCTTCGATCGACAGGACATCGGCCGACGCTTCCGCGTCCGGGTGACGCTTCTGGCCACGTTGACCGGGCGGACGGACGGCCAGGTTCGCCTCAAGGAGGCGGTCGTGGGCGAGGCCTTCTATACGGCAGGCGTCGGCGCCGTGAGCGCGCGGAACGCGGAGGATGAGGCGCTGCAGTTCGCAGCACAGGATGTGGCGAGCAAGCTGGTGGCGCGGCTGCTGGAGGAATGGTGACGCTCGGCTGCCGCGGCGGGGCCTGGTAAGAGGTCCAGGTGCAAGGCGGCGCCCCATGCGAGGCGCGAGACGTACTCACTCCATCCGTCGCAGCGACGCGCGAAGGGGCCAACGGGGCAGATGGGCCTTTTTTCCGCAGCCGTCAGGTAGAGGCGGGCGTGCTCAGCTTGGCGAGCCGCCGCATCAGGCGCGACTTGTGCCGGGCGGCGGCGTTCTTGTGCAGGATGCCCTTGCCGGGGGCGCGATCGATCACGGGGAGCGCCTCGGCTACGGCCTTTTGCGCAGCCTCGGTCTGACCGGCTGCGACGGCCACACGCGCCCGCTTGAGCGTCGACCGGAGCTTGCCTTGGGCGGCGCGGTTCTTGGCGCTGCGTCGCTCGGTCCGACGCAGGTCCTTGATGGACGATTTGATGATCGGCATGCAGACCACTCCTTTCACGAATGAGGCTTCCGCGAAGGCCGGAAACGGCCAGAAAGCCTAGCTTTTGTAGAGGAGTCCGTGCGAGATGTCAAGCGATTTCTGACGCGCGCGGGCCCACGGTTACCAGCGAGCGACGCATGGTCGACCAATCGCCTCACGGGCAATCCAAGTCGGTTCGGCAGATCGCCTCCGCTGCGAGCATCGTCGGCGCTGCGACCCTCCTCAGCCGGACGCTGGGCTTTGTCCGCGACATGGTCTTCGCCTGGCTGTTCGGGGCGGGCATGGTGGCCGATGCGTTCTTCGCTGCCTTCCGGATTCCCAGCACGCTCCGGGAGCTACTGGGTGAGGGCGCGCTGTCCGCCGCGTTTGTCCCGGCGTTCACGCGAACGGCCACCCGGGACGGACGGGCCGCGGCCTGGGCGATGGCGTCGAAGGTCATGGGCACGCTCCTCGTGGTCCTCAGCCTCGTGACGGCTGCCGGCATCCTTCTGGCCCCGTGGATCGCGCAGGTCATCGCCTATGGTTTCGGCAGCGTTCCGGGGAAGCTCGCCCTGACCGCCACGCTCCTCCGCATCATGTTTCCATACATCCTGTTGGTGGGACTCGCCGCGCTGTTCATGGCCATCCTCAACTCGCTCGGCCACTTTCTGACGCCGGCGCTGTCCCCGACGATGCTCAACGCGGTGATCATCGCGGTGGCGGTGCTGGTGGCCCCCGGATCGAGCGTTCCGGTGATCCCGATCGCCTTCGCCGTCCTGCTCGGGGGAGTCGGGCAATTGGCCATCCAGATCCCCGCCGCCCTGCGGCATGGTTGGCAACCGGCGATCCACGTCGCACCGCGGGATCCCGCGGTGCGCGCGATCGGCCGGCTGATGCTCCCGGGGGTCGTGGGCCTGGCCATCACCCAGATCAACGTCTTCGTGGGCACCCTCTTGGCCTCCTTGTTGCCTGAGGGAAGCGTGGCCGCCTTGGGCTATGCTTTCCGGTTGGTGCAATACCCGATCGGCGTCGTCGGGGTGTCCATCGCCACCGGGGCCCTGCCGGTCATGTCCCAGGCGATCGCCCGGGACGCGCTTGGCGACATGAAGCATGCGTTGCGCGATAGCCTCCGGCTGGGGGTCTTTTTGGCGCTGCCGGCTTTGACGGGGCTGATCGTCTTCCGCGTGCCGATCGTGGGTATCCTGTTCGAGCGTGGGGCCTTCACACGGTCGGCGACGATCCTGACGGCGTCGATTCTCAGCGCGTACGCCACGGGATTGGTTTTTTACATTGCCAACAGAATTCTCGCGCCCGCCTTCTATGCGATGCGCGATACGTGGACCCCGATGGCGACAGGCATGGTCGCGGTGGGCGTCAACATCGCCACCAGCCTGCTCTTAATGGGGCCCTTGGGTGCGGTGGGGCTGGCGCTGGCCACGGCTGCGGCGTCGGCGAGCAACTGCCTCCAACTCGCGTTGCGGTTGCGCCGGCGGATCGGGGCCCTGGGAGGTCGCGTGATCCTTCGCGCCGCCGGCCGGGTCGCCCTGGCATGCGCCCCCATGGCTGCGTGGGGGATCGGGTCTCAGCTGTGGTGGGATGCGATGACGGTTCCGTCGCTCGTGGGACGGGTGGGCGTGCTGGCCTCTCAACTCGGCGTGGCGGCGCTCCTGTTCATCGGCAGCGCGCTGATCTTGCGCTGCGAGGAGTTGGGCTGGGCGTGGGACCTCGTGCGCCGGCAGGCCCGACGGCGGGTCCGGCCAGATCGTGGTTGACGTTCGCCGGCGTACCGTGCTAGAAATCCACGTTTACAGACCCGACCCCTATGTCCGAGCGTTGGACGGCCGGGCGGGTGGTTGCGCGGGGAAACCTGACGGGAGCGATCCTCCCGCGGGAGGGGGATATTGCCATGCGGTTGACCGGCTCCGAGATTTTCCTCAAGTGCCTCCAGAGCGAGGGGGTGCACACCGTCTTCGGCCACCCTGGGGGCGTGATTCTCCACACCTACCACGTGCTCCTGGACTATCCGATTCACCACATCCTCTGCCGACACGAGCAGACGGCGATCCATGCCGTCGAGGGGTTCTACAAGGCCTCCGGCCGGACGGGTACCGCCATCGTCACGTCGGGCCCGGGCGCGACGAACACCATCACCGGCCTCACCGACGCCCTCATGGATTCCATGGGGATCGTGGTGTTCACGGGTCAGGTGCCGACGGCCGTCATGGGGTGTGACGCGTTTCAGGAAGCGGACGTCGTGGGGACGACGCGCACGTGCACCAAGCATAATTTTCTCGCCTCGAAGACGGAAGACCTGCCCAGGATCATCAAGGAGGCGTACTATATCGCACGCAGCGGACGCCCCGGCCCCGTCCTCGTGGATCTGCCCAAGGACGTGATCATGGGTCGAGCGGAATTCGCCGGCTATCCGTCCGCCGTCTCCATCCGGAGCTATAACCCGTCCGTGAACGGCCATCCGGGCCAGATCCGCAAGGCAGCCGAGCTCATCGCCGCCGCCAGGCGCCCGGTGATTTACGGGGGCGGTGGGATCATCCACGCGGATGCGTCGCCCGAATTGACCGAGTTCGTCAACCTGACGCAGATTCCAACGACGCTCACCCTCATGGGCCTGGGGGCGCTGGCCACCAGCCATCCCCTCTGGCTGGGCATGCTGGGCATGCACGGCACCTACGCGGCCAACATGGTGATGGCGCATGCGGACCTCATGATCGCCATCGGGGCGCGCTTCGACGACCGGGTGACGGGCAGACTTTCCGAATTCGCCAAGAACTGCAAGATCATCCACGTCGACATCGACCCGACCTCGATCCGGAAAAACGTCCACGTGGATGTGCCCATCGTCGGGGACGTGAAAAGGGTGTTGACCCAGCTGAATGCGGAAGTTGCCAAGTGCTCGCGGGACTGGCGTTCGGACCTGGAAGAGTGGTACGGGCAGATCGCCGAGTGGCAGCGAGCGCACCCGCTCCGGTATCAGCAGCGACCCGACGGGGCCATCCTGCCCCAGTTCGCCATCGACGAGATCTACAAGGCGAGCGAAGCACACGACCCCGTGGTCTCCACCGGCGTAGGCCAGCACCAGATGTGGGCGGCGCAGTACTACCGGTCCCGCGGCCCGCGTAACTGGCTGACCTCGGGCGGCCTGGGAACGATGGGGTTCGGGTTTCCCGCGGCGCTGGGCGCCCAGGCGGCGTTTCCGGATCGGCTGGTCATCGACATCGACGGGGACGGCAGTTTTCAGATGACGATGCAGGATCTGGCCACCTGCGTCCAATACAATCTGCCGGTAAAAATTTTCATCATCAACAACCGTTATCTGGGGATGGTCCGGCAGTGGCAGGAGCTGTTTTACGGCGGCAAGTACTCGCAAGTGGACCTGGAGGTTCAGCCGGACTTTGTGAAGCTGGCCGAGGCATTCGGGGCCACCGGGCTGCGCGCCGCACTCCCGAGTGAGGTGCGGCCGGTGATCGAAAAGGCCATCGCCACCCCGGGACCGGTGGTGGTCGACCTCGTGACGGCTCGGGAGGAGAATTGCTTCCCGATCATTCCGGCCGGCTGTGCCCTCAAGGACATCATCGACGAGGGCGAGCCGATCCCCGAAAAGCTCTTCCAGGGCTGGCGGTAGCGCTCGACGTCGGCGCGGCGACGGCCGGCCGAGCGCGGGATACGGTTCGAGTGAACGCCGGGGTGCGCCGGCCGACGGCGCGTGGGACGAATGCCGATGACGGATCCGAAACATTATCGAAAACACATCGTCTCCGTCCTGGTGGAAAACCACCAAGGCGTCCTCGCCCGCATCGCCTCGTTGATCGCGGCCAAGGGATACAACATCGATAGTCTCTCCGTGGCGGAGACGCTGGACCCCTCGGTGTCGCGGATGACGCTGTCTCTGCACGGCGACGAGTGGGTGATCGAGCAGGCGGTGAAGCAGTTGCACCGCTTGATCGACGTCATCAAAGTGATCGACCTCACCGACGAGGAACACATCGGTCGCGAGATGGTGTTCGTGCGGGTGAATGCCGAGCCCGCCAACCGTGCGGAGATCCTTCGGATCAACGAGATCTTCCGCGGGCGGATCGTGGATGTGACTCCCACGAGCTACACGCTGGAGCTCACGGGGGAGGAAAAGAAGGTCGGCGCCGTTCTGGAGCTGCTGCAGCCCTTCGGGATTCAAGAGATCGTGCGCAGTGGGACGCTGGCCATCGCCCGGGGGAGCAAGAGCCTCCCCAAGCGAGAAGAGGTGCGGATGCGGGTGGCCGGCCGGAAGCAGGCAACAGGCGAGTGAGACGAGGAGACCATGGCCAAACTGTATTACGACAAGGATGCGGACCTCGGGTTGTTGAAAGGGAAGACCATCGGCATCATCGGGTACGGCAGCCAGGGCCACGCGCATGCCCTCAACCACCGCGACAGCGGCCTGGATGTCATGGTGGGGCTGTACAAGGGCAGCAAGTCGTGGGACAAGGCCAAGGCGGACGGACTCAAGGTGGGGACCGTGGCGGAGACCGCGGAGGCGTCCCAGGTGATCATGATTCTCCTGCCGGACCAGACGCACAAGCAGGTGTACGAGGAGTCCATCCGCCCGGCGCTGCGGCCGGGGAAGACCCTGATGTTCGCCCACGGCTTCAACATCCACTTCAATCAGATCGTACCGCCGCCCGACGTGGACGTTTCCATGATCGCGCCCAAGGCGCCCGGCCACATGATGCGGCAGGTGTACACGGAAGGCTCCGGCGTGCCCGCCCTGGTGGCGGTGCATCAGAACCCGTCGGGCAAGGCGAAGGAACAAGCGCTGGCCTACGCGAAGGGAGTCGGCTCGACGCGGGCCGGCGTCCTGGAGACCACCTTCAAGGAAGAGACGGAGACCGACCTCTTCGGCGAACAGACCGTGCTGTGCGGCGGAATCGCGGCTCTCATGAAGGCCGGGTTCGAGACATTGGTGGAGGCCGGCTACCAGCCCGAGTCGGCCTACTTCGAGTGCATGCACGAGATGAAGCTGATCGTGGATCTGATCTACCAGGGCGGCCTGGCGTACATGCGGTACTCGGTGAGCGACACGGCCGAGTACGGCGACTACAGCCGCGGGTCGCGGATCATCAGCGAGTCGGTCAAGGCGGAGATGAAGAAGATCCTGGGCGAGATCCAGAACGGCCAGTTCGCGCGCGAGTGGATCCTGGAGAATCAGGCGGGGCGGCCCGGCTTTCTGGCCATGCGGCGGCAAGAGTCGGAGCATCAGGTCGAGGTGGTCGGCAAGGAACTCCGCGGGATGATGAGTTGGCTGAAGGCGCGCCCGTAAGGGGGCGCGCCAGGCGAGGACGCGGCGGCATGAAATCTCGCGTGCGGAGGGAACGAAACCCCTCGGGCTTCGTGCGGCTCAAGGTCCTGTTGGTGGTGCTCGCACTGGCCGGGTTGGGGTACGTCGGCAGCAAGCTGGTCCCCGTGTACTGGAGCTATCTGTCCATGCAGGACCCGGTCAAGGAGGCGGCCATGACCGCCTCCCGGCCGGGGCGAGAGGCCGAGGCGCGCGCCGATCTGATCGCGCGCGCCAAGAGCCTCGGCGTGGCGCTGGACGAGGAGAACGTGGAGATCGACCGGGAGGGGAATTTCGTGACGGTGCGCGCCACCTGGCAGGTCCCGGTGGATCTGCGGGTGTACCGGCGGACCCTTCGGTTCCGCGTTGAACAGAAGTCCCTCACGCCCTGACTCTCCGACCCAGGAGCGAGCCGCCATTCTGCCTCCACCCAGTCTCATCATCGCCGGCCCCACCGGTGTGGGCAAGTCGCTGCTGGCGATGGCGCTGGCGGCGCGCGCGCCGGGCGAGATCATCGTCGCGGACTCGATGCAGGTCTACCGCGGCATGGATGTCGGCACCGGCAAGCCGTCAGTGGCGGACCGGCGCGCCGTCCCGCACCATCTGCTGGACACCTGCGACCCCACCCAGGTGTTTTCGGCCTTCGATTTCGCTCGACGCGCACGCGAGGCGGCGGACGGGATCCGTGCCCGCGGCCGGCTGCCGATTCTGGTCGGCGGGACCGGGCTGTATCTGCGCGCCTTCCTCAAGGGGCAGCTCTCGGGAGGAGCGGGAGACCCCGCCATCCGCGCTCGCCTGCGCGCCGAAGCGACGGCCCAGGGGCCCGCGGCGCTCCACGACCGGCTGCGCCAGGTCGATCCAGACTCTGCGGGCAGCATCCGGCCCGGCGACCTCTTCCGCATCGTCCGCGCCCTGGAACTTTGGGAATTGACGGGAAAGCCCGCCTCGACGATCCGACCCGGCCTCTGGGATCCGCCCCGCGTCCCGGTGTCGGCCTTCGTGGTTCTGACGCGGGATCGCCAGGAGCTCTTCCGGCTCATCGACCTGCGGGCAGAGCGGATGTGGCAGGACGGGCTGGTGGCCGAAGTGAGAAGATTGCTCGACATGGGCTATGCGGCCGACCTGCGGCCGCTCCAGTCCCTGGGCTATCGCCAAGCGCTGGCGGTCATCACGGGGGAGGTCGGCGAGGCGGACGCACTCGCCGAGATGCAGCGCGCCACCCGCAACTACGCCAAGCGCCAAGCGACGTGGTTCCGCCGCGAGCCGGCGGCGGAATGGATCACGGTGCGGGGCGCGGATTGGGTCGAGCCGCTGGCAACCGCACTCCTCGCCCGCCTGGAGTGCGCCGGGGCCCGCACGGCGCACATCGCCGTCGGGGAGCGGGCCACCACTGGCGGGGACGGGGCATGAGCGGCACAGCGGTGCTCGACGGCACGACCCGCTCCTGGCGCCTGCGGGGCCCGGCGACGGTCAGCGGAGCGGTTCGAGTGCCGGGAGATAAATCCATCTCGCACCGCGCGCTCCTGCTCGGCGCCATGGCCCAGGGCACCACCGAGATTCGCGGGCTCCTCCAGGGGGAGGACTGCCGGGCGACCATGGCGGCGCTCCGCGCGCTGGGCGTGGAGATCGTCGAGTCGCCGAACGACGCGGTACACGTCCGGGGTCTCGGACCGGAGGCCTGGCGGGAGCCGGAGTCGATCCTCGATGCAGGGAACTCCGGCACCACCTTGCGGCTGCTCGCCGGGCTGCTGGCGGGGCGGCCGTTCTGCAGCCTGCTGACCGGGGACGAGTCGCTGCGCCGCCGCCCGATGCGTCGCATCGTCGACCCGCTGCGCGCCATGGGCGCGACGGTGCTGGGCCGTGCGGAGGGGGGCTTCCCGCCGCTGGCGATCGGCGGGGGGAGGCTGCGCGGCATCGCCTGGTCCTCGCCGGTGGCCAGCGCCCAGGTCAAGTCGGCGATCCTGCTGGCAGGCCTGCAAGCCGCTGGGGAAACCAGCGTCACGGAGCCCATGCTCTCGCGCGACCACACGGAGCGCATGTTGAGCGCGTTTGGACTCGCGCCGCGGCGGGACGGGACCACCGTGACGGTGCCGGGCGGCGGCCGCCTGACCGCAGCCGCTCTCGCGGTGCCGGGCGATCTGTCCTCCGCGGCGTTCCTCCTGGTGGGGGCGGCGGCCGGCGGCGGAGAGCTCTGCATTCAGGATGTCGGCGTAAATCCAACTCGAACGGGGTTGCTGGACGTCCTGGAGCGCATGGGTGCGGAGGTGCGGCGTGAGCGCCTGCGCCTTGCAGCGGGGGAGCCTGTCGCCGACCTCGTCGTCCGCGGGAGCCGGCTGCGCGGCGTCCGGGTCGAGGCCGAACTGATCCCGCGACTGATCGACGAGGTGCCGGCTCTGGCTGTGGCTGCCGCCTTGGCCGACGGCGAGACGGTGATCAGCGGGGCGGCGGAACTCCGCGTGAAAGAGGTGGATCGACTCGCCGCCGTGGCGGAGGAGTTGGGCCGCATGGGTGCGGCGATTTCGGCAACCGCGGACAGCTTGCGCATCCGGGGCGATGCGAAGCTCCGGGGCGCCGTGGTGTCCAGTCGCGGCGATCATCGGATGGCCATGAGTCTCGCGGTGGCGGCCCTCTTCGCCGAAGGGGAAACCGTCATCCGGGATGTCGCGTGTGCGGACACCTCGTTTCCCGGCTTTGCCCGCCTGTTGGCCAGCGCGGCGCCGGCGTGCGCCATCCGCGAGGAGACGGCCGATGGCTGAGCCGCGAGTGGATCCGGGTGCGGGGGCGGCGCTCCCGCCGGGATTCGTGATTGCGATCGATGGACCCGTGGGCGCCGGGAAGAGCACGGTCGCGCGTCTGCTGGCCGACGCGCTGGGATGTGTGCACATCGACAGCGGCGCGATGTACCGGGCCCTGGGCTGGAAGGCCCTGCGCCTGGGTGTGGATCTCGGCGACCACCGGGGGTTGGCGCGTTTGGCCGCCGGGACGGACGTGCGAATCGTGGCGGGAGGGAGCGTGTCGCGAGTCTTGGTGGACGGCGAGGACGTGACGCATGCGCTGCGAACGCCGGCGATGGACGAGGCGTCGTCGGTGGTGTCCACGTGCCCCGCGGTCCGGGAACGCATGGTGGCGCTGCAACGCGCCATGGCGCGGGCGGGTGGCGTCGTGATGGACGGGCGCGACATCGGGACCGTGGTGTTTCCCGACGCGCAGCTGAAGTTCTTTCTGGACGCGGACCTGGCGGTGCGGGCGGACCGGCGCCTCAAGGATCTGCGGCGGGCAGGGGCGACGGCGGAGCCGGGCGCGATCCGGGAGGAGGTGGCGCGCCGGGATGCCCGCGACCGGGCGCGCGAGGTGGCGCCGTTGCGGGCCGCGCCCGACGCCATCCGGATCGACTCGACCTCTCTCGACGCCGAGGCGGTCGTGGGGATGATGCTGGGGGAGGTGGCCAAGGTTCTCAACCAGGATAAGTCCTGATTTTGTGGGCGTATACGGTTTATTTTGCTTGCCTCGACCAGGGAGCCCGTGTATCATCCGACCCTCTCGCCTCGCCAGGATGCAGGGCACGGTGCGCCGTTCGCGATCGGGTATCCCGTTTGCCCCTACATCGTGCGACGCTTCTTGGAGTTCCCGCAGGAGTGCCGGCCGCACGTCCCGGCGACTCCAAGGGACCGTCCCGGGCGCGGAAGCGGGGCGGTTCCCGGGCGGCGAGTGGTGCAGACGATCATCGGGTCCCGCGAGACCGCGGGACCTTGCAGTCACTGAACACGAGTACGAGGCGGCCTGGCCGCCTCTGGAGGGTCGCCGACCCGCCCGGCCGCACCGGGGAGCGGCGGCCTTCGAATTCACAGCCGCGCGCAGGAGGAGTAAGGTTTGATGACATTAGAGTCAGTCGGCGCAGATACCCAACAATCCCAAGACCCGGAGGAGATGGAGACGTCGGGTCCCTCGCCCGAAATGCGAGAGATCTACGAGCAGAGCCTTCGTGACATCGCCGAGGGCGATATCGTCAAAGGGCACATCCTGGAGGTCCGGGAGGATGTCGTCCTGGTGGACATCGGATACAAATCCGAAGGGCTCATTCCGCTCCGCGAGTTTCGCTCGGCTTCCGGAGAGATCACGGCGAAGGTGGGCGACGCGGTAGATGTCTACCTGGAGCAGCGCGAGGACAGCGACGGCTTGATCGTCCTGTCGCGGGAGAAGGCGGAGAAGATCAAGATCTGGGAGGAGCTTTCCCAGGTGTACGAGAAGGGCGGGCCGATCTCCGGAACGATCCTCGGACGCACCAAGGGCGGCTTGATCGTGGACATCGGAGTCAGAGCGTTTCTCCCCGGGTCGCAGGTGGACCTGCGGCCCGTTCGCGACCTGGACAAGCTCATCGGGAAGGCGTTCCCGATGAAGATCATCAAGCTGAACCAGAAGCGGGGCAACATCGTCCTGTCTCGCCGGGAACTGCTGGAAGAAGAGCGGAAGCACTTGAAGGAAGAGACCCTGGCGACGCTGGCGGAGGGGAAGCGCGTCAAGGGGAAGATCAAGAACATCACGGAGTACGGTGCCTTTGTGGATCTGGGGGGCCTGGACGGCTTGCTGCACATCACCGACATGTCGTGGGGCCGGATCGGCCACCCGTCGGAGCTCTTCCAGGTGGGCGACGAGATCGAGGTGGTCGTGCTCAAGTTCGACCGTGCCAACGAGCGCGTGTCGCTGGGCTACAAGCAGCGGCTGCCCGACCCCTGGGAAGCGGTGGAGCAGCGATACCCGGTGGGCGCCAAGTTCAAGGGGAAGGTCGTCAGCATGACCGACTACGGCGCCTTCGTGGAGTTGGAGGAGGGTGTGGAGGGTCTGGTGCACATCTCCGAGATGTCCTGGACCCAGCGCGTCAAGCACCCATCGAAGGTGGTGGCCATCGGCGATCTGGTCGAGGTGGTGGTCCTGGACGTGGATCGGGGCAACAAGCGCATCTCGCTCGGGATGCGGCAGGCCGAACCCAACCCATGGAACTTCATCGAAGAGCGGTATCCGGTGGGCACGCGGGTCGAGGGCCGCGTCCGAAACCTGGCGGATTTCGGCGCCTTCGTGGAGCTGGAAGAGGGCATCGATGGCCTGATCCACATCTCGGACATGTCGTGGACCAAACGCATCCGGCACCCTTCCGAGCTGCTCAAGAAGGGCGAGAAGGTCGAAGCGATCGTCCTGCACGTGGATAAGGCGAATCACCGCATTTCGCTCGGCCTCAAGCAGGTGCAGCAGGATCCGTGGCAGGGCGCCGTTCCCGAGAAGTATAAGGTGGGCATGGACGTGCAGGGTAAGGTCATCCGGACGACCGACTTCGGCGCCTTCGTGGAGCTGGAAGACGGTGTGGAGGGACTGCTGCACGTCTCCGAATTGTCCCACGAGCGTGTAAACAAACCCGACGACGTGGTCCAGGTCGGGCAAGAGCTGATCCTCAAGGTGATCAAGCTGGACGCGGAAGAACGGAAGATCGGGCTCAGCCTTCGCGCTATGGGGGACTCGCTGCGGGATGCGGTACCCGAGGGCGATGCGGGCCATGCTCGGAAGCGGCGACGGGAAGAAGACGAGGAGGAGGAGGAGGAGTAAACCGCCCCGAGCTTGAAACATCGCGCATGACAAGGTGCCCGCTCGCTTCGGTCGAAACGAGCGGGGCGGCCGTGCGGGGGCGCGTACCCGGACCCGGCCACGTGGCCCCGTGTGGGATCGCGTTACTTGACCGAGGCCATCCGGAGTCCGGCAAAGTCACATCCTTAAGCTGACGCAGGAGGCCGTGCCGCCGAACCCTGGAGACACGCAGGCACTCAAGGAGGTGGATTCCATGACGAAGGCCGATCTGGTGGAAAAGGTTGCGGCGCAGGTGAACCTGACCAAGAAGGATACCGAAGTCGTTATCGATACCATCTTTGACAGTATTTCTCGGGCGTTGGCACTGAAGAACGACGCGAAAGTTGAGCTGCGGGGTTTCGGAAGCTTCCGAGTCCGCCGCCGACGGGCCCGGCAAGGGCGGAATCCCCAGACGGGCAATCCGGTCCAAGTGCCCGCCAAGCGAGTACCCTATTTCAAGCCCGGCAAGGAGTTGAAGGCGTTGGTGGACTCATAGTCTGCGGTCGAGATTCCCGTTACCTGGAGCAGGGCGATCCGCCCTGCTTTTTCATTCACGGGCGGATGCGTACCGGCGAGGACGCACCGAGGGAGCATATGCGACGGATTTTCGGGGTGGGCTCGTCCGTGGAGCCGCGCTTCATCGCTGGGGCCGTCGGGGAGATCGAAGAATTGTTCGGGAGCGGCACGCCTGAGCTCCCCGAGGGGCCGGCCGGCTCGGCACCAGCCGAGCAGTTTCTCGTCGACCTCTTTCCGCCCATCCGGAAGAGCCTGCGTGAGTTGGTCGAGCACATTTATCGTGGGCTCTCCGCCGGCAGCCCCGAGCAAAGCGCGTTTGCCTCCGGCAAGCACGCGGCCGCCTTCGACCAGTTCGAGCAGGCCCTGGAGAAGGTCCTCGCCGCCATCGTCGAGCAGGAACGACGCCTCGGCCTGATGAACCTTTTCTGGCTGGCCCACTCGAAAGTGGCGGCGGAAGTGCTTCAGGAGTTCTTTTCGCAGCAGGGCGTCAAGCTGAGCATCAAGTACCAGATGCATCCGTTCCTGGCGGGCGTCCACCGCAACCCCCTCGATCGGGTGTGGGCGCGTTTCAAGCACCGGAACGGCAATGCACTGCGCCAGAACCTGGGCGCCGATTTCAACACGGCGCTGATCGACTGCATTGTCGACGACCAGCTCCCGCTCACCGAGACGAGTTTCGCTCGTCTGAATTTCCAGCAGATTCTCGTCGACAATAACAAGCGATTTCGTCTGACCTTTCCCGAGTTTCGCGAGATGCACGCGGCCTTCCGGGACCGCTTGCGGGAGGCCCTGCGGCGCAGGGACCCCCGCGCCCTCGAAATGATCCGCCGTTGGCTGCCCGACGCGCGGCCGGACGCGTACGAAGACGAACGCTTCATGAACCGGCTGCTGTTCAACAATCGAGTGGTGACGTACCTTCTGGCGCAGCTCACCGACACGGGAGAAGGAATGCTCAAGTCGCCCGTTCACCGGCTCGAGCGTGCCACGCACCGCAAGTGGAGCGACCTCGTGTCGGATTACCTCGACCTGCTCCAGGCCGTGAAACGCAGCGAGGTCGTCGACCTGGCGCGACAGAGCGTGGACGTTGTCGGGCAGCTTCAGGCGGAGGCCGAGCTCCGGGTTCGCTACGAGGAGGGGCGCCTCTTCAGGTTCTACCCGGACGGCGAGATCCTGAAGCTGGCCCGCAAGATCACCGTCGTCTTCGCCGACTTGCGGGGATTCACGGCCGCTTCGGAAGGAGGCATCTCGGAGCGGGAGCTGGCCCAGCAGCTCTACGAGGTGTTCGACCCCTTCGCTTCCTTGGTCGAGCGGTATCATGGGCGCATCGACAAGTTCACCGGCGACGGAGCGATGATCACCTTCGGCTTCTCGCGGGTCACTCCCGAGGATGAGCGCAACGCCTTGCGCACGGCCCTCGCGATTCAGGAGATGATGGCGGGGCTCCGGGCGAGCGGCCGGACCAAGTTCAGCATGGGGATCAGTGTGCACACGGGGCGGGCGCAGGTGGCCCACTTCGTCGTCGACGACCGGACCATGGACCGGACCGTCATCGGGAGAAACGTGAACATTGCGGGTCGTCTCTCCGGCTCCGCGAAAATCCAGGGCTCCGCCTTTGGGGGCGAGGCGCTGGACGATGCCGCGCAGGGGCATGCAGAGGGCGGCGGAGCTCGGCGCGAGGTGTGGGTGGACGAATCCGGGATCTTGTTTAACACCGGAATCGTCGTCAGCCAGGATACCGTGGAGGAGATCGTGAGACAGGGTGTGGCCGAGCCGTGGACGCGCGGCGATGTCCATGGCTACCGCGTTTTCGACGAGATGGAGAAAAAAAACATCTTGCTAGAGTATGTGGGCGATGCTAAATTCAGAGGCGTCGGCCGTTCCATCGCCATCTATCGGCTCGGAGTCGGTGAGGTCGGGTTGGCGAATCAGGCGGCGTCGTCTCGGGGGCGCGCATGAGCCCGACGCTCTGGGCGCCGTGGCGGATGGCGTACATCGGCGGGCCGCGGACCGAGGGTTGCCTGCTGTGCGACCTTCCCCGCGGGAACGAGGACCGTCAGAGCCTGATCCTGCATCGGGGCCCGAGAACGTACGTGGTGATGAATCGGTACCCGTACAACAACGGGCACCTCATGATCGTACCCTACCGGCACTGCGCCGACCTCGGCCAGGTTTCCACCGAGGATTCTCTCGAGCTCATGTACGAATCCCAGCGCGCGACTCGGATCCTGCACCGGGCCTTCGGCGCCGAGGGATTCAATGTGGGCATCAATCTTGGCAAGGCGGCGGGCGCCGGGATCGCGGAGCACGTTCACATCCACGTGGTGCCTCGTTGGGTGGGGGATACCAACTTCATGCCGGTGCTGGCGGACACCAAGGTGATGCCGGATTACCTGGAGGCCACGTACGAGAAGCTG
>Ga0079037_100000394_pt1 | contig 19271 bp, 39 predicted proteins | sample Mud3Dept4metaG_FD_71479 | JGI IMG/M metagenome (GOLD analysis project Ga0079037, IMG submission 71479) | Freshwater wetland microbial communities from Ohio, USA, analyzing the effect of biotic and abiotic controls - Mud 3 Core 4 Depth 4 metaG | ecosystem: Environmental > Aquatic > Freshwater >... | reverse complement strand
TACCCCCGCTGTCTCCTCTACTAGTTTTTTCCTTATGAATCTCTAATGGAGAAATTACTTTAATTTCTGGAGTAACACAAGGAATGATCAATAACTGAGCCAAAGGTGAACCATGAATAAATCTTACTGGTTTGTCTGTAACATTAATTACCTTTACTAATAATTCTCCTTGGTAAGTTTCATCTACAATTCCTCCACCAATTATATAATCTTTACTACTCTTATTAGTTATCCATCCAAAATATCCTCTAGGAATCTCTACTGTAATTCCAGTTCTAAATATAACTATATCTCCAGGATAGACTACATATTCACTCATATCAGCTAAATAAGCATATAAATCTATTCCAGCATCTTTAAGATTTTTCCTGGTTGGAATAACTGTATCATCATACAGAGGGGCTACGTTTAAGTTCATGGACTCCTCCAGGATTAAATTTTACTATTATTGAATCTTTTTCAGAGTTATAACGTAATGCAATTAAAATCATAGCAACTACAAAATTAGGATCATAACGTTTATCTAAATAGATATCATAAATATTAATAGACTTCCCCATAAAAATTCTAGCAATTCCTTTAATACCTTTTATATAATCAATATATTTAGGATCAAGATGAATTTGTATTGATCTTTCATCTACTATATCAATAACTACATCATATAATTTACCATCATTTTCATATATTTCTTGTCTATTCATTTAACCCTCACTATCTATAACTCCCTGCCCATATCCTTCATTATACCCATCGTCATGCCCGCTCTCTTTTCCGTCCTCCCACCCTTCATCATATCCCTTATTATACGCCTCTTCTAGTAAGATCATGATACTAGCTTCACTTTCAGAAAGGGCTATCCTAATTTCTCTAGAAAAATAACTCTCATCATTTGCGTCCATTTTTTCTCCTTTATTCAAAAACATATTTACTCTTATTTTTTATCAATTCTAAGAAAGAATCTCCATTATTTCCATCCAAAAAATAATCTACTGGATCATATCCAGATTCCTCAAAATCATTAAAGTTATAAATTTTACACCTATATTCTCCAAAAAATTTAGCTAATTTAGTTGATTCTTTTCTACCAGCAGAATCATTATCAAAGCACAAATAAATTCTATTTATATTATTAAATTTAGAATACCAATTTTGTTTAAATCCTCCTCCAATATTTGATGAAATAGCTGGTATTCCATTTTGTAGTAAAATTATTGCATCAATTGGCCCTTCTACCCAATAAATCTCAGTCACTAGTTTTAATATATCAGAATTAAATAACAATGCTCCTAAACCTGAATAATAACTTTTAATTCTTTTAGCTGGTGTATCCATTCTAAATTGAAAGTTTCTAAATGTCCCATCTTCAAAAATTGGTACTGTATTCCATCCATTATACCACCCCATTTGAAATCTGTCAATTGTAGAATCTGTCAGTCCTCTTCTATAAAAATAATCTCTTTTATCTTTTCCCATCTCCCAAAAAATTTCTACCAATTTGGGATAAACTACTACCTCCTCTCCTTTAGCTTGCATTGTCCAGACATGAGTACCCTCATATTCAGTTCCTTTTAAGTATTCAGTAGCATCTTTAAAAGATAATTTTCTAACTTTTGTTAAATATACTAAAGGGTCTCCAACAATATCCTGACTGTTATACCAAAATATACCTCTATCTTTATCTAATACTATGCTATCATGCTCTATTCCTTTCCCCCATTTAGAGCCATCCTTTGTCTTTATTCCAAAATCATCATTAATAAATTTTTCTAGAATAAGACCGTTTTTATTCATCAGACATATACTCTCTTAATAATTTTCTAACTGCCTCTTCTTCATGTTCTCTAGCCTTTTTAATATCCAATTCCATAGCTTTTTGTTTCTTTTTAATATCTACTCCAGTAATTCTCCTATTAAGTCTCTTTCTATTAAGTTTTCTATCTCTATTTAAAGCTTTAACTAAACTAGTCACTTTCAAATCTCCTATAACTATCAAATAATATTATAAAACAAATTCCTAACGAAAAAGTTACTACAAACATAAACATAGATATCCAAAGACTAACAACAAGATAAGATAAAATAATTATCATTTTATTCTATACAATCGTATCGTATAAATTTTCCAGTTTCTGGATCAAAGTAAAACCAAGGAGTTGCAACAACTGGGTATTCGCTTTCTCCCCTACCTTGTAAATAAATAGCATCTTGTTTATTTATATTATTAAAGTAAGATTGTGCGTCATAATATTGTATATCACATCTATTTAGAAATTCAATAAATAGTTCTTTATCTGTTTTCATTTTATGCTAATAAACCTACCATTCTTCTTAAATTCCTTTATATTTCTTGCTCCTATATAAGTACCTGCTGATCTTATATTCCATTCCCAATCATTCATTAAATCCTGTAAAGAGATATTTTTTTCTGCTGATACCTCTCTCCCTTCAATTGATTTTACTGAATGATAGTATTCTTCTTGAAGTTTTCTAGATGCCATACCATAAATTATACCATTGTGTGCTGATTCATAAGTCCTGGCAAGGGCACTTCCTAGCATAATTGCATTGGCTCCGGCTACAAAAGATTTTACTGCCCTATCTGGATTATTAATTCCACCATCGCTAATTAGCCCTTTTATTACTCCCATTCTAGAGCAATCTTGTAAGGCTGAAATCTGAGGGATTCCTATTCCAGTATTTAATCTGGTAGTACATAAATTTCCAGAACCTATCCCAACTCTGATTAGATCACAACCAGCCAATTTTAATAGCATTGCCCCACCAAAAGTTACCACATTTCCAGACATTATTAAAGCATTATAATGTCTCTTTTTAAAGACATTTTTTAAATACTTAATAGATTTGTGTACAGAAGATAAATAACCATTGGCAGTATCTATACAAATAACTCTTGCCCCATTTTGAATAGCATATTCTATTAACCATAGATCACTACAATCATATACATGCTCTGAAACATACCAATGAACATTAGTAGAAATGCCAAAATTTTTACAGCTTGCAGATATTAATTCTATATCTGACATCTTACTACGAACATTATCATAAAATCTATGCATTATACCTAATCCCCCAAGATTAGATACTCTGATAATTAGTTCTGGACTAATTATCCCTCTCATTGGTGATGCTATAAATGCATTACTGAGATTTAAATTTTTGTATTTAAAATTTAAGAATACCTCCTCTCTACTAACTGGGCCACCAGATTGGTATTTAGGTTTAATCAAAACATCATCATAATCATAAAGTTGTTCCATACTGTTCCTTATAAACTATCTCAGCCTGTTTTAGTAATTCATCATTTTTTACTAAAGACCGATTTCCAGTAAACTCAAAAATTTTCCGGCATAACGGACAATACCAAAAAATTTGAGATTCATTTTCCCCAACTCTAACTACTCTTAAACAACCATTACAGCTTTTACATTTCATCCTTAATCACCTAATAGGATAGCAATACACGCCATTCTAAGATTTAGCTTGTCTTCATCCATACTGAATGCATCGACACATCTTTTCACAATATCCGGCGTAGTATAGTCAAATTCACAAGGATTTGCCTCTACTATCCACATCAACTCTTCCACTTCTTCCTCAGTAGGGATGATACCATCCCTTTCCATCCACTCACCTAACACTGACAAATCATCCAAGGTTATCATATCATATCTCCTTATTATAAGTATACTATAAATAACCTTGGATGTCAAGTGACTAACATTAGAGTTTGATTAGTTAGCATTGTTCTTAAATTTCTTCTTCTCTGGAGAAAAGATAAACTTAACCCCTGCTACACGGACTTCATAATGATCTTTATGCTCAAAAACCACATACGGAACTTCTATGCGATCAAAGACCTTTATCAACCGATCCAGATCATTATTCCCATATAGCCTACCTTCTTGCTCCTCAAGATACCTGTCCATTCCCATTGTTTATCTCCTTTATAGTAATCAGTTTTACCACCAAATTAGTTATTTAAGTGTATATTTGCACCAACCAAGAGTCGGGTGCTTCTTTTTTCACAGTCACCATCTTAGTCCATCTATACTCATATGCGGCTTTATAAGCCTCCAACTCCGTCCCAACGGTGAATGAAGTGTTGCCAATACTACGAGAATAGTTGCTAATTTTCATCCCTAAATCATTAGACATTCTTTCAATTTCTATTGCTAAATTATTTGCGTTCATTTTGTATCCTTTCTATTATAAATTACATAATTATTGTTTATTATATTTTTGTAGTGTCCAAGTGAACAAGTTCGCCTCCACCATCATCCCAACATACTGGACATGATTCTATCTCCCACCAACCTGCTTCATCTTCTCCACAATCAAGTATTACTTGATCTTCAGTCCCTTCCCACCCACACTTAGGACATTTATACATCCATGTAATACCACCAAAATTCATCTTTAACCATCATTCTTAGGTGGTCTAACCATGAATCTCTGACCAAAGATGCCCTTGCTATCCTTTAACAAGTGGTAGTAGATAGTGCCTACAGAGAAGATCAACCCAAAGAACCAGGGGAAGTTCTTAACTGTAATCTCAGAGAAAACTACCTGACCAGATAACCAAACCTCTAAAAATGCAAAGCATCCTGCTATGAAAGCTGTTAAAATAATAGCCGGTTTATCTTGTAGCTTTAGATAATTCTTAAATGCCTGGGTAATCGGAACACCGATCAAACCGATGATAAGAGTAACAACAAACATTAAAACATCACGCCAAGTTGCAAATTCCATTTCAATTCTCCTTTCTAAACAGATCATCTACAATGACTGTTAAATTTATTTCTAACACATTCAATGATTCAGAATTATCAATAATATAATCAAATTTATTAAAATTATTTAGTGATATTTCTGAGATATCGTTATAACAATCTTTATCTATTAAAATTTCTCTCTCTGGAGCAATTATTTTAATAGTAACTAAATTATAATAACCTAAATTAGCAATATACTCATATTCATTTGGAAATCTCCAATCATCTACTATTGTAACATCAGGTACAAAAATATCTTTTTCTACATATTCTATTAGAGATTTTACCCACATATCCTTATCATAGTCTCTTCCATCATTCCCAACAGTCTGCAAGAGTTTTCTACCTTTATCATTTTTTATTCCATCCCATCCCATACATTTAGCTACAAATTTTACTCTATCTGCAAAGCTACATATCATAATTGAATCTGTGATTTTTTTACCTTCTATAATTCTCTTTAAGATTCTAGCAGATTCTGACTTGCCAACTCCTGCTCTTCCAGATAATAAAATAATAGTAGAACTAGCCAGCAGTTTACCAAAAAATATAATTTTCTTATTCGTATCTATTATCGTATTCATTTACAATCCCTTCTAATACCTTTTTACTTAATAATCCTCTAAACACCATAAATTTTAATAGTGATGAAAGGTTGGAAATAGATATAATAAAAGAATTTGAAGATGATAAAAAGAATGCATTATCTCCTTCTTTTTTTATTATAATAAGATCATTTAATTTAGTTACATTAATAGTATCATTCATAAATAAAATGAACCCAATCTAAAATTGTCTTATCCTTATAACCTTCCTGCCAAAGAAATGCCCCATAAGCTGTAGCATTTGTCTTCTTATCACCATAAAAAGATGGTCTCCTACTTAGAACATAAACTTTTTTAGGTGGAAATTCTGTAAACAATCCAAAGTGTCTTTTCTTACTTTCTAAGAATGCTAATCTTAATAGAAATATTAAGTATCCACCTTGCTCTAATTCATTTAATCCTTTCCTGACAAATTCTTCTGCTATGCTATAAGGAGGATTACCAAAAATTAAATCAAACCTGGTAAAATGATCTAAAGATAAATAATCATTTACATTCCAGACATCATAATAATCAGGTTTATCTAAACTTCTCTTTTCAACTCCATATAGAAGAGCGTTTCTATTAAAATTCCTATAAGCTTTTCCCCATACTCCATCTCCTGCTCCTGGGTCTAAAGCATATAAAGACGTATAAACATTAGGAACGAGTCTTAACAGTGCTTTACACAACTCTATTGGAGTAGGGTAAAATTCAGATTCCTCTATAACTCTACCTATATTATCAGTCTTCCTCTTTAAAGGGAGCATAGCCTAATTATATAGACCTCCGTAACCATTTTCTAGTAAATTCAATTTTATTATGTAATTTTTCAGTTATTATAACATCAGCTTTATTATGTTCTAAGACATAGGCCAAAGATTTAGGATTTCCATATCTGGCGGACATCCAGATTTCTTTCTCTATTGGAGTTTTTCCAGATATCCCCAAATATTCACAAGCATTGTCTAAAGAATTTCTTGATAATTTTAGTTTATTTTTAACTGTATAATATAAATCCCAATGATACAATTCTCCATAACCTGGAAAATCAATTCCATAGTGTAGTGCCTTTGTTCTCATAAATGGCATATCAAATCTATCTGAATAGTATCCAATTATTATTCTATAATTTCTCAATTCATTTACAAATTCTTGTACTACTCTTTTATCATACGTCTCATCGAATAATTCTTTTTTATTTATTACTGAACTTTTTATACCTCCATCTTTCTCTTTTATACACCAGCTTAATGTTGTACCCCAATCTGCATTAAAATCTGCTGTAGTCTCTATATCAAAATATCCTATTCTATACCCAGGAAATGTATACCAAGGGTTATTGGTAATTTCCTGCCATTCTTTCTCATCTTTAAAATCATACTTAACTAACCCTTTAGAAAAACAACCTGCATGTTCATCAATAGTATGTCTATGTATACAGCGTAATTTTTTAATGTCTATCAATTTTTATTCCTTTTTATAAGTTTTGATAATTTATCTATATATTCGTCTGATAAATTGTATTTATAAGTCATGTACTCAATATAACCATCATCGGTAAAGTATTCCCCTAGATAAAAAGCTATTTTGTTACAGGCATTTTTAAATAAAGTATAAACAGTATCTTTTGAAATATTTAATAGTCTAGTAATATCTGTAATATTATATCCTTTTTTAAACAAATCTATAATTCTGATCTCTTTTTTGGAGATTAAAGATGATTTAGATAGAACTGATATTGCCAATTCAACAGAAATTAAATCAGAATAGTAGTCATTATTTAAATCTACAAATAATGTATAAGGCATTTCTTCTTCAAAATCCTCATAGTAATCAGGTACTATACTTTCTATATTACCCTTAATTTCTACTGAATTAGTTATCAATTGTTCTACATACCAGGATGCCATTACACTAAATTAAGCCTTTCATTACTACTTTGTGTTCTCCATAAATCACAAGCTATCTTTAAAATTTCATAACGTTTTTTTAAAAAGTCTAATTCTACAGATAGCTCGATCACTCTTTTCCTTAATGGACATAGCTCACCATTAAACCCAGTAATCTTAAAAGTATTTTTAAGATACTCCATAGATGGCATTTTACCACCTACAAAAAATTGCCCGTCTCTAGTAGCTCTTCTGATAATATCAGCCTCAGCAGTTTCTATTTCTAGTTCTAAATTAGCTAATTCTAGAGAAGTTGCCTTAATTTTTTCTACTATAGCAAAAAATTCCTCAAAATCTGGTAATAAGATTCTAGTTCCTTCCATAAAATTCATCTACCTCCTTTTTAATATCATTAAACCTTTTGGAAATATCGAAAGTCCTTTTTAACAATCTCTTGTTTATTTTATCACATATCATTCGTATTTCCTGTTCATAATAAATAAAATTTCCTTTACTTCTATTATACAATGCAATTGGAGAAAAGTCAAGATCACATGCCCATCCACAAAAATCATAATAAGTTAATAAAGTATCCTCTATATAAGATAATTCTATTTTTGTGTATCTTTCAATTTTATAATTAGAATATCCATAAGCACACAATCTTAAGATATCATAGACAGCTAAATAATCTACTAATTCTAAACTAGTGTCAAATAAGTCACTATAATATCTCTTAAACAATTCCCAGTTACTCAAAAGCTTTCCCTACATAATTAATTATATCAACAAATGTATCAAAATCAAGAATAACGAAGTATTTTACTCCTTCTGATTTTCTTGCTCCTAAAAATTTACAGGCTAGCATTGGGTATGAATATGAATTTTCAGCCTCTTTTTTAATTTTATCTATCCATTCTTTCTTTACAGTAAGCTGAGTATTTCCACCATATCCTACTTTACATTCAATTCTAACTGGCCTATTCAATCCTTTAAATTTAGCTTTTATATCTCCCTGTAAAAGAGGCTCAGACATAGAAGTACCCATAGCTCCACTGGAGGGAATCCGTTTAGCATTTGCCCCCAGAATATTGCTATTCAGTAATTCTACGAATTCTCTCTCCCAGGATGAACCTTTAACTTTTTGTTTATTTACCATAATTACTCTGTCCCATTATTTAATTTAATTAAATACTCCATTGCCTCATTTATATTATTAAAAATAATATCACTAGCCTCTAAAACAAACGCATGTCGATGGATATTGTCTTCCTCTAAAACTGTTACTGTATGCTTTCCTAACATAGATGCCCAGGCTAACTCCATCATACAGCCTATGGATACTCTATCTGTTGTAGTTAAATCAACTAAAACTACATCACAATTAGATACCATCCATTTATCTCTTTCAAAAATAGCATGATTGTTAGCTACTGGATCATAAAAACCATGAGCTTTAAATTTAATTTCATTTCTTAAATATGCTTTACCAGTCATGGGAGAAAAAACATCCCAATCTTTTAGTAACTTTTTCTGCTCATTAATTCTATTAACTACCTCTTCATAAGAATAGCCTGATATTTTCCCTGCTAAATAAATCCTCATTATTTTACTCCTATAATTCTATTTGTAGCATCATCAAATTCCATGAATACCGTACCTATTGGCCCATTTCTCTGTTTACGAATAATAAATTCCATTTGTTTTTTATTTTTAGTATCTTTATTATAAAGCACATCCCTGTATAAAAATAACGCTACATCAGGGTCTTCCTCAAGATTTCCAGACTGTCTTAAATCAGATAAAATTGGTCTTTTATCATCTCTGGATTCTACAGACCTGTTTAATTGTGAATACATTACAATAGTAATACCCAAGTCATGTGCTAATAATTTTAAATCTCTGGATACCTTTCCTATATCATGAGTTGCGTTTATACTCCTTTCAACTAAAAGTTGAATATAATCAAGGTGTACTACTTTTATTCCTTTTTCTTGTCTATGTTGTCTAATAGTTGAGACAATTTTCCCAATATCTATATTATAAGAAGTATCAATATAAATTGGTAAATTTTTAATCTCATCAATAGTTTCTCTAATTTTTTTCATCCCCTCGCTATCTACATTCCCAATTCTCATATTAAAAATGGGAATTCCACTTTTAATACTGACTAATCTTTGAGCTACAGTTTCTTGTGGCATTTCCAGAGAAAATATCAATGACGGCTCAGAGAATACAGAATTACATAAAAAGCTAGACTTTCCCATCCCAGGTCTTCCTGCTACTACCCATAAATCTCCAGGCCAGTATCCTCCTGTTACTAAATTTAAATCCTCAAATCCAGTATCAATAGTGACTTTATGAGGATTATTCATTTTATCAGTAAGAATTTCTAGCATTCTATTACTAGCAGTAAAAATATCAGAAGTGCTTTCTATTTTACCAGCAGATAAATCATTAATTCTGTCTCTTATCCAGGATATTTTCTCATCTATACTTTCAGTACCCCTAGCCATAGTAGCTAATTGAGTTGAGATTATAAATAATTCTTTTGTTTTATATGAATTTATAACCTGATTTACAAACTCCTCAAAGTTACTCCCATCAAAATTTTGTGAGATAAGCCATTGAATATAAGATTCTCCTCCACAATCTTGTAATAGATTTCTACTCTCTAAATAAGTAACAATTAAAGAGTATTCTGGAACAAGGCCTTCTCTTTTTATAGTAATGATAGCATCGTATATATTTTTATTAGGCAAAGATGATAGCATATCTGGACGCAAATATCCTGCCTTTTCTACTAAATTTGGATTTTTTAGTATCAAGGAAAGTATTGCTATTTCTGAATGTTGACTGAATAAATCTTGTTCCATTAAATTTTTCCCAATGATTTCTTGATATCTTTAATCATATCTGTAAGATCATTAAACGGTGGAGGACTCTGTTTACCCTCAAACCTTTTCTTACAATTATAAGCTATATAATTTATTAATTCAGCAGAATCTATATTATCTACAGTAGTGCAATCTAAAATAGAATAATAAACTAAATTTTTACCATAAATTTTAATTAACTTGCCCAATCTATTATAAAAAGTATTGTCAATATTTAAACCTTCAAACAAAGAAATACAAAAGAATGATAAAGTATTTATAGGATTAATTCCTGTCTGTAAATTATTATAAAAAGTCTCTGCTATTGTTAAATTTTCCATAATTAAAAAAGAACTGAATAATCATCATCATAAGAAATTCTTTGCTCTTCTCCTTCTGAATCATCTGAGCTTTCACCATAGGATCGCTCTCTTTCTGGTTCATTTATGCAATCAGAACAAATTTCCTGTCCCCAAAATATTTTTTTTCCACATATTTTACAATAACTCATAATTATCTCCTTTTTCAAATTTTTCTTTTTCCTGCATACCAAGCCGCCAATCTTGTCCTAGGATTGGTTTGGTCTTTGTATCCCAATCTTACATAAATATCTGATAAAACATGCATTACTGTACTCCTGCTAACTCCCATTGCCTGGGATATTTTTTTATTATTGTATCCCTTTGCAACATAGCTAGCTATTAATGCCTCTTGATTGTTCAAACTTTCGTCCATGAATCCCCCAAAGTATTAGTATCTGGAAAAATATCTATAACAGAATAATTTGAGGCCAAAATGTGATGAATTTCTCTAAACAATTCTCCGTAATGCTTATGTGATAATAGTCTTCTATCTCCATGTTCCTCAACATAAGCATAAAATTCCATAAATTTTCTATCTAAAAGTTTATTTTGAGCCTCCCAACTTTGTAAAATATCCATAACTTGGTCGCCGCTTGTGCCTCTTGATGCAATTTCCTTCCATGTAGATAAACTACAAGCTTCCATAATTATCTCCTCTTTAATGTCTTCGTAAATGTCTAACCATAGGAATATATACTGTTCCAGCCCATCCCATCTCTTTGATATGGCTAGAAACTTCCATCCCATTCCAGGCTACAGAACAAAAAAGCCTGGGCATTAAATAAGTTTCTTCAACAACTGATCCCATTGGAATAATTAAAGTATCGCCATATGGTATCCAATCACTACCATTCCACCATTCCTCACTTACATAACATAAACTTGTCCTATTAAGTAATTTTATTTTACCAGTCCACATTATTTCAGGTACATTGAATATAAATACATCCCCAGGGTCTAATCCAACATAAAATCCATCAAGAATTCCAACAAGCAAAATAAGAAACATAATTATTTTCATCTTTTTTCTCCTTTCAAACGGGCGGCCAGGATTTGAACCTGGTTTGATTGGGTTGTGCTGACGTTGGCCTCCTCGGATTTCTCCTTCGGCTCGTACCAATCTAGCCGATCTATCTAGCGTGTTCCCACCCATCACTACGGGAGTGAACTCCTCTTTGAGTGATGTTTTCACGCCGCCACCCAATTATGCATAGTAATTCTTGGAACGTCCGATATTTCACTACTATGGGCTAGATATGCCTCGGTACTATGCTTATTAGGCGGTCAGGATTTAAACCTGATTTGACTATAGGTTTAGGAATTTATACCCTTGTATACAGAGTATTTCGTCTTAGAACGAATTACCTCAGCGTGTTCTCACCCAAAAGGTTTGGTGCGGATTCCCACCGTCTCTAACGACTATACGCTTAACAAACCAGTTGTTTTTACGCCGCCGCCTATTTTATTATTTTTCAGCTTTCTTTTGGTTTCTTTTGCCTAGAAGTTTTTTTTTGCTGTAAGAAAGCTTTATTTATTTTAATTAGCAGATTGCTTTTAGTTTTTGGTGATTTTACTCAGAAAAAGTTTTTATTTTTTGCTGTAAGCAACCTTATTTACTGGTTAAAAATCTTTCCTAATTCAGAATCAATATCAGCTAATGTTTCAGCATTAATATCTGGTTCAGCGCTAGTTTCTAATCTTCTAGCGGCAAAAATATCTTTCAAAGCAACTCCAGACATAAGACTTTTAATTTCATCTGGATCAAGAGATATAACAATTGTATCCAAATGGTATAGCATTTCTTCAGGTATTTCAACCTTATCATTAGCTGTTGGGTCTGCCTGAGGAAAAATATTTTTCCTATCGCCAGCTGGAATAGACATAAATACAATGTCAAAATTCTCTAGTCCAATTGGATTTCCATCAGCATCTAAAATTGAAGATTGAATTACTCCTAACTGTGTTGCATTAGTATCGCTAAGATTAATTACCTTAACCTTATTAGAAACTGTAGGTGTTATCCCCATAATCATTGCACCACATTTACTGCACATTGGGGAAAAATCTGCCATTCCCAAAGGCTGTTTATTTTCATGTTGGCAACCAGGACAAACTTTCACATGAGTTCTGTCTAAAACATTAAAATAATGTCTTATGGACGGAGAATTATAACCTGGTAATTTCTTCGCATCTTGATTCTGCACCTTCAAAAGTTTATTATTTTGACAAATAGGGCAATCAGAACCCAAACAACGAATGGTTGCTTTTCCTGGGATATAATGTGTCCAAATTTTATATGGATTACCCAAAAGTCTAACTCTATGTTGACCTAGCTCAAATGTTAAAAAATTTGGCCTTTCGTATGTTCTTTTATTACTATCTTTTCCTGCCTCAATTACAATCATTTTTTTGTCTCCTTTTTAATATAAAAAACTTGTATTTTCAAAATCTAGTTCATAAGTATCTACATCAATTCTAGTAACTTTTAATTTTTCTGTACCATATTCTATTTTACTAAATGTAAAATTTAAATCTAATTTATTAGTCTTGGGATTATATGCCCAAGGAACAATATATCCGATTTCCCCGACTTTCATCTCATCAATTCGTCTACAAAATTTAGGTTCGCCTTTTAATATAATCTCCATTTTTAATTCTCAGTCTTTCCATTAGCAAACAATTCCTTTAATTTACTCATAGTATCAGATTCTAACTCTTCTAATAGTATTAAAATTTCCTCCTGTCCTCTGTTTAAAAAATTTTTATTCATTGCAAGATAACTTTGGAATGTTTTTTCTATTTGACAAAGTTGCATCATCCTAATTAAACCAACTAATTTGTCATTTAGAACAAATTCCTCCGGTAAATCTACTACATCATCACTAATCTTGATGTTCTTATAGTCTCCTAAACTGTAAATCCTTTCAACTCTCAATGACCTGTTCATTTGTCTCCTTTTTAACCGTATTAACTATATTATAACACATCTTTTGTATTTTGTCAAGTAGTTCATTATCCAATCTTAAAGCTTCTACTGTATTATTAAATCCATTGCCTATTACCTTATCTTCAAACTTGTAGAATGGCCCAGAGGTAATGATAATCCCCATAGTTGATGCAAACTCTACTAAGTCTCTAACCTTATCTATGCCTCCTTCAAACATAATAGGAAAGTAAAACGCTCTAAATGGCGGCGATACCTTACTCTTCTTGACTACAAATTTACATTGAATCCCTATTTTATCATCTCCTTTCATGATTGTACCATCTTTACCCATCATCCTGACTAGCTCAATCCTAAGGCTTGCTATATGTTTCCAGGCATGTCCTCCTGGAGTTTCAAATACATGGATATAACTACCAATTATATCTCTAATTTGATTAACTCCGATAAAAGCTATATTGTTATATCTGACATCAAATGCATTTCTTTGTAAGAAAATAGTCATTCTTCTAGCAACTAAAGCAACATTGTTTTCCTCTAGCCCATCTTCATGTACTTTTTTAGGAGCCATAGAGCCAATAGAATCTAAGATAATTAATTTAAAATTATTAGACTGTATTCCTAACTCACAAACACCTAATGTCTGTTCCATAGTCTTTGGTTGTATCAATACAAATCTTTCTTTGTTATGAACAAAATCTCCTAAAATTTCTTCTGCAAATTTAATATCAATTCCATGTTCAGGATCAACATACAAGACATTATATCCTAAATCTAAAGCATTTCTAGCTATATTTAAAGACAGGGTTGTTTTACCACTAGACTCTGGCCCATAAATTTCAGTAAATCTTCCTAATGGTATTCCTCCTATTCCTAAAGAAACATCTAAACTGGTAACTCCAGTAGAAATAACTCCAGTAATTTCATTTGGATCATCATCTGATTTAATTACAAAATCTGAAAAATTATCCTCTAATGCATCATAAAAATTTAATTCTTTTTTCTTTTTTGCCATCATTTTTAATCCTCTAAAAAGGCCACAAAGTATCTTTCAATGCATCTACAAAAGTCCATGATTGACCATATCCTAATACAACGGCTCGTAATTTTCGTAAAATAATCTGTGGTTCACATTCTTCCGGTTGTGTATAAGCTATAATTCTTACGCCATCTTTAGTAGGCCACAATTCTCCAGGTAAAGGATTACTATCATATTTCCAGCGGTATTTTATAATCTCAAATAGTTTCATCAGTTTTCTCTTGTTTTCTACCAATCCAACTAGGCCATTTAGGTTCCCAATGACCTTTCCCAAATAACCATCCAAGCAAACCTTTTTCATAAACCCATGTTCCTCCGGTAGGAGTAGGATTTTTGATGCGTTCTCCACATGCACCACAAATAATATCATCTCCATCCCAATAGCTTCCAGTAGCATAACCAGCCCCTCCATGAGTTGATAAACATTTATATTCAACAATATATTGATTTTCTTCCATTATTCTTTCCTCCAACAATCTGCTATGAAAATATCTACTCCAGGTGATATATCTTTTAAAAATAATTTTTGTGCGTTTAACATTTTTTCTTTTACAAATTCTGCTCCTTTTTCTATAATCTCGTCTTTTATTTCTACACATAATTCATCATGAGTCTGCAATAATATTCTTAAATCATCAAGATCAAATTCATTTGAATAAAAAATATCTCTCATAGATATTTTAATAGTATCACCAATTCCTCCCTGAATTATATGATTAAAACCTTCTCTCTTAGTTTTAGCTATATATTTATCTCTTTCGTTAGCATCTGTAAAAAGTCTTTTGTCTTCAAAATATCTTTTTCTACCATATAGTGTAGAGCTAAATTTATTTTCCCATACTAAATCCCCAACTTTATCCTGAACATATTTTAATACTTTATAGCCTTTAAAATACTTATCCAACCAATCCTCAGCTGTTTCTAAAGGTATACCAAAATTATAATATAATCCCCAAGCTGTTGTACCATAAACGGTAGCAAAATTCATTGTTTTTCCATCATGTCTTTGTTCGCTATTAATTTCTTCTACAGGTATCTCATACAAAAAACTGGCTGTTTTTCTATGCATATCAACTTTATTGTTAAATGCATTTATAAATTCAGGTTCTTTAGTAAAATCCCCCAAAGCTTTTAATTCAGCTTGGCTATAATCTGCTGTTAGAATTTTATATCCAGGCCTAGCTTTATAACAATCTCTATAGGACTGTAATCTAGGTTGGTTTTGAAGGTTCGGATGCTCACTCGATAGTCTTCCAGAGACAGCTCCCAGTTGATTATATTGAGTATGAACCATTCCAGTAACAGGATGAATATGATTTAAAAATTCTTCACCATATGTGCTTATTTGTTTAGAATATTCTCTATACTCTAAAATAATTTTTATGATCTCATGATTTTTAAATTTTTGTAAAGTTTTCTCATTTGTATCTTTTATAGGTATACCTATATAATTTAATACAAGTAAAAGTTGTATTGGTGAATTAAGATTAAAATTATCTCTAAACCATCCACTTATAAATTCTCCTCTTAAATTTTTTAAAGCTTCTTGCAACTTTTTAGTTAATTTACTTTTACCTATAACTCTAAACTGTTCTACTATAGCTAGGGCATTTTCAAATTTAGTAAAATCTATACTATTAACTACATAATCTAATAATTTTTCTCCAGTTATTTCTAATAATTTAGAGGCATTTTCTTTATTTTTTAGCCATTCCTCTTTATCTAGGAATATACCAGTATATTCCATATGCATAAATACTGGTATTAAAGACATTTCTAAATTAGCTACATTGATTTGGGACTGTTCAGTTAATGTTTTAAGCTGAATATCCATAATCTTAATTAAATATTTTACATCTTCTCCAGAATAAACAATCTGTTCGTTAGTTATTTCTCCAGTATAATCAAAAAAAGTTTTTCTAATTTCTTTGTTTAACTCAATTTCTAAATAATTTCTGCATAATGTTTCTAAACTAGCATAGAAATTTTTACCTAAGCCGTTATAAATTAATGTTTCAGCTAACATTATATCAAATAAATTAGTTAATATTTCTTTAGTATAATGATATATAATCTTAGTATCAAATTTAAGGTTATGCCCTACAACTAGTTTATTAGATTCTTTAATCAGCTGTATAACATAAGTTATAAAGTCGATACCTAGCTTTCTAACATCTAATACAAATATGCTCTCATTTATCTCTATTTGTAATAGCAACCAAACACAAGTAAAAGGGTCTAACGAGCTTGTTTCTATATCAAGACCAACCCTATCAGACTCTTGTAATAAGGTTAAGAACTGGGATGTATTATACTTATTATCCAGATAAGAAAACTCCATTTTTACTCCTAAGCTAGTAGAAGGACTTGAACCTTCAAAAGATACTTACAGGATATCTGTTTTACCTGTTAAACTATACTAGCATAGTACATTATACCATAACCTCTAAAATTTGTCAAGTGTATTTATAATATAATATATAATATAAGAACTCCTCTTTGTCTGCCCTCCTAAGCATAGATTATAACTCATTAATAGATTTTTGTCTAGGTTAAAAACTATTTGACAATAAAACTCTAATCTTATCTTAATTTTAAATTAGGTTTCTAGTAAGGAATCCTAATTCCTCAGCTTTTTTATTGTAGGCAAGAGCGGCATCTATTTCGTTATTAAAATATCCAAGGTGGGTATACTTATTGTTTATAATTATATATGCTTTGTATTTATGATTATCATGAGAAAAGGATACTCCCACATATTTGGAATATTTTGTTTTGTATAATTTTCTTATATTTCTAAGATTGTCCTGCCTAGTACATAACCTTAAATTACATTTTCTATTATCTAATTTATCTCCATTTATATGATCTATATCAAATTTAGTATCGTAATTACCCATAACAACCCTATGCATGTAAGGTAAACGTATTTTACCATCCTCACATATAGTACGTTTGTATGTTTGAACATATCCTCTAGTAGTTAAACTCCACTCTATATCAGAAACTATAAGTAAATCATCATCATCAATTATTGCCTTTTTATCAGAATTTCTCAATTGTATCTCCATTTGTTTATTCCTTTCATTGTTAATTATACCATAATTTTTGTCAAACTGTTATTAGAATTTGCTCATTTTTCTAATATTCACTAAAACTCTAATATTTCCTAGAAAGCCTTGACAAACTCTGTATTTTATGGTATAATAAGTGTATTATGGTCTCAAAAATTGCTGATAAAAGATATAAATGTTCATACTGTAGAAAGGTTTATCATAAAGAAACCGAAGCTTTGGCATGTGAGAAATCACATGATGTTATCTATGTACCCTTTAAACGTGAGGATTTGTTTAAACTGTTACAATATATTATAACACATGATGATCAATTATTAAGTGAGAGTTTGATGAGAACCCTTAGGAATTATTCAAGGGGTGAGTATAAGTGATTAAAAAATATAAACCTTGCATAGTATGTAAAAAAGAAATTTTAGATATAGATAGTAAATTTATGATAGCTTTAGAGGTTCCTTATCTAAATCTCTATGTACATAGATCATGTTGGATGGAGATTAGAAATAACCTGGATGAATTTATGAGTGACAATTTAGAACGTTATTTGACTGAAAATCCATAATTATGGTATAATTATAATGTAAAAATAGGAATAAATGGAAAAAAATAGTATGAATGGAGAGAAAAGAAGCTTTACAGATTCTAGATATACCAGGTCTAGATTAAGAGGGCTACAGCAATACAAAAATTTATCAGACGAGGAATTTGATGAATTGTTTGATAAAAGGACTGTTGGTGTAAGCCATATTAAAGAATTTGAAGACAGAATTAAAAGAAAGATAGATAGTTTTGGGGAGGACTATGACTTAGATGATTTAAAAGCTAATGATAAACTAACCTTAAGAGCTTTAGCCCAAGCTTATATTCAATTAGAGGATTTAGAAACTCTTTCTTTTCAGCTGAGAGGAGGAGGTATGGGCATAGATGATGTAGATATTCTAAAGATGGATAAGATAAACAACATGATGTCCATGCTTAGGAAAGATATATCAAATATGCAAACCGATCTGGATATTACTAGAAAAGTAAGAAAAGGAGATGAAAATCTAAATGTCTTATCAGAGTTAGAAAGGTTAAAAACTAAAGCTAAGGAATTTTTAGAGGCTAAATTATTTTATGTATGGTGTCCTAAGTGTACAGAATTATTGTTTACAGGGTGGTGGTTGTACCCTGATGAAAAGGGAAATAAAATTCAGTTGGTTTGTAATAGGAAAACAGAGAGTGGAGAAATTTGTGGGGAAAAACTACAGATTTCTTCTAGAGAATTATTGGAGAAAAGAGGAATAAATATTTCTAATGTACCAGACTATTTTAAATAAGAAAACTACATCGAATGTAGACATAGAGGTAATTGAAAATGGTTATATAGTTGTAGTAAATGAGTATATTCCAAATTATGGAAGAAATAATTATAAAAAGGTTTTTCATAACTATGAAGAACTTTTTAAGTTTCTTGAATCTATTTTAGAAATTGGAACAGCAAAATCAGGAGATAATCAATGAGCAAGCTTGCATTAATAACAGGGATAACAGGTCAGGATGGTAGTTATCTAGCAGAGTTTTTACTAGAGAAGGGGTACAAGATAGTAGGTACAATACGAAGAACCAGTACAGTTAATACAGAGAGAATCAGTCATATAATAAAAGATTTAACTTTAGAATCAGCAGATTTACTGGATCAAACATCTATCAGTACAATCA